>Ga0214927_100006_pt1 | contig 316306 bp, 274 predicted proteins | sample Stichaenrichm16X_FD_168612 | JGI IMG/M metagenome (GOLD analysis project Ga0214927, IMG submission 168612) | Xylose enriched microbial communities from anaerobic bioreactor in Madison, Wisconsin, United States - 16X | ecosystem: Engineered > Bioreactor > Anaerobic > Unclassified | place: USA... | reverse complement strand
ACGTCAACGGTTGCGTCGGGCAAGGCCTAGCCAACCGGTGCACCCAGTGAGAAGGCTGGTGCACATAATGCGAGCACCGGCGGCGCTGACGCTGAGACCGCCGGTGCTTCTTCGTGCGAATAATCAGCAGAAGCGGGCCGCCCTTCGGGGCGGCCTTTTTCTTGCCCGTTACCGCCGTCAGACCATCCATGCAGACGCCCGGCCAGCGTAAAAGGGCCACGACGCCCGGCCAGCGCAAAATGGCCGCCACAGCCGCGCAGGGAAGCGCGCAACCAAACACGTGGATTGGAGAGGCACATGGCAGACGAGCAGGAGACCAAGACCGAGCCCGAGGAGAAGCCCGAGGACAGTTGAACGGCGGGCTGATTTCGTCCCGCCGTTCAACAGATCTTGAGAGAAAAGACGGACGAGTTTACGATTGTGCACGAGCTGATGCACGCCATGGATAATGTCGACGAACACTTCAGGACGGAAAGTAAAGCATTCTTTGACGAGAGAACAAAGGGTGCGGCAATAGTGTCTCTGCAGCGGATGATGAAAAACGATGCCTATAGGTATAACGAGATGGCTCGAATAGTGGATGATGCCTATTCGCCGTATGTGTACAAGGATTATGGTGGCGACGCCTACGAGGTGTCATCCATGGGGATACAATATCTGTACACGGATCCAATCTCTTTGAAGAGCAAGGACCCTAAGCTATTTTCGTTTGCATTGAGACAGCTGCTTGGCAAGTAGGGTGAGTGCGCCATGCTGTATAAGGGAACAATCGTCATTGATGTCCCATATAAGGGAAAGTGGTACAGCATTGACTCGCTTCGGGGTAACCCAGAACTTTACGAAAATTCGGATGTTCCAAACGAAGTGGTCAGTCGAGCAATCTCTGCGCTTGATAGCGCATGGTCCGAGGTCGACTACGTACCTACAAAAGAGCAAACACGCTCAATTTGCGAAGAAGCACTCCGCAAGGAGTTTGGTGAAGCGCGCTTCGTGAGAGACACCTATCCGTACGGGGTAGCTTTCTAAGCCGTAATTGTGGGTGATTTAATGGGCCGGAACTACGACGTCATGCGGTTGAACGGCGGGCTGATTTCGTCCCGCCGTTCAACCTATAGTAGCTGCGCTTACCTAGATTTCGACTCCGAATACCGTATGGACATTGTTGCCAAAGCTGCAAGGATGTATCCCGAGCCTGTCGTTGAAAGCTCAACTAAGGCGATGGTCATGTGGCCTTTCGAATAGTTTCTATAGAGCACCCCGCAGAGGTTCATGCCCGCAATGGACAGCTGGTTGTGATTGAGAGCGAGGGTACCGCGTCAATTCCAATTGAGGACATCATGATGTTAATTGCGGATGCTCCAGACATCCGTATTTCGACCATGTGTTTGGATATGCTTGCGGTTCATCACGTTATGGTCGTCACTATGGGAAGGAACCACATGCCATCGAGCATGACCATACCTATGGTGGCGAATGCGAGGCAATCACGTGTGGCATATGCACAGGCAACCATGCCAGGCGACCTGCGAGATGCGATTTGGGGTCGCATCGTCGTTTCGAAAATCCAGAATCAGGCACGTTCACTCGCCATCTTGGGATTGCCTGGCGCTGAGGAGGTCTGGTCGTTCTCACAAGGCGTGATGCCCGGCGACCCTACGAATCGCGAGGGTGCTGCAGCCAAGTGCTATTTTCAACACCTACAGCTGGGACTCAACAGGCGTTGCGAAGATCCACTGAACAGTGCTCTGAACTATGGCTATGCAATCGTGCGGTCGCTGGTGGCGCGCTCGCTCGTATCGACGGGGTTCATCCCCGCATTCGGAATTCATCACCATTCGCAGCTCAATGCCTTCAACTTGGCCGATGACCTGATGGAGCCTTTGCGTCCCGCGGTCGATCTCGTTGCGCTTGGCGTGGTGGGCACGACGTGCCGGCTGTCCAGGAACCAGCGCAGCAAGCTTCGCGAGGTTGCGTTGTGCAAGGTAGACCTAGAGGATCGAATCGTCTCCGTTCACAACGCAGTCAGTCGCATGAGCGAGACGCTGCGTGGCGCGATCAACTGCGGTGACGCCAGGGTCATGCAGCTGCCTATCGTGCGTCCCATTGATGACACTGACATGGGAGTGGGGGAGAAGTGCGCATAGTCGTAATGCTGAGGCCCACGAACCGACGCGGGACGAAGAGCGAGTATACGGCTTACAGGAAAAGACTCATGTCCAATGGGTTCGTCCTGTTGCAACCTGAGGTGTACATTCGCGCAGTTCCGAGCAAGAAGGTAGCTGCAAGGTGCGTGAGAGCGCTTGAGGAAGGCGTTCCCTCTACGGGCGCGATTTGCGTGTTCTGCATGACTGAAAAGCAGTACGACAGCGTTCGCTATCTTGTGGGCGAAAGGAGCTTCGAGGAGAAGCGTGTCGGAATGAACGCAATGGTAGAGCTATAGGAGCGGACGCTTGTCCTTCTCCCTTACCGACAGATACGACAGTGCCCGGGCACCGGTCGCGAGCGGCGATGCGGTGCCCGGGCACTTTGGGGGGCAGTTATCTGCGTTGGAGCGCCAGTCCGGCGCTAGTAGAAGCTATTTCTTGCCGTACTCGTAGAAGCCCTTGCCGGCGTTGAGGCCCAGCTCGCCGTTGTCGATCTTCTCCTTGAGCTTTGCCACGATCTTGCCCTGGACGGTGCTGGGGTCCTTGGCGCGCGGGTCCATGATGCCGATGTTGTACGCCGTGGTGAGGCCCACGATGTCGAGGATGCGGAACGGGCCTGCGGGGGCGCCGGTGCCCAGCGTCCAGGCGCGGTCGATGTCCTCGGGCGTGGCGACGTCGTTGGCCCAGAGGGCCTCGGCGGAGCTCAGGAACGGCACGAGCATGGAGTTGAGCAGGTAACCCGGCTGCTCCTTGTTGACGCGCAGCGGGATCATGCGGATGGACGCCGCGAAGGCGATGGTCGTCTCGAAGGCCTCGTCGCCGGTGCCGGCGTGGCGCATGACCTCGGCCGTGGGGTGCGCCCAGATCTCGTTTGCGAAGTGGAGCGCGAGGAACTTTTCCGGACGGCCCGTGGCTTCCGCGAACTGCGAGGGCAGCAGCGTGGAGGAGTTGGTGTCGATGATCGTGCGCTCGGGCAGGTGCTTGGCGAGCTCTGTGTAGAAGTCGATCTTCTGCTGGACGTTCTCGGCCACGGCCTCGATCACGAGGTCGGCGTCGTTGAAGGCCTCGTCCCAGTCGGTGGTGAGCTTGATGCCCTTGTAGGCGTCCTCGACCTTCTGCTTGGCCGCCTCGCAGGCCTCGGGCGTGACGTCCTCCTTGGGCATGAGGCCGTACGCGTAGGCGGCGGGACTCTGCTTCATGGCGTCGAGCGTCTTGAGGTACGTGGCGTGCAGGTAGTCGAGCTTGGGCTGGCAGCGGCCGATGGAGCCCTCGCTGCGGAGCCAGATCGTCACGTCGTACCCGCTGTACGCGCTCTGGAACGCGATCTGGCTGCCCAGCACGCCGCCGCCTGCTACGGTTACCTTCTTGATATCCATATGGGTTCCTTTCCGTGGGACCTCGCGTTGCTTGCATTGGTCCTCTGGTACCCAATGCCGGGTATGGAATGACGTTCGCCGCCCAAAAACTTCGGTGGACGGTAGAAGGCGAGAAGGACGGCGGCGCGGGCTGCCGGTGGTGCGGGATGCGGCTACTGGGCCAGCAGGTCCGCGGCCTTGTCGCTTGCGGGCTCGAGCGCGCCGAGCGAGCGGTAGAGCCACTCGACCTGGGCGGGCTCGAGCGCGGCGGCGGTGTTGGCGGCCGAGAGGTCGAGCACGCGCTGGGCGAGCTGGCGCTGCGTGTCGTCAAGCGCGTCGACGTCCGCGGGCTCGTGCGCGGCGACGCCGCGGTGCTCGCTCACGTGGCCCGCAAAGGCCACGATGTTGGGCGTGACCTGCTCGGCCGCGGCATCGTCCGCGTCGGTGTACGTGGAGATGGCGTCCAGGATGACCTGCGCGGGGGTTCCGCAGGGGACAAAGCCCGGCACGTCGTCCATGGCGTCGGTGATGGTGGCGCCCAGCGCGATGACGGCGCCGGCGAGCTGCTTCTTCTGGTCGGACATGGGTGTTCCTCTCTGTCGCTGGTCTAAAGCGGGCCTAGCGTATCCCAGGCGGGTGCGCGCGTGCGTTGCAGATGCAACATCACGAGATAAACGCGAGCGCGACCGTGGCATTTGCGTGTGGGCGCGCGATGCCGTGACGGCGGGCGAGAAGGGCTACCCCAGCTCGCGGATGATGTACTCCGAGAAGCGCCGCGCGGCCAGCGGCAGCGTCTTGCTGGAGCGCCAGCCCAGCGTGATCGTGCGCTTGGGCTCCTCGCGTATGGGCCGCACGGCCACGCCGGACTCGAACCCCATGAGCATCATCTCGTACAGGACCGTGACGCCGAGCCCCTGCCTGACCATGGCGAGTATGGAGTAGTCGTCCGTCACCTCGTAGCAGACGTGCGGCTCGACGCCCGCCTGCTCAAAGGCGTGCAGCGTGACGGACTCGCGCCCCTCGTCCAGGAGGATTAGCGGTTGGTCCGCGAGGTCCAGCAGGCTGAGCTCGTCCTTCTCGGCCAGGGGGTTGTCCGGCGGGACCACGGCCATCATGCGGTCCGGGCCAAAGGGGTGGGTCTCGAGCCCCGCGGCCTGGGCGTCCGTCAGGTTGGTGAAGCCCAGGTCGCAGGCGCCGGTGCGCACCCACTGCGCGATGGAAGTGTACTCGCTCTGGCGCAGCACGAAGCGGACGTTGGGGTAGCGCTGGCGAAAGTGAAGCATGGGGCCGGGCAGGAGGTTGCGGCTCACGCTCGTGAACGTGCCGATGGTGATCGTGGCGCGGCCGAGGCCCTGCACCTCGCGGCGCTTCTCGTCCAGTGCGGCCTCGTCCCGCGCGAGCGCCTGCAGGTAGGGCATGAACTGCCGTCCGTCCTTGGTGAGCGTGACGCCGTCCTTGCCGCGCTCAACGAGCGTGACGCCCAGCTCGCGCTCGAGCGCCTTGACCGTCTGGCTGACGGCGCTCTGCGTGTATCCAATTTCCTTGGCGACCTTGGTAAAGCTGCGCTGGCGTACCACCTCAAGAAAGATGGAGTACCTTGTGAGCCGTACCTGCGCGTTTGCGATGCTTGGTCCCGATTGTGCAGCCATGAGCCCTCCTGTGCGCGATACTGCATTAGCAAAGCTATTGAATCAATAAGAAACATTCGTTTTACTTATGTTACACACCGTTGCTTAATGTGCGTAGGCAGAAATCGGAAAGGCGGGGGGCATCCATGGCAACGGCGGAACTCGGAATGGGGGAGCGGCTTCCCCAGGCGCGCGTGGCGTGCACGGCATCGCGCGGGGGCCTGCTCGCACGTCATGGCGTGGCCCTCAAGGAGGGCGTTCGCGACGGCGTGCCCATAGCCATCGGCTACCTGGTCGTGTCCTTCTCGCTCGGGATCGCCGCGCACAAGGCGGGACTCAACGCCGTGGAGGGCTTCTTCGCGAGCTTGCTCAACAACGCGTCCGCGGGCGAGTTCGCGGGTTTCTCCGTCATCGGCGCGGGCGGCTCGCTGGTCGAGATGGCCGCGGTCATGCTTGTCGCAAACGCCCGCTACCTGCTGATGAGCTGCTCCATGGCGCAGCGCTTCGAGCCGGGGACGCCGCTCGTGCACCGCGTGCTCGTGGGCTACGACCTCACGGACGAGCTCTTTGGCATCGCGATCGCACGCCCCGGCTATGCCGACCCGTACTACTCCTACGGCGCGATGGCCGTGGCGCTGCCCGGCTGGGCCGTCGGCGGCGCGCTGGGCGTCGTGGCGGGCGACGTCCTTCCGCAGATCGTGGTGAGCGCGCTCTCCGTCGCGCTGTATGGCATGTTCCTTGCGATCATCATCCCGCCGGCGCGCCAGAACCGCGTGGTTGCGGCGCTCGTGCTGGCAAGCTTTGCGGCCAGATGGTCGTTCACGTTGCTGCCGCTGGTGTCCGCGCTTTCCGACGGCACGCGCACCATCATCCTGACGGTGGCGCTCTCCGCGCTGGCCGCGGCGCTCTTCCCGGTTGACGAGCGCGACGGCGTGCAGGAGCCCGCGGGCGAGAAGGACGAGGGCGCCTCCCCCGCGGCGGGCTCCCGGGCGCAGGGCACGCCGGCCGATTGCGGGGTGAGCCTCGATGCGGCCTAACGTCGTGGCGTACCTCGCCGTCATGTCCGCGGTGACCCTGGGCACGCGCATCCTCCCGCTCACGCTCATCAGGAAGCCGATAGAGAACCGCTTTTTGAGGTCGTTCCTCTACTACGTTCCCTACGTGACGCTCGCGGTCATGACGTTCCCGGCGATCCTTCAGGCAACGGATACGCCCGTGGCCGGGGCGGCGGCGCTCGTGGTGGGCGTGGCCGCGGCGTGGCTGGGTGCGAGCCTGCCCCAGGTCGCGGCTGGCTGCTGCGTCGTCACGTTCGTGCTCGAGCTGCTGGTGTAGCGCCTACCTCGTCGCGGTCACGCCGCCGAAGCTGACGGAGGCCACGTTGGCAGGGTCGATCAGCCCGTCGAAGAACGAGCCGACGGTGCAGACGGTCTTGCCGTCCTTCTCCTGTGAGCTTGCCGCACCAGAGGGCACGCTCACGGTGCTGCCGTCCCTCATGGTGACGGTGATCGTGCCCAGGTCAAGGTAGTCGCTCGACCACTTGCCGCTTGCGGGTGCCTTCTGGAGGCCGTCGACCGTGTAGCTCACGGTCACGCCCACCGGCGACACGCTCACGCCCCGGACGCTGCCCGGCGTGCCCGCGACCTTGAGGCTACCTGCCGGCTTGAGCGACACGGAGTCGCTCTGGTAGTTGAGCTTGAACTTGAGGTCCCAGCTGCCCGTGGCCATGGTGCCCGCCTCGTGGTAGGTCGTGGGGTCGAGCAGGCTCAGCCCCCTGAAGCTCGCGTGCGTGGTCGCACCGATGACGCTCGCGTTGGTGGTGTACTTGACCACCATCTGGATGGCGTTGTCGCTCGGGTCCGCGTCGTAGAAGTACGACTCGCCGCCCTGGGCGCTCGCGGCGTCCATGCTCTGGTCAAAGTCCGCGCTCGGGTACTTGCCGTCGATCGTGAGGGTGCCGCTCGCGTCCTTCCCGATGGTGCCAAACGCCTTGCCGTCCGCGCGACTGATGCTGTAGACCACGGCGTAGTTGTGCTCGTCGCCCACGATCGCGTCCGCGCTGATGGTGACGCCGTCGCTCGTGGCCGTCGCGTCCACGGGGCGCCCGACCTTGTTGCGCACCTCGGTGGGCGCCGTCGACCCAAAGAACACGTCGTCGATGGCGCTGGCCACGCTCACCAGCTGGCCGCTCGCGTAGGCGTAGCCGCCGGCCCCCACCACGAGGGCGATGCCCGCCGCCACGGCAGCCATCGCAAACCTCGGGCGCGTGCGCCTGGCCGCCGCCTGCCCGCGACCCGCCTTTGCGGGCGAGAAGGACGTGGCCTCCCGCCCGGCGCCGGCCCTGGGCTCAGTCTGCCCCAACGCCGACGCAGCGACTGCCGCGGCCATCCGGTCCCTCGCCGCGGGCGAAAGAGAAACGCGATTCATCTCGTCCCGGTACGCTTCCATTATCACGTCCATCGTCCTTCTCCTCCAAGCTCTTGCGCAGCTCCCTGCGGGCGCGGCTCAGCCGCTTTGTGACCGCGGCCACCGTGGCTCCCACGGCGCGCGCGATCTGCGCGATGCTCATTCCCTCGTAGTAGTGCAGGTACACGGCCTCGCGGTAGGGCGGGGCGAGCCTCATGACGGCGGTCGTGACCCTGCCCGGCAGCTCGTCCTTCTCGACCTGGTCCTCTACCTGGGGCGCGGGATCTCGAACCTCCCCCGCGGCGGCGAGCGGTACGTTCCGGCTGCGCGCGGCGCTTCGCAGGATGTCCTTGCAGGCGTTCGCGGTGCAGCGTATGACCCAGGCCCTCTCGTGCTCCGGGCCGTTGAACGCCCCCGGTCTGCAGATCATCTTGCACAGCACGTCCTGGCTCACGTCCTCGGCGTCCTGCCGGGAGCCTAGGTACGTGTAGGCAAGCCGCAGGGACAGGTCGCCGTACGATTCCACGAGCCTGCGGGCCTCCCGCTCCACCTCCTTGGTGCGTGTCGTTCGATCCAAGTGAAAAACCTCCTCGATTTCCTGAGCGCTCACACACAACACGTTTGGCTGGAGGAAAGCTGACAGCGCTTCGCCAACATTGTGGCGCAACCGCGCCATGGCGCGCGAACGTTGCCCAACATGGCGCGCGGGGCGGCGTTGGGCTATAGTTTCTGCGCTGGTAGAGGTGCATGGCAGGCGGCAAGCGGGAGCTTTGATGAAGGAAAAGGTCGTGAGCGGCAGGCGCTACGAGGGCGTGGAGCTTGACGGGCAGATCGTGGCGCACGTGCGCATGTCCGGCTGCGAGTTTGTGGATTGCGTGCTGGACGGCTGCTCGCTTGGCGGCTGCACCATAGAGGGGTGCACCTTCAGGGGCTGCCGCATCGCGAGCCCGCGCTCGCAGAATAGCTACCTGCGAGACTGCGACTTTGTGGACTGCGAGCTCGTGGGCGTGGACTGGTCGCTCCTGTGGCCGGACGACCGCAACGGCTCCGCCATCGGCCGGCTTGAATCCTGCCGCCTGCGCGAGTGTCGCTTTGACGGCCTGGGCATGCGCGGGCTCGGGTTTGGCGGCAGCTCCGCGCAAGACTGCGCCTTTGCGGCGTGCGACCTGCGCGACTGCGACCTCCACGGCTGCAACCTGGCCGGCACGCGCTTTGAGGACTGCCGCATGCAGCGCGCCAACCTCACGGGTGCCACCGGCTACCGCCTGAGCCTGCTGCGCAACCGCGTGCAGGGCGCACGCTTCACCTACCCGGATTGTCTCGCGCTCCTGGAGGGCACGGGTGCCATCGTGGAGAAGGACGAGCCCTCGGCCTAGTGCCGGCGCCCGTGGTCCTGATTGTCCTGGCTGACAGTGTCGAACGCGTTCTTCCACTCGCGCTCGGACTGGCGGTTCCTTTCCTCCTGGTACCAGGGCTGGTCCTCCAGCTCGCGGCTGCGGCCGTCTGCGGTGCGGCGCGGCGCTCCCGTCTGGCCGCGCCTGCGCTCCTGCTTGGAGACGCGCGCCACGTGGATGATGAAGCCGATGATCAGCAGGATGAGAAGGACGAACAGCGCGATGCAGAGCGTCGCCGTGTCCATCGCAGCGTCCTTGGGGCCCAGGGCCATGTCCTTCTCCTCCGTCTTGTTCTTGCAAATCGATCGAAAAGGGCGCGGCCCCGCCGCCCTAAGGCTGTGCGGGGCCGCGCGCCGCGTTGCTACTGCGTCAGCTCGAGGTAGAGGTCGCGGTACTGCTTTGCGGACTTCTCCCAGCTCACGTCCTTGTTCATGTCGCGCTTGACCATCTCGTCCCAGCACCAGCGGTTGGTGAAGTACAGCGTCTTGGCGCGGTTGATGGCGTCGTACAGCAGGCCGGCGTCGTAGCGGTCAAAGGTGAAGCCGTTGCCCTCGTTGCTGTACTTGTTGTAGGGCTCGACCGTGTCCTTGAGGCCGCCGGTCTCGCGCACGATGGGGATAGTGCCGTAGCGCATCGCGATGAGCTGCGTCAGGCCGCACGGCTCGAAGCGCGAGGGCACCATGAGTGCGTCCGCGCCGGCGTAGATCTGGTGCGAGCGCGCCTCGTCGTACATGATGTTGGAGCAGACCGTGCCCTTGTACGTGTTCTCATAGTAGCGGAACGAGTCCTCGTACTGAGCATCGCCCGTGCCCAGGAGCACGACCTGGGTGTTGCCATCCACCATGCCGGGGATGACGGCGTTCACGAGGTCGAGGCCCTTCTGGTCCGTCAGGCGCGATATGAGGCCGATCACCATCTTGGCGTCGTCCACCTCGAGGCCAAGCTCCTCCTGCAGGGCGCGCTTGTCCTCCTTCTTGTTGTCGATCACGTTCTTGGCGTCGTACGGCTTCTGGATGAACGTGTCCCGCGCGGGGTCCCAGATGTCCACGTCGATGCCGTTGACGATGCCGCGCAGCTTCCAGGAGTGGTAGCGCAGGTGCGCGTCGAGCCCCTCGCCGTACTCCGGGCTCTGGATCTCCTGCGCATAGGTGCCGCTCACGGTGGTGATCATGTCCGCGTAGGCGAGGCCGCCCTTGAGGATGTTGGCCTCGGTCCAGTCCTGCTGGAGCGCGCCCTCGTTGAAGACGTAGTCGGGCAGGTTGGTCCAGTACTTGATGGTGGGGATGTTGTACTTGCCCTGGAAGCGCAGGTTGTGGATCGTGAGCACGACCTTGGAGCGGCCGAGCGGCGTGTTCTGGAACATAGTCTTGAGGAACAGCGGCACCAGGCCCGCCTGCCAGTCGTGGCAGTGGATCACGTCGGGCGTCCAGTCAAGGTAGTTGAGCGCCGCGAGCGCCGCCTTGCTGAAGTAGCAGTAGCGCGGGATGTCGTCCACCAGGTTGGTGTAGGGGTTGCCGTAGCTGAAGAAGTCCTGGTTGTCGATGAAGTCGTACACGACGCCGGAATCCGCCACGTACTCCATGATGCCCACGTAGAAGCTGCGGCCGTCCGCGCACAGGTCCATGTCAAACGATCCGCGGTAGACCATCTTCTCCTGCCACTGCTCCTTGATGCAGGCGTAGCGCGGCAGGATCACCTTGACGTCGCAGTTCTGCGCGACGAGCGCCTTGGGCAGTGCGTACATGACGTCGCCCAGGCCGCCGGTCTTGACAAAGGGGTAGCACTCGGACCCGATGAAGCAGATGCTGCGGCGCGGCTGGGGGAGAGGAGCGGGCTCCGCCTTGGGTGCGGGCTCCGCCTTGGGCTCCGGCTTTGCCTTGGCTGCAGCCTTGGGCTCCGGCTTTGCCGCGGGCTCCGCCTTGGGCGCGGGGGCTGCCTTGGCCGCCGGCTTTGCGGCGGGCTTGGGCTCCGGTTTGGCGGCAGGCTTGGTCGCGGTCGCAGGCTTCGGCTCGGGCTTGGGCTCAGGCTTTGCCGCGGGCTTGGCCTCGGGCTTCGGCTCGGCCTTGGCGGCAGGCTTGGGTGCGGCCTTGGGCTCGGGCTTGGGCGCTGCTGCCGGCTTTGCCGCGGGCTCCGCCTTGGGGGCGGGGGCTGCCTTCGCGGCGGGCTTCTCCGCTGGGGCCGAAGGCTTGGCCTCTGGCTTGGCGGGTGCGCTCTTCTCGTCTGCCTTTACCTGCGGCTTCGCTGCAGCCTTGGGAGCCGGGGCGGCCTTTGCGGGTGCCGGCTCTGCCTTCGGCGCAGTTGCGGTCTTGGGCTCAGCCTTGGGTACGGCTGCGGCCTTGGGCTCGGCCTTCGGCGTGGCTGCGGGCTTGGGCTCGGACGCTGCTACCGGCTTGCTCGTCACGGGAGTGGCCGCCTTGGGCTCCGGCTTGCTTGCGGTTGGCTTGGCTGCTGTCGGCTTTGCTACCGTGGCCTTGGCGGTCGACGCCGCGGACTTGGTGGCGGGCTTTGCCGTGGTCCGCTTCCTGGCCGCCGGCTTTGAGGTTGACTTTGCTCTTGAGCTGGTCCTTTTTCTGGTGGCCATGTGCACTCTCCTCGACGTTCACCAAACGGCCCGCCGCAGCTGCGAACGTGCGGCAGGCATGCCTTTTGCATGCCCATCCATTGTAACTTTGCGGGCGGGCGTTCGCGGGTCGTTGCGGGCAGTGTGGTCGTCTGGGCGTCTGGCGGTTGCGGACGCCCGTTCGCGCTAAGGTAGGTGCATGGACGCGATACTTTTTGACATGGATGACACGCTGTACGACCAGGCCCAGCCGCTCGCGTGCGCGGTGCGCAAGGTGGTGGGGGAGCTGCCCGGCGTCACCGCGGACGCGCTCTACAAGGCGAGCCGCCGCCACTCCGGCGAGGTGTTTGCCGCGTACGCCGCGGGCGGTCGCCCCACGGACGCCATCTACGTGCGCCGCATGCGCCAGACCATGGCGGACTTTGGCGTAAAGGTATCTGACGACGTGGCCCTTAGGCTTCAGCGCGCCTACACCGCACGCAATCCCGAGGCCATGCGGCTCAGTCCCGCGATGGTCCGCACGCTCGACCTGTGCCGTGCCCACGCGCGCCGTGGCCTTGGCATCGTGACCAACGGCACGCTCGACCGTCAGATGGACAAGTGGCGCGAGCTTGGGCTTTCCCGCTGGATTCCGCGGGAGCGGGTCTTTGTTTCAGACGAGCTGGGCACGGCAAAGCCAGACCCTGCCATCTTCCTGCACGCGCTGCGCGCCATGGGCGCAAGCGCGGACGCGTCGCTCTTTGTGGGGGACGCGTACCAGATAGACGTGGTGGGCGCGCACGCGGCTGGCATGCGCGTGGCATGGCTCGACCGCCGACGCAACGGCATGCCCAAGGGCACGAACAGCCCGCGGGCGGACTGGACCGTCCACACGGACGAGCAGCTCGCATCGCTCATGGCGCGGCTTCTGGGGCAGGAGGACTGACGCTCGCTGGCCATGACGGCCCGTGGGGCTGCGGCTAGGATAGTGCCTCGCTCACGTGGCGCTGCAGGTCGGGGATGACGTCCTTCTCGAACCACGGGTTCTTCTTCATCCAGATCTGGTTCCTGGGCGAGGGGTGTACCAGCGGGAAGTACTCCGGCAGGTAGCTCTGGTAGTTGCGGACGACGTCCGTGAGCTTGTCCTTGCTCTTGAGTCCCAGGTAGCGCCTGGTGGCGTACGACCCGATCAGCACGGTGAAGCGCACGTTGGGCATGAGCGCCAGCAGCTGCGGGTGCCACTTCTGCGCGAAGCCCTTGCGCGGGGGCAGGTCGCCGCCCTTGCCGTGGCCGGGGAAGTAGAAGTCCATGGGCATGATGGAGACGAGGTCCGGGTTGTAGAACGTGTCGCGGTCCATGCCGAGCCACTCGCGCAGGCGGTCGCCGCTCTTGTCGTTCCAGGGGATGCGCGTGTCCTGCGCCACCTGCCCGGGCGCCTGCCCGATGATCACGATGCGCGCGCCCGCCGCCGCGGTGTAGAGCGGGTCGATCCCCGCCGCCGTGTAGGACGCGTTCTGCTCGTCCGCCCTGATCGCCTCGAAGATCTGGTCAAAGTCCATGCCCATGCCTGCCTCCCAGCAAACTGCGGCGCGGCCCCCGGTCCCTTTCGCGGTCGCGGCTCGCGCCGCCCTCTCCCGCACGCGGGGGTCCACGCCACCCTGGACTCTAGACCTCCCGCGGCCGGTGGTGCGTTGCCATCGCAACATTTTACGCCTGCCGAGAAGTGCGCAAGTTAGCGAACGCGGCCCCCTCGCACGCGCGCACCATGTATGGGGGCGCGGCATCTGGATAGAATCCCCTGTGACGTGGGCGCCCGCGCTTCGGCGCCCGTTGCGTGGAGGGAAGCGGCATGGCAGGCACGGGTACGACGGAGGGAAAGCGAAAGGCCAGCGGGCGCGGGGGCAACCCCGTGTCGCGGGCGCTCTCGAGCGTGTTCAACGTGCGCTCGGGGCGCGCGAGCTACGCGGAGATCCGCCGGCGCTTTGTGGGCGGCTCCAAGCTCAACGGGACGCACCTCTGCATCCTGATCGTGGCGATGCTCATCGCGTCCATCGGCCTCAACACCAACTCGACGGAGTGCGTGGTGGGCGCCATGCTCATCTGCCCGCTCATGGGCTCCGTGCTCGCGATTTCCTACTCCGTGGCCACGGCGGACCTCAGGCTCCTTCGCGACGCCGTGGTCGGTCTTCTCGTCCAGATCGCCATCTGCCTGGCCACGTCCACGCTCTACTTTGTGCTGTCGCCCATCTCCACGGAGACGAGCGAGCTCGTCAGCAACTCCACGCCCACGGTGTGGGACATCCTGGTGGCCGCGGCCGGCGGCTTTGCGGGCGGGCTGGGCAACTCGCGCCGGCAGGAGCCGTCGACCCTCATCGCGGGCGTGGCCGTGGCGACGGCGCTCATGCCGCCGCTGTGCGCTGCGGGCTGCGGCATCGCCACGCGCGACCCGGCGCGCTTTGCGAGCGCGTTCTACGAGTTCTGGCTCAACGTCGTGTTCATCGCGCTTGCGGCCGAGATCGTGCTGCTGATCCTGCGCGTGCCGCTGCACCGCGAGGTGGGCCCGGACGGCGTGGTGACCCTCGAGGAGGAGGCGGCCGAGAAGCGCCTCTCGCGCAACATGAAGCGCTTCATCGCCGTGGCGACCGTCATCTTCATGATCCCGTGCGTGATTGCGACGGCGGGCATGGTGCGCGCGAGCGCGTCCGGCTCCGGCACGAGCGCCGCCGCGGACCGCTACGAGGTGTCGCTCACGACCCGCGAGCTCGAGGCCGTGTGCCCAGGCTTCGAGGAGTACCGCGTGGGCACGGAGTACGTGGGGACCTCCGCGGGCGACGGCACGTCCACGCGCGTGGTGGCCACGGTCAGGACGCGCCGACCGCTCACGAAGGACCAGCGCTCGAGCGTGCGCGCGCTGATAGCCGTGCACGTGAAGGGGCTTGACGACGTGCGCTTTGTGACGGCGTCGTGAGCGCGGCGCCAGCGGTGGCGGCGCGGGGCGAGCGCGGCTGCTGCCGCTAGCGAAGCAGGTCCGCGTTGTTGCGGTCCTTGAGGAAGCCCACGAACGTGGCGGCCACGGCGGTGAGGCCCTCGGGCTCGAGCGTCGCGATGCCGATGGTGCGGTAGCTCGCGGGCGAGAGGGGCCTGACCTCGACGTCGAAGGCCGAGTTACTGAGAATGAGCCGCGGCATGACCGATACGCCAAAGCCGTGCTCCACCATGGCCATGGCCGAGAAGTCGTCGTTGAGTGCGTAGCGCACCTTGAGCTGGCCGTGCGCGTCCGCGAGCGCGGCGCGGATGTCCTGCTCCGAGCCGCGCAGCGGCATGACGAGGTCCTCCCGGGCGACCTCCTGCACCGTGACCTCGTCCTTCTCCGCCAGCGGATGGCCCTTGGGGAGCACGACCATCATCTGGTCGCGCTTGAGCGGGCTGAACGTGAGGCTGTCGTCGCACGCGATCGAGGGGAGGAAGCCGCAGTCCACCTGGCCACGCGCGATGCGCTGGGCGATCTCGCCATAGCCGCCGGCGAAGATCTGGAACGTGACCTGCGGGTAGAGCTTCTGGAAGCGCGAGATCATGCTGGGGAGCCACTGCGTGGAGACCGAGGTGAACGTGCCGACGCGCAGCGTTCCCGCGACGACGTGGTTGACCTGCTGGATGGCCTGCTCGAGCGCGCGCTTCTGGTTGACGAGGGCCTGGATGCGCGGCAGCAGCAGCTGGCCGTTCTGCGTGAGGGAGACGCCCGTCTTGCCGCGAGAGAGCAGAGGCGTGCCGCACTCCTGCTCGAGCGAGCGGACCGCGTGGCTGACGCCGGACTGCGTGTAGCTGAGCTCCTCCGCGGCCCGGGTGATGTTGCCGAGCTCCGCGACCTTGAGGAATATCTCGTAGCGGTCCATGCCTGCGGCCATGGCGGCCTCCCTATTTGCGTGCGTGTCTGACAGTACAAAACGTACTTGATATGAGTATAAAGATGAAGTTAACAAATGCCTCGCGGCTCGGTACAACAGTGGAGGAAAAGTTAACGCGGTGGCATCAATCGGGGGCGCTAATGCAGGGCACGCAGGTAGAGGCAGGCAAGGTGGGCTGGTCGCAGCGGCAGGCGGACCTCATGATCGCGCTCATCGCGATCGCATGGGGCAGCTCGTACCTGATGATGCAGGTGGGGCTCTCGTCCATCCCGCCGTTTGGCATGGTCGCGCTGCGCTTTGGCATCGCGTTCGTGGCAGTGGCGCTCATCTTCCGCAAGAGGCTGCGCGACCTCACCAGGGACATCGTCTGGCGCGGCGCCGTGCTCGGCTTTTTGCTGTGCGTGTTCTTCGGGCTGCTGATGTACGGCCTCAAGACGACGCCCGCCTCAACCGCCGGCTTCCTGACCAGCGCAAAGGTCGTGATCGTGCCCGTGATCGTGTCCGTGTGGACGCGCCGCGCGCCCAGCCGCGCCACGCTTTTGGGAATCGTGGTCTGCACCGTGGGGCTCGCTCTTCTCACCCTGAACGGGCCCATGTCGATGGGCGCGGGCGCCGCGCTCTGCCTGGCGGGCTCGGCCGTGTACGCGCTGCAGATCGTGATGACGGACGCGTTCTCGCGCCGTGAGGATGCGCTGCTTTTGGGCATCTGCCAGCTTGGCTTTGCGGCGGTCTTTGGCGCCGCGTTCAACCTTGCCTTCGAGGGGCCGGCGCTGCCGCAGTCCCCGGCGGAGTGGGGCGCCGTCCTGGGGCTCGCCCTCGTGTGCAGCGCCTTTGGCTTTGCGATGCAGCCCGTGGCGCAGAGCCGCACGACCGCCACGCACGCGAGCCTGCTCTTCTCGCTCGAGAGCGTTTCGTCCGCGGTGCTCTCCTTCGTGTTCCTGGGCGAGGTCATGGCGCCGCAGTGCTACCTGGGCTGCCTGCTGATCCTGGCGTCCGTGCTGCTGGCGTCGCTGGCGGACGGCAAGCCCGAGGAGGCCGCCGAGCAGCCCAAGGGCGTCGCGGCGTACTCCGCCGCCAGCCACGCGGGACTCGGACGTGGGCTTTCGGCCACGCGCGCCAGGGCCAAGCGGATGCTCGACTAGGCTTCCCGTGCGCCTATAATTCGCGTGGGCGCCGCGACGGTCAGCGGCGCGGCAGACTGGCGGGCACGCGTGATGGGAGCATGGCATGGATGCAGGCGTTCGCAGGGTAATGGGCCTCATAAGCGAGATCAACGTTCGCTTTGTGGTGCCGGTCTACCAGCGGCCCTACTCCTGGGGAGAAGAGCAGTGCCTCCAGCTGTGGGACGACATCCTCCACTGCGGCCGATCCCGGGAGGAGACGCACTTCACGGGCTCCATCGTCACCATGCAGGACGGCTCCGCCTCGCCGGCTGGCGTCGCCGCGCTCGCGCTGATCGACGGCCAGCAGCGCATCACCACCATCGCGCTGCTGCTCGTGGCGCTTGCGCGCTACGCGTCCGCGCACCCGGACGAGCAACTCCCGTACTCGCGCGACGAGGTCATGCTCGGCGGCTACCTCACGAACCCGTTCCGCTCGGGGGAGGACCACTACAAGCTCACGCTCTCCAAGGGCGACCGCGCCACGTTCCGCTCGATCGTGGACAACCTGGAGGACCCGTCGCGTCCCGTCGACCCCACGTCCAAGCGCATCCTGCAGAACCTCTCGCTCTTCGAGCAGCGCCTCGACGCCCTGTCCAACGTCGCGAGCGTGTGGGTGGGCCTGCGCCGCCTCGAGGTCGTCGCGGTGTCGCTCACGCAGGGGCGCGACCGCGCGCAGCTCATCTTCGAGTCCATGAACTCCACCGGCAAGGACCTGGGCGCCGCGGACCTCATCAGGAACTTCGTCCTCATGAAGTACCCCCTCGACTGCCAGGCGGAGGCGTACCGCACCTATTGGAAGCCGCTTGAGGACGCCCTTCTCCCCCTGGGAGAGGACGACGCCCTCGACGACTTCGTGCGCTGCTTCATGCAGATGGCCTACGCGCCGGAGCCCCTCGGCCAGGCGGACCTGTACCAGACGTTCAAGCGCTACGTCGCGGAGGGCGGCTTCGACCGCAACGACCGCATGGGCTTCCTTTGCCTGCGGCTCAAGGACTTTGCGCAGTACTACGTCGCGACGGTCACGGGCGAGCTCGCGCAGCCGCTCGTGGAGGCCTCCGCCGCAGACGCCCCGGCGTTTCGCGAGGTCACGGCGCGCCTCGCCGGCATCGCGGAGCTCGGCGTCCCGCAGGCGCGCCCGCTCGAGCTCGAGCTCCTGCGCAGCTGCCACCGCCGCGAGTGCACGCTCACGCAGCTCGCGACGATGCTCGGCACGCTCGAGTCCTACCTGCTGCGCCGCGCCGTGTGCGACTGCGAGGGCAGCGCCCAGACGCAGTTCCTGCTGCGGCTCGTGGCCAAGCTCCAGGCCGTTCGCAACGCGGGCGAGAAGTACTACGACGCCTACCTCGCGCTCTTCCTCGTGGAGGAGGGCACGCCGCGCCGCCTGCCCACGGACGACGAGTTCTCGCGCGCACTCCAAAGCCGCGACTGCTTTGGCTTCTCGCGCTCGTTCTACCTGCTCACGCGCCTGAACGGCCACCGCGCCGCCGCGTCCGCACAGGCGGGGGAGAAGGACGCCGTTCCCACGGGTGACGTCCCCACCCGCGAGGGCTGGTCGGTCGAGCACGTCATGCCCGTGGGCGCGCTCGCCGACGACGCTTGGCGCGCGGCGCTCGGCCCCAACCCGGAGCTCGCCTACGAGCGGCTCGAGAACACGCTCGGCAACCTGGTGCTTACGCCCTACGCCTACGACCTGCAGGACTGCGGCTTTGACCAGAAGCTCGAGCGCCTGCGCCAGGACGCGGACGGCGTGCCGGAGCGCATCGCGCTCTCCTCGGACGTGCTCGACCAGCAAGCCTGGGGCCCGGAGCAGATCGAGGCCCGCGGCGCCCGCCTCGCGCGAGAGGCCCTCGCCATCTGGCCCATGCCCACGGTGGACGCGGCCACGCTCGAGTCCTACCGCCCCACGGCCCGCGCGGCGAGCCTCAGGCAGACCACCTGGCAGGACCTCTTCGACTCCGGCGTGGTCCAGATGGACGACACGCTCGTGAGCGCGAGCCCCATGTACCCGGGCCGCGCCACCGTCACGTCCACGGGCAAGATCATGCTCGCCAACGGCCAGATGTTCACGGACCCCACGGACGCCTACGAGCGCTTCCTCGGCACCATCGGCGCGAACCCCACCGGCCTCAACGGCTGGACGCACTGGCGCCTGGGCGACGGCGGACCGCTCCTGGACGACCTCCGCTAGCGGCGGCGTTGCTGCCAAGGCGCTGCGTTCTTCTCGCCCGCGTGCAACGTATGCGACTTTTTTTGTTACCTGCGCGTTCGCATATGCTGGGCGCGCCGCACATACGTTAAGCTGTCTGTTGGTTTGTGACGTTGGCTCGTGGGCGCCGCTGGGCGCCGGCAGAAGGGGAGCTTTCACATGGGTTACGACGAGCGCTTTGGCCAGCAGCCGCGTGTGGGGGAGGATGACTCGCTCCACGACGAGTGCGGCGTGTTTGGCGTGTGGGCCCCCAACAGGGACGTGGCGAGGATCACGTACTTTGGCCTGCATGCGCTACAGCACCGCGGGCAGGAGTCCGCGGGCATCGCCGTCGGCAACGGCGAGACGGTGCGCGTGCGCAAGGACCGCGGCCTCGTGAGCCAGGTCTTCACGGACGCCGACCTCACGGCCATGGCAGGCAAGTGCGCCATCGGCCACGTGCGCTACGGCACGGCGGGGGGACGCGGGTTCGATGCCGCGCAGCCGCACTTCTCGCTCATCGACGACGTCACGATCGCCCTTGCGCACAACGGCACGCTCGTCAACACGGACGGCGTCCGCAGCGAGCTCGAGGAGCTGGGCGTGCCCTTCCGCTCCAACACGGACTCCGAGGTCGCGTGCGAGCTCATCGGCTACTTCACCAAGAAGTCCGGCCACCTGCGCGTGGGCATCCGTCACGCCATGCAGATGGTCGAGGGCGGCTACGCCATGGTGCTCCTGCGCGAGAACGCCCTGTACGCGTTCCGCGACCCCAACGGCATCCGCCCGCTCGTGATCGGTGCGCTGGGCACGGAGGGCTGGGTCGTCGCGAGCGAGACCTGCGCCCTGGACATCGTGGGCGCCACGTACGTGCGCGACGTCCGCCCCGGCGAGATCGTGCGCATCTCCGACGGCGGCATCCTCTCCGAGCAGGGCATCGCGCCGCAGCCCGAGGCCCAGTGCATCTTCGAGGACGTGTACTTCTCGCGCCCAGACACCGTGATCCGCGGGCGCTCCATCTACTCCATGCGCTACGAGATGGGCCGCCAGCTCGCGCGCGAGGCACCGGTCGACGCGGACCTCGTGATCGGCGTGCCCGACTCCGGCATGCCGCCCGCGGAGGGCTACGCCGCGCAGACCGGCATCCCGTTTGGCGAGGGCCTCATCAAGAACCGTTACGTCGCGCGCACGTTCATCCAGCCCACGCAGGAGATGCGCGAGATGGGCGTCCGCATGAAGCTCAACGCGCTTTCCGACAACGTGGCCGGCCGCCGCATCGTGATGGTGGACGACTCCATCGTGCGCGGCACCACGTCCAAGCAGATCGTGCGCATGCTCAAGGAGGCCGGCGCCACCGAGGTCCACGTGCGCATCAACTGCCCCGAGGTCAGGTGGCCGTGCTTCTATGGCATCGACACCGACGTGCAGAAGCAGCTCATCAGCGCCAACAAGTCCGCCGAGGAGGTCTGCGAGTACATCGGCGCGGACAGCCTGGCCTTCCTCTCGCTCGAGGGGCTGCGCCGCTGCGTGCCGGAGTGCGGCTACTGCGACGCCTGCTACACGGGCCGCTACCCCGTCACGATCCCCGAGCGCTTCTCCGCGGGCAAGTTCCTGGACGGCTTCACCCCGGAGTTCCCCTACGACGACGGCTCCCGTCCGGGCGAGAAGGACGCCATCGCCAACATGGAGCTCGACGCGCCCGCGGACTAGGCGGCCACGCTGCCGCGCGGTGATGCGCGGGGAGTCTGGATTGCAAGGCGAGAACGGGAGATTGCGCTCCTGGATGAGACGGTTCCCATGCGTGATGCGTGGGAACCGTCTTTTTGCGATGCAAGGATTCCGTTTCCCATGCGTTTGGGCCGACGGTTTCCTCGCGTGGCGCATGGGAACCGCGGCTGCGCTGCCTGCGGACGGCTCCGAATGCCCGCACGCTGCGGCCCGAGGGCGCGCGTTCTTCTCGCCCGTAACATCGTGACAAATCACATAGCCATTCTACCTGCGGTTGTTTCGATTTCGCTACGTCTGGGAAACCCAACGGTATCCAGCCGATGAGGATTTGCGCACGCGGGCCGCGCGGGCGCGTTTCGGACATAAAATCCGTTTGGTATGTTGCCACCTGAGGCAAAAGCGAGAGGAGACCCGATGGCAGGTCAGGATTCCCTGAGGGAGTTCCAGGCGGCGCGAGAGCGGCGCTTCAACGGAGAGGGGCATGCCCCGCAGGGGCTGTACAGCCCCGAGTACGAGCACGACGCATGCGGCATCGGCGCGCTGGCGAGCCTTCGCGGCGAGCGCTCGCACGCGATGCTGGACGATGCGCTTGCGGTTCTGATGAACCTCGAGCACCGCGGAGGCAAGGGCCTCGAGAAGAACACGGGCGACGGCGCCGGCGTGCTGCTGCAGGTTCCGCACCGCCTGTTCCGCCGCGAGGCGCAGCGCGAGGGCCACATCCTTCCCGAGGAGGGGGAGTACGGCGTCGCCATGCTCTTCTTCCCGCAGGACCCCGAGGGCTACCGCGACGCCCGTCGCGTCTTCGAGGACGGCTGCGCCCAGGAGGGCGTGCCCCTGCTGTTCTGGCGCGAGGTGCCCGTCGACCCGCATGACCTGGGCGACACGGCCAACCGCTGCCGCCCGCACATCGTGCAGGCCTTCCTGGGCAGGCCCGAGTCCACGCCCGCCGGCGAGGAGTTCGAGCGTCGCCTGTACGTGACGCGCCGCGTGATCGAGAAGCTCGCGGAGCACGAGCCGGCGCTCTCCGGCAAGACGTTCTACGTGTGCTCCATGAGCGCCCGCACCATCGTCTACAAGGGCATGCTCGTCGCGACGCAGCTGCGCTCGTTCTACCGCGACCTCGGCGACGCCTACGCCGAGACCGCGATCGCCCTGGTGCACTCGCGCTACTCCACCAACACCACGCCGAGCTGGGAGCGCGCGCACCCCAACCGCTACATCATCCACAACGGCGAGATCAATACGCTGCGCGGCAACGTCATCGGCGTCCGCGCGCGCGAGCCGGAGCTCTACTCCCCGGTCATGGGCGCCGAGCTCAAGAAGGTCATGCCCGTCATCAGGAGCGCCGGCTCCGACTCGGCCGTCCTCGACAACGTGCTCGAGTTCCTCGTCATGAACGGCAGGTCGCTCCCGCGCGCCGTGTCGCTGCTCCTGCCCGAGCCGTGGGACAAGAACCCCCAGCTCTCCGAGGAGCGCCGCGCGTTCGGCGCCTACCAGTCCATGCTGTCCGAGGCCTGGGACGGCCCCGCGGCCATCGCGTACACGGACGGCCACTATATGGGCGCCGCGCTCGACCGCAACGGCCTGCGCCCGGCCCGCTACTACGTCACCCGAGACGACCGCCTGATCCTCTCGTCCGAGGCGGGCGCCTGCAACGTCGAGCCCGAGGACATCGTCCAGAGCGGCTCGCTCGGCCCCGGCCAGATGCTCCTCGTCGACCCCGACAAGGGCCGCGTCATCTGGGACGACGAGCTCAAGGACAAGCTCGCGCGCGAGAAGCCCTATCGCGACTGGGTCGCGCAGGAGACGCTGGGCGTGAGCGACCTCGCGCCCGCGACCGAGGGCGACGCCGAGGGCGAGGCCGCCGACGCGGAGGCCCCGCTGTCGCTCAGGCTCGCACGCCACGGCTACCACTTCGACGACGTCGAGGAGGCCATCACCCCGATGGCCACCACGGGCAAGAAGCCCGGCGCCTCCATGGGCGCGGACATGCCGCTCGCGGTGCTCTCCAGGCGCTCCCGCTCGTTCTTCGACTACTTCAACGAGCTCTTCGCGCAGGTAACCAACCCGCCCATCGACGCGCTGCGCGAGGACTTCGTGACGTCCTCGATCCTGTACCTGGGCAACCACGGCAACCTGCTGGAGGACCAGCGCAGCAGCTGCCGCCTCATCAGGCTCGAGACCCCGATCCTCACGCGCGAGGACTTCGACCGCATCCTGCACGTGGACATGGTGGGCTTCTCCACCCGCCGCTTCACGGCGAGCTTCGGCCGCAACGCCGGCCCGCACGCCCTGTCCAAGGCGCTCGACAGCCTCAACGCCGAGGTCGAGAAGGCCGTCCGCGAGGGCGTGAACATCATCGTGCTGTCCGACCGCGTGGGCGAGGGCCAGGTGCCCGTGCCGTCGCTCCTCTCGCTCGGCTCCGTGTCCCACCACCTCATCGAGTGCGGCCTTCGCATGAGGGCCGACATCGTGGTCGAGACCGGCGACGCCATGACCCCGCACGACTACGCGTGCCTGGTGGGCTACGGCGCCTCGGCCATCTATCCCTACCTCGCGCACCAGCTCATCCGCCAGCTCGCGGACGACGGCCACATCAAGGTGGACGGCGAGAAGGGCGTGGCTAACTACAACAAGGCCCTCACGGCGGGCATCGTCTCCATCATGTCGAAGATGGGCATCTCGACGATGCAGGGCTATCACTCCGCGCAGATCTTCGAGGTCGTGGGCCTTGCCAAGGACGTCGTGGACCGCTGCTTCACCGGCACGCCCAGCCCCGTCGCAGGCCTCGACATGGACGACGTCCAGCGCGAGTGCGAGGGCCGCTACGACGAGGGCGAGGCCCAGCGCAGGAGCCCGGCTCCCGACCAGCTGGCGAGCTCCGGCATCACGAAGTGGCGCCCGCTCGGCGGCGAGCAGCACATGCTGACCCCCGAGGTCATCTACCTGCTGCAGCGCGCCGTGCGCGAGGGCAGCTACGACACGTTCAAGCGCTACAGCGCCGCGCTGCACAGGCCCGGCCGCTCCATCGTTCTGTCCGACCTTCTCTCCTTCGTGCCCCTGCCGACGGGCCCCGTGCCCCTGGACGAGGTCGAGTCCGTCGACAGCATCGTCAAGCGCTTCGAGGCGGCGGCCATGAGCTACGGCGCCATCAGCGAGGAGGCGCACGAGACGATCGCCATCGCGATGAACCGCCTGGGCGCCAAGTCGAACACCGGCGAGGGCGGCGAGAACCCCGTCCGCGAGACGACGCTCCCCAACGGCGACTCCAGGAACTCCGCCATCAAGCAGGTGGCCTCCGCGCGCTTTGGCGTGACGAGCCGCTACCTGCGCAGCGCCAAGGAGATCCAGATCAAGATGGCCCAGGGCGCCAAGCCCGGCGAGGGCGGCAACCTGCCCGGCAAGAAGGTCTGGCCGTGGGTCGCGGAGGTCAGGAACTCCACGCCCGGCGTCGGCCTGATCTCGCCCCCGCCCCACCACGACATCTACTCGATCGAGGACCTGGCGGAGCTCATCTTCGACCTCAAGAACGCCAACCCCGACGCGATCGTCTCCGTCAAGCTCGTGAGCGAGGCCGGCGTGGGCACCATCGCGACCGGCGTCGCCAAGGGCGGTGCCGACAAGATCCTGATCTCGGGCGCCAACGGCGGCACGGGCTCCGCACCGCGCGACTCCATCTATCACGCGGGCCTGCCGCTCGAGCTCGGCCTGGCCGAGACCCAGCAGACGCTGCTCCTGAACGGCCTGCGCTCGCGCGTGGTGCTCGAGGCTGACTCCAAGCTCATGGACGGCCGCGACGTCGCCATCGCGTGCCTGCTCGGCGCCGAGGAGTTTGGCTTCGGCACGCCGGTGCTGCTGTCGCTCGGCTGCCTCATGCAGCGCGACTGCCAGCAGGACACCTGCCCCGTGGGCATCTGCACGCAGAACGCCTGCCTGAGGAAGCGCTTCGACGGCAAGCCGGAGTACGTGATCAACTTCATGAGGTACGTGGCGGAGGAGCTGCGCGAGGAAATGGCCAAGCTCGGCTTCCGCACCGTCGAGGACATGGTCGGCCACGTGGAGTGCCTGCGCCAGACCGGCGTGGAGGACAACTGGAAGGCCGAGAAGATCGACCTCTCCGACATGCTGAAGAAGGTCGGCAACGACCTCGGCAAGTCCTTCCCGGGCGCGGAGGTGCCGCACTTCGTCGAGAGCATGGGCCCGGACGTGGGCCTCGACCAGACGCTCGACGCGACCCTGCTCATCCCGTACACCAAGGAGTGCCGCGAGTCCATGGGCCGCATGCACTTCTCGGTCGACATCGCAAACGTCAACCGCTGCACCGGCACCATGCTGGGCTCCGTCATCACCAAGGAGCACCCCAACGGCCTACCCGACGGCTCGATCGAGATCGAGTGCGTGGGCTCCGCCGGCCAGAGCTTTGGCGCGTTCATGCCCGCGGGCGTCACGATGAACGTCCACGGCGACGCGAACGACTACTTTGGCAAGGGCCTCTCCGGCGGCATCCTGACCGTCGCCCCCGCCGACAGCGCCACGTACAAGTTCGACGAGAACGTGGCCGTGGGCAACGTCGCGTTCTACGGCGCGACGGCCGGCAAGGGCTTCATCAACGGCCTGGCGGGCCAGCGCTTTGGCGTGCGCAACTCCGGCGCGACCATCGTGTGCGAGGGCGTGGGCAACCACGGCTGCGAGTACATGACGGGCGGCGTCGCGCTGATCCTGGGCCAGGTGGGCGTCAACTTCGCCGCTGGCATGAGCGGCGGCGTCGCGTACGTCTACGACGAGCGCCACGTGCTCGACTCCAGGGTCAACCACGACATGGTCCTCATGGAGAAGCCCACGGCCGACGAGCTGGAGCTCATCCACTCCCTGGTGCAGGAGCACGCGGAGCGCACCAACAGCCCGCGCGGCATCAAGATGCTCTACAGGTTCGACGACATCAAAGACGACTTCGTGAAGGTCATCCCGCGCGAGTACAAGCGCGTCCTCGAGCTCACGGCCGAGGCCAAGGCCGACGGCCTTGACGACGAGGCCGCCGAGGAGCGTGCCTTCCAGGTCATGAGGAAGGGGATGTAGCCAATGGGCAAGGTAGGAGGATTCCTGGAGCAGGGCCGCCACGAGCACGGCATGCGTCCGATCGAGGAGCGCGTGCACGACTACGACGACCTCTCCGTCACGCTTCCCGAGGATCAGCTTCGCGCCCAGGCAGGCCGCTGCATGTACTGCGGCGTCGCGTTCTGCCAGACCGGCGTCAACTTTGGCAAGGCGCGCACGAGCGGCTGCCCGCTGCACAACCTGATTCCCGAGTGGAACGACCTCATCTGGCGCGGCCTCTGGGACGACGCGGCCGAGCGCCTCGCGCTCACCAACCCGCTGCCCGAGTTCACGGGCCGCGTGTGCCCCGCGCTCTGCGAGGCGGCCTGCAACCTGGGCCTGCACGACGATCCCACGACCATCCGCGACGACGAGCGCGCCATAAGCGACTGGCAGTGGGAGCACGGCGGTCCCAAGCCGCTGGAGCCCGCGCCCAAGGGCGCGCCGCTCGTGACCGTGGTGGGCACCGGCCCGTCCGGCCTGGCCTGCGCGTGGGAGCTCGCCCGCCGCGGCCTGCGCGTGCACATGGTCGAGAAGAGCGACCGTCCGGGCGGCCTGCTCATGTACGGCATCCCCAACATGAAGCTCCCCAAGGACGTGGTGGAGCGCAGGGCCGACCTCATGCGCAGGAGCGGCATCCAGATCGAGTGCGGCGTGGACGCATCCGACCCCAAGGTCGCGGCGAAGCTCGCCAAGACGAGCGACGCCGTCGTGCTCGCCGCGGGCACCGGCCGCGCCCGCACACTCAGGGTGCCTGGCGCCGACAAGGACGGTGTGCACCTGGCCGTGGAGTACCTCACGGCCCAGACGAAGGCACTTCTCGACGGCACCAAGAGCCCCATTTCCGCTGAGGGCAAGGACGTCGTCGTGATCGGCGGCGGCGACACCGGCACCGACTGCGTCGCGACGGCGCTGCGCCAGGGCGCCAAGTCCATCATGCAGCTCGAGTTCCTACCTGAGCCGCCCGAGCAGCCGGCTCCCGGCAACGCCTGGCCCGAGTGGCCGGTGGTCAAGAAGACCGACTACGGCCAGCAGGAGGCCATCGCGACGTTTGGCGAGGACAGGCGTCTGTGGGCCACGGACACGCTCGAGGTCCTGGGCGATGCCTCGGTCGAGGGGCTCAAGATCGTCTCGCTCGACTGGACGTCCGGCAAGCCCGTCCGCAAGGAGGAGACCGAGCGCACGCTGCCCGCGCAGCTCGTCGTGCTGGCCATGGGCTTCCTCGGCCCCGACACGGGCCTCGTGGAGGCCTTCGGTGGCGAGGTCGCGCAGCAGGGGAGGCCGCTGCCCGTCACCGTCGGCAAGCGCCACGTGCTCGCGGGCGCCAAGGACGGCCGCGTCTACTGCGCCGGCGACACCAGGAACGGCTCGACCATCGTGGTGAACGCCATCTCCGACGGCCTCGCCTGCGCCGCCGAGGTCGCGTCCGACCTGCTGGGATAGCGGCGTAGCGGCTCCGCGCGCGACACATAGGTTGCAAGTTGCCTGCGACCCCGGACATGACGTCATGTTCGGGGTCGCTTCGTGTTGGGACTGGCGAGTGCGGGCTGACGCGTGGCCATATCCCAGACGGCTCCCTCGCGATAAGCAAGGGAGCCGCAAGGCCAACAGGCGATCGCGCTCGCAAGTGGGGGGAGAAGTACGCCCGTTCCAACCGACACCCCGGCATAAAAGAAGCCCCGCCTCGCTTGGTGCGAGACGGGGCTTCGTTGCAACTGGTGTCAGGTTGCGAACTACGCTTTCCTACACGTAGAAGAGCATGTCGTTGTAGCTCGGGACGGGCCAGTACTCCTTGCTGGTGACGGTCTCCATCTTGTCGACCGCGGCGCGCAGCTCGTCCATGAGCGGCAGGACGATGTCGCGGTAGGCGTTGTCCTCCTCGGCGACGTCGTCGAGGCCGCGGGCCTTGACGTTGGCTGCCTCGAGCTTGTCGGCGGCGGACTTGATCGCCGCCGCGCCCTCGCTCAGGGTCTTGACCGTGGCCTTGTCGGCAGTCGCCTCGACGCCGATCTCCTGGCGCGTCGCGACGCTCGTGGCGAGGTCGCCGGCGTAGGCGCTGATGGCGGGCAGGTACATGGTGCGGGCCATGTTGACCATGGTGTTGGCCTCGATGTTGAGGAGCTTGGCGTACTGCTCGGCCTTGGCGACGTAGCGGGCGCGGGTCTCCGCCTCGGTGAGGACGCCGTACTTCTCGAAGAACTTGATGTTCTCGGGCTTGACGATGCTGGGGATGGCGTCAGGCGTGCTCTTGAGGTTGGGCAGGCCGCGGCGCTCCGCCTCCTTCTCCCACTCCTCGGAGTAGCCGTTGCCGTCGAACAGGATGCGCTCGTGGTCGCGGAAGGTGTGACGGACGAAGCGCATGGCTGCCGTGGTGAAGTCATCGTCGGAGTGCTTGGCGATGTAGTCCACGAAGCGCTCGCACTGCTCCGCGACGGCCGTGTTGAGGACGACGTTGGGGTCGGAGAGGTTCTGCTGGCTGCCGCACATGCGGAACTCGAACTTGTTGCCGGTGAAGGCGAACGGGGAGGTGCGGTTGCGGTCCGTGTTGTCGCGCAGGACGTTGGGCAGCGCGGGGACGCCCAGGTCCATGCGGGCACGGTCGTGGGCCTCGGGCTGCTCCTTCTTGATGAGCGCGTCCACGATCGGGGTGAGGGCGTCGCCCAGGAAGACGGAGATGATCGCGGGAGGCGCCTCGTTGGCGCCGAGGCGGTGGTCGTTACCGGCGGAGGCGACGGATGCCCTCAGCAGGTCGGCGTGGTCGTCGACGGCCGCGACGAGGCAGGCGAGGAACACCAGGAACTGCAGGTTGTCCTGCGGGTCGTCGCCAGGCTCGAGGAGGTTCTCGTCGTCAGCGGAGACGGACCAGTTGTTGTGCTTGCCGGAGCCGTTGACGTACTCGAAGGGCTTCTCGTGCTCGAGGCAGGCAAAGCCGTGGTGGGTCGCGAGGAGCTTGAGCTTCTCCATGGTGAGGAGGTTGTCGTCAATGGCGAGCGAGCCCTTCTCGTAGATGGGGGCGAACTCGTGCTGACAGGGGGCGACCTCGTTGTGCTTGGTCTTCAGGGGCACGCCGAGCTTCCAGAGCTCGTCGTCGACCTCCTTCATGAACGCGTTGACGGAGGGGCGGATCGTGCCGAAGTAGTGCTCCTCGAGCTCCTGGCCCTTGGCGGGCTCGGCGCCAAACAGCGTGCGGCCGGTGAGGACCAGGTCCGGGCGGGCCTTGTAGTCGTCCTCGGTGATGATGAAGTACTCCTGCTCCGGGCCGATCGTGGTGTAGACGCGCTTCGGCTTCTTGCCAAAGAGCTCGAGCACGCGCTTGGCCTGCGTCTCGAGGGCGACCTCGGAACGGAGCAGCGGCGTCTTCTTGTCAAGCGCCTCGCCGGTGTAGCTGATGAACGCCGTCGGGATGCAGAGGACCTCGTCCTTGATGAAGGCGGGGCTCATGGGGTCCCACACGGTGTAGCCGCGGGCCTCGAAGGTGGCGCGAAGGCCGCCGGAGGGGAAGCTTGATGCGTCGGGCTCGCCCTGGACGAGCTCCTTGCCGGAGAACGCCATCAGAACGGTGCCGTCCCCGTTGGGGTTGATGAAGCTGTCGTGCTTCTCGCTCGTGATGCCGGTGAGCGGCTGGAACCAGTGCGTGAAGTGCGTGGCGCCGTGCTCGAGCGCCCAGTCCTTCATCGCGTGCGCGACCTCATTAGCGATGTCGAGGTTGAGCTCCTTGCCCTCGTCGATGACGCGACGCAGCTCCTTGTAGGTCGGCTTGGGCAGTCGCTCCTGCATGTCCTGGTCGGTAAAGACCAGGCTGCCGTACTCCTCGGTGACCTTGTCCTTGGACATCAGTCCTCCTCTGACGGAATTTGACCGTAGGCCGAATGGCGGCCCCTCGTACATAATGAATCATAGCGATTGCCCGTTGCCCCCAAATTTCGTCAATGTGACGGTTACGAATACGAAACCGTTTCCCAACCGTTTCGCTCCGGACGAGAAGGACGTGCCGCCGGTGTCGCCGCGGCAACACGCTCGCCGCATTCACGTGCGTGCGCGGCGCCGGGTGCCATATGCTAGGAAAACTTGCCCAAAGGTCCATGGGCAACGTTCCGAAAGTTTCCAACCTTATGGTATGGAGTGCATATGACCTGGTTCCTCATCGTGTTCGCGGTCGCGCTGGCGGCAAGCGCCTGCGGCTTCAAGAAGTACGTCTGGTTCATCTCCATCGGCTACGGCGCGGCCGTGGCCGCCATCGGCGTCGTGCTCCTGCTGGCCTTTGGCGCGCAGGCGCCCCTGGCGGCCTGCCTGCAGGCGGCGCTCCTCGTGGCGTACGGCGTGCGCCTTGCGGGCTACCTTGCGTACCGCGAGGTCAAGAGCCGCACGTACAACCAGAAGATGCGTGGCGAGATCAAGTCGAACGACGGCGTGGGCATGGGCGCCCGTGTGGGAATCTGGGTCTCCGCCGCGCTGCTCTACGCGTGCGAGACGTCCCCCGTGCTCTTCCGTATGGGCTCCGGGGCGTCCACGGACGTCCTTCTCGTCCTGGGGCTCGTCATATCCGTCTTTGGCCTCGCCTTCGAGACCGCGGCCGACCTGCAGAAGAGCGCCGCAAAGCGCCGCAACCCGCGCCGGTTTGTGGACAGCGGTCTGTACCGCATCGTGCGCTGCCCCAACTACCTGGGCGAGCTCCTCATCTGGACAGGTGTCTTCGTGTCCGGTCTGGGCGTGTACGAGGGCGCGGCGCAGTGGGTGGCGGCGCTTGCCGGCTACCTGGGGATCGTGTACGTGATGTTCGGCGGCGCCAGGCGTCTGGAGATGCGGCAGAACCGCAGCTACGGCAAGGACCCGGCGTATCAGGCGTACGTGCGCAGCACGCCGATCCTCATCCCCTTTGTGCCGCTGTACAGCGTAGAGAAGTACACGTGGCTCGTGGCGTAGCGCCTCGGGACCCGACGCGGTTCCCAGGGTCCCGCTATTGTTACGTGATTTCTGTCATATAATGGGCGGACCGGCGCGCGCAGAGCGACCGGAGCGCCAGACGGCGCACTTACGTATATGACACCTGTCTGATGGGAGAGGCACATGGCGGAAGAGAAGACCGAGGGTAAGGGCACGATCGACCTCACACAGGAGCTGGGAAAGATCGCGGCTGAGGCGCCCGAGGTGCCGGGGGTCCTGGAGGAGCTTGGCTTCGAGCAGCCCGACCCCGCGAAGACCGTGCTCGAGGCATGCGAGGACGCCGGCGTGGACGCGTCGATCGTGGCGCTTGCCCTTCTCGCCGAGGGCTATGACGTGGAAGGCTACGAGAGCGAGGACGGCGGCGTCGCCGCAAGGGCGTTCGACACCGTGCTGACCGCGCTCTTCGATCCCACGAGCGACCTGATGCCCGACGCGTCCGGCTCCGACGCGCCGATGCTCGCGCACATGGAGGCGGCCGTCCGCCGTGCCCAGCGCGAGGGCAACCTTCCCGGGTGCCAGTGCCACCGCAAGGGATAGACTGAAGGCGTTCTTATGTTTGCGTAGCGCCGTGCGCGCCGGGTGGTCCGGCGGCGTGCGGCGTGACTTGAGGGGAGAAGTGCATGAGCAGGAACATGACGCGTCGCGAGGCGCTTGCGACCTTCGCGGGACTGGGTTTTGCCGGGGTGCTTTCCGCGTGCGGGAATTCCGGTTCCGACGGGAGCGACAGCTCCTCCTCCGCCAAGAAGGCGAGCTCCAAGAAGAAGTCCGAGGACGTCGTCGTCCGCGTCGCCTCGCTCAAGGGGCCGACGACCATCGGCCTCGTGCAGATGATGAACTCGACCACGGGCATCCCCGAGTCCGGCGCGTCGCTTCCGGCGAGCAACAAGGCCAAGGCGGGCTCCGGCGTGACGTACGCGTACTCCGTCAGCGCGGCGCCGGACGAGATCCTTCCCCTCGTGATCCAGGGCAAGGTGGACATCGCGTGCGTGCCGTCCAACGTGGGCTCCGTCCTGTACAACAAGACGAACGGCAAGATCAAGGTGATCGACCTCAACACGCTGGGCGTGCTGAGCGTGGTCACGGGTGACTCGAGCGTGAAGAAGTTCAAGGACCTGGCCGGCAAGACGGTCTACATCTCCGGCAAGGGCTCGAGCCCCGAGTACGTCCTCAACTACCTGCTTGACAAGGCGGGCATCAAGGACCAGGTGACCCTCGAGTGGAAGAGCGAGCACACCGAGGTCGCGGCCGTGCTGGCCAAGGACACCAATGCGGTGGGCGTGCTGCCGCAGCCGTTCACGACGGCGACGCTGGTGCAGGTGCCTGCGCTGAAGGCGCCCATCGACCTGACGGACGTGTGGAAGAAGTACGCGAAGGACGGCAGCCAGTTCGTGATGGGTACGACCATCGTGCGCAGCAAGTTTGCGGATGAGTACCCGGGCGCCGTGCAGGACTTCCTCGAGCGCCACGCGAAGTCGGTCAAGACGGTCAAGGCGGACCCCTCCGGCACCGCGTCGCTGGTCGTGAAGGCGGGCATCGTAGCGAAGGAGGCCATCGCGAAGAAGGCCATCCCCGAGTGCAACGTGGTCTGCATCACCGGCAAGAAGATGAAGAAGGGCCTGGAGGGCTACCTCAAGGTGCTGTACAAGGCGGACAAGACGTCCGTCGGCGGTGCCCTGCCCGCGGACGACTTCTACTACCTGGGCGAGTAGCTGCCTGAATACGAGTCGTGCGGGGAAGGCTTGCTGACATAGTGAGGAGGCTCGCGCCTGTCGCGCTGTGGGTGTGCGTGTGGCAGGTCGCGAGCCTTGTCGTGGGGAGCGGCATCCTGCTGGCCGGTCCCGTGGACACGGTTGTGAGGCTGGCGTCGCTCCTGGGCGATGCCAGCTTCCTTTCGACGGTGGGGTTCTCGCTCGTGCGGATCGTCGTCGGCTTTGCGCTGGGGTTTGCGGGCGCGGTGGCGCTCGCGTTTGCCGGGGCGCGTTGGGGCGTGGTGCGCACGATCTTCTCGCCCGCGTTGAGCGTGCTCAAGAGCGTGCCCATCGTCTGCGTGATCGTGCTGCTGCTCATGTGGGTTGGCGCTGGCAGCGTGTCCGCCGTGGCGGTGTTCTTGGCCGTGTTCCCGGCGGTGTTCTTTAGCTGCTCCGAGGCGCTTGACAACGTGGACGCAAAGACGGGCGAGATGCTCGAGGTCTTTGGCGTGCCGCGCGTGCGGCGGCTGCTCGCGCACGTCTGGCCCGAGGTGCTGCCGTACCTGGTGGGCACGAGCCGGAACGTGTGCGGCATGGCGTGGAAAGCGGGCGTCGCGGCGGAGCTCATCGGGAGCCCGATGGGGTCGATCGGCGAGCGCATCTACCAGTCGAAGCTCCTGCTTGAGACTGCGGACCTGTTTGCGTGGACCATCGTGATCGTGGTGATGTCGTGGCTGTGCGAGCGCGCCTTTGTGGCGGTGCTTGCGCGCACGGGATCGTGGGCACTGCGGGCGAGCCTGCGCGTCGGGCGACCGAGGCGTACGGTTGGCGTAGGGGAGTGTGGCGCGCGCACTGACGGGGTGCGCCGCGGTGAGGTCGTGCTGGATGGCGTCACGATCGGCTACCCCGGACGCGTGGTGGCGAGGGGCGTCCGCATGGACGTGACGCCTGGTGAGCGCGTGATCTGCTCGGACGCGTCCGGCGCGGGCAAGACGACGCTGCTGCGGACCGTGGCGGGACTCCAGCCGGCGCTTGCCGGCACTTGCGCCGTTGGCGGAGCCGTGACGATGGCCTTCCAGGACGTGCGGCTGATTGGCGGCATGTCTGCGGTGCAGAACCTGCTGCTTGTGATTGGTTCGAGCCGTGACGACGGGGCGCGGGATCGCGCGCGGGAGCTCCTGGCGGAGCTTCTGCCTGCGGAGACGCTGAACGTTCCCGTGGACCAGCTTTCTGGCGGGCAGCGCCGCAGGGTCGAGCTTGCCCGGGCCATCGCCGCGCCGGGCGACGTGGTGCTGCTGGACGAGCCGTTCGCGTCGCTGGACGCCGCATCGCACGAGGTGGCCGCGCGGTTTGTGACGGGCCACCTTGGGGGACGCACGCTGATAGTCGCCTCGCACGAGGCTGGCGACGCCGAGCGACTGGACGCCACGGCGTACTCGCTGGGCGGGACTGCGGCCGAGGCCTAGGAAGCCCAGCGTCGGCAAGAATTTTCTGCCCTTGTGTAACTGGAGGGGGTTTGTGTGTGATTGCCGGCTCCGGTCGAGGTGGCAAGGCACACAAACCCCCTTGAAGTGCAATATGGCGCCGAGAACTTGGTCGCTAGGCACCATCAAGGTCGTGTGAGGCTGATGATCAGTCGAGACAGTGTGAATTAGATGCATAGATGACACCATGCATCCATATTATTGCATCAGAAATTGCGCGCCCTCCTCTTGGGTGGAGTGCTGCTTAGAAATGTGCGGCATCTGGGCGCCTCTGGACTCGAGAATGCTTGGCGTCGCATCCCAATCAAGGCTCCGGAGGCACCAAGTCCGCTCTTCGAAGGGCTGCAGGCTATCTCGCAGGCGCTTCCCCAGATGGCGCGGAGCCAGACCTTGGCCGTTGGCGCCATGCATGGTCATCCAAAGCACCCAGAACGAGGGATTCTTTCAACGTCCGTCCTCGCAACTCCCAATTCGGCTTGCTGCTTTGTACTGGGACTATTTGATTAAAAGACATACACGCTTAGCAGTCATTCATACCATAAAATAGGTCATTCGTACCAGATTCAAGTGTGATGGTAGCGTGTGCGGGCGGTGTGCGCAGCGTGAAGCGCATGTGTAACTTACATAGTCGTATTTCCTTTAGGGTATCTTCTCCAAGTCGTCAATAGGAAGGAACGACTATGTGCATGATGCTTGCCATCGATACCAGCAAGCCCATTGTTGCTAACGACCTGCTTGGCTCCCTGTTCTCTCACGGCAACGACCATCCCGAGGGCTGGGGCCTCTCATATCTGCCCGCCGGAGACGAAACGAGACCCGCGACCGTCCGCGAGGCCAAGAACGCCGCCGTCAGCGAGCGCGTCCAGGCAATCCTGCGCGAGCCCGTCGAGACAGCGCACCTGATCGCGCACATCCGCAAGGCGTCCGTCGGCTCCGCGAAGCTCGAGAACTGCCATCCGTTCGAGAAGGACGACCACGAGGGCAGGACGTGGGTGCTGGCCCACAACGGCACGATGTTCGAGCCCGGCGCCACCCAGCCCTACTACGCCCAGCGCAAGGGCACCACGGACAGCGAGGCGATCCTGCCGTACCTGGTCGAGGCATCCGACATGGCCGTCGCGCAGGGCGCGGACGAGGCCGGCCGCATCGAGGCCATCGACCGCGCCATCCAGGCCATCGCGCCCGGCAACAAGCTCAACCTCGCCTTTGGCGACGGGACGCACACCTACGCGTACACCAACGACGTCAACAAGACCCTCTGGCGCCTCAGGCTCGATGACGGCTGGGCGTTCGCAACGGCGCCGCTCGACGGCCGCGCCTGGGAGCCCATGCAGCTCTGCCAGCTGCAGGCCGTGAGCGACGGCGAGATGGACTACGAGGGCACGCCCGGCACGGGCACCTTCACGTCCGACAACGTCGAGTACCTCCGCATGCTCGAGCTGCTGAGCGCCTAGGCGCGGGCTCCCGCATCAATCGTCAAACAACAGCGGCCGGGTGGCACACGCCTCCCGGCCGCAGTCATGCCCAGGGGAGAAGTGCGGCTCCCAATCGCCGCGGCCCCATCCCAAAGAAGCGCTCTGCCCCGGTTCACTCCTCCGCTGCCGGCTCCTCCGTCGCAGCGGCCGTGCCATCGCCCGCGCGCCGCGCCGCCCGCCAGGCCACGTAGCGCTCGAAGTAGATCTTCACCATCGCCGCGCACGGCACCGCCACGAACATGCCCACGAGCCCGCCGATCTTGCCGCCCACGATGAGCGCCACGATCACGGCGATGGGGTGCACCTCCACCGAGTCCGCGAGGATCTTGGGGTTCACGATCTGCCCGTCCACAAACTGGATCACGGCGAGCACGATGGCGGCCACCACGAGCCTTCCCAGGTCGCCCGCCACAAGGCAGGAAAGCGCGGTCGCCGCGTACGCCACGATCGGCCCCACGTAGGGGATGAGGTTCCCCAGCCCCGTGGCGATGCCGATCAGGAGCGCATACGGCACGCCCAGCACCTCGAGCGCAATCGAGACGGCGACCCCCATCAGCAGCGCGTCGATCACCTGGCCGCGCATGTAGCCAGCAAACGCGCGCCGCGCGTCCATCGCAAACGTGTGCAGGTGACCGTACGCCTTCCCACCCATGAGCGCCCGCAGCGTGCGGTCCCAGTAGGCGGCCAGGTTGCTGCCGTCAATCAAAAAGTAGACGCAAAAGATCGTGGCGAACACCGTGTCCGAGGCAAACGTCCTCACGGCGTCCACGCCCGAGCTTACGGTCTTGCCGATGCTCCCGCCGCCGGACGTGAAGACCCCCACGACGGAGCCCACGACCTCGTCCACGTCGGCCCGCGAGCCACCCAGCGACGTGGCCAGCCGCACGACCCCGTCGTACGCGGCGGACATGCTGTCGCCCACGTAGTCCACCAGCTCGGAGAGGTTCCCCGGCGACACCGCGCGGATGCTGTCCGTCACAAAGGCGAGAAGAACAGAGACGACCGCGGCCACGATCCCGGCCGTCAGCAGCACCACGGCCACGACCGCGAGCGCGTGTCGCGCCCGGTCAGCGCCGGAAAGCGGCCGTACCTTCGCAAACAGCCGGTCGAACCTGGTGACCAGCGGCCACAGCAGGCATGCCACCAGCCCGCCCGCTATGAGCGGGTTCAGGATCGCGAGCACCCACGCGCAGCCCGCGCCGATGCCCCGGGCGATCTCCGCAAGGTGCACGCCCACGTAGGAGACGAGCGCCAGCGCGATGCCCGTCGCGATCACGTAGCGGCTGATGGTAGAGTACTTGCTGTCGTTCAGTCCAAAGCGGCTCAAGGCAGCCTCCCGGTCGGTCGCGTCCTCGTGCCAAGAATGATACTGGAGGGCGCCGCCGTGCCGCTCATGTTCATACTCTCGCCAGCAAAGCGCATGGTCGCGGTGGAGGGCGAGCCCCGCCCCCGGGCCGCCCCCGCCCTTCTCGCCCGCACGCGCGTGCTGCAGGGCGCGCTGCGCGGCCTCTCGCTCGGGGAGTGCCAGCAGCTCTGGCGCTGCAGCGACGCCCTCGCGCGGCAGAGCTACGAGCTGCACCAACGCATGGACCTGGACGCGATCGCCACCGCGGGCAGCGCCGCGTGCGCGAGCTTCAGCGGCATCGCGTTTACGCACCTCGCGGCGGGGGTCATGACCGCGTCCCAGTTCGACTACCTGCAGCGGCGCCTCAGGATCGTATCGGCGTTCTACGGCTGCCTGCGCCCGCTCGACGCCATCCTGCCCTACCGGCTCGAGATGGCGCAGCGCCTCGACGTGCCCGCGGCGCCCGCGCTCGGCCTGCCCGCGACGGACGACCTCTACGCCTGGTGGGGCGACTCCATCGCGCGCGAGGTCCTGCGCGGCGCGCCCACCGCCCTCGTCAACGTCGCCTCCGTGGAGTACGCGCGCGCCGTCGTGCCGCACATGGGGCAGGTTCCCGTCGTCACCTGCCTGTTTGGCACGCGCCGCGCGACGGACGGGCGCTTTGTGCAGCGCGCCACGGAGGCCAAGGCAGCGCGCGGCAGCTTCGTCAGGTGGTGCGCGGAGAAGGACGTGGACAGCGTCGCCCAGCTCCGCACGTACGCGGAGCGCGGCTACGCGCTCGACGCCGCGGCCTCGGACGAGCGCACGCTCCGCTTCGTGCGCACGTAGGGGAGCGGGGGCCGCGCGTCTTGCCACACCCCGCGCGTTGTGGCAAGGTCTACCTTGGCGCACAACGTGCGCGCTGGTACGGCAATCCGCAGGAAACCGCAGGATGGGAGGGCCATGGCAGAGGCGTCCAAGGCTGTGCGCGACGGCGCGTCGGTACCCGCGAGCGGGTCGCCCGATTCCGCGGCCCAGCCCCACGAGTCCCGTCCGGACCACCGCCGTCGCGTGGTCGCGGGCACGCTCATGGTCATCGCCGGCGCGTGCCTGTGGGGCATCTCGGGCACGGTGTCCAAGCTCCTGATGGACCGTACGGGCGTGAGCCCGCTCTGGATGACCAACGTCAAGATGCTCGCGGGTTCGGCCGTGTTCTTCTCCTTTGCCGCCGCGCGCACGCCGGATCTCCTGCGCGATGCCGGCCGCTCGCTTCGCCACCCGCGCGAGCTCCTGGGCGTCGTCGGCATGAGCGTGATGGCCTACCTGGTGCTCAACGCCAGCTACTTCGCAAACGTGGACGTGACCAACCCCGCCACCGCCACGGTGCTCCAGAGCCTGGGCGTGCCCATGACGCTCGCGGCCGTGTGCCTGCGCAAGCGCCGCGTGCCGTACGGGCGCGAGGTCCTCTGCTTCGCGATGGCGGTCCTCGGCACGTTCCTGCTCGCCACGGGCGGGGACCCCACCACCCTCGCCATGCCGGCGCTCGGCCTCGCGCTGGGGCTGCTCACGGCTGCGGGCCAGGCGTCGGAGTCGCTGCTCACGGTGGGCTACGTGCGGCGTTGGGGGAGCCTCGTCACCAACGCGATCGGCTTTCTGGTCGCGGGCCTGCTGCTCCTGCCGGCGGTGCGCCCGTGGGCGTACGACGCGGCCGCGGCCTTCGCCCCGCTCGACTGGTTCCTGCTCGCGTTCTCCGTGCTGGTGGGCACGTTCGGCGCGGGCGCGCTCTACATGGCGGGCCTCGTGCGCGTGGGGCCGGTCCGCACCACGCTCCTTTCCACCACGGAGCAGCTGTCTTCCGCGGTGAGCGCCTGGGCCCTGGTCGGCACGACCTTCTCGCCCGCGGAGCTTGCCGGCTTCGCGATCATCACGGCCATGGTCGCGCTTTCGGCGTAAGGGGGAGGCATGTCGCGCAGGAATCGCTACCGGGACATAGACGTGGGCTCGCTCCCGCGCAGCTACGTGAGCTACGACCTCGAGACCACGGGCCTCGGGGCGGACGCGCGCATCGTGGAGATCGGTGCCGTCCGCGTGATCGACGGCTATGAGGACGAGAAGTTCGACACCTTTGTCGCGCCTCCCGCGGGGGTGCGCTTCGAGCCGGGCGCCCGCGCCGTCAACCACATATCTGACGCGATGCTCGCTGGCGCGCCGGCGGAGGCGAGCGCCTACCGCGACTTCGCCGCGTTTGCGGAGGACCTGCCGCTCGTGGGGCAGAACATCGTCGCGTTCGACAACCCGCTGCTCGACGCCGCGGCCGCCCGTGCGGGGGAGCGGCCCCTCACGGCAAACGGCTGCCACGACACCATGCTCCTGTACCGCGCGCTCGTGGGCATGCCCGCGAGCCTTGCGGCGATCTGCGCGCACTACGGCGTGCAGAACCCGCAGGCGCACCGCGCCTGGGCGGACGCCGTCGCCACGAGCGACTGCTACCTGGCCATACTGCGCGACGCCGCCTCGCGCGCCGTGCACGTGCGCGACCTTGCGGAGCGGCCGGCCTCGGACGAGCTTGCGGGCGAGCGCGTCTGCTTTACGGGCAACAGCTACGACTTTCCCAAGCGCGACATGGAGGTCCTCGCGCTCGAGCACGGCGCGGAGCTGCGCGAGCGCGTGACCAAGCGCGTCACGATGCTCGTGGCGCTGGAGGACCGCCGCAGCGGCAAGGTCATGCGCGCGGAGGAGCTGGGCGTGCCCGTCGTGGGCGCGGAGGCGTTCCTGGGGCGCATCGGGCTTGCGCCGGCGGACCTCCGCCGCGAGCCGCCAGCCGGGCGCCTAGCCCATACCTAAGCGTGGGGCACGTAGGTTTTCTCTTCTCGCACGTATACGATTTTAAGAGTGGGGTATCCATCTATCGTATGCACACGAGTCGCCCGGGCGGCGTGCCGCGCCGCGGCGCATGGTAGGGGAGGAAGCCAGGCATGAAGCAGTTCAAGACCGAGAGCAAGAAGCTCCTGGACCTGATGATCAACTCGATCTACACCAACAAGGAGATCTTCCTGAGGGAGCTCATCTCCAACGCGTCCGACGCGCTGGACAAGCTGAGCTTCGAGGGCCTCACGGACGAGTCCAAGCGCGTGGACGAGGAGCTGGCCATCAACCTGGCCTTCGACAAGGACGCCCGCACGATCACCGTGTCCGACAACGGCATCGGCATGACGGAGGACGAGCTCGACAAGAACCTGGGCACAATCGCACACTCCGGGTCAGAGCAGTTCAAGGAGAAGAACGCGGACGCCCAGGGTGACGCCGTGGACATCATCGGCCAGTTTGGCGTGGGCTTCTACTCCAGCTTCATGGTCGCGAAGCGCGTGCGCGTGGTGAGCCGCGCTCTGGGCGAGGCGCAGGCCAACACCTGGGAGTCCGACGGCGTGAGCGGCTACAGCATCGAGGCCACGCCCGCGGACCAGCTGCCCGAGGCGCTCGCCGGCGAGCACGCGCACGGCACGCAGATCACGCTCTTCCTGCGCGACTCCACGGAGGAGGACGACACGGACCAGTTCCTGAGCGAGTGGAAGCTCCGCGACCTGGTGCGCCAGTACTCCAACTACGTGCGCTACCCCATCCGCATGATGGTCACCAAGAGCCGCGAGAAGCCGGCGCCCGACCCCAAGCCGGACGACTACAAGCCCGAGTACGAGGACTACCAGGAGCTCGAGACCCTCAACTCCATGACGCCGATCTGGAAGAAGCGCAAGTCGGACGTGGAGCAGAAGGACTACGACGAGTTCTACAAGTCCACGTTCCACGACTGGGAGAAGCCGCTGCGCACCGTGAGCTTCCACGCCGAGGGCGCCATCAGCTACGACGCGCTGCTCTTCATCCCGAGCGTGGCGCCGTTCGACCTCTATAGCAAGGACTACCAGAAGGGCCTCGCGCTCTACAGCTCGAGCGTCCTCATCCAGGAGAAGTGCGCGGACCTGCTGCCCGACTACTACAACTTCGTCCGCGGCATCGTGGACTCGCCGGACGTCACGCTCAACATCTCGCGCGAGACGCTGCAGCAGAACTCGCAGCTCCGCGCCATCGCCCGCCGCGTCGAGAAGAAGGTCACGTCCGAGCTTGAGGACATGCGCGACAACGACCGCGAGTCGTACGAGAAGTTCTTCAACAACTTTGGCCGCGGCCTGAAGTTTGGCATCTACAACAGCTTTGGCTCCAAGTCCGACGAGCTGGCAGACCTGCTGCTGTTCTACTCCGCGCGCGACAAGAAGATGGTCACGCTCAAGGAGTACGTCGACGGCATGGCCGAGGGCCAGGACAAGATCTACTACGCGGCCGGCGAGACCCGCGAGCTGCTCGAGCAGACGCCCGCGGTCCGCAGCGCCCTCAAGCACGGCTACGACGTCCTTCTCTGCACGGAGAACGTGGACGAGTTCATGTTCCAGTTCCTGCGCAGCTACCACGTGGACGCCGTTGCCGGCGACTCCGAGCACAAGGGGACCGAGGCCCGCGACATCGAGCTGCAGAACGTGGCCGACGCCAAGCTCGACCTCGCCACGGAGGACGAGAAGAAGGCGGCCGAGAAGGCCACGGAGGACAACAAGGAGCTCTTTGGCGAGCTCAAGGACGCCCTCGACGGCAGGGTGAGCGAGGTCAAGGTGTCTGCCAGCCTGGACGACGACACGCCCGCGACCGTAAGCGCCGAGGGTCCCGTCTCGCTCGACATGGAGCGCCGCCTGCAGCAGACGCCCGACGCCGACAAGGCGCCCAAGGCCAGCCGCGTGCTCATGCTGAACGCGAAGCACCCGGTCTTTGGCAAGCTCCAGGCCGCCAAGGACGACAAGAAGCGCCTTGCCCTCATGGGCGACATCCTCTACAACCAGGCGCTCCTGGTCGAGGGCCTGCCCGTGGAGGACCCGGCCAAGTTCGCGCGCGAGATCACGGAGCTCATGTAGGCAGACGACTGACCTGGGAGGCCCCCGTCCCGCCCTTTGGCTCAGCGCTCCCGGCGCACGGCGCCGGTCGCTCGCGGCTTCGCCGCGATTCGCCAAGGGCGGGACGGGGGCCTCTCTGTCATCCGCCTTCAGTGGGGGCGGTACAATCGAGTCGGTGGCAAGCGAGCCGTGGCGGAGGGCTGTGTGAGGTACCCCCTCCCATTCGCCACTGGTCGAAAGTTCGCCCGCCACCAGCCCTCGCTGCCCTAGACTTGACTCTTACGCACCATCGCCGCGCGAGCTCGTCGCGCCGCACCGTCAGGAGGGGGCCATCATGTCCAAGCGACTCAGGATCACCATAGGTGAGCAGGTCTTTTACGCGGACCTGTGCGAGGCGGAGGCTCCAGCGGCCGTGTCCGCGCTGGAGGCCGCAGGCGGCTTCGACACCCTTCTCTTTGCGGCAGACGTCTGCTACGGCGAGCTCACGTTCCCCACGCCGGCGCGCGACTACTGGGAGCAGCAGAACGTCCAGCAACAGACGCAGCCCGGCGACGTCACGTTCTACAACGACTGGAGCGCCGTCTGCATCTTCACGCAGCGCATGGAGCAGTTCGCGCCCGGCGCCAAGGTCGCGCAGGTCAGGCCCGACGACCTCCCACGCTTCCAGCGCCTGTACGCCAAGGTCTGGGGCGGCCGCGGCGTGCGCATGCACTGCGAGGTCGTCTCCGTTGACGACGCCACGGGCGCGGAGCGCCACCTTGGCCCCGAGCGGCCGCCCCGCCGCTCCGCGGTGCCGGCGGTCGCCCGCTTCGACGCGCTGCTGCGCGAGGTCTGGCTCGACCGCCCCGTCGAGCTGGACGACATGGTCGCACGCAACGCCACCACCGCGCGCGAGCTCGGCGTCTGGGCGTACGCGTGGGGCGAGCTCGTCAACCTCTCCGACATGCTGCTCGTGCTCATACGCATGGCGCAGCAGAAGAACGGCAGCGTGCGCACCCTGCGTGCGGTTGCGGCGGAGCAGTGCCGGTTCTTCTCGCCCGCGTTTGGCAGCTCCGCGCACATGGTCGACACCCGGCTCATCCTGCAGGAGGCCGCAAGCTACCTCGAGTGCGCGGAGACGTACGAGCAGTTCGTGGACCTCGCGCGGGCCATCCAGCTCTGGGTGCTGCAGATGAGCTTCTGGTGCAACCTGGAGCTCCCGTGGGACTTCATGAGCCGCACGCTGCACCGCGCGTGGAACCCGGACGTGCCGCTTCCCGCGGGCGACGCCAAAGGCAGGGACAAAAAGTCTAGCAAGCCCGGCAAGGGCAAGAAGGGCAAGAAGTCCAAGGGGCACAAGTCGGGCAAGAAGGGCAAGAAGCGCAAGAAGGGCGAGAAGGACGCGGCCTCCGGTGACGAGGCATGAGCCATCGTCACGGTGCCGGCCAGAGCCAGGGACACTCCACCGCGGGGCGCGTCATACACGGCCAGGCCGTGGACGCGGGCAAGGTGCACGACCATGAGTACCACGCCTGCGCGCGCAAGCGGCGCTACGAGTCCAAGGCGGAGGCAAAGAAGGCCGCGTCGCACGGTGCGAGCCGCAAGGACGCGCCGCAGCTCTATGCATACAAGTGCGAAATCTGCGGCGGATGGCATCTGACGCACAGAAAGCCGCGCTAGTGTCGGGTGCTTATCGGGCTGCTGACCTGTACATTTGCTCGAAACAAAAAAGTATCCGTCCGTTTGCATATAACGGGCCGCCGCGGGTAGAATGAGGACAGTTGGAAAGGCCGCCAGGGTGGCGACCAGGATTTTGGAGGTGATTCCAATGGGCTTAGATGACTGCCATTCAGTACGTCTGCCCAAGGATCACTAGGCTCTCCTGATGGGCGGTAGCGTTTGGGCACCGCGGTCGTGACCCAGATTGTGGGCGCACAGCTGGGATCCGGAAGGCAGACGTACGGGAGGGACGCTCGCCAGGCTTCGAGCTTACCCGGAAGATGGCGATGGTTGGCGCGTTCCCGCCTTGACCCAGTAGGGATTCTTTTCGAGCCTGTGCGTTTACCGCGAGGGCGGTCGCAAGCTCTTGGGAATATGGGATGTCCCGCGGTTTGGGACCAGCTAGAGGGTGAGACCAAAGTTTTGATGTGCGCGGGCAAGGCGCCCGCTGTTTCCCGTAGGTGGTGCCACACCCCGGTAGGGGGTGGCCGATTAAGGAGAGATACCACACTAATAGTCACGCGGATTGGCTCCGCTACATAAGAGGTTAGGGGCGAGAAGGATTGTTCTTCTCGCCCCTTTTTTGTACACGAAACCTATATTGCAATTTTGGGCGACGGAACCAAAATGGAGAGCAAGACTTAATCGCCCATAGAGGGACCGGATCGGGCGCCCATCGCCTGGCGCCCGCGGCGGCAGCCGTGCCCGGTCCCGGTGGGCTGTTCATAAGGAGGGGCCTCATGGCTCGAAGCGAATGGTACAAGGACATGGTGTTCTACCAGATATGGCCGCGGAGCTTTTGCGACGGCAACGGCGACGGCATCGGCGACCTGTGGGGCGTGTACCAGAAGCTCGACTACATCAAGTCCCTGGGGGTGACGGGCATCTGGTTTAGCCCGCTGACGCCCTCGCCCAACGCGGACTTTGGCTACGACGTGAGCGACTACACGTCCATCGACCCGGATCTGGGCGATCTGGACATCTTTGACAAGGTGTTGCAGGGCGCGCACGACCGCGGGCTGCGCGTGATTATGGACCTGGTGATCAACCACACCTCGAGCGAGCACGAGTGGTTCAAGCAGGCTCTGGCGGACGCGGACTCGCCCTATCACGACTACTACTTCTTCCGGAAGGGCCGCAAGGGGCGCGACGGCCAGCTGATGCCGCCAAACAACTGGGACAGCCTGGTGGGCGGCAGCGCGTGGGAGTACGTGGAGTCCCTGGACGAGTACTACCTCCACCTGTTTGACAAGCGCCAGCCGGACCTGAACATGGACAACCCCGCCGTGCGCCAGGAGGTCGAGAAGATCATGCGCTTCTGGCTGGACCGGGGCGTGGACGGCTTCCGCGAGGACGTGATCGGCTTCATCAGCAAGCCCAAGAAGCTTCCGGATGACTTCCTGGCGCTGCCGGGCAGCCGCGGGCTCAGGCTCTACAACTTTGGCCCGCACCTGCTGCAGTACCTGGTGCAGTTCCGCCGCGACGTGCTTGACGGCTACGACTGCATGGTGGTGGGCGAGACACCCATGATGCCCGCACGCAAGGCACTTCGTCTGGTGAGGCGCCAGTCCTCGGGCGACCGTCCGCTCGACCTGGTGTTTGGCTTTGACCACATGGCCGCGGACTGCATGTACTCCGAGTACCTGCCCAGGCCGTTCTCTCTCCGCAAGCTCAAACGCGCGTTTGCGGACTGGCAGGAGACCTTTGACGGCAAGGCGTGGCCCACGCTCTACCTGGAGAACCACGACCACCCGCGCGTGGTGAGCCGCTACGGCAGCGAGGACCTGCGCGTGGAGTCCGCCACGGCGCTGGCCGCGAGCTACCTCTTTCAGCAGGGGACGCCCTTCGTGTACCAGGGCCAGGAGCTGGGCATGACCAACGCCCACCTCACGAGCGCGGACGAGCTCAAGGACCCGCAGGCCATCGCGCACTACGACGCGCTGGTCAAGGGCGGCAAGACGCCTGACGAGGCCATGGCCGTGGTCTCGCGCGCGACCCGAGACAACGCGCGCACGCCCATGCAGTGGTCCGCGCGGCAGAACGCGTCCTTCTCGCCCGAGCTGGGCGACGTGGAGCCGTGGATGCCCGTGAACCCCAACCACGACGTGGTGAACGTGGAGGACGAGGAGAAGAACCTCATGTCCCCGCTGAACTTCTATCGTCACGCCATCAGGCTGCGCCGGCTGCTGCCCGTGGTGCGCAACGGCCGCTACCACGAGTTCAAGCGCGCGAGCACGAAGGTGTACGTGTACGCGCGCGAATCGCAGTGGTCGCGGCTGCTGGTGATGTGCTCGTTTTCCAAGGACCCCGTCACGTTTGGCGTGCCAGACTCGTACGGCAACCTGACGGGCGGCACGCTGGCGCTTTCCAACTACTACGTGCAGGACGCCGGGACGGACGACGCCAACCAGCTGACGCTGCGCCCGTACGAGACGCGCATCTACGTGTTTGGCCGCGACGCGATCCTGGTGGAGTAGTGCCAGCGGCGGCAGGCGGCGCTACGCGAACATGTTGCGCTCCTTGAACTCGGCCTGGACCGTCTTGAACATGAGGTCCACGTCGTCGAGTCCAAGGTGCACCTCCGACTCCGCGCCGGTGAGCACGCCGCGGCGCTTTGCCCAGCTTTCCAGCGCGGCAGGGCGCGAGTCGTGGGGGAGGGTCTTGTAGTCCGGGTCCACGCGGCGGCAGATGTCGCGCGAGTCGATCACCACGATCTGGCCGGCCTTGCGCGCCTCGGCGTAGCCGTCCAGGTGCAGCGTGAGCCACGAGTCCTCGAAGGCCGCGTTGTGCGCCATGATCGGGAACGTCTTGAACGCCGTGAGGAGCGCCTCCTGCTCGCGCCGCGCCTCGCGGAAGGGCGTCTTGCCCTTGAGGTCGTCCCAGGTGATGTGGTGGATGTCACTCAGCGGCACGCCCGCCTCCGCGTACAGCGAGGGGATGCCAAAGTAGGCCGTGTGCCCGTCGTGCGGCTTGGCCTTGGGCGAAAGCTCCATGAACTCCATGCCCAGGTTGATGATGTAGCCGCGGTCTGGGTAGCGGTCCGTGGTCTCGAGGTCGATTCCCATGATCGTGCCGGACACGGGGGCCTCCGTGTACGCGACGCCCAGGTCCTGGAGCATGGGTCCGGCCGAGGCGGCCACGTCCTTCTCGTCCCTATGCTGCATGGTGGCGACGGCACGGACGAGGTCCTCGTCGGAAAGCTTGCGTGCGAGGCTGAAGTCGTTGGAGTCGTTGCGCAGGCGCGCGGCGCCGTACTTGTCGCAGATGATGCGGTTCTGGTCCGCGAGCGACTGGATGAGGCCGAAGGAGAAGGGCTCCTGTCCCGCCGGCGCGGACTTCCACGCGTCGAGCAGCAGCCCCACGGCCTCCTCGTTCTTGCGGCGCTCGTCCGTGAGCGCCTGGTCGTCCGTGAGGAAGCCGGGGAATGCCAGTGCGTTTGCGTGCTCTATTGCCTGAGCGAGGTTCATTGCGTGTCCTAACGTGAGTCTTGTAAGGCACTAGGTTAGCACCTTGGCGCGGCGCGGATGCCGCCGAGCGAGCGCCCGAGGGCGATGGTCGAGAAGAGCCGCTCCGCCGTTGCGGCATAGAGCTCGCGCGCGTGGGCGAGGGCGTAGTCGAGCGTGATGGGGCCGCTCGCCGTGGGGAAGGTGGCCGCGAGGCCCGCGGGCGGCGTGGCGCCGGGCGCGATAGAGCCCACGACGGCCACGCAGGGCACGTGCGCCCGCGCGCAGGCCGCGGCCACGCCGGCGACCACCTTGCCGTGGGCCGTCTGGGCGTCGAGCCGGCCCTCCCCGGTGACGACGAGGTCCGCGTGGGCCAGAAGCTCGTCAAAGTGCACGAGCTCGAGCACGCGCACGATGCCGCTCTGCTGCCGCGCACCCAAAAACGCCAGGCACCCGGCGCCCATGCCGCCGGCCGCGCCGGCGCCGGGGACGTCGAAGTCCTGGCCAAACGTGGCCTTGAGCACGCGCGCGTAGTTGGCCATGCCCACCTCCAGCCGCGCTAGCGCCGCCGCGTCCGCACCCTTTTGCGGGCCGTAGACCATGGTGGCCCCGCCTGGGCCCAAGAGCGGCGCGTCCACGTCGCACATGACGGTGACGGACAGGTGCGCGAGGCGCGCATCCGCGTGCGCGCAGTCGATTCGCGCGAGGCGCGCCAGGTCGCACCCGCGGCCCTCGAACGCGCGGCCGGTTGCATCCAGCAGGCCAAAGCCGAGCGCGCGCATGCAGCCCGCGCCGCCGTCGTTGGTGGCGCTGCCGCCCAGGGCCAGGGTCAGGCTCGTGGCGCCGTGGTCCAGCGCGTCGAGCACCAGCTCGCCCACGCCATAGGTGGAGGCACGCTCCGGGTCGCGCTCGTCCGGCGCGAGCTGGGGGAGGCCCGCCGCGGCCGCCATCTCGATCACGGCCTCGCCGTGGGGCAGGAGCGCGTAGCGTGCCGTGATGGGACGGCCCAGCGCGTCGTGGGCGTCCGCCGTGCGCATGGTGCCCCCGCAGGCGCGCGCGAGGACCTCGGCCGTGCCCTCGCCACCGTCGGCCATGGGGACGGCTACGCAGGTGGCGTCCGGCAGGTGGCGCGTGGCGGCAGCGCGGAGAAGCTCCGCGGTGTCGTCCGTGGAGAGCGTTCCCTTGAGGGAGTCTGATGCGAGGACGATGCGCACGTTCTTCTCCTTTGCGTGACGTGAGCTGGGCCGATGCTGGGACGTGGCACCGTGTGTGATGCCGTGCGGCACGTCCCGCTGCGTCCAGTGTAGGCATTTGGGACGCGCGGCGTTCGGCCTGCCGGCGTGCGGCGTGCTATGCTCACGGGGCACAACACAGGGGCCGCGGCGCGGGCGCGCGGCGGCGGGATCGAGGAGACACATGGACGACGTAGAGACCTCCAAGGAGCTGGTCGAGTTCATTCGCAGGAGCCCCAGCATGTTCCACACCGTGGACACGCTGCGCTCGTACCTGGACGCGGCGGGCGCGACGTACCTTACCGAGGGCGAGCCGTGGCGCGTGGAGCGCGGCGGGCTGTACTACACGGTGCGCAACGGCTCGAGCCTCATCGCGTGGCGCGTGGGCGAGCAGCTGGACAGCTATCACTTTCAGATGTGCGCCTCGCACACGGACTCGCCCACGTACAAGGTGAAGTCCGTGGCGGAGCTCGAGGGTCCGGCGGAGTACCTGCGCCTGGACGTTGAGGGCTACGGCGGCATGATTGACTACACCTGGCTGGACCGCCCGCTTAGCGTGGCGGGCCGCGTGCTCGTGCGCGAGGGCGACGGCGTGCGGAGCCGCCTGCTGAGCCTCGACCGCGACGTGCTGCTCATCCCGAGCTTGGCCGTCCACATGAACCGCGACGTCAACAAGGGCTACGCGTTCAACCGCCAGGTGGACCTGTGCCCGCTCTTCAGCGCGGGCGAGCTCAAGCGCGGCGACTTTGACCGCATGGTCGCGGAGGCGCTGGGCGTGGACCCGGCCGACGTGGTGGCGCGCGACCTCTTTCTGGTGAACCGCCAGGAGGGCCGCGTGTGGGGTTTTGCCAACGAGTTCGTGAGTTCGCCCAAGCTGGACGACCTGCAGTGCGACTTCGTCTCGCTCAAGGCGTTCCTCGCGGCGGACAACCCGCATGACGTGAGCGTGCTCGCGTGTTTTGACAACGAGGAGGTCGGCTCCAACACCAAGCAGGGCGCGCTTTCCACCTTCCTGCGCGATACGCTGCGCCGCGTCAACGGCGCGCTGGGCAAGGGCGACGAGGACCTGGCCCGCGCGGTGGCCAAGTCCTTCCTGGTGAGCTGCGACAACGCGCACGCGGTGCATCCCAACCACGCGGAGAAGAGCGACGACGCCAACCGCGCGCTCCTCAACCACGGCATCGTGATCAAGGAGGCCGCAAACCAGAAGTACACGACGGACGCCTTCAGCCGCGCGGTCATGGCGGAGCTCTGTCGTCGTGCGGGCGTGCCCGTGCAGACGTTTGCCAACCGGAGCGACATGGCGGGCGGCTCCACGCTGGGCAACCTTTCCAACACGCAGGTGAGCGTGCACGCCGTGGACGTGGGCCTGCCGCAGCTGGCCATGCACTCCAGCTACGAGACCGCGGGCGCGCGCGACACGGCCTACGGCATTGCCGCGCTGGAGGCGTTCTATGGCACGGACGTGCAGGTGGACGGCGCGGAGTCCGCGTCCTTTAGGTAGCTACGCCACGTAGTCCTCGGGGCGCACGCCCATCTTGCGCTGCAGCTCCAGGATGGCCTCGCAGAACTGGTAGCCGTGCGGCGCGGAGGTGCGCACGAGCCTGCCGTCGCGCAGAGCTATCAGGCGGTTGCCGGGCACAGGCTTCCAGGCCGCGGCCTCGCGGTCGCCGCCGAGCAGCGTGGTGCTCACGACGATGGCGCGCGCGTCCTTCTCGCCCATAAGCTCGCGCCAGAAGAGCGTGGGCGTGGACGTGTTGGTGTGCACGTAGGTGTACTCGCCGTCGTCGATGATGGTGTTGACGCGGTTGCGGTTGGCCAGCTGCGCGATGGCGCCGGCCAGCGCGTCGAAGCGCGTGTCAAACGTGGGCGCCGCGCCGCGCATGTAAGCCTCGTCCACCACGTCCGTCAGGAACGCGGCCATGCGCTCGCTGTCCGTCTCGCCCTCCGTGCGCGCCTCGTACGGGAAGGTCATGCCCTCGTTGAAGAGGATCCCGTTATGGATCATGGTCCAGTAGCGCCCGCTGAGGTCGCAGGTGAGGAACGGGTGGCAGTTGCGCTCGGCCGTGTCCGTGCCGGTGGCGTAGCGAATGTGCGCCAGGACGTGCGTCTGCTCGATGGGTGCGCCCAGGACCTTCCAGTTGAGGTCCGAGTCGATGGCGCGCTTGCCCTCGCGGACGAGCGTGACGGACGACTCGTCGCACGGGTCGCCGCTGCGCCAGGATATGCCCCAGCCGTGGGGGTTGTTCACGCTGTGTGAGAAGAACTCCCGAAGGTAGGCGTTGGCCCTCACGGGGACGTTGGAGTTGATGGAGAAGAGCTCGCACATGGGCTTGGATCCTTCCGTTGGGTGCGGCGGGGCTACCCGCCGGCTCGCTAGGCCTGGGTTTCGCACGCGTGGCGTGCGGCGCCGCTATGACAGCGGCGGTTGCGACAGGTTGCGCCGTTACACGTCATGCCCAGGCCTCCCAACGGACGGTCGATCTTCTCTGCTGCGGCGCCATCGCGCTTGCCCGCGCCGCGCGCCTTGCGTGACATGGTACCAATAAACCCAGCGCGTGGGTGGGAATTCACACATCCGCAAAAGAGTCGGGCCGCCGGCGTGGTTGCGTCGGCGGCCCGTGGCGTTGCCTGTTGTCGCGGCCGTCCCGTGGCGACCGCTGGCTATGGCCCTGGCCCTAGCCCTCGAACGGCTTGAGGTCCTGCACGCAGTCCTCGGGGTGGATGCGCGGCATGGCCGGGTCGTCCAGGTCGATCAGCACGTAGCGGTCGTTGCCCATGCCCAGCTCCTTCATGTAGGAGAGCTGGCGCTGGCCGTGGCGGCTCTCCATGCGCTCCACCAGGTCGTGGTGCTGGTCCTCGCGCATGGCGTACACGATGTCGACGCAGGCCTGGTCGATGGCCAGGATGTCGAGCGAGGAGAGGATGCCCACGTTGGGCGTCACGACGGGCTGGGCGTGGACGCCCTCGCAGTCGCAGCTCACGCTCATGTTGCGCATCACGTTGACGTAGGTGATGGCGCGGCCGTCGCTGCTGAAGAAGTCGACCGTGGCCTTGGAGGACTCGCTGATGCGCTCCATGAACTCCTCCTTGGCAATGCTCCACTGGCCGGCGCCGGGCCAGGTGTGGATCATCTTCTTGCCAATGCGGCCGTCGGCGCAGCCGATGCCGATGTTCTTGTTGGAGCCGCCAAAGCCGCCCTGCGTGTGGCCCTTGAAGTGCGTGAGGACCACGAGCGAGTCGTAGTCGAGCATGCCGTTGCCCACGCTCATGTGGTTGAACCACTTGCCGCCGCGCACGGGCAGGTCGGCGGTGCCGGCCTCGTCCATTATGTCCACGGGGCAGAACGTCCAGCCGTTGACCTCGAGCGTCTTGCGGTGCTGCTCGGTGGTGTAGCGGTCGCCCGCGTAGTAGGTGTTGGTCTCGACGATGTTGCTGTCCGCAAGCTCGGGCTCGGCCTCGCGCAGCTCCTTCACCCACGGGCGCGGGATGATGTTGGGCCCGTGCTGCTCGCCGGTGTGGAGCTTGAGGCCCACCTTGCCGTGGACGCGGCCGCCCACCATCTCGTAGGCCCGCTGCAGGCCCGCGGCGGAAAGGTCGCGCGTGAAGTAGACGATGGACTCGTTTCCCGTGCGGTCGGCGTAGGGAACGTACACGTCGCCGTTGCTGCCGGGGGTGGGGTGGGATGCCGCCATGGCTCCTCCTTTGGGACGCCGCCTGCGGTCGGGACGGGGGCGCTACTCGCTCGTCCTGTCCTTCTCGCCATACAGTGCATGATACACGGCCAGGAGCTTGCGGTCGCGCTCGGACGTGGCGAGCGCGGCCTTGTCGCCGGAGTAGTCGTGGAAGCCGCGCCCGGTCTTGACGCCCAGCTCGCCGGCCTCGTAGTGCCGGTGGAGAAGGGCGGGGACGTCGTGGCTGTCGCAGAGGTCCGGGACCAGGTACTCCGCGATGTGGTCGAAGGTGTCCAGGCCGCCGAAGTCGGCGGTCTCGAGCGGGCCGAGCACCGCCCAGCGGAAGCCCAGGCCGTACTTCATGACCGCGTCGATCCCGTCCACGGATATGACGCCGCGGCTCACGAGGTCGCAGGCCTCGCGCAGCACGGCGAGCTGGATGCGGTTGGCGGCAAAGCCGGGCACGTCCCTCTGCACCAGGGCCGGCTTCTTGCCGATGGCGAGGCTGAGGTCGAAGACGGCCTGCGCCACGTCGTCGCGGGTGGCGTCGTTGCGGATGATCTCGATCAGCGGGATGAGCGCGGGCGGGTTGAACCAGTGCATGCCCAGGAAGCGCTCCGGGCCCGTGACGGCCGTGGCCAGCTTGTTGATGGAGAGGCCCGATGTGTTGGTGGCGATGATGGCGCCCGCCGGCACGAGCGGCGACGCCTCGCGGTAGAACGCGAGCTTGGCGTCCAGGTTCTCCACGATGTTCTCGACCAGCAGGTCGCAGCCCTCAAACGCGGAGTCCTCCGTGGTGTAGGCGATACGGGCGAGAAGGGCGTCGCGCTCCGCCGCCGAGAGGTCGCCCTGGTCCACGAGGTTCTGCGTGTCGCGCGCGATGGCCTCGCGCGCGCGGTCGAGCGTGGGCTGGCGGTGGTTCCAGAGCGTCACCTCGTACCCGTACTGCGCAAAGCGCTGCGCCATCGAGTGCCCCATCGTGCCGGCGCCCGCCACCGTTATCTTGCGGATGCCTTCCAGTCCAAAGCCGTCGTTCTTCTCGCCCTCTGCGGGCGCGCCCGCGTTGCCCATGTGCCGCTCCTTACGTCTTGCGACAGGCCGAAGTGCCTGCCTGGGGCAACTATAGCGCTGCTCCCACGCGCACGAGGCGGCCGCCCTGCCGCTCGAAGAGCCGGTGGGAGACGGACGCGACGGTCCTGCCGTCGCTTGCGGCCATGAGGGCGCCCATGACCTGCCGCTCCGTGGCGGAGTCCAGGTTGGCCGTGACCTCGTCCAGAAGGAGCAGGCCCGGGTCGCAGACGATGGCGCGCGCGACGTTGAGCAGCTGGCGCTGCCCCTGCGAGAAGGACGCCTCGCCAAAGGGCGTGCGGGCGCCCTGGGGGAGGGCGGCCACCACGTCGCCCAGGCCCACCGTTTTGAGCGCGGCGTCCACCTGCGCGTCCGTGACGGAGGGGTCGCCCAGGGCCACCTGGTCGTACACGGTGCCCGGCACCTCGCGGAAGTCCTGCTCCACATAGCCGTAGCTGCGGCGGCGCTCCGCGGCGGGGATGGACCCGGCCGGGCGTCCCAGCACGCGGACCTCGCCCCTCTGCGGGTGGTACAGCCCCAGCAGCAGCTTGAGCACTGTGCTCTTGCCCGCGCCCGTGCGGCCCACCAGGGTCACATGCTCGCCGGGGGCCACCGCGAGGGAGAAGTCCCGCAGCACGGGCGGCTGGCCCGGGTAGGCAAACGTCACGTGGTTCACGGCCACGGCAGGGACGCCCTGGGCGTCGGGCGTCGCGCCTGGGGCCGCGTCCTTCTCCGCCGTGGGCGCCACGGGCGCCAGGGGTTCCTCCGGCTCCGCCAGAAGCTCGTCGATGCGGCGGACGCCGGCGGCCGCCTGCTGGATGGACTGGATCTCCATGCCGATGTCCGAAAGCGGGGTGAAGACCTGCTGCACGTACGAGATCACGGCCACGGCGCCGCCCACCGTCACGCCAAAGAGCCTGCCGAGGCCGGCCCCCTGCGCCGCGAGCGAGAGCGACACGCCGATTACGACGGAGCTCGTGGTGATCACGATGGGTGAGTACACGGAGTCGTAGAAGTTTGAGCGCTCCTGCGCCTCGAAGGCGCGGTCGACGGCGCCGGCGTACCGGCGCGCCATGAAGGCCTGCCGGCCCAGCTGGCGGATGGTGCGGAGCGTCCGCAGGGTCTCCGGTATCTGCTCGTTGGCCTGCGCCACGGCGACGCGGTCGTCCGTCTGCGCGGCCAGCGTCGCGCGCTGCACATGGCGCGTGTAGGCGAACATGAGCGGGAGCGACACCGCGAGCACGACGCCCAGCCCCACGCTGTGCCACCAGACGATGCCCACGATGCCCACGACCTGGCAGAGGTCGCCCACCATGCCCACGACGCCGGACGCGAAGAGCGCCTCCACGGCGTCCACGTCGTTTACCAGGCGCGACGTAGTGGCGCCCGCGGCGTTGCGCACAAAGTAGTCGGCGGGCAGGCGGTCGAGCTTGGCCGCCATGCCGGAGCGCAGCGCGTGCGTGACCTTCTGGCCGAACACGGCGATGGCGCCCTCCTGCGCGGCCCCGGCGGCCCCCTGCAGCACCACGAGCGCCAGGTAGGCGGCCGCGAGTCCCGCGAGCGGGCCGGCAAGCCACGCCGTGGAGCCGCGGCGCGCGCCCGCAATGGCGTCGACCACCCGCGCGAGCACGAGCGGCGGCAGGAGCGACGTCACCACCGTCGCGACGACCGACAGGGCGAGAAGGACGGTCAGCCCCACGTGCGCGCGGACCACACCCGCGAACACGCCCCGGACGGACGCGGGCACGCGGCCCTCCGCGCGTGCGGCCGCCTGCCCTTGGGTTGTCTGCCGTGCGCTAGCGCTCGACATCGAGGTCCACCTCCCCTCCGTTTGCCTGCAGGTCGAACAGCCTGGCGTAGCTGGGGCATTCCGCCATCAGCCGCTCGTGCGGGCCAAAGCTCGCGGTGCCGTCGTGCAGGCAGACGACGCCGTCCAGCTCCGGGAAGTGCAGCAGCCGGTGGGATGTGACCACCACGGCCATGCCCCGCTCGCGCGCGAGCTCGTGCAGGCCCTGCCAGGCGCGGCGCTCCGTGTCCAGGTCGACGCTCGCAAACGGGTCGTCCAGCACCACGAGCGGACGCGCAAAGTGGTACGTCCGCGCGAGGGCGAGCCGCGCCCGCTGCCCGCCGGAAAGTGCGGCGCCGCCCTCGCCCACGGGCGTGCGCAGGCCCTGCGGCATGCGCTCCGCCTCCGCGAGCAGGCAGGCCCTCCGCAGGTCGGGCCGCGGGTCCGCGTCGTCTCCCAGCAGCACGTTGTCTGCCACGGAGGCGTCCAGGAGCTGCGGGTCGTGGCCGAGGCGGCTCGCGAAGCCAAGGCCCCGCCGCCGCAGCGTGGCCACGTCCCTCTCGCCCAGGCGGACGCTCCCCGCGGTGGGCGAAAGCTCCCCACAGAGCAGCCGGCCCAGCGTGGACTTGCCGCAGCCCACATCGCCCGTGACGCCCACGACCTGCCCGGGTGCGACCGCAAACGTCACGTGCCGGAAGAGCGGGGCCTCGCCGGGGAAGGCAAAGCCAAGGTCGCGCACGTCCAGGCGCTGGCCAAAGCGCGGCGCCTCGGCGGCGGGGGCAAAGTCGTCCGCGGCGGCCTGGCCCATGTAGGGCTGGATCCTCCGCCACGACACCTGCGCGCGCTGCACGGCGTTGAAGAGCTTGCCCGCGTGCGAGGACTTGACGGCGAGCTTGGTGAAGACGGAGAAGAACGTGGTGAACGCCGCGACGTTCCACGCGGCCCAGCCCACGCCCAGCACGTCGCGCGCGCCGCACACGATGACCGCGCCGGCGCCGAGGAGCGATATGGCCTGGTAGACGGGCATGAGCGCCGTCGAGAGCACGTTGGCGCGCGTCTCCTTGCGCTCGTAGTCCGCAAGGTCGCGCTCGAACAGCCGGTCGCGGACGCCCTCGAGTCCGAGCGCGCGGTAGGACGTGGCGCCCTCCACGCGGTCGAGCGCCGCCGTCGCCATGCCTGACACGCTTTGCTTGGCGGCGGCCGTGGCCCGCGTGACCGGCTGCTTCATGCGGGCGGCGAGCACGTAGGAGAGCGGCGGGAACACCAGGGCCAGCAGCGTGGTGCGCCAGTCGTACGCGAGGAGCATCGCCATGTAGGCGACCATGACCACGCCGGTGTCGAAGATCTCCGTCGTGAACTTGCGGACGCCCTCCACGCAGTCGTCCACGTCGGAAAGCGCCTTGGTCATGAGGCTGCCCACGTCCTCGCGCTCCAGGGTCCGCTCATCCGCGAGGAGCAGGTTGTGGTAGAGCGTGCGCTTCATGGCGCGGTTGACGTTGTTTGCGAACTTGCGCACGTAGAGCCGCTTGAGGTAGCGCATGAGCTGCACCGCGGCGATGGCCGCAACGTACGCGCAGGCCAGCGGCACCATGGAGGCGGCAACGGCCCTGCCCGCGAGGATGTCCGCAAGGCGCTGGGCGAGCAGGCCCTCGAGCCAGGGCCCCGCGACCATGCCCACGTTGTAGGCGACGCCCGTGACGCAGACGACCGCGAGGACCTTCCACTGCGGCCGGACGAACGGGGCCATGCGCGGCTGCGGCGCGCCTCCCGAGGCGCCGTCCGCCCCGTTGGCCGCGTCCTTCTCGCCCTCGCCTTCCAAGCTCCCGCTCATGGCGGCTGCCTCCCAGACCTCGCGCCGGCATGACGAGGCAGATGCTACCAAACTTAGGTAAAGGGGACATAAACGCTTGAAACATGAACGAGTCGTGTGGCTGGTGTGCAAAAAGTGGGCTGCGCAAGCCCGCGCGGCCCAATTACGCAACTTTTCGTATATGTCTGAAACAGCGTGGCCGCGAGACTGAACGACGTTCTGAGGGAACGAACGCAGGCACGCTGGTCGTAGGGCCACGGGTGCCACGGGCGAGAAGGGCGGTGTCATGTCGCTGGATGCGGAGGCGTGGTCGTGCGTCGACCACGTGCTGACAAAGTGCGAGGGCGTGCACGTGCCGACCGACTTCTGCGTGACGGCGGCCGTCGTCCTGCGGCAGGTGTACCCCTACGACGCCGCGACCGTCTTCTTCCTGGGGGAGGACGGCCGGCTTGCCAACGTGCGCCTGCTGGGGGTGAGCCGCGCGCTCGCCCGCGAGTACGTGGGGCACTACATGAACGCGGATGACGGCGCCTACTCCATCGAGCGCGCCGCGCGCGACCAGGCGCTCCGCGAGGCGCGCCAGCACGGGGACCCGTACCGGCCCGTCGTGCTGGACTGGGAGCGCGAGCCGCACGACACCCAATTCTGGCGCGAGTACGTGTTGCGCCTGCGCCTGAGGTGGTCCGCCGCGGCCTGCCTGTACGACCTGCAGGGCCGCGTGCGCGTGGTGATCGAGTTCGACCGCGGCGAGCGCGGCCACGCCCCCACGCACACGGAGCTCGAGGCGCTCACGGTCTGTAACCACCACATCAACGCGCTGTACCAGAACTTCTACGTTGAGCCGCCCAGCGAGCCGCGCTCCGCGCTGGCGGACCTGGTCACGGGTGCGGGCACGGCGGCCGACACCGGCATGCGGCGCGAGGGCGGCACGCCCGCGGACGACGCCGCGCGCCTGACCCCGCGCGAGAAGGCCGTGGGCTACGAGCTGGTGCAGGGCCACTCGCCCAAGCAGGCCGCGCAGGTGCTGGGCGTGAGCCGCGCCACGGTCTACAAGCACATGGAGCACATGCACCACAAGCTGGGCGTCAACAACCAGACGGCGCTCATCCAGCGGCTCAACCAGATGTTCTCGCGCGACGGCGGGTAGGGCCCGCGAGGCACGCGGGACGTGCAGCCAGTGGGCGGCCGCGGTTGCGGCGGCGCGTTCTTCTCACATAAAAAAGATAACGACAGAAGGGGGCATCCATGGGATACCTTGATGGCAAGGTGGCCGTAATCACGGGGTCTGGCCAGGGGATTGGCAGGGGCATAGCCCTGTTCATGGCAAGCGAGGGCGCCAAGGTCGTGACCAACAACAGGAAGCCGCTCGACCGCGCGGCGCTGCGCTCACAGTACGCGGACCTGCCCGAGGAGGAGCGTGAGCGCGTGATATCCATGCGCGGCGACGCCCAGTCCGTTGCGGACGAGATCCGCGCAGCCGGCGGGGAGGCCACGCCGTTCTTTGGCGACGTGAGCGACTACGAAACGGCCGGCCGGCTGATCCAAACGGCGCTGGACGCGTACGGCCGCATCGACATCCTGGTCAACAACGCCGCCGGCCTGGGTCAGGGCACGATTCTCAACACGGACGAGAAGAGCTGGGACTACCAGACGCACGCCAAGATGAAGGGCGCCTACAACACCATGCACCACACGGCGCCGCACATGGTGGAGCAGGACGGCGGCACCATCCTCAACAGCGCGTCCAACGCGTGGGTGGGCATCGCCAACCTCTGCGCGTATAGCGCGGGCAACGCCGGCCTGGTGGGGCTCACCAAGGCGGCGGCGCAGGAGCTCGCGCGCGACGGCGTCACGGTCAACGCGTACTGCCCGCGCGCGACCTCGCCCGGCCACGTGGCGGAGTTCACGCGCACGGTGCGCACGCTGAGCGCGGCCATCGGCGAGGGTCACCTGGACAAGGACAAGCTCGCCGCGGTGGAGGCGGAGCACGACGACCCCATCTACCTGGCGCCCTTCCTCGCGTACCTGTGCGGTGACGACTGCCGCGACATCACGGGCCAGGTGTTTGGCCTTTCCGCCTCCGGCAAGATCGAGTGGTACTCCGCGCCGCAGATCGTGAGCGAGGTGCATCGCGAGCCCGGCCACTGGACCATGGCCGAGCTCGAGCAACAGATGCCCACGACCATCCTGCGCGCCGTGCGCTCGCAGGCGACGGCGGACACCTGGGACAAGAGGGACGGCGCCGCCGCTGCCGTGCCACACACGCTCTTCGACCGCGGCGACCGCGTGCCGGACGACCTCTTCCACGGCACGGCCTATATCAACATGATCCAGGGCCTCAAGGACCCCAGCGGCAGCTCCGTGGGCGTGGTCACCTTCGCGCCGGGCGTCCACAACGACTGGCACACGCACCACGGCAGGCAGGTCCTCATGGTGACGGACGGCCAGGGCGTGTACCAGGAGCGCGGCAAGCAGGCGCGCCTGCTCAACCCCGGCGACGTCGTGGTGGTGGAGCCCGGCGTGGAGCACTGGCACGGCGCCGCTCCCACGAGCTGGTTCTCCCACGTGGGGATGATCCTGGGCGAGGCCGTGCCCACCACGGCCGGCCCCGAGCTCACGCGCGAGGACTACCTCGCGGCCTGCGAGGGCGCTTCTCCCACAAAATAGCGACGATACCGACACCGTATATCCCCAGGGGAGAAACGCGTGCGTTACCCGCCGGGGATATCCTCGTGCACGCCGCGGGCCCGGAACAGGACCGGCCTGACGCGGCACGAGGATTCGGGAGGGCGTTGCATGAGGGGTTGGACCGCGCTGGGAGAGGCCATCGGATCGCACATGTGGCTCGTCTCGCCCATATGCGTGGCCATCGGCGTGCTCTTTCCCACGCAGGTCGACGTGCTCAACCGCATCGTGGTGGGGCTCTTTGCGTTCATGACGTTCCAGGGCTCGCTCACCAACCACTTTTCCAACCTGGGCCAGACGGCGCGCCACCCGCTGCCGATGCTTGCGATTCTGGCGCTGTCCGCCGTGGTCCTGCCCGCGCTCGCGTGCGCGCTGGGATGGCTCCTTTTTGGGTCGGACGCCAACCTGGTCACGGGCATCGTGCTCGAGTTCTGCGTGCCCGTGGCCGTGGTCTCCACCATGTGGGTGGGCATGAGCTCCGGCGACATGGCGCTTGGCCTGGGGACCCTGCTGGTGTCCACGGTCCTCTCGCCCGTGACCATACCGCTCACGCTCAAAGTGCTGCTTGGCCAAACCGTGCAGGTGGACGTCGCCACCATGATGTTCGACATGCTGGTCGAGATCGCCCTGCCCGCCCTGGCCGGCGTCGCGATAAACGACCTCACGCGCGGCTGGGGCAGGCGGGTGCTCTCGCCCGCGCTCATGCCCGCGGCTCGCATCACCATCATGCTGGTCATCATCGCAAACTCCACCGGCATCTCAAGCTACATGACGCACCTCACACCCACGCTCGTGGCGGTTGCGATATTTATATGCGCGTTCTCGAGCGCCGGCTACGTCGTGGGCTATCTTGCGGCGCGTCTGCTGCGCGAGCCGCGCGCGGAGGCCGTCACGACCACCTTCCAGGTTGGCATGCGCAACATATCCGCGGGCGCGGTGCTGGCGCAGCAGTTCTTCCCGCCCGAGGTGATGTTTCCCGTGGTGGCGGGCACGCTCTTCCAGCAGATCCTCGCGTCCCTCTGCAAGGTCGCGGTTGGCCGCATCTTGCCGAAGGACGCCCCCGCTTGCGAAGGCTAGCCGCTATCATCTTCCGTGCCGCTCGGACGCTGTGGCGGCGGGTTATATGGAAGGGTGAGCCACATGGAAGAGGACAGCGAGTTCGTCGTTCAGCCAAGCAGCGAGGCCCAGCAAGAGGAGGTGCACCGCCGCCTGCAGGAGTACAACCGTCCCTTCTTTAAGGGCGAGAAGGACTTCAGCTTCCACGTGGAGCGCGACGGACAGATTGTGGCCGGCATCGTGGCTGGTAGCACCTACCAGACGCTCGAGGTCGACTTCCTGTTTGTGGACGAGGCCTTCCGCGGGCAGGGGCTCGGCAGCCTGCTGCTGCGCACGGCCGAGGAGCGGGCACGGGCCGCGGGCATCTGCCACGTGCTGCTCAACACATACAGTTTCCAGGCGCCTGGCTTCTACCGCAAGGAGGGCTACGCGGAGCTCTTCCGCATCGACGACTGCCTGGGACCGCACAGTCAGTTCTTCTTCTGGAAGGACCTCGCCTAGGGCTGCTACGCGGCGCCGCGCGTCCTTCTCGCCCGGTCGATGAGCCAGTAGAGAAGCGCGCCCACCACGTAGCTGACGACATCCGCCCAGTCGGTGGTGCTGGGCTTGAGGAGCGGTGCCACGAACTCCCAGAAGAGGCCGCAGCAGAACATGTAGGCCGCCGTGACCCAGGAGGAGCGGATGCGCGCGGTGGGGCGCACCGCGTCGAACAGGCAGTTGGTGTACGCCATGAACGTGAGGCCGCAGAGGACGTCGTTGAGGTGCCCATGCACGAGGCGGGACGCCGGTGGGGGCAGAGTCAGGCCCTTGAGCAGCAGGTTGTTGAGGGTGTAGAGGGCGAGCCCCGCAGCCAGGACCGTGAGGTCGCCGCGCAGCGGCGCCCGCGCGACGTTGAGGCGTGGCCTAGCCAAGCTCGGAGAAGAGCAGGAGTCCCGCCGCGATGCCGAGCGCTATCACCATGATCCACCAACAACCGCCATGCTCTCCGCTTGCCATGTGGCGCCCCCCTTCGACAAGCCACATGATAGCCGAACGCAAGATTGCGGTCTGTTAGCGCTCGCGAAGCACGGAGCCCGCGGCGTCGGCAGGCACCAGCTCCCACACGCGGTTGCAGGCCGCCTGGACCATGCGCGCGTCGTGCGAGACCAGGAGCACCGCGCCCGGGAAGCCCGCGAGCAGCCGCTCCAGCGCCTGGACGGAGTGCAGGTCAAGGTGGTTGCCCGGCTCGTCCATCACGAGGAGCTGCGGGGAGCGGAGCGACGCCAGCGCCAGCACGAGCTTGCGGAGCTCGCCAGGGCTGGGCATGTCCGTGGCCAGCAGCGCCTCCGGCTCCGAGTTCAGCTGCGCCACGACGGAAAGGACCTTGCCCTTCTGGTCCGGCGCGAGCTCGCGCAGCTGCCGCATGGCGTCCCGCGCGGCGGCGGGGGAGATCTCCTGCGGCACGTACACCATGGGCACATCGTTTGGCACGCGGCGCACGACCTCGCGCACAAGCGTGGACTTGCCCGTGCCGTTGGGGCCCACCAGGCCGATGTGGTCCGCGGAGCCCACAAAGAGCTCGGGCACGCGCACGCCCGGGACGCCGGCCGCGGCGCCAGCGCCCGTACCAGCATCTGCGCCGGCCACCACGTCGCCACCCGCAAACGGCACCAGGCCCTCGGGCACGCTCGCCAGCACGCTGCGGCGCGATCGCTCCCCAAACGCGGGCACGTCACCGTCGTAGCTCTTCTCCACCGTTGCCGCAGATGCCTGCGCCGCGGCGGAGCTGATGCGCGAGTCCAGCGTCTTGGTCAGGTGCGTCGCGCGGCCGTCCTTACCTGACACGATGGCGCGGCCGATGCGCTCGCGCGCGTCGTGGTCGCCAGGCGCAAGGCCGCGGCGACTCCGCAGACCCTTGGAGCGCGACGCCTCCTCGACCCGGCGCTGGCGCTCCTGGGCAAGACGGCGCTCCTCGCGGCGCGCGCTCTCGTGCAGCGACGCGGCGGCCGCGGCCTCGCGTCCCGCCTGGGCGGACGCCTCCGTGTAGTTGCCGGGGCGTAGGCGCACCTCGCCTTCCTCAAAGCAGACGCACTGCGAAACCAGCGCGTCCAGCAGCTCGCGGTCGTGCGAGACCAAAAGCCCCACGCCGCCGAACCCGCGCAGCGCCGCAAGTATCTGCCTGCGCGTTGGGGCGTCCACGTGGTTGGTGGGCTCGTCCATCACGAGCACGTCCGGACGGCGCCACAGCGCCACCGCAACCTGCAGGCGCTTCTGCTGCCCGCATGAGAGCTCCGCGTAGCGCCACGGCCAGTCGTCCCCAATGCCCAGCTGGTCGCGCAGGCGGATGGCGTCGCGGTCCCAGGCGCAGGCAAAGTCCTCCAGTCCCTCGGGCGCAACGGACGCGTCCTGCTCGCAGTAGCCGCCCACCAGGCCGGACGGCCCCACGCTGCCCGAGGTGGGCGTCATGAGCCCCGCCGCGATCCTCGCTAGCGTGGACTTGCCGCAGCCGTTGTCGCCAACGACGCCGGTCCACCCCTGGGGAAGGGCAAGGGTCACGCCGTGCAGCACCTCGCGGGCGCTGCCGGCATAGGTATGGTGAATGTTGGTAAGGTTGAGTTGCATGAGGGACCTCTCGGACGCAGTCCGGCAGCCAAAGCCACGACGCGAGCCGCCACGCAGCGAATCGCATCGACAGAGCGGTGCCAGACAATGGGCAGTTTCGCGCCAACGCGCGCTATGCCCCAACGGGGCGCGTCCTACTTGCGCAAGGTCCCTCTCCCATCTCTCGGCCGGCTTGCCAAAGGCCGACCCAACTCACAGACGCACACTCTAACACGCCATCTCCCACGCGCGCAACACCACACAACAAAACAAAGCGGGGGAGAAGAACAGGGCCCGGGAGCTGCACTTTGCTCCCGGGCCCCGCCGTCTACCGCTTGTGACCGTGCGGCCCGCGCCGCCTGTGGCTACTCGTCACCGAAGCTGATGCCCAGCATCCTGGCCTCGCGCACGAGGTCGCTCTTGGGGTCGACGTACTTGAGCTTGCCTGCGATCTGCTCCAGGGGGATGTGGCACATCTTGCCCGCCACCTTGCCGACCATGTAGCCGTACTCGCCCTTCAGGAAGCCGCGTGCGGCCTCTACGCCACACTGCGTGGCGTAGATCCTGTCCTGGGCGTCCGGCTGGCCACCGCGCTGCGTGTGGCCCGGCACAGCCACGCGGACCTCCTTGCCCGTGCGAGCGGCGACCTCCTCCGCGATGTCGTAGGCGACGGAGGGCTTCACGCGCTTCGCGACCTTGGCCTTGTAGTCCTTCTTGCGCATGGCGGCCTCCTCCTTGGAGATGGCCCCCTCCGCACACACGATGATCGAGAACCGCCCGCCGTTCTTCTCGCGCTTCTCGATGGCATTCACCACGTTGTCCATCTCGTAGGGGATCTCGGGGATGAGGATGACGTCCGCGCCGCCCGCGACGCCGGCGTACAGCGGGATCCAGCCCACCTTGTGGCCCATGATCTCGATCACGAAGACGCGACCGTGCGAGCTCGCGGTGGTGTGGATGTCGTCGATGCAGCGCGTGGCGACGTCGATGGCGCTCGTGAAGCCAAACGTGATATCCGTGCCATAGGTGTCGTTGTCGATGGTCTTGGGCAGGCAGATGATGTTGAGGCCCTCCTCGCGCAGGCGGTTGGCCGTCTTGATGGAGCCGTTGCCGCCCAGCACGAAGAGGCAGTCCAGCTTGAGCGACTTGTAGGTCTTCTTCATGGCGGGGACCTTCTGGACGCCGTCCGCCTCGGGGATGTCGATGCGCTTGAACGGCGTGCGGCTGGTGCCCAGGATGGTGCCGCCGAGCGTGAGGATGCCGCTGAAGTCCTTCCAGGTCATCATGCGGTAGCGCTTGTAGATGAGGCCCTGGTAGCCGTCCTCGAAGCCGTAGATCTCAACACCCTCCTTGGTGTTGTTGTACACGGTCTTGACGATGGCGCGCATGGTGGCGTTGAGCGCCTGGCAGTCGCCGCCGCTGGTGAGCAGTCCGATCCTGAGCATGGATCCCCCTTACCTGTCACGCCCGTGCCGGCGGCCGCGACCATCTGCATGGCATCCGCGGCCTGGCATGCCGCGGGCCCTCTTCAGGTAAAGATTATTGCGCATTTTGGGACCCATGCCGCGCTCCGTATCACTCCATTACAAATAGTGGCCGCAGCGCAGGTGGGAGGTCCAGAGTGAGGCGCGTCGGCAATCCGCATCGCGGACGTCCAGCCGCGCTGGGTCCAGCCACAGCCCGAAGGCCCCGGTCCCCAGTCCGAAGGCCCTCACGACCGTCTCCAGCGCGCTCGCCTTACCACCCAAAGAGGAGCTCATGGTCGTTCTGGTCATCTTCCTGGCTTGTCGTGACTGTCTTAGACCCATCCTGGTTGGCGGACGATTTGCCACCGCTCTTCGAGCTTCCCCCACACGCGCCCAGCGTCAGCGCCAGCAAGCCGCACATCGCAAGTGAGAGGATCTTCCTTCCGCGCCCCATGGGCCCACCTCGCAAATCAAAAGCTTAAATTACCTGCAGGTGGATTATATGCCAGCGCAAGTCGATAGGTCCGCGAGCAATTCGTTATGGAAGCCTTGCACTGCCTAGCGCGTGCCCACGTTGGGTAGGTTGTAACTATCGGTTTCCTTTGTCCGTCAGCAGGGCGTTTGGCGTCCACGCCGCGGACTCTTCTCCAGGAGGTGGCCCATGGCGGCTAGGGACGTGCAGGCGGCTCGTGAGGCGGGGCAGCGTGCCCTTGCGAGCCTGCGAGAGGCGGAAAAGTCCCTCGACAGCGCCCGCAACTGGGGTTTCGTGGACATCCTGGGCGGCGGGCTCATCACGAGCCTCGTCAAGCACTCGCGCATGGACGATGCGTCTGAGGCCATCGAGCGCGCCCAGACGGACCTCGAAACCTTCGCCAAGGCCCTCAAGAGCGTCTCCGGCGTCACGGGCGTGCGCCTGGAGCGCGACGGCGTGCTTGAGGCGTTCGACGTCCTTCTCGACAACTCGATATCGGACCTCTTTGTCCAGTCGCACATAGAGGACGCCCGCAGCCAGGTGAAGACCTCGATATCGCGCGTGACGGCCATCCTGGCGGAGCTGGGGCAGCAGGACGCAGGCTCCGGCTCTGGTGCCGGCTCCGGGTGCAATCGGTAGGCGGTGCCCATGGCGGAGCTCGAGGCAATGCCGCCCACGCGGCAGCGGGGGAGAAGGACGCGCGGCAGGCTGCTCGCGGCCATCGCGTGGCTGGTGCTGGGTGTCGCGTTCGAGATCCTGGCCTCCATCCCGATACAGCTCCTCAAGCTGGACTGGAACCTCTCCATCGAGCTCGCCGTGGCCGTCTTCATGGCGGTGGGCGTGTGCGTGCTGGGCGCGCGGCGCTACCTACGGCCGTCCGCGGCAGCCTTCCGCGAGGTATGGCACCTGGGCTGGCCCATCATCTTCACGAGCGTGGCCCTCACGATGCTGCAACTGGTGGGCTACATCCAGGACGGCACGCGCATATCTTCCAACTGGCTGCCCATGACCCTGTACTACGTGGCGTTCTGCCTGAGCATCGGCGTGCACGAGGAGTGCTGCGTGCGCGGCGTGCTGCAGATGGGCCTGCTCTCGCGCCTGGGCGGCAGCCGACGCGGCATGGCGGTTGCCATCACGCTCGCGGCCGTCTTCTTCGGCTGCCTGCACATCGACTGGACCTCGCTCGACTACCACAGCGCGCTCCAGGTGGCGCAGGCCGTGCTCAAGGTGGGGCAGACGGGCGTGTACGGCGCGGTCCTTTCCGTCGCGGTGCTGCGCAGCCAGAACCTCACCGGTGCGATCCTGTTCCACGCGCTGGACGACTTCAGCGTGATGGTGGTGCCGTACGCGCTCTATGGCGAGGCACTCACCACCAACTACGTGTCCTCCGGCCGCGCGGACGCGATCTACTCCATCGTGATGTACGCGACGCTCATCGTGCTGTACCTGCCCTCGCTCGTGCGCTCCATCCGCGAGGCGAGGCGGCTTCCCATGCCGCAACGTGGCGGTTTCGTGAGGGAGAAGGACGACCGTCCCAGTGGCGAGCCTCCCGCGCCTGCGGGCCTGGACGCACCCGCGACCATGGTCACCCCGCAGCACGCCGCATGGATGCAGTCTGACGAAACAGCAGATAGCGGCACCAATGACCCGTGGGGCGGTCTGTAGAGCGCCCGCGACGCATGGGCCGTGCGCGGCAACGGGCCCACGTTCTTCTCGCCCCGGCATGCCTAAAAACACGCCCCTGCCACGCCTTTTGTAAGGGGAGTTTTAGCTTAGCTGCAGCGATGGAGCGTTACGTTCTGCTAACATGGCGCTTGCAATTTGGTTTCGCCCGCAGGTGCGAGGCTTGCAGGACTGCGTGGCGTCGTGAAAGGCTACCCAAACATGAGTCGTGTGTCACGCAAGGAAGACGCGTTCTTCCTCATGTTCCAGGAGTTCAGCAAGATGACCTCCGAGGCCGCGGAGCTGTTCCTGGACATTGTGCAGAACTATGACAAGCTGTCGTACCGCATCCCCGAGCTCAAGGAGTACGAGACGAGGGGTGACGAGCAGGTCAGCAAGATCATGACCACGCTCAACAACTCGTTCATCACGCCGTTCGACCGCGAGGACATCAGCTCGCTGGCGCTCAAGATGGACGACATCCTCGATGGGCTCGAGAACGTGTCCGCCCGCTTCAAGCTGTACGACATCGACCACATGCGCCCCGAGGCCATCGAGATGGCCAAGCTCATCCTGGAGGCGACGCTCGACCTGGACCACGCCTTCGCGAAGTTCCCGGACTTCAAGAAGGACGAGTCGCTCCTGAAGGAGACCAAGGCCGCCAACGACGCCGAGGACAGGGGAGACGTGGTCTACCGCGACGGGCTCGCCACCATCTTCCGCTCCGACATCCACACGGTGGACATCCTCAAGTGGAAGAGCCTGCTGGACAAGATGGAGAACACGCTGGACGCGTGCAAGAACGTGGCCAACGAGATCCAGAATGTCATCGTGAAAAATGGTTAGCGTCCTTCTGATCTGCGTGCTCGCGGCGGCACTCATATTCGAGTTCATCAACGGCTTCCACGACACGGCCAACGCCATCGCGACGACGGTCTACACCAAGGCGCTTCCGCTGCGCGTGGCCATCCTCATGTCCGCCACCATGAACTTCATCGGCGCGTTCACGAGCGAGAAGGTCGCCATGACCATCGCCGCGGGCATCGTGAACATCAACCTCCAGCTCTACGTGATCCTTGCGGCGCTCGTGGGCGCCATCCTGTGGGACCTCTTCACCTGGTGGAGGTCCATCCCCAGCTCGTCCTCGCACGCGCTCATCGGCAGCCTCATCGGCGCGACCATCGTCTTCACGCACTCCACGGCCCACATCAAGTGGGAGGGCGTGCTCGACAAGGTCGTGATCCCGCTCTTCACGTCCCCGCTCATCGGCATGGCGCTGGGCTACCTGTTCATGAAGCTCGTGTTCGAGCTCTTCGCAAACTGGCACCCCATGAAGGCCAACTCGCTGTTCCACCGCATGCAGATCCTCTCCGCCGCGTTCATGGCGTACAGCCACGGCAACAACGACGCCCAGAAGACCATGGGCATCATCACGCTGGCCCTGGTGACGGCCGGCCTGGCGGACCCGGCGGCGGGCATCCCCATCTGGGTCAAGATCATGTGCGCCTGCACCATGGCGCTGGGCACCTCCATCGGCGGCGGCCGCATCATGCGCACCGTGGGCGACGGCGTGACCAAGCTCAACCCCGTCATCGGCTTTGTGGCCGAGACCTCCTCCGCCATCGCGATCGAGACCATGACTGCGCTCGGCGCGCCGGTATCGACCACGCAGGTCATCACCACGTCCATCATGGGCGCCGGCTCCGCGCGCCGTCGCAGCTCCGTGCGCTGGGGCGTCGCGCGAAAGATCATGAGCGCCTGGTTCGTGACGCTGCCGGTCACCATCGTGCTGGGCGGCTGCTGCGCGGCGCTCATCGGCCTCGTGCTGGGGTAGGGTGCGCTTGGCGTGAGCCGCCAGCCCGAACCGAATTAACTTCTAGCCCGTGGGCCGTGTGCCCGCGGGCATTTTTGTGCCGCACGCCGTCTGAAACCACACGGTAACGGGCATTGCGTAACATGCTTATCTACTTGTTGTTCTTATATAGACGCATGCGATCTGGAAGGGTTGCTGATGAGCAGACAGGCAGACGTTCTGACCATGCCGCGCGAGAAGATCGAGCAGGTCCAGCTGGAGGGGCTTCGCAAGACCGCGGTCCACTGCTACGAGGACATCCCGTTCTACCACAAGAGCTTTGACGAGGCGGGGTTTGACCCGTACTCCATCAAGAGCCTGGACGACGTGCGCCGAGCGCCCTTTGTGACCAAGCAGGACCTGCGCGACAACTACCCCTACGGCCTGGTGGGCGTGGACCGCAAGGACGTGCGCGAGGTCCACATGTCGTCGGGCACCACGGGCGTGGCCACGGTGGCCGCGTACACGGAGCACGACCTCAAGGCGTGGTCGGAGTGCTTCGAGCGCGCCTTCGAGTTTGCTGGCGCCGGTCCCGAGGACGTGTGCCAGATCTGCTACGGCTACGGCCTCTTTACGGGCGGCCTGGGCGCGCACTACGGCTCGCTCCAGTCCGGCGCGACCGTCATCCCCATAAGCGCCGGCAACACGGAGCGCCAGATCCGCGTGCTGCGCGAGATGGGCTCCACCGTGCTGGAATGCACGCCCAGCTACGCCATGCACATCGCGGACACGGCGCTTGCCATGGGGGTCGACCCCGCCAAGGAGTTCCACCTCAAGGTGGGCATCCACGGCGCGGAGGCCTTTAGCGACAACTTCCGCCGCGAGCTGGAGCGCAAGCTCAACTACAAGGTGCTCGACATCTACGGCCTGACGCAGACGGGCGGCCCCGGCCTCGCCGTGGAGTGCCTGGAGCAGAACGGCCTGCACATCGCGGAGGACCACTTCCTGTGCGAGGTGATCGACCCCGCCACGGGCGAGGTCCTGCCCGACGGCGAGTGGGGCGAGCTCGTGGTGACCACGCTGGACCGCCAGGCCAGCCCCGTGGTGCGCTACCGCACGCGCGACATCACGCGCATCCTGCCGGGGGAGTGCGCCTGCGGCTGCACGCACCGGCGCATCGACCGCCTGCAGGGCCGCACGGACGACATGCTCATCATCCGCGGCGTCAACGTGTTCCCGAGCCAGATCGAGAACGTGATGAAGACGTTCGACGAGGTGTCCTCCTGGTACCAGATCGAGCTCACCACCAAGAACTACCTGGACGTGGCCACGCTCAAGGTGGAGGCCAACCCGGACTTCGACATCGACTCCACGGGCGCCATCGAGGAGCTGCAGCGTCGCATCCAGGCCGCGCTCAAGACCGCGCTTTCCGTTGGCATCCGCGTGCGTCTGGTGGAGCCCATGTCCATCCAGCGCTCCGAGGGCAAGGCCAAGCGCATCGTCGACCTCAGGGGGGAGAACCTCAAATGATCGATCAGCTCACCGTCTTTTTGGAGAACTCCGAGGGCCGGCTTGCAAAGCTCTGCCGCGCGCTGGCCGACGCGGACATCAACATGAAGGCCCTCACGATCGCGGACACGACTGAGTACGGCGTGGTGCGCATCATCTGCGACGACGCGGAGCGCGCCCGCGACTACCTGGACCAGAAGGGCTACCGCGCCATGGTCACCAAGGTGACGGCCATCGAGGTCCCCAACAGGCCGGGCGGCCTGGCGGACCTGCTGGGCGTGCTGGACGACCTGGACATCCCCGTGGAGTACGGCTACTGCTTCAGCACCGCCGGCGACCGCGCGGTGGACATCCTTAAGATCCGCATCGCGTCCGAGGCCTCCAAGGCCGTGTTCAAGCTGGAGGAGTCCGGCTTCAGGGTGCTGACGCAGAAGGACCTGTAAGCAAAGACCTGTAAGTAAAGGTGGTGCGTCCTTCTCCCCATGGCACGTAAGGCACGGGCGAGAAGGACGCGGCGTGCCGGCCGCGCGGCCGGCGGAAGGCGGCGGCGTGTGGGTTGCGCGCCCGCCGCTAGTTGTGCACGTAGACCGTGTCGCCCACGCGCACGAGGTTGTAGAGCTCCGCGGCGCGTGCCGGCGGCAGGTTGACGCAGCCGTGGCTGCCCGCGTACGCGTAGATGCTGCCGCCAAAGCTGCCGCGCCAGCTGGCGTCGTGCAGGCCCACGGAGTTGCCGATGAACGGCATCCAGTAGTTGACGTGGCTGATGTAGTCCGGCTCGCCGTCGTGGTCCTCGTCCGCGCCGACGAGCTTCTCGTCCGTGCGCTTTGCGTTTACCTTGAACGTGCCGGTGGGCGTGCCGTTGCCCTCGCTCGTGTTGCCGCTCACGATGTAGGAGCGCCAGATCACGGTGCCGTCCTTGTCGTACATGCGCGCGTACTGCGTCTTGAGGTTCACGTCGATGTGACGGCCGCGGCTCTCGTGCCCCGCGGACTCGGGCGGGCGCGTGCCCACCACGCTGAGCGGCACTTCCACGGCGTCGGAGCTGCCCGCCTCGAGCCTGCTTGAGATTGTCTTTGCGAGCCCGGCGGAGTCGATGGCGTAGTCGTGCTCCTCGTCGGACTTGGCGACCTGCTTGGCGAGCGCGCCTTTTGCCCACGTGGCGATGGCCCCCTGGTCCACGGTGACGGAGAGGTCGTCCCCGACTCTGACCCAGCCGGCCGCGGTCTTGGGCTCCACGGTGGCCAGCGCCTTGCCGTCGCGCGTGAGTGGAACGGCATGCGCGACCAGCGCGTTTGCCTTGGCTGCGGCCTCGGTCACGGCCTTGCTGGTGCTGGGGAGCGTTGGCTGCGACAGCGCGGCGTTGTCGATCGTGGTGGAGGTGTGCAGGGTGGAGGCGCTCTTCTCGACCGCCTTGGCGACGGCCGTGGCGTCAAGAGCCGTCCCGACGGACTCCTTCTTCACCACGAACTTGCCTGCGTCCTTGTCGTAGGCGACGGTCGCGTTCTGCGGGTGCGTGGCCGACTGGTTGTGGGCGTCCACAGCTTCCTTTACCTTGGCTGCGAGCTTGTCGGCGTCGTAGAAGACCGTCGTGGCGACCTCGAGGTGCCTGGGCGAGGCGAGGTCGAGCGCCTAGCGGGCTGGGTCCGTCTGGGCCTTGGCCTTGCGGGCGTAGGCGGCGGGGCTCACGTCGAGGTCGACGTCAGCCGCCCTGATCGTGACGTCGAGCCCCTGGCCGCTTACGTGCGTGGACCAGGCGTCGGAACCCTTGCGGACCCGGGCCGCGAGCTGCGACGTCGTGAGGTTGGACACGTCCGCGCCGTTGACGGTGGTGCCGGGGACAAAGTGGTCCGTGTAGTACTGGGCGCCCGCGAACTCCGCGCAGGCGAGCGCGACCGCCGCGGCGCCCAGCGCGATGGCGACGTGCCTGCCGCGGTGCGGGTGGGCCTTGGCGTTGCGTTTTGGGCTGGCGTCCGTCGCGTTCGCGGACGGCGCCATGTGGGTTGCGTGCCTGGGTGCGGTGCTCCCCGTGGTTGCCCCGCTGCTAACGTTTGCGTCCCTGTGCCCCGTCACGTCCGGGCTCCCTTCGCCCCTGTGCCCCCCGCGTGTGCTGCGTATCGAGAGATTGTAGCTGAAGGCAAGGTAAAGGTTAGGCTCCGTGTGGGACGCTGGCACAAAAAGCGCCCCTCTCGCATGGGCGAGAAGGGCGCGGGGCGTGGCGGTTGCCGCCGGTGCGGCGTGGCGCCTACGAGATGGAGGCGAAGGCGTCCCGAAGGACCTTGCAGGAGGAGCGCATCGCCTTCTTCTCCTCCTCAGAAAGCTCGAGGGTCAGAATCTCCTTGATGCCGTTACGGCCGAGGATGCAGGGGACGCCGACGGAGACGCCCTCCTCGCCGTACTCGCCCTCCAGGTGGACGGAGAGCGGGGTAACGAGGCGCTCGTTGTGGAGGATGGACGCGATGAGCATGGCCACGACCGCGCCGATGCCAAACTCCGTGGAACCCTTGCCCGCCACGATCGTGCCGCCCGCCTTGTGGACGGTCTCCGTGAGGTACTCGTGGTTGAGCTTGCTCTGGAGCTCGGGGTGGCTGCGCTTGTACTCCTCGAGCGAGATGCCGCCGATGGTGACGTGCGTGCGCGGGATGAACGACGAGTCGCCGTGCTCGCCCATCACGAAGGCGTCTACCTGGTCGCGGTCGACGTCCACGATGCTCGCGATGTGGCGGCGCAGGCGGACGGTGTCGAGCGACGTGCCCGTGCTGAAGACGTGCGTGCGCGGCAGGTCGAGGTTGCGGTAGAAGTACTCCGCCACGACGTCCGCGGGGTTGGACACGCAGATGAGGAACCCGCTGAAGCCGGACTTGGCGATGGGGTCCACGATGCCGCCCAGGATCTTGAACGTGCTCTGGAGCATCTGGAGGCGCGACTCGCCGGGGCGCCTGCTGCGGCCCGCCGTCATCACGATGAAGCTCGCGTCCTTGCAGTCGTCGTAGGTGCCCACGCGGATCTTGACGTGGCGGTGCGTGGCCGTGAGCATGTCCTTAAGGTCCTCGACCTGGGCGTTTGCGGCAGCCTCGTTGATGTCCAGGAATACGATCTCCTCGGCGTACTGGCCGACCATGAGGTTGAGGGCCACGTGACTGCCGACGTTGCCGGCTCCGATGATGACTACCTTGCGCGTAAAGTCCATCGTTCTTCTCGCTTTCTCCCTAAAGCCCTTGCTCGGGCATATCTGTCGACCCCATTTTCGGGTTTTGTGAATGCTGGTGTGGTGAAAATGAGAAATTCGCCGCTTGCGGGCAGGTTCATACAACTCGCGGTTGTGGGGTTGACGAGGACGAACTCCTTGTTAGGAGGGCCTTCCGTCGCTCTGGGGCATGGCCGTACTCTGTCGCTTGTGGCCATTTCCGCAGGCGCAAGCCCAGACGGACGGCTTTGGGGCATTATAAGTACGACAAGGTTTACTAAAGGAAGGCTCAAGATGGCTTCTAACGCGTCCCAACCAGAGAAGACGCTCGCGGATATAGAGATCGGCCAGACCGTCACCATCACGACCGTGGGAGGGGAGGGCGCCCTCAGGCAGCACTTCCTGGACATGGGCGTCATCCCGGGGGCGGACATCACGCTGGAGAAGTACGCCCCCATGGGCGACCCAATGGAGTTCCGCGTGCACGGCTACCAGCTCACGCTGCGCGTGGCTGATGCCCAGAAGATAGGCGTCTGCAAGCAGCGCCGCGCGGAGGCGGGGCAGCGCCCGAGCGCCGCCAGGCACCCGGAGCGCCACCCGGGCCTGGGTGAGGACGGCCTGCCCAGCAAGGTGGACGTCCGCACGAGCGACCACTCGCACCCCGTGCCCGAGGGCGAGGTGCTGCGCTTTGCGCTCGCCGGCAACCAGAACTGCGGCAAGACAACGCTCTTCAACCAGCTCACGGGTGCAAACCAGCACGTGGGCAACTTCCCCGGCGTCACGGTGGACCGCAAGAGCGGTGCCATCAAGGGGCACCCCAACACGGACGTGACGGACCTGCCGGGCATCTACTCGCTGTCGCCGTACAGTCCCGAGGAGCTCGTGAGCCGCGAGTACATCCTGAACGAGAACCCCAACGGCATCATCAACATCGTCGACGCGACCAACATCGAGCGCAACCTTTACCTCACCATGCAGCTCATGGAACTCGACAAGCCCATGGTGCTCGCGCTCAACATGATGGACGAGGTTCAGGGCAACGGCGGCACCATCGACGTCAACCTCATGGAGGACATGCTGGGGATCCCTGTCGTGCCCATCTCCGCCGTCAAGGGCGAGGGCGTGGACGAGCTCGTGCGCCACGCCATCCACGTGGCGCGCTACCAGGAGCTCCCGGGCCGGCAGGACTTCTGCGACCCTACGGACCACGGCGGCGCCGTGCACCGCTGCCTGCACGCGATCATGCACCTCATCGAGGACCACGCCCAGCGCGCGCACATCCCCGTGCGCTTTGCCGCGTCCAAGCTGGTCGAGGGCGACAGCCACGTGATAGAGTCCCTCGGGCTCGAGCAGAACGAGCTCGACGCCGTGGAGCACATCGTGCGCCAGATGGAGGAGGAGCGTGGCCTGGACCGCGCCGCCGCCATGGCCGACATGCGTTTCTCGTTTATAGAGAAGATCGTGTCCGCCGCGGTCGTGAAGCCGCACGAGTCGCGCGAGCGCAGCCAGAGGATAGACCGCGTCCTCACGGGCCGCTGGACCGCCATCCCCATGTTCGTGCTCATCATGGCGGCCGTGTTCTTCCTCACGTTCAACGTGATCGGCCTCTTCCTGCAGAACCTTGTGCAGGCGGGCGTGGACGCGCTCACGCACGCGACGGACGTGGCGCTCACCTCCGCGGGCGTGAACCCCGTCATACACTCGCTGGTCATCGGCGGCGTCTTCAACGCCGTGGGCACCGTGCTCCCCATCGCGCCCATCATCGTTACCATGTTCTTCTTCCTGTCGCTCTTGGAGGACACGGGCTACATGGCGCGCGTCGCGTTCTTCATGGACAAGCTGCTGCGCAAGATCGGACTCTCCGGCCGCTCCATCGTCCCCATGCTCGTGGGCTTTGGCTGCACCGTTCCCGCCGTCATGTCCGCGCGCACGCTGCCGTCCGAGCGCGACCGCAAGCTCACCATCGCGCTCACGCCGTTCATGAGCTGCTCCACCAAGCTCACGATCTACGGCTACTTTGCGGCCGCCTTCTTCCCGGGCAGGGGAGGCATCGTGGTGCTCTGCCTGTACCTGCTGGGCATCCTGGTGGGCGTGCTCATCGCGCTCATCACGCACAAGACCATCGACAAGGCCGAGGCCGTGCCCTTTGTGATGGAGCTCCCCAACTACCGCCTGCCCAGCGCGCGTTCCGTCCTCATGCTCATGTGGGAGAAGACCAAGGACTTCCTGCGCCGCGCGTTCACCGTGGTCTTCGCGGCGGCCGTCGTCGTCTGGTTCCTCCAGAGCTTCAGCCCCGCCCTCACGCTCGTCAAGAGCGAGCAGGACTCCATGCTGGCGGCGATCGGCGCCTGGATCGCCCCGATCTTCTCGCCCCTGGGCTTTGGCGACTGGCGCATCGCGACGTCGCTCATCGCGGGCTTCATGGCAAAGGAGATCGTGGTGGCCACGCTCTCCGTGCTGTTTGGCTCCACGGCCCAGCTGCTGGCCGCGCTGACGCCGCTTTCCGTGGTGTCGCTCCTGGTGTTCTGCCTGCTGTACACGCCGTGCGTGGCGGCCATCGCAGCCATCCGCCGCGAGCTGGGCGGCAAGTGGGCACTGGGCATCGTCGTGTTCCAGTGCGCCGTGGCCTACCTGGCCGCCTTCCTGGTGCACGCCATTGGCCTGCTCCTGGGCTTCGCGTAGGGGAGAAGACCGTGGCATCCAGGCTTGCGCCGTGTTAGAATGTTGGAAAGTAATAATTTCCGACTTTTGACGGAGGCCAGGATGCTCACGACGCTCAAGGACAAGGGCCAGGTCACGATTCCCAAGAAGGTCGTCAACGAGTTGGGCCTCGTGTCTGGCGATACGTTCGACGTCTACGTCGAGGACGGCGAGATCCGCTTTGTCCCAGTGGTCATCCGCCCCAAACGGGAGGTGGAACGCCTGGAGCGCCTTGCCAGCGAGGCCGAGGCCCAGCTGGTCCACGGCGAGCTTCCCGTATACGATGATGCGGAAAGCGCCGTTAAAGACCTGCACAGGGCGGGCTAACGGCAATCAATCTACGTGTCGCGATCAAGCGGGTGAGAAGAACATGGTGAGCCTGGCAGACATGCTGTCCCAACAGACCGAGGACCAGCTGATTCTGGTGGACCTTCTGGACAGGCCCACGGGTAGCATGGGCAAGCTTGCGTGCCACCAACAGGGCAGGCTGCACCGTGCGTTTTCGCTCTTCCTGTACCGCAGGCGGGGCGGCACGACCGAACTGCTCATCCAGCGCCGAGCGGAGGGCAAGTACCATTCGGGAGGGCTCCTGGCAAACTCCGTTTGCTCGCATCCGCGGGTGGGGGAGTCGCTTGCGCAGGCCGTGCCGCGTCGGCTCACGCAGGAGCTGGGCGTTCCCACGGACGTCGCGCAGGGTCTTGACTATCGTGAGGTCGGCTCCTTTGTCTATCGCACCAAGTTCGCGAACGGCCTAACGGAGTTCGAGTACGACCACGTCTTCGCGGCGGAGTTTGACGGCACAACAGAGGATGGCACGCTTGCCCCGGATCTCGACGAGGTGGCCGCCGTCGCATGGGTCGATGCAAGCGAGCTTCTTGAGGACCTGCAGGCGCACCCGTCCCGCTACGCGAGCTGGTTCCTTACGGCGGCGCCGCTGGCCATGCGTCAAATCCTGGGATAGGGGCGCCGACGCCTAGCCAATCGCGCTCGGCTGACCCAGCTCGATCCGCGCTACCTCCGTGTACGTGAGCGCGCCGCCCGCCGGGTGGTGGCTCCACATGAGCGACATCGCCCCCACCGGCATCGCCTGCGGTCCCGCCTCGCCACGTTCCCCATCAAGCTCGCAACTAACGCGGGCGAGAAGGTCGTCCATGCCGCCCGTCGCCTCCTCGGGACGCGGGCGGCATCCTCGTGCGAGCGTGAGGTGCGGCGTGTAGGCATCCGCCTCGAGCTCGATGCCGTTTGTCGCGAGCGCTGCGGCGAGGTCCGACTGCAGCGCCAACAGCTGGCGCCGTCCCTTCCGCTCGGCCTCCGGCACGCCGGCAACGCCCTGCCACACGATGCCGCCGCGCCGCTTGCCAAAGCAGCCCAGGTCCCCCAGCCAGATCCTGAACGGGGCGCCGCCCCCGTCCGCAAACGTACGTGCCGCGTCGCGCATCGCCGCGAGCGCGCGGGCCTCGTGCTCCGCGTCGAGCTCGCCCAGGAAGGCGAGCGTCAGGTGCAGGTTTGCGGCGGCGGTGGGCTTCCCCTTGGCAAGGTGGGGGAGCAGCACCTCCTGCGCGCGCAGGAGCTCCGCCCGCGCGGCCTCGTCGGGAAGCACCGCAACAAAGAGCCGCCTCCGTGCCGAGGGGGTACCGTTCGCCGACGCCGCGTCCTTCTCGCCCCGTGCCGCCTTCTTGTCCATGGGAGGCCTCCGTCCATACGCAGATGTTGCTACAGGTATTCATGAATCAATATAGCGGCTTGCTGGTATTTGGTTTCACATACCATGATGCACGAATTTGAGTCGCTGGTATTTGCTTTCCCATACAAGTCGGGACACAAAGCTGGTGCAATGATTGCAACCTGTGCTTAACATATGGAAAGCGAATCCGCAACCTTAAAAATTCAATATTACGTTTGCAGAGAAAAACGAATCACCCGCATGAGAAATCGTTATCATTCGGTACGTAGAGGACAAGGCGACGCTTGCGATGCGTCGCTTGTGGCAAGGGAGCCGACGCATGCCGGCGATCGCGCCGGAAGGTAGGCGAAGCAGGATGGCACAACCAGACATCGTCTTTGCAAGGATCGACAACCGGCTCGTCCACGGTCAGGTGGGTGCCGCCTGGGTGGGCTCCATACCCACCTGCAATCTCATCGTCGTCGCGAACGACGCCGCCGCTGCCGACCCCGTCCAGCAGTCCCTCATGAAGCTCACGGCGGACGCCGCGGGCGTGGGCATCAGGTTCTTCACCATCCAGAAGACCATCAACGTCATTGGTAAGGCCAGCGCCCGCCAGCACATCTTCATCGTGACCAAGACTCCCGCGGACATGCGTAAGCTCGTCGAGGGCGGCGTCCCCATCAAGGAGGTCAACATCGGCAACATGCACGCCTCCGGTGACAAGCGCGTCTTCCACGACCAGCACGTCTACGTGGACGACCAGGACCTCGCGGACCTCAAGGCCATCCAGGACTACGGCACCAAGGTCTACATCCAGCTCAACCCGACCGGCCGCAAGATCGAGGACCTGGGGCTCTAGCTACTGATCGGCGCCCGCGTGGGGCACCGCAAGCATCCGGACAACTTCATAGCACGCACTGACATCCATCGCTTATTGGGGTCCTGCTTCCATGGGGGGAGAAGGACTTGGGATAGGGAGGAAGCATGCAACTTACACTTGTGCAAGGGCTTCTGCTGTTCATAGTTGGCGCCATATGCCAATTTGATCAGCAGACCGAGGCCTTCTATTGGTTCAGGCCAATGGTCGCCTCGTTCTTCACGGGCATCATCCTGGGCAACGTCGAGCTCGGCGTCACCTGCGGTGCCGTGACCGAGCTCGCCTACCTGGGCATGACCAACGTCGGCGGCACCGTGCCGCCCGACCCGCTGTTTGCGGGCATCATGACCGTCGTCCTCGCGTACACGACGGGCAAGACGCCCGAGACGGCGCTGGGGCTCTCGTACCCCTTCGCACTTCTCGCCCAGGGAATCGGAATCCTCTTCAAGACGGTCTACTCCTTCGTGCCGCACAAGCTCGACAAGTACGCCGCCGAGGCCGACGTCAAGCACTTCAACGGCCTCATCTGGGGCGTCACGATCTTCGAGGCTGTGTTCTGCGGCTTCGTCATCTTCCTCTGCACCTACGCGCTGCAGGCGCCCATCCAGGCGTTCGTCAACTCGTTCCCCACGTGGGTCACGCACGGGCTCGAGATTGCCGGCGGGGTGCTTCCCGCGGTCGGCCTCGCGATGCTGCTGCTCAGCACGCTGAAGCCCGAGACCTACCCGTACCTGTTCATCGGCTTCATCATGGCGACGTTCCTCAAGATGCCCAACGTGCTGCCCGTGGCTATCGTCGGTGCGGCGCTCGCGGCGATCGACTACCGCTACCAGAAGCGCTTTGACGAGTGCGGTACTGCTGCAATAGACGACGGAGGCGACTCTGATGGCATCTAATCCCACCAACAAGAAGGGCGAGCCCCTCAAGACGCTCAGCAAGAAGGACATCACCCAGCTCGGCATCAACTCGCTCACCGAGCAGATCGCGTTCTCGTTCGAGCGCATGCAGGCCCCCGGCTGGACCATGAACATGATCCCAGGCTTCAAGAAGATCTACGGGGACTCCAAGGAGGACCTCAGCGAGTTCATGACCTACAACATGGAGTTCATGAACACGGAGCCGCACATGGCGACGCTGCTGCAGGGCATGGTCCTCGCGATGGAGGAGAAGGGCACGGACCGCAAGCTCATCTCCAGCGTGCGTAACGGCCTCTTTGGCCCCATGGCCGGCATCGGCGACTCCCTGTTCTGGTACACCGTGCTGCCCATCACGGCGGGCATCGCCTGCTCGCTCGCAAAGTCGGGCTCCGTGCTCGGCCCGCTGGTCTTCATCGCCATCTACCTGGTCGTCGGCTTCTCGCGCATCTGGTTCGCGCACCTGGGCTACAACCTTGGCTCCAAGGCGGTCGAGAAGGTCGGCACCGCGACCAAGTACCTCACCGGCGCCGCGGGCATCCTCGGCACCACGGTCATCGGCGCGCTGATCCCGAGCTACGTCACGGTCGAGTTCCAGAAGAAGCTCGTCTTTGGCGTCGGCTCCACCACGGTCCAGTCCGTGTTCAACCAGCTGCTGCCCAACGTGCTGCCCCTGGCGACCGTGTTCCTGATCTACTGGCTCTTCAAGAAGAAGCACGTCAACACCATCGCCGTCATCGGCGGGGTCATCGTGTTTGGCCTGCTGATGTCGCTGCTCAACTGGATGTAGCGGACGCCTTGCAGATGGCTTAGGTTCCATGGTCGCGGGACCTCGCACGCGGGGTGCGGGGTCCCGCACGTTTTCGCGCCCCGTCGGGCGCGTTGGGAGGGTCTTATGGTAGGCATCATCGTCACGGGCCACGGCAACTTCGCCTCGGGCATCACGAGCGCGCTCGAGCTCATCGTCGGCCCGCAGGACGCGTACGAGGCGATCGACTTCACGTCTCTTGCCGGCACGGCGGAGCTTGAGAAGAACATGACCTCGGCGCTGGAGAGGCTCCGCTCCCGCGAGGACGTGGACGGCGTGCTCGTCCTGTGCGACCTCGTGGGCGGCACGCCCTTCAAGACGGCCGCCACGCTGGGCGTGCCTCTGGGCGACGTGCGCGTGGTCGCGGGCGTCAACCTGGGAGGGCTCGTCGAGTGCGTGACGCAGCGCGACGCGGTGACGGGCCTGGACGACCTCACGAAGCTCGCCAAGGACGCGATGCAGGCGTCCGTCGTGCAGTTCGAGCTTGCGCAGCCCGAGCCCGAGGGGGACGACGACTTCTCGGACGGCATCTAGGCCGCGCACGCAACATCGCCGCACGCGGGAGGGGCCGCTGGCCGGATGCGTTCCGACCGGCGGCCCCTCGTTCTTCTCGTCCGCGTACGTGTTTGCACGTGTTTGCGCCTGTCTGAGCCTCTGGCTAGAGCAGGGGCATGACGTCCTTGATGCGGTCCGTCTTGCTGGGGGCGCACTTCTTGTACTCCGACATGAGGGGGAAGTCGTCCCAGCGGCCGAGGGCGTCGGTGGCGTGGTGCGCGATGACCTGGAAGAACGGCAGCATGTAGAGCGGGGAGAGCGTAGGCTCGCCGATGGTGCCCACGCTGGCGCGGAAGGCGTTGGGATCAGCCGGCGCGTCGGCGTCGCCGCAGGTCACGAGGTACGTGTGGTCCGTGATGCATCCGCAGGCGCGGTAGAGCTCGTGAGTGCGACGGGAGCCGCGGTTCATGTCGTCCACCACGAAGACCGTGCGCGTGGGGTCGAGCTGCAGGTTGGGGCCGTGGTTGAACTCCTCGGCCTCGAGCGCGAACGAGGGGACCTTCATGGTCTCGCCGAACTTGAGCGCGCCCTCGCAGGCGATGCCGTAGGCCTGGTCGAAGCCGATGACGTAGTTGGTCTGGATCGAGAGCATGTCCTTGAGGTGCGCGGCGTAGAACTCCTCCGTCGCGGCCTGGACCGCCCTGTGGCGCTCCGGTGCGAGCTCGAGCTCGTCCACGATGTGACCGTACGCGGCGTCGTCCAGCCTGCCCAGGTCGTGGGCGGCCTCGAGTGAGAAGAGCATGAGGAACAGGGCGAGCGTCGTCACGCCCTTGGTGACGTAGCCCACGTACTCCGTGCCGACGCCGTAGTCGACCACGAGGTCCGCGTGGTCGCGGAAGTCGGAGTCGGGGTTGCCCGTGACGCCGATGGCGCGGCGGCCCGCCCCGCGCAGGCGGTCGAGCGCCTCGAGCGAGTTGGTGGAGCAGCCGGACTGCGAGATGACGAAGCACAGCGTGTTGGCGCCGGGGAGGAAGTCCGAGGTGAGGAACGTGCCGGGCGTGGTGACGACGACCGGCGCCTGCAGGCACTTGCGCATGAACGGCGCGGCGCAGCGGCTCGCGTTGGCGCTCGACCCGCATGCGATCACGAGCACGGAGTCGTACTTGCCGCGGGCGAACTCGTCCACCAGCGGCCCGACGAGCTCGCGCCTGCGACCGACGTTCTTCTCGACCTGGTCCGGGGTCTCCCGCACGTAGGTCATCATCGTGATGTTGGAAAGGTCCTCTGCCATGGCGTCCTCCTCAGTCTGCAAGATTGCGCACGCTGCCCGCGCTTAGCCGCGCTCGACGATGCCCCTCAGCATCTGCCACACGCCGAAGATCGCGACGGCCGCCGCGGCAACGTAGTTGACGGTGAGCGTGGTGCCCGTGAAGTCCTGGGCGCGCGCGTTCACGACCATGAGGCAGCAGCACGCGATGCCGCCGAGCCCGTACACGATTCCCTGCACGAGGCTCATGCGCCGGCGGACGGGCAGCGCCGCGTCGTCGTCCGGGGCGACCTCGAGGCTGGTCAGGAAGTGATAGTAGAACAGGTAGCTCATCAGCAGGATGAGGGCGACGGGAACCGCCACCAGCGCGACGAAGCTCTTGGTGAAGACCCACACCAGCGCGCCGGCCGCCACGCCCAGCACGTAGCGCGATCGGTACATCGTGCACGTGCGCTGCTGCGACGCGTCCAGGTAGAAGCTGTGCCTGAGCCACGCGTTGCTGTAGACCGCGCGGCCGTCCTTCGCCACACCGTACGTGGCCGTCCTGTTCATGCTGCACCCCAATCCGCGCCGCGGGCCGCGGCGCCACGCTCTTCTCACCCCTCCATTGTGAGCGTTGCAGCGGCGTCCCGCGCAAAGATTTTTATGTCTGCGCATATTTGGCCGCATCGAAAGCAGCGTTGCGAAAAAGACCTGCCGAGACGTTGTGAAACCGTGAGAATATAGGATATTGCATGCAGCGCGCGAATGCGGTTGATTCTGGTACGAACGCATCGCACACCGACGCAAACGCAACGCTCACCTAGCACTGAAACAAATCTGTAACATAACAAAACAAATCAAAGTAACCTGAATTCCGTCGTTTTGAGGGCGAGAAGGACTGGATACTCTGCCCCAGCCTTCCCGTGGGTCCACATCTTGCTAAGGGGGATGGGATGGTTTCTATTCGCAAGGCGGGCGGCGCCATCGTCGCGGGCCTCATGCTCGCCGCGAGCTTGGGACAGGCCGTGGCGCCAACCGTGGCGACGGCCGCCACGACCACGGCGTCGCAGTCGGCCACGCAGTCCGAGTCCAAGGCCACGTTCACGCGCACGGACGCCGCGTACGACGGCACGTCGACCCCGATGATCTCCATGATCGAGGGGCGCGAGTTCAGGGCGGTTGCGCCGGTCGAGGGCAAGAGCCTGTCCGAGCTCAAGAGGCTCGTCAAGGATGGCAAGGTCAGCTGGACGCTCAGCCGCGGCAAGGGGCAGTTCAGCAAGAAGACCTACCCCAACCAGTGGCTGGGCGGCAAGCTGTTCGACTGGAAGACCGTGGCGACCAAGGACGGCGCCGCGGAGGGCGGCAACGGCATCACCACGGACGAGAAGGTCCGCAAGTCGCGCGACTTCCTCTATGACGTGAAGGTCTCCGCGCAGGAGGTCGATGGCACCCCCTCCGTCGTCGTGACGTTCAAGAACCGCGAGCTCTACGAGGGGCTCGATGGGATCGACGTGCGCTCGCGCGAGTTCGTTCGCGCGTCAATGTACGACTATGTGGGCACCTACAAGCTGGCCTGCGACGTCGACGGCACGGAGGCCGCCTCGACAAGCGTGACGCTGCGCCCCTACGACGTGTTCGCCACGCAGGAGGACATCGACGCGGAGCTCCCCAAGCTCGCGAAGGAGGCCAAGGCCAACGGACTGTACGCAGAGGTGCGTACCTTCGGCACGTCCGCAAAGGGCCGTCCGATGCGCGCGCTCTTCGTGTCCAAGCAGAAGTCCGACCTCGACGACTACCAGGCCCTCAAGCAGCGCATGGAGAAGGACCCGGCATCCGTGCAGGCAGACCTTGCGGCAGGCAAGCTCAGCTACAAGGTGCCCGTCGTCTACAGCAACGTCCACGCGGACGAGATCGTGGCCTCGGACGCCGTGATACAGTTCGCGCGCGACCTCGTGGCCAACAAGCCCGTCGAGTACCGTCGCGCCACGGGCCTCACCTCCGACGGCAAGGCAGAGCTCAAGACCGAGATGGACCATGACCGCACCGTCTGGAGCGACCTCATAAAGGACGACGTCCAGGGCATCGGCTACATCCGCGGCGACGGCGGCAAGGGCCACGGCACCAACTACGACGGCGCGGACACGGACACCGCCTCCTCCGACCTGAGCGACCAGGAGTTCGAGAAGTACTACGACTCCGACACGCAGACCTTCGACCCCTCGAAGTCACTGGACGACGTGTTCTACATCCTTGTCCCGAGCGAGAACGTGGACGCCCGCACGGACGACGTCCGCACCAACGGCAACGGCTTCGACCTCAACCGCGACAACACGTACCAGACCCAGCCGGAGACCCAGGCCATGAGCGGCCTCATCAGCGAGTGGGACCCCATCTCCCTGCACGAGGTCCACGGCTACTACCAGCAGTTCCAGGTCGAGCCCTGCTCGCCCACGCACGACCCCAACAACGAGTACGACCTCTTCATCGACACGGCGCTCGCGCAGGGCGAGGCCTTCATGGGCGCGGCAATCGCCAACAACCCCACGATCAACTCCGTCCAGATGCCCATGCGCGACTACCTCAAGCTCGAGGATGACGGCACCCGCTTCTGGGAGGCGCCCTTCGACGACATGTCCACCAGCTACACGCCGCAGTACGCCATGATGCACGGCACCAACGCCTACACCGTGGAGGCCCCCTACGGCACCGCGGACGCGGTCGACGCGCTGCGCTACGGCTTCATGGGCAACGCCGGCTTCGTGGCCCAGAACAAGGACCGCATGTTCAACAACCAGCTCGAGCGCTTCCGCCGCGGCGTCCAGAACATCGACGCGGACTCCATCCGTCCCTACTACGTCAACCAGAAGGACGAGAAGGGCGCGGAGGCGGACACGTTCCGTCCCCGTGACAGCAAGGACGCCAACGGCAAGACCAACGGAAACTTCTTCCCGGAGTACTATGTCATCCCCATGGACCCCAAGCTGCAGAAGAACCGCGCCGCGGCCGCGGAGACCATAAACTTCCTCATCCACAATGACGTGCAGGTGAGCCAGACCACCAAGGCCGTCAAGGTGGGGGAGAAGAGCTACCCCGCAGGCACGATCGTGGTGGACATGCACCAGGCCAAGCGCAACATGGCAAACTGCGCGCTCTACCCCAACCTCGTCATCAGCGACTGGACCCAATATTCGCTCTACAGCGAGCCTGTCACCAACTTCTCGCAGTTCCGCGGGTTCGACATGGACACGATCCGCACGGCTGGGTCCTTCTCGTCCGCCGGAATGAAGGAGATCGACAAGGCCCCCAAGCAGAGGAGCGAGGTCACGGGCAAGGGCGGCTACGCCGTGATCAAGAACAATGGGCTCGAGGCCATCAAGGCCGTGAACGCCCTGCTCAAGGACGGCAAGACCGTGGGACTCGTGACCAAGGGCAAGCACGAGGGCGACTACGTGGTCAAGTCGGACGACCTGGGCAAGGTCAAGGGCGACTACGTCCTGACCGTGACGGAGGCCGACGAGGCGCCCGCGGCCGAGAGGATCGACGGATCCATCAAGGCCTACGTCCCCAAGGCGTACGCCAAGTTCCAGCAGGACGCCGCGGGCAACAAGGTGGGCATGGCCGACTACGAGAACCGCCTGAACACCAACGGCAACTGGGATGACTTCGCGCTCGCCAAGCAGATGGGCTTCGAGCTGACAGACGACCTGGACGAGGCGACCATCATCGTGGGCAGCCAGTACCCCGTCAATGCCAAGGCCGTGGCAGCCAAGGTAAAGTCCGGCACGCCCTACGTCGCGTACACGGCTGACGCGCTGCAGTTCGTTAAGGACTACAAGCTCGCGGGCAAGTTCTCTTTCACGCCGAGCGGCGGCGACTGGCTGGGCTTTGACGCCTTCGGCACCGTCGAGTTCCCCAAGGGCGACATCATCACGGCGACCTACGCCAACGAGGGCGACCACCTCATGTACGGCTATGGCGGAGGCTACATCAAGAAGGCGCCGGCCGGCTCCAAGGTGCTCGTCAAGACCACGGACGACCCGCTGGTCGAGGGCTTCATGCCCAAGGACGACATCAAGAAGTATCAGGACACGATCCAGGCCGTCGACTACCAGAAGGACGGCCGAGACATCGCCCTCTTCGCGAACACCCTCACGAACAAGGCGCACCAGCAGGACGACTACCGCTACCTCACGGCCGCGGTCTACTCCAAGCAGCTTGACGGAGACTTTGGCGCGTCGCAGGACCAGGGCAACGGCACGGTCGTCGCGGTCGTCTGCGTGGTCGTGGTCGCGGGCGTTGCCTACGCCGTCGTGCGCAAGCGCAAGGCCAGTGCAAATGCGGCGTCCGACGCGGGCGAGAAGGATGATGAGACCTAGGTAGCCGCCGTGGGCGGCGGGTGCTACCGCCTGCCGCCCAAACGCGACCGTCCGCGCGGTTGAACACGGATTCGTGTACATCTTCCACCCGAACTGGGCAATACTGACAGTGACAAGAAAGAGCCGCACGTAAAGTTGATCGGCGGCCGGAGCGGGAGGTGATGCCAGTGAACAGAGACGAGTGCCATCCTCGGTCCTTCGCGGAAGGCATCGCGCGTCCCGTCTACGCTTAGCGGGTAGGTAGAGAGCCCATCGTCAGCGGAATGAGATTCGCACGGTCTTCGAGCAGACAGACGGCAGAACCGGTCGACCGCGAAGGTACCTGAACGCCACCCGATGAGGCGTTGAGCGTCACGCAGGTCCCCGAGATTCCGGGCGAGTTCAGTTGGTCAATTGGACATGCTCTGTTAGGAGGAGAGTCCAAAGGGCAAGTAAAGCAAGACCCCTCGAGGGGGCGGCCAAGGTGCCGCCCCCTTTGGTTTGCGTCCTTCTCGCCCGCTCGACGCGATGTGTACATGTTGGGGCGTTTTCGTGCTCCGGGACGCGGACGTTTGCTTTGGCTCCCCTTTGCGGGAGCCTCATGATAGTATTTCTCACCATTGTGCATAGACAGTCACCCGTATAGCGGTACCGCTCATGAGACGCCTGGTACCACGATTGCTGAATATGCGCTAAATTGATGGTAAGAAAAAAGAATTTCTCTAGTGGATGAATTTCAAACTCGTTTGCTAGCAGACAGTCGCAAGGGAAGTCGCAATGCCAACGGACACCAGCAAGAGCGAGGTAATCTACCGACCCTTTGCGGATGACGACTTCGACGCGGTGGCGAGGATCTGCGCGCGCACGTGGGCCTCGGACGTCGAGGGCGTCTACGACCGCATCACCTTTGGCAGGGTCTTCACGGCGGGGTCGCTCAGGCGCTCGCAGTTTTCCATCGTGGCCCAGAAGGGGCTCAGGGTGGTGGGCGCCTGCTTTGGCGGCTTCACGAAGGACGGCGCGATAGAGAAGAACGAGCGCTGGGAGAAGCGCTTCGAGGACCTGATGGGGCCCGCACGCAAGCGCGCGAAGATCGGCGGTCCCAACGTGGAGGAGCTGCTCTTCAGCCGCCTGAGGATGTACACGACGGCCGACGTCTTCATCTCGCGCGGCTACAGCAACGGCGACGCGGAGCTCAACCTCTGCGTGGTCGACCCCGCGTACAGGCACAACGGCATCGGCTCCGCCCTCATCGAGGATGCCGTGATGCGCTTCTGCGAGCACAACTGCAGGGGCTTCTTCACCATGATGACGAAGGACTCCGATTGCGAGTTCTCCGAGCACAAGGGGCTCAGGCTCATCCAGGAGAAGCGCGGCATCTACGGCGACCCCGACGCGGGCGTCATCTACCTGTACGGCCGCAGGCTCTAGGCGGGCATGGTCACCGCCGGCGGTGGTATCCTGATTCGGCAAACCAGCGGCGCGGCGGGCGGTCCCGTCGCGGGAGAGCCAGACGGTGATAGAACATGATGCACATCAGCCATGCGATCCTGCATGCCTTTGACTTCGAGTCGGGAAGCACGTCCTTCTCGCAGCGTGAGCTTGACCTGGACACGCGCGCAACCAAGTCGTACGTGCAGCGATACATGCGCAAGATCAGCTCGAACGCGGAGAGCCGGCACGGCCAGTTTTCCGAGCAGAGCGGCTTTGCGGACGCGCTCCACGGCTACGTGGCTGGGCAGGTGGGCTTCACGGAGCTGTCGCAGCAGGTGGCGCAGTACCTGTGGGAGGAGCTCCGCCGCTGCGACGACCTGGAGGAGTGCGACCTCCTGGTGTGCGACTTCACGGACACGCAGGACATGAAGGCGAAGGCCGAGCAGGCCGGTGGCGGCGCGGTGGCGCAGGCGATGGCCGAGGCCGCCGCGGAGGCGCCGGACCTGGAGGACCTGAGCCGCAGGTACTTTGCGGCCGTGCTCCTGCCCAGGAAGCAGGCGTTCATCCACGACCTGGGTGCGGACGCCACGGGCGCCCCGCAGAATCAGATCCTGCGCCAGGACTCCACGCTGCCGAGCCCCACGCAGAAGGTCGACAGCTATGTGCTGGTCGACCTGGGCGACTTCAGCATCGACTTCCACGACAAGGTGCGCACCGTGGGCACGCAGGAGCGCCAGGTCATCCCCGAGGGGCTGCTCCAGTGCAGCGTGCAGGCGTCGAGCCGCGAGGTGGTGGAGGCGGTCGAGAAGATCGTGGCGGACGTGGCCGAGGAGGCCGGCGTCAACGTGACGGAGGCCGTCGCCCACGCCAAGGCCGTGGTGCAGTCGAGCGCTGAGGTGGACGAGTCGTTTGCGCCGGAGACCGTGGGCAAGAAGGTCTTTGAGGACGAGCCGGAGCTGCAGGAGCGCTACGAGCAGGTGTCCCGCGAGAAGGAGCTTCCCGAGGAGGTCCCCGTCAAGCGCGGCGTCGCCAACCGCCTGGCAAAGAACCACAAGATAAAGACCGACACGGGCATCGAGATCACGTTCCCCTCGCAGTACGCCTCCGACTCCAACTACATCGAGTTCACGACGGACGCGGAGGGCTACGTGTCCATCCTCATCAAGAACGTGGGAAAGATAGAGAACAAGTAGCGTTGTGCCGCGACCGCGGATGGCGCGGCGGAGGGGAGAAGGACATGGTCAGCCTGCTGGTGCTCGTTCGTCACGGGGATGCCGAGCCCAAGGGGGCGGCTGGCGACAAGGCGCGCCGCCTCACCCCGGAGGGCCTCGAGCGGCTGAGGAAGTCCTACCCAGGCCTGTTTGCGGACTTCGAGCCGCGCGGCGAGCTGGAGCTCTGGGTGAGCCCCGCCGTGCGTGCGCAGATGACCGCTGAGGTCGTGGCGGATGCGTTGGGCGTGGACGCGAGCGAGGGCATCCCGCACGAGTCACTGTACGACCAAGACGACGAGGCGTTCCTGAGCGAGCTGCGCGCGTCGGACGCGGGTACGGTCGTGGCGGTGGGCCACGTGCCCTTCATGCGGAACATGGTCGCATGGCTGTGTGGCGAGGACCTGCCGTTTCCCAAGGGTGCCGTTGCGGCGATCGAGTTTCCGCAGGGTAAGATCGCGAGGGGCGCGGGGCGCCTGCTCTGGCTGCGCGAGGCATAGGGACTTTCTGAGCACGTTATCCCTACGCAACGGGATGTCTATCAGCTATTGAACTTTTCCGCAAGCGTTCTGGCGACGGAGCGGTCGGTTGCACCGGAGAGGTCAGCCTTCACGAGGGGGCTGGCCTCTATTGCGGTCACGAGACGCTGGAACTTGCCGGCAGCCGAGGCCGTGCGGATATCGTATTCGCCCGTCTTCACAAAGCGTGGGGTGGCGTTTAGCTGCACGTCGTACTCGTACATCCTCTGGGCTGGCTCGCACTTTGAAACATATGCTTTTCTCGACATGACCTCTGCCCTCCTTGCGGGGTGGATGCTGGTTTGTATCGGGTTCGGCCCTACTCCTGCTCGAGCACCTCGTTCATGGAGCCGGAGCGGAACCCCGTCATGTCGCAGGTCACGTAGGCGAAGCCGAGCTCGCGCAGGTGTGAAACGACCTGGTGGCGCAGCGTGGGCTCCATGAGGCGCGCGAGGTCGCCCTCGGGAACCTCGATGCGCGCGATGAGGCCGTCCGCGCCGTGGATGCGCACGCGGAGCTGGCCAAAGCCCAGGCCGTGGAGGTAGTCCTCCGCCCTGCCGATGCGCTCGAGCTTTTGGGCCGTGATCTTCTCGCCATACGCGACGCGGGACGAGAGGCACGCCGCGCTGGGCTTGTTCCAGGTGGGGAGGCCCATCTCGTGCGAGAGCGCGCGTATGTCCGCCTTGGTGAGGTGCGCGTGGCGAAGCGGGCTCTTGATGTTGAGCTCCTCGAGGGCCTTGAGGCCCGGCCGCCAGTCGCCCAGGTCGTCCTGGTTGGTGCCGTCGGCCACGAAGCGCAGGTCGTTGGCGTCCGCGACGAGCTTGAGCTCCGAGAAGAGCGCGTGCTTGCAGGTGTAGCAGCGGTCGGGGTGGTTCTCCGCAAAGCCCGGGACCTCGAGCTCGTCGTACTCGATCACGACCTGGGGGATGCCCAGGCGCTTGCAGAGCTCGCTCGCGTCCGTCAGTTCCTGCGGACGCGAGCCGCGGATGCTCGCGGTGAGGGCCATCATGTGGTCGCCCAGGGTGTCGTGCGCGACCTTGGTGAGGAAGGTCGAGTCGACGCCGCCGGAGAACGCAACCGCAACGCTGCCGAGCTGGCGCAGGTATGCGCGTAAGTCTTGCAGCTTCCTGTGAAGCTCGTCCTGTGGATTCTGCGGCGCATCGCCCATGGCGACCTCCTCGAATGTCCCACGCCAGGCAGTGGCTCTGCGGCGTTGTCTTGCGATTGTATCGCGGGCCGCGTCACGTCAACTCTTGTTATCGCGAATTTAACCTACGCGCGGTGGCCTGCGGCGCGTAGAATCTCCCGTCCCGAGGCACGACGGATGGGAGGGCGTATGGGCGGGCTTGTTGTGTGGGGCGAATGGCCGTGTTGGACGCTTGCGGTTGTGGTCGCGGCATCCGTTGGAGCCGGCGTGGGGGAGGCGTCCGTGCGGGCCGCGTGCGCGTGGGGCGCCGGTCTGACGGGTGATGACGGGGTGCCAAGGCCGGGCGCGATGGGGCGCCTTGCGGGTGCGCTCGCGGGCGCCATTGTGGTGGGGGTGGAGGCATGGTCGCTCGCGGGCGGGGGCGGCACCCCCGCGTGGCCCGAGCCCGGCGAGGCGACGTCCGCGCTGGTGCTGTGCTGCTGCCTGGTGTGGGCGTCCGCCTTCGACCTGGCGTGGATGCGCATCCCCAACGGGTGCCTTGCCGTGGCCGCGGCGGTGCGGGTGGCCTGCCTCGTGTGGGACGGGCTGCTGCGGGGCATGGGACTCGCGGCGGCCCTTCTGGGGGCGACGGGGCGCGTGCTCGTGGCGGCGGGCGTGGTGGGCGTCGCCATGGCCTTCTCGCTCGCGGTGGCACGCCTGCTGGGGGAGGGCTGCGTGGGCGCGGGCGACGTCAAGCTCGTGGGCGTCGCGGGCCTGTACCTTGGCCCCGCGCAGATGACGCTCATGCTTGCACTTGCCTGCACGCTCGGCGTGGGGCTTGCACTTGTCTGGAGGCGGTGGGTGCGCGTGCCGCTCGGGTGGCGGCGGCTTGGGCGCACGCAAGCGGACGCCCGCACGTCGGGGGGAAGTGACGTGCGGGCGCCGTGTGTTGGGGATGTCTTTCCGTGGGGGCCGGCGCTCGGCGTGGGGTGCTGGGTCGCTCTCGCGCTGGGCGAGGCTGACGCTGCCGGGCTGCTGGGGCTTGCCTAGCCGGCTAGCCGAGGCCGAGGAGTCCCTTGAAGAACGAGACGATGGCCGCGAAGAACTGCTGGACCGAGGCACCGCCGTCGGAGGACGACGCCGCGGTGGCGGAGCTGCTCGAGGCGTCCGCGTTGGAGGAACTGCCGGACGTGCTGGAGGACGTCGTCTTGGAGGAGGCGGTCTTCATGGAGAAGGACGTGCTCGTGCCGAACGCCTTGTCGAACGCGGAGCGGTCGATCGTGCTGGTCGCGAGGGTGCCCGCGCCAGAGGAGTCGTAGTCCGTGGAGTAGGTGCCGTTGACGGTGACCGTCACGTCGGACGTGCCCTCGACCACGGTCTGGCCGTCGCAGACGATGGTGACGGTCCTGCCGTTGGAGTCGACCACCTTGCCGCCCTTGGCGACCGTGAGGTTGGACACGGTGGAGTTGGCCGTCACGACCCACGTGGAGGTCTTGTCCACGTGCACGTTGAGGGGCGACTCGGACGTGGAGCCCGTGGCGTTCTTCTTGATGGCAGCGGCGCCGCTCCAGGTGCTGGACTTGGTGAGGTACACGTCCGCCTGGCTGATGGTGTCGGCCTCGATGTTGCCGGTCATGGTCTGGCCGATGCCGGTGAGCGTGACCGTGGCGCCGTTGGAGCCCGCGCTGCCCCAGTTGTTGGAGTCGTTGCCCGTGGCGAGCAGTAGGTCCGCCTTGTCGGAGTCGAAGTCGAGCTTCGTGTTGGAAAGGACGATGCTCGCCGTGGTGTTGGTGCAGTAGAACATGGAACCCGAGGTAATGGAGCTCCTCAGGGTGGAGTTCGCGACCTGGAAGGTGGCCTTCTCGCCCGTGGTGGTGTCCGCGTCGCCGGAGGTTGACTGGTAGATGATGACGCCGTTGGCAACGGGGTCGGACGCGGTCTTGCCGGTCTGGGTGCTCGTGAGCGTGGAGTTGTTGACGAGGATGGTGTTGAGGCCCTCCATGCCGGCGATCTGGCTGCCCGAGGCCGCGCCCGTGACGTTGTTGACCTCGATGTCGCCCGTGGAGTACAGGAGCGGCGAGCCGGAGCCGGCCGTGGTCAGCGTGGAGTTGGTGACGGAGACGTTGCCGCCGCCGCGGTCCGTGGCGAGCGCCGCGCTGTGGTCGCCCTTGGTGGAGATGACCATCTTGTTGGCGACGATCGTGCCGCCGTACGTGGCGTCGAGTCCGCGCGAGTTGCCCGCCGTGGTCCTGATGGTGGTGCCGTTGGCGTAGACCGTGGCGGAGTCCGTCGCGAAGATGCCGTTGGAGCCCTCGCTCGTGGCGGAGAGAGTACCCTTGGAGACCTGCGCCTTGGAGCCCGAGCCCACGGCGAGCAGGATCGAGTTGACGCCATAGAAGTTGCAGTTGTCGCCGTTGTCGTCGTCCCCGGACTTGGCGAGCGTGGGGTTGGTGAGCGTGAGGGTGCCGCCGTTCTGGGCGAGGGCCACGTTCTTGCCAGACTCTGTGGACGAGAGGGACTTGCCCTTGGAGCTGACGCTCTGGCCGTTGGCGGCGAGTGTGGCGGAGTAGCTGCCCGTGTAGTCGTAGCTCTGCGTGTTGGCGCCGCCCCCGCCCTGGCCGGAGCCGGAGGGCTTGCTGGGGGGCGTGCCGGAGCCGGGCTGCGTGGCGGTCGCGGACGTGCCGGAGGCGGTGGAGGACTCCGCCGCGATGGCCGGTGCCGGTACGAGCGTGGCGAGCAGGGCGCCCGTCACCACGACGGCGCCCGCCCTGCGGAGGAACTCCGCGTAGTCGCGGGGCCTCGTCCCGCGCGCCGTCGGCAGGGCTGTGTTGCGGTTGGCGTGACCCTTGCTGTCTTGGCTGGCCATGTTCTTCTCCCTCGCCTTGGTGGCGCCGCATCGGCTGCGGCCGTCACGGTAGTGATACCGCTTCACAACCCTGCGTAAGCGCAGGTGGGCGCGGTGACATGCGACGGGCGCAATGCTTCTTGCAAGCTGGACACGAGCTTTTGGCCAACTGAAGGCGCCTCCCGGAAACCCGCTGCGGGGCTCCCGGGAGGCGCTGCCAAGACGCGTCGGCACCGTATGGACCGGCGCCGTGTGGGGTTTGGGTCAGAGGATCATCATGGCCGCCGTGAGGATGACGACGGAGAGGACGCCTATGACCAGGATGGGCTTCCACGCCCAGCGCAGGTACGTGCCGTAGCCCACGTGCGCGAGCATGAGGCCCGGCAGGAAGATGGCCGTGGGCGAGAACAGGTTGGCCAGTCCGTTGGCCGCGACGAAGATCATCACGACGACGTCGGGCGAGAAGTGCAGGACCTGAGCCAGCGGCCCCATGATGGGCATGGAGACCGACGCCAGGGCGGAGGTGGAGGTGATGATGACGGAGAGGCCCAGGTAGACCAGGTAACAGAGCGGCGTGAAGACCATGGCCGAGAGGCCCTTGAGGCTGTGCGACGCCGAGGTGAGGATCAGCTGGTCGAGGCCGGACATGTTCATGAGGAGCTCGATGGAGCGCGAGAGGCCCACGACGAGCGCGACGCCCACCATGTCGCCGGCGCCGCCGATGAAGGCGTCCACGGCCTCGGCCTCGGACAGGTGCGCGACGAGCGCGATCACGATGGCCATCACGAAGAACCAGGTGCTGGCCTCGTTGAAGTACCAGTCGCCGATGGAGGAGCCGGTGAGCCAGCCGGTCCAGCTCTGGGAGTCCTCCACGGTCTGGGTGGTCTTGGCGCTCGTGCCCTTGGAGACGGACGTGATCTCGCCGTAGTCGCCCGTCATGTCGTCGTTGCCGTTCCAGTCGCTTTCGATCTGCTTGCCGGAGAGCTGCGTGGTCTCCTCGTGCGAGGAGGCGCCCGCGTCGAACACGTTGACGCCGAAGTCCTTCCAGGGCACGAAGCCGCAGATCATGACCACGAACGTGAGCGCGAAGAGCACGAGGGTGACCTTCTGGGTGCGCGAGAGGGTGGAGTTCTCCTTGGTGAGAAGGGCCTTGCCGCCGTTGCTGCCGAAGTCCTTCTCGCATGCCTCGCGCTCCTGGAGCGAGAGGATGGACGACCCCTTGTCGCGCTGGATCCTCTTGGCATAGCGCAGGATGAAGAAGAGCGAGACGCAGTACGCCATGACGCAGAGGATGGCGCCCAGCGCGATGATGACGACCTGATTGCACTCGATCCCCTTGTCGTGCAGGGTGGCGATGGCGACGCCGTTGGCGAAGGGGTTGACGGTGGAGCCGAGGCAGCCGACGCCCGCGCCGAAGAGCACCGTGGCGGACGACACCATCGTGTCGTACCCGGCGAGGTACATGACGGAGCCGAGCAGCGCATAGAACGGGATGGTCTCCTCGCAGAAGCCGTAGGCGGAGCCCAGGACCGCGAAGATCGCCATGATGACGGGGACGAGCACGAGCTCGCGGCCCTCGAGGTGCCTCACGAGCGCTCGGATGCCGGTCTCGATGGCGCCGACCTTGTTGACGATGCCCATGCACCCGCCGAAGATGAGCAGGAAGAGCGAGATCTCGATGCCGTCGAGCACGCCCTTGACCGGGCTGCTGATGATGTCCGACACCTTGACCGCCTTGATGGCGGGCGTGAAGCGCGCCATGACCATGGTGAGGATGCCGATGGCCACCGTGATGATGAGGAGGATGGTGTAGGACGAGAGCATCTGGTGCTTGCGCTTCTTGCGCGCACGCCGCCCCGTGTCCTGGGGCATGTTCTTCTCGCCCGCGTCCAAACCTGCCGTTCCCGTGTCTGGGCCGCTCATGGTGCGAGCCCCCTTCCGTCTGCCACGCCCGGTGCCACGCGGCGTCCAAAGTGGCGATTGCCGTCCCACCGCAGGCGGCTCGCTCGGAACACAAAGCTCGATTGTAGGTTTGTGTGGGATTGGTTTCCTTGGGGTTACGAGCTGATTTCCGTAAGCGGGGGCAATCGTTCCGTCGGCAGACGGTCGAGCCGCGCTCGCAAGCGGGGCGCGCAGTGGTAAAGTTACGGAGACTCGCTGGCCACGGCGCACGTGGCGCTAGCATGTGGTGGCGTGTGAAAAACGCGCCCAAACGCAGATCAAACGAAACGAAACGGGGGACGCCTTGGAGCTCAACAACCTCACGCGTCGCAGCGCGCTCAGGCTGCTGCTTGGTGCCGGGCTGGCGACGCTTGCGCCGCATGCGGCCCTGGCGGTGGACCAGAGCGACGTCGACGCGACGAACTCCCAGATCGACGCCAACGAGAAGCAGGTCCAGAAGGTGCAGGCGGAGCTCGACGACATCGCCGCGCAGTACGAGAGCCTCTCGAAGAAGCAGTCGGACACGCTCGACCAGATCGAGACGACGCAGGACAAGATCGATTCCGTCGAGAAGAGCATCGACAAGAAGGAGAAGGAGCTCAAGACCAAGCGCGAGCGCCTCGCCAAGCGCATGTCCGCAGACTACCAGTCAGGCTCCACGAGCGCCCTGGACGTGCTCTTCTCGTCCTCCACCTTTGAGGAGTTCGAGTCCAACGTCTATTACATGGACAAGATCAGCGAGTCCGACAGCAAGATGATCCAGGAGGTAAAGGGGCTGAAGGAGGACCTGGAGAGCCAGCGCGACACGCTGAGCGCGCAGAAGGCCCAGCTCGAGACCCTGAGTGCGACGCAGAAGCAGCAGCTCAAGGAGATGGAGTCCAAGCAGCAGGAGACCCAGAAGATCCTGAGCGACCTCAACGACCAGCAGAAGCAGCTCATGGCGCAGCGCGACAGCGAGCTGGAGGCCATGGCGAAGGAGAAGGCCGAGCAGGCCGCGGCCGCAAAGGCCGCCGCGGCGGCGGCAAGGGCGAGCTCCGGTGCCGCGGCCTCGAACGTGACGGGCACCATCAGCGACGGCGGTGCGACGACGGGCTCGCAGCAGGCCGTCGTGAACGCCTGCCACAGCACGCCCTCGCCCGGCCTGGGACTGTGCGCAATGTGGGTTTCTCAGGTGTTCAACAACGCCGGCCTGGGATACGCCAGCGGCAACGCCTGCGACATGTACAACGCCTGGTGCACGAGCTCCAACAGGGGAGACCTCAAGCCCGGCATGATCGTGGCGGTCTCGAGCCACTCGCACACCGCCGCGGGCAGGATCTACGGCCACATTGGCATCTACGTGGGCGGCGGCGTGATGATGGACAACGTGGGCTACATCAGGACCATCAACGTGAACGAGTGGATATCCTACTACGGCACGACGGTGACCCCGCGCTGGGGCTGGCTCATGGGCATCAAGCTGGCCTAGCGCGACAATGCAACTGGCCTAACGCAAAAAGCCCGCCAGGCGCGACGCGCCTGGCGGGCATTGTTGTGGGCCTACACCACGTAGAGCAGCGCGGAGAGCGTGATGCACGTGGCACCCGCGAGCACGAAGAGGTGCCAGATGAAGTGGAAGTACGGCACCTTCTTGATGACGTAGAACACGCAGCCCACGGTGTAGCTGAGCCCGCCCGCGAGCAGGAGGGCGAAGGCCGGCGTGGGCAGCAGGCGAAAGATGTCCGCGATGTGGAAGATGACGAGCCAGCCCAGCGCCAGGTAGATGGCGGCCGAGAGCCACTTTGGCTGGCGCTCGCGCAGGAAGCACTCCGCGACGATGCCCACGGCGCACGTGACCATGACGGCGATGCCGAGCGTGACGCCGCCGTGGTCGCGCAGCGTGATGAACGAGAACGGCGCGTAGCTCCCCGCGATGAGCAGGTAGATTGCGCTGTGGTCGAACACGCGGAACACGGCCTTGGCCTTGCGTGGGCGCAGCGCGTGGTACAGCGTGGAGAACAGGAACTCGAGCACGAGCGATATGCCCATGAGGAGCGCCGCGAACAGGTGCACCCCGCCGCCGTGCGAGACCGCTCTCACGATGAGAAGGACGAGCGCCGCGATCGAGAGCAGTGCGCCAACGCCGTGGCTCACGGAGTTGGCGATCTCCTCGCCGGTGCTGTACTGGGGTGCGTCCGCGCCCGCGTTTGCCTTGGTGCCCTGTGCCATGCTCTTCTCCCTTGGTGATCCCCTTGGCGCCGTACCGGCGCGCCGCTAGTTGTCCTGGTCCGCGTCGCCGCCCTGCCACGAGCCGCCCTGTGCGGCCGGCCCCTCGTCCGAGCCGTCCGCGTCGCCGGGCTCCGGCTCGGGGCGGTCCGGGCGGTTGTACCACTGCGTGAGGCGGGCGTTGCTCTGCTCGCGCATCTGGTGCTCAACCCAGGCGTCCCGGTTCTGGACGATGGCGAGCATCTCGTCCACGATCTCCTCCGGGCTCGCGGGACGCGCGTTCACGAGGTAGGACGTGAGCCTGCGCATGGCGCCCTCCGAGCGGAGCTCGCCTGACATGACGTAGGCGAACTCCTCGGGGTAGCCCAGGTTGGTGACGGCGCGCACGAGCGAGCGGTAGGCGCGCTCGCGGTCGTCGTCCAGAAAGTACGGCTCGCGGGACCCGTCCGTCCGTCCTCCTGCCATGCGTCCCTCCTCCCGTGACGTGGGGGCCGCGTTGCTCGCGCGGCCCCCGACTTGCGACGTGTGTGGAGCTCCCGCTAGTGGTCGCTCAGCGCGAAGGCGTTCTTCATGCCGAGGCTTGCGGTGAGAAGGACGTTGGAGAGCGTCTCGTCGGTCTGCTCGCGCAGCATGGCCGCGATGGACTCGTTGGCCTCCTCGAGCACGGGCGTGGCCTCCTTATAGGAGAGGGCCTTGCCGGAGCGGCCGTCCACCTTGGCGTCGGCCGCGGCCACGGCCGCGTGGCCCTTGGACGTGACGGCCTCGTTGTAGTGCTCGATGTGGCGCGCGCAGCTGTTGTAGTGCGCGTCCGCCATGGCCGCGATGAGGCGGTTTGCCCAGTAGAAGCTCTCCGTCGTGACGTGCGGCGTGGTGTTGGCCAGGTACTCTGGCGTGGAGTCCACGTTGGCGAAGAACGGCACCAGCGCGTTGAAGGCGTTGCTGCCATAGGCCATCCACTGGACGGCGCGGCAGGCCTCGGGCTCGTACGGGCGGATCTGCAGCACGGCGAGCTGGCCGTTGCGGTTGATGCCGATGGGGCGGTAGGCGCCGCGCGTGGAGGCGTCGCCGCGGGCCCCGTACGGGTCGTACGGCGTGCCCTGGTAGTGGAGCGACAGCGCGTACTTGACGTCCTCGATCGTGAGCTTGCGGGGCGGCTCCATGCACCAGGGGATGTCGTCGTCCTCGGGGTTCCAGCCCACCGTCGGGTCGTCCCAGCCCAGGCCGGGGCACAGGTAGCGGTGCATGGCCCAGGCGCGCGGCGTGTTGTAGACGTGGTCGGAGTCGCTGTGGCTGCCAAAGGCGTCGCGCGGGTTGAAGAAGCGGTGGCCGGCGTCGGGCCAGTCGGCGTCCTCGCCCTCATCCTCGTCCTCATCGTCCGGGTCGACCACGTCGAGCGTGAGGTCCAGGTGGTTGGCGTCCATCCACTCCGCAAGGTCCGGCGAGCACATATGGTCGATCTTCTCGCCCAGTGCGTCCGTGAGGTCGAACTCGTCGATGCCGAGCTGGTTGGGCATGGTGACGTAGCAGTCGTCGGGCACGCGCTTGGCGATCCAGTGGTGGCCGCCCACGGTCTCCATCCACCAGATCTCGTCCACGTCGCTGAAGGCGATGCCGTTCATCTCGTACGTGCCATACTTCTGCAGGTAGGAGCCCAGGAGCTCCACGCCCTCGCGCGCGGACCTGGCGTAGGGGAGCACGATCGTGACCATGTCCTCCTCGCCGATGCCGCCCGGGACCTCGGGCTCGTAGCCGTCCTCGCCGGGGGTGCCCTTGGCCTTGACGAGCTCGACCAGCGGGTCCGCGCCCAGGACGCGCTCGTTGGAGGTGAGGGTCTCCGTCGCGCTCATGGCGACGTTGGCGGTGTTGACGCCGGCCTCGGCCCAGATGCCGTCCTTGGGGGTGGCGTCGGGGACGGAGGTGTAGCGCATCGGGTCCTGCGGAAGGTCGAACTCGACGTGGCTCAGGACGGAGCGGTAGTGGCGCGGCTGGTCCTCGGGCTTGATGACGACGAACTTCTTGGGGGTGAAGACGCCGCCGGGGGAGTCCTCGTTCCTGGCGATGATGGTCGAGCCGTCGTAGCTGGCCGCCTTGCCGACAAGTAGGGTGGTGCAGGCCATTCCTTCCTCCTTCAGTCGTGGTTGGTGCCGTGTGTGACCCTTGTATCGTACCCGTTGTCTTGCGGGGGAGTCCCGCGCCGCGAAAAAGGCACCCATCGCGGTGGCAGGGTTAGAAAAAGTTAACCTGCCGGACAGAAAACCGCGGCGCATTCGTGGGACAATCACGGAACCCGCCGCACGGCGGGAGCCGCGCCCCCCCGGGCGCACGAGCGAAATCTGGAGGAGAAACGCATGTCCATGGAGTTCAAGCGCCGCCTGCCCATACCGATGGAGATCCGCGAGGCGATGCCCCTATCGCCCGAGATGGCCAAGGCGAAGCCGGCGTTTGACGCCCAGGTGGCCTCCATCATCCGCGGCGAGGACAGCCGCATCCTGCTGATAATCGGCCCGTGCTCGGCCGACCGCGAGGACTCCGTGCTCGACTACGTCACGAGGCTCGCGAAGCTTTCCGAGCGCGTGAGCGAGAAGATCCTCGTGATCCCGCGCGTGTACACCAACAAGCCCCGCACCAAGGGCACGGGCTACAAGGGGCTCCTGCACAACCCCGACCCCGAGGGCGCGCCCGACCTGCTGGAGGGCGTGAAGGCCATCCGCCACATGCACCTGCGCGTTGTGGAGGAGACGGGCATGTTCACGGCGGATGAGATGCTGTATCCCAGCAACTACCAGTACCTGATCGACCTCCTGGGCTACGTGGCCGTGGGCGCGCGCTCCGTGGAGAACCAGGAGCACCGCCTGGTGGCGAGCGGCATCCCCGTGCCCGTGGGCATGAAGAACCCCACGGGCGGCTCCACCGCGGTCATGCTCAACTCGATCTACGCGGCGCAGGCGCCCCAGGACTTCATCTTCCGCAACTGGGAGGTCCACACCACGGGCAACCCCTTCGCGCACGCGCTGCTGCGCGGCTACGTGGGGCTCGACGGCATCAACTACCCCAACTACCACTACGAGTACCTGGAGCGCCTCGCGACGGCCTACCTGCACGGCAAGTACGAGAACCCGGCCGTGGTGGTGGACTGCAACCACGACAACTCGGGCAAGCGCCCGCTGGAGCAGCCCCGCATAGTGAACGAGGTGCTCGACTCCGTGAGCCGCTCGGCGGACATCGCCAAGATCTTCCGCGGCTTCATGGTCGAGTCCTACATAGAGGACGGCAACCAGCCCGTGGGCGGCGGCGTCTACGGCAAGTCGATCACGGACGCCTGCATAGGGTGGGAGAAGACCGAGCGCCTCGTACTCGACATGGCCGACCGGCTCTAGCCGGCACGCGGCAGAGGCGGCACACACCTGCGGCTGAGGCGTGGCGGCGGGCGAGGGGGCGCGTTCCTCTCGTCCGTCGCCTTTACGTGCGGACCTGGGGCCCGCTGGTTTGGCTGTGTGTGGCAAAGGTGAAGCGAAGCTGAACTCGGCTGCCGCGGCCGCCCGTGGGTAAGCTTTCCCTGTCAAAACCGAAGGGAAACGCATGCTTGAGCTCAGGAACATCCGCAAGGCCTACAAGACTGACGACTTTACGCAGGTCGCGCTCGATAACGTGAGCCTTGCCTTCAGGGACAGCGAGTTCGTGGCGATCTTGGGGCCGTCCGGGTCGGGCAAGACCACGATGCTCAACATCCTGGGCGGGCTCGACCACGCGGACTCCGGCGAGATCGTGATCAACGGCACCTCGACCAAGGACTATTCAAGCAAGGACTGGGACACCTACCGCAACCACCGCGTGGGCTTTGTGTTCCAGAGCTACAACCTGATCCCGCACCAGACCGTGCTTTCCAACGTGGAGCTGGCGCTCACGCTCGCGGGCGTGGGCCGAAAGGAGCGCGAGCGGCGCGCCACGGAGGCGCTCGAGGCCGTGGGCCTGGGCGACCACCTGCACAAGCACCCGAGCCAGCTTTCCGGCGGGCAGATGCAGCGCGTGGCCATCGCCCGCGCGCTGGTGAACGACCCGGACATCGTGCTGGCCGACGAGCCCACGGGCGCGCTCGACACGCAGACCGGCATCCAGGTGATGGACATCCTCAAGCAGGTCTCCAAGGACCGCCTGGTGGTCATGGTCACGCACAACCCCGAGCTCGCGCAGGACTACGCCACGCGCATCGTGCGCGTGAAGGACGGCCGCGTGGTGGACGACAGCCGGCCCCTCACGCCGGAGGAGGTCGCGGCCGCGGGCGCCGCGGATGCGACCGTGGCGATGCCCGGCGCGACGGCGGTGCCCGCGGGGGAGAAGGGCGCGTCCTTCTCGCCCGAGGGCGGACGCGAAAGACGGCACAAGGGCGAGAAGCGCGCGTCCATGGGCTTCTTGACGGCGCTCGCGCTTTCGTTCAACAACCTCATGACCAAGAAGGGCCGCACGTTCATGACGGCCTTTGCGGGGTCGATCGGCATCATCGGCATCGCGGCGATCCTGGCGCTTTCCAACGGCGTCAACAACTACATCGCCCGCACGGAGGAGAACGCGCTTTCGAGCTATCCCCTGAGCATCACGAAGAGCAGCTTTGACCTGAGCAAGGCCATGGGGCAGGAGTCCGCCTCCGCGGCGAGCGCAAAGGATGCCTCGGGCAAGGGGTCCACCATCAAGCAGCGCTCCGTCATGGCGGACATGTTCGCGCAGGTCAAGAGCAACGACCTCAAGTCGTTCAAGAAGTACCTGGACGCGCACATGGGGCAGGTTAGGAAGAACGCCAACGCCGTGGAGTACGACTACGACGTGACGCCGCAGGTCTTTAGGACCGACAGCTCGGGCAAGGCCGTGCAGCTGAACCCCTCCGACGTGGCGAGCACGCTTTCCGGCGGCGCCATGGGCTCGATGCTCATGGCCGGGACGTCCTCCTCCAGCTCCTTTACGCAGCTCGTGAGCGACCAGTCGCTCCTCAGGGACAACATGACGCTGGTGCGCGGCAGCTGGCCCAAGGCGGCGGACGAGGCCGTGCTCGTGCTCGACCGCAAGGGATCCATAAGCGACTACACCCTGTATGCGCTGGGCTTCTATAACACGGAGGACATGGAGCGCATGGTGCAGGAGGCCACGAGCGGCCAGAAGGTGGACGTCTCCACACAGAAGAAGCGCAAGTTCACCTACGATGACGCGCTGGGCATGACCTTCAGCGTGCTGGCGCCCTCCGACCTGTACCAGAAGAACGCCTCGCAGGGCACGTGGACGGACATGAGCGACGACCAGGCCTACCTCAAGCAGAAGATGGGCAGCGGCATCAAGCTCAAGGTGGTGGGTGTGATCAGGCCCAGGAGCGGGTCGCGCACCTCCCTGGTGAGCGAGGGCATCGCCTACACGCCGGCCCTCACGAGCGAGCTCATGCAGCGCGCCGCGTCCTCCCAGATCGTGCGCGAGCAGCGCGCCAACCCCAAGGTGGACGTGTTCACGGGCAAGACCTTCGAGGAGCTGCAGAAGTCCTCCGGAACCTTTGACATGAGCAAGCTCTTCACGGTGGACCAGGACGCGCTCAAGAAGGCGTTCACGATCAACACCTCCGCCGTGGACACGGCGAGCCTGGGGCAGATCGACCTGTCCGGCCTGAGCCTCGACAGCTCCGGCTTCGACCCCTCCGCCATGAGGATCGACACCTCGCCCATCGACTCGATGCTGAGCGAGGACACCGTGCAGCGCATCGTGGCGGGGGTCACGCCCTTCTCCACCTATGCGCAGCAGAGCGGGGTCGAGCTCACGCCGGACCAGCAGCAGGCCGCGAGCCAGGCCGCCACGACGCTCGCCACGGGCTACGTGGCATGGCGCCAGACGCTACCCGAGGGCGCGGACGACTCGTGGGCGACCTACGCGCAGACGGACGAGGCCAAGCAGGCCATGGACGGCCTGCGCCAGAGCCTGGGCGACGACACGTTCAACGCGGTGAACGACACGTACGAGAAGTACATGGCCTACGTGGCCGACTACGTGCGCGGGCAGGTGGACTCCCTCATGCAGCAGGCCGCGTCCCTGGTGGCGACGCAGCTCGCGAGCCAGATGGAGTCCCAGATGGAGGCCGCGACGCAGTCCATGGGCACGCAGCTCGCCAGCACGATATCGAGCCAGATATCCCAGAAGATGTCCACGCTCACGAGCGCGCTTCAGAACGGGTTCTCCGTGGATCCCGCGGCGTTCAAGAGCGCCATCCACGTCAACATGACACAGGAGGACCTGCGCTCGCTCCTCAACAACTACGTCAACGCCAGCCAGCTCACGTACGACAACAACCTGAGCAAGCTGGGCTACGCCGAGGCCTCCGACCCCTCGGCCGTCAAGATCTACCCCAAGAGCTTTGACGACAAGGAGGCCGTCCTGAGGTTCATCGACCGCTACAACGCCAAGCGCGCCGCGGCGGGCCACGCGGACCAGAAGATCCAGTACTCCGACGTGGCGGGCTCGCTCATGAGCTCCGTGTCCGACATCGTGAACATGATATCGATGGTGCTCATCGCCTTCGTGTCCATCTCGCTCGTGGTGAGCTCGATCATGATCGGCATCATCACCTACATATCCGTGCTGGAGCGCAAGAAGGAGATCGGCGTGCTGCGCGCCATGGGCGCCTCGAAGCTCAACGTGGCCAACGTGTTCAACGCTGAGACCATCATCGAGGGCCTCATCGCGGGCGTGTTCGCCATCCTGGTGGTGCTCGTGGCGCAGGTGCCCGTCAACCACTTCGTGCTGCAGTGGAAGAACATCCCCAACATCATGATCCTGCCCTGGCAGGCGGCGCTCGCGCTCATCGGTATCAGCGTGCTGCTGACGTTCCTGGGCGGGCTCATCCCCTCCACCAAGGCGAGCAAGAACGACCCGGTGGAGTCGCTGCGGAGCGAGTAGCGGGAGCGCGTGGCATCCGGCCCGCGGCGGCGTGTCCGCCGCGGATGCTATGCTCGTGTGGTACGGACGAGAAGAACGAGAATTCCAACTTGAGGCCCCGACGGGGCAGGGGGAGGCTCACATGTTCAGGCAGGCAACCGACAAGCGCGTGGCGGTCTTCTTTGCGGACGGACTCGAGGAGTGCGAGGCCCTGGTGCTGGTGGACCTGCTCTTCAGGGCGGGCGTCCCGTGCGACAAGGTGTCCATCACGGGCAACCTCGCCGTCACCTCGAGCCACGAGGTCACCGTGGTGTGCGACGCCTCCATCACGGACGAGGGCTTCAGCTTTGACGACTACGACATGCTGGTGCTTCCCGGCGGCATGCCGGGCACCAAGAACCTCCGCGCGTGCGAGCCGCTGTGCAAGGCCGTGACGGACTTCGTGAAGAGCAGCCGCCCGGTGGCGGCCATCTGCGCGGCGCCATCGATCCTGGCGGAGCTCGGCCTGCTCGAGGGTCGCAATGCCACGAGCAACCCCAACTTCCAGCACGTGCTTTCCGAGCACGGCGCCACGGTGCTGCAGGACCCGGTCGTCGTGGACGGCAACGTGACCACGAGCAAGGGCCTCGGCACCGCCGTGGAGCTGGGCCTGCAGCTGGTGCGCCACTTCCTGGGCGAGGAGGCCGTCGAGGCCACCAAGCAGAAGATCGTCTACCAGGGCTAGCGTGGCGGCACAGGGGAGCGCGGCGGGAGGGACGGCACGTCCTTCTCGCCAGAGGCAGTACCTGGTGATCGACCTCAAGAGCTTCTACGCCTCCGTGGAGTGCGTGGCCCGCGGGCTCGACCCCATGACCACGGACCTGGTGGTGGCGGACGCGACGCGCAGCAGCAAGACCATATGCCTTGCCGTCTCGCCCTCGCTCAAGGCGAAGGGCGTACGCAACCGCTGCCGCCTGTTCGAGATCCCGGAGGGGCTCGACTACATCATCGCGCCGCCGCGCATGCGCCTGTACATGGAGCGCTCAGCGGACATCTACTCCGTCTACCTACGCTACGTCTCGCCCGACGACATGCACGTGTACTCCATCGACGAGGCGTTCATCGACGTGACGGGCTACCTGGGGCTCTATGGCTGCACGGCGCGCGAGCTGGGCGAGCGCATCCGCGAGGACGTGGTGCGCACCACGGGCATCCCGGCGACGTGCGGCCTGGGCACCAACCTGTACCTGGCCAAGGTGGCGCTGGACATCACGGCCAAGCACAGCCCGGACTTCTTTGGCGTGCTGGACGAGCAGTCGTACCGCGACACGCTGTGGACGCACCGCCCCATAACGGACTTCTGGCGCATCGGCCCCGGCTACGCGCGGCGGCTCGCGGAGCTGGGCATCCACACGATGGGGCAGCTCGCGGTGTACCCGCAGGAGCCGCTGTACCGCATGTTCGGCGTGGACGCGGAGATTCTGATCGACCACGCGTGGGGCCGCGAGCCCGTGACCATCGCGGACATCAAGGCGTACCGCTCCAAGGACAAGTCGCTCTCCTCCGGTCAGGTGCTGGGCTGCGACAAGGACCACGCGGGCGGCCTGGTGGTCGCGAAGGAGATGGCGGACGACCTGGCCCTCAAGCTCGTGGAGCAGGGGCTCGTGGCCACGGGCGTCTCGCTCATGGTGGGCTACCGTCTCACGCCGGGCGAGAAGGACGAGCTCCGCAGGCAGATGACGGCGGGTGCCGCGGAGGGCCGCGTGGGGGAGCACGGGATGCGCGCCCGCTGGGGCGAGTTCTCGACCGCGGGGTCCGAGCGCCTGGAGCCGCCCACGAACTCGCGCGCGGAAATCCTGCGGGCCGTGGTCGACCTGTACCAGCGCGTGGCCGACCCGGACCGGCCCATCCACCGGCTGACGATGTCCCTAGGCGGCGTGGTGCCCGAGGACAGCGGCGTGCAGATGGGGCTCTTCGAGGACGGGGCCAAGCTCGAGCGGGAGCGCAAGCGCCAGGAGGCCATCAGTGCCATCAAGCACAAGTTTGGCAAGAACTCGCTGCTCAAGGGCATCGACCTCCTTCCCGAGGCGACGCAGGTCGAGCGCAACGGACAGATTGGGGGCCATCGTAGTGGGGAGTAGCAAGGCGCCGGGCGCGCACGGCGGGCACGTGGTGGCGCGGCCGCACATGCCCATGTCCGAGCGCGCGAAGATCTTCATCCCGTTCGACCCACTGCCCGGCTACCGCCAGCTGCTGCGCGAGCGCGAGGAGGAGGTTCTGCGCCGCGGCGAGTACGAGCCGCCCAAGACGTGGGACGACGGCGCTGCCGAGGGGGAAGACCCCAACCATCGCGGCTAGCACGCGCTGTCTTCGGGAGTTGATTTGACGCGGTTGCATCGTGCCTGGGATTTTGTGCGTTTTGGCAGTGCGGATGGGACCGAGCTCTGAGCCACGGGCACACAAAACCTTGTGGCAGCCTAACGGCCAGCAGGGTTTTGTGCGTTTCGGACAGTGATGGAGTGGCGCGGGGTCTTCCGTTGGCTCCACTTTGGTCCGTGAAACACACAAAACCCTCGACTGGATGCAACTGAGTCGAATCAACTCCTGCGCCAGACGCCTCGCGCGGATGCGGATGTGAGGTGAGCTTGACGTCCCCACCCGTTGATGCCTCTTTTCTGCAGATGTCTGCGCGGTACGCCGTCTTGAGGGATGATGTCATCATTTGGGGAACGATACCCCAGGCATTGGACCCAAGAGGAAGGCTTCCGCTTGATTAGGCTCGTACTCGTTGACATGGACCATGCGCTCGGAACCCGCGACGGCCGCCCGCTCGACCGCCAGACGATCGCGCAGCTCCACCAGGTGCTGCACGCCGGCATCCGCCTCGCCCCGATGAGCGCGCGCGGACGCGCCGACGCCCTCGCCCTCCTCGGGGGCGACGAGTCCTGCCTGCAGAACGCGGTGCTCAGGAACGGTGCCGAGCTCGTGGCCGACGGCATGGTCCTGCCGACGCGCGCCACCACGCGCGCGGACGGCGCGCGCGAGCTCATGCGCAGGCTGGACGTCGGCCGCGACGAGGTGCTGGTCCTCGGCGGCGCGACCGCCGACGCCGAGCTCCTCTCCGCCGTGCCCGCCTCCGTCGCGACCACGGACGCCTCCAAGGCGGCCTGGGAGGCGGCAAAGTCGCACCTCAAGGGCCTGCACGAGGGCGGCGTGGCACAGCTCTGCCAGGACGTGGCCGACGCCGCGGAGTGGGGAGAGGAGCCCGCCTTCCTGCGTGCGGCCGAGGCCGCGGACAGCGGCGTGAGGGCCGAGTTCGGCGCGACTCCGCAGCAGGCCGCCGGCAAGGGCCACGCGGGCCTCTTCATGTTCCTGGGCATCGTCGTCGTGGTCGCGGGCTTCGTGCTCTACCTCTCTAACACCTTCCCGTCCATCGCGGGCATGATGGTGCTCACCGTGGGCCTCCTGGTGGGCGTCGCCCTGTTCTACATGGGGCTCACGCAGCGCCGCGACGCCCGCAAGGCACGCAAGGCCGCCAGGCGCGGCGAGTAGCGCCCAAGGTCGAACCGCATCGTCAAGCCGACAGTTGGGCGGCAGCGCCGTCGTTTCGTACCGTCCGTTGAACCGTAGGAAAGAGCACCCCCTGCGCGTGGGACAATGCGTGCAGGGGGTGCGCCATGTCTTTTGTCGAGTTCGAGGACGTCAGCAAGGTCTACCACACCGGCGAGGTCGAGGTCCGCGCCCTCGACGGCATGAGCTTCTCGATAAAGAAGGGCGAGCTCGCCGTGATCGTGGGTCCCTCGGGCGCCGGCAAGACCACGGTGCTCAACCTCCTGGGCGGGATGGACTCCTGCACGTCGGGCACGATCAGGCTCGACGGCCAGCTCGTGAGCGGCATGGGCGAGCGCGAGCTCACGCAGTACCGCCGCCACGACATCGGCTTCGTCTTTCAGTTCTACAACCTCGTGCAGAACCTGACCGCGCTCGAGAACGTAGAGCTTGCGAGCCAGATCTGCCGCGACCCGCTGCCCGCCGCGGACGTGCTCGCCCAGGTGGGGCTCGCCGACCGGCTCGACAACTTCCCGGCGCAGCTCTCCGGCGGCGAGCAGCAGCGCGTCGCCATCGCCCGCGCCCTCGCCAAGAACCCCAAGCTCCTGCTGTGCGACGAGCCCACCGGCGCGCTCGACTACCGCACGGGCAAGCAGATCCTCTCGCTTCTGCAGGACAGCTGCAAGGCGGGCGGCCGCACCGTCGTGATCGTGACGCACAACCTCGCGTTCACGCAGATGGCCGACCGCGTCATACACGTGCGAGAAGGGCGTGCCGCCTCCATCGAGACAAACGACCACCCGAGCGACGCCTCCCAGGTGGAGTGGTAGCCCATGGCCCGCTCCGCGTACATGACCGAGCTCGTCCGGAGCGTCCGCGGCTCCCTCGGCCGCTTCCTGGCCATCATGTGCATCGTGGCCCTGGGCTGCGGCTTCTATGCGGGCCTGCGGATGTGCGGCCCGGACATGCGCGCCGCGGCGGACCGCTGGTACGACGGCAGCGCCCTCTGGGACCTGCGCGTCGTCTCCACCAAGGGCCTCTCGGACGCCCAGGTCGAGCGCCTCTCCAAGGTCAAGGGCGTCTCGCAGGTCATGGCCTCGCGCACGGCCGACGTCGTGTGCAAGCTCGGCAGCGACCAGGTCGCGGTGCGCGTCACGTCCGTGGACGCGGACGCCGCGCGCAAGAGCAAGGCCACGTCGGCCTACGCCGTCTCGTCCTCAAAGGGCTCCTACCTCAACCGGGCGCGGCTCGTGTCGGGTCGCTGGCCCAAGGCGGCGGGGGAGTGCGTCGTCTCCGCGGACGCGACGCGCAAGATCAAGGTCGGCTCGACCGTGGAGGTGGTGTCCGCGTCCGAGGACGTGAGCACGATCCTCTCGACCACAATGCTCAAGGTCGTGGGCACGGTGAGCTCGCCCGACTACCCCTACACCGGCTCGTTTGGCTCCACGCGCCTGGGCTCCGGCACCATCGGCCAGTACGTCTTCGTGACGGCGTCCACCTTCGCGTCGGACTACCCCTACACGGACGCCTACCTCACGGTGGGCTCCGCGCGCGCGGCCGTGTCCGGCTCCTCCGCGTACGAGTCCGCGGTAGACAAGGTGAAGGACCGGGTGGAGAAGATCGAGGGCTCCCTGGCCGCGGACCGGCTCGCGGAGCTCAAGTCCCAGGCGCAGTCCCGGCTCGACGCGCAGGTGGCGGCCGCGCAGGCAGCCGCCGCGCAGGCGGCCTCGGCCGGCGCGAGCACGGACCTCTCCGCCGCGCAGCAGCAGCTCGCGGCCGCGCAGGAGCAGGTGGACTCCATGGCCGCGCCGGACGTCTACACGCTCGACCGCAGCCAGAGCGAGGGCGCCACGACCTACGAGGCCGACACGGAGCGCCTCGACCGCATCGCCACGGTGTTCCCGGCGATGTTCTTCCTGGTGGCCGCGCTGGTGGCGCTCACCACCATGACGCGCATCGTGGACGACGACCGCCAGCGCATCGGCACGCACAAGGCGCTGGGCTACGGCAAGGGCCGCATCGCGGCCATGTACCTGGGCTACGCGCTGCTCGCGAGCGGCCTGGGCGCCGTGCTGGGCATCTGCGTGCTCACGCAGGTGCTGCCGCGCATCGTGATGGACGCGTACTCCGTCATCTACGTGGTGCCCACGCTCGAGTTCCCGCTGCCGGTGGACGTGGGCACGGCGCTCGCGGCGGGCGGCCTGGGCGTGGGCGTCACGCTCGCGTCCACGCTCGTGGCCGTGGCGGCGAGCCTGGCCGAGGTCCCCGCCGCGCTCCTGCGGCCCCGCGCGCCCAAGGCGGGCAAGCGCATCCTGCTCGAGCGCGTCCGCCCGCTGTGGCGGAGGCTGTCCTTCTCGTGGAAGGTGACGTTCCGCAACCTCTTCCGCTACAAGCGCCGGCTCCTCATGACGCTCGCGGGCATCGCGGGCTGCTCCGCGCTGCTGCTCGTGGGCTTTGGCCTGCACGACTCGATCTGGGACATCATCGACAGGCAGTTCGGTCCCATCGTGCGCTATAACGCCACGGTCACGCTGGCGGACGGCGCGGCCCAGGCGGACGTGGACTCCGCCATCGCGTGCCTGCGCTCCAAGGGCGACGCGACTGGCATCGTCCGCGTGCACACGGACACGATGCTCGCACGCGGCACGGGCTCCTCCTCCGCTGCGACGGACAAGACGCGCGTGAGCGTGGTCGTGCCGCAGACGGCGTCCAAGCTCGCATCCGCCGTGACGCTGCGCGACCGCACGTCGGGCGCGGCAATCGCGTTTGGGCAGGACAGCGTCGTGGTGACGGAGAAGCTCGCGAGCCTCTATGGCATCCGCGCGGGCGACACCATCGTCCTGTACCGGCAGGACGACGTGGGCAACGCCACGGGCAAGGGCGTCCGGCTCAAGGTGGACGCCGTGGCGGAAAACTACGTGGGCAACTACGTGTACGTGGGCCGGCGTGCATGGAGGCGCGCCATGGGGGCAACCCCGTCCTTCTCCACCGTGTACGCGCGCGTGACCGGCGGCTCCAAGGCGGAGTCGCGCACGTCGGATGCCCTGCACGACATCGCCGGCGTCTCGACCGTGAGCTTCACGCGGCAGACCATCAGCACGTACCGCCACACGCTCTCCGTGGTGGACATGGTCGTGGTGGTGCTCATCGTGAGCGCGGGCGCGCTGGCGTTCATCGTGCTGTACAACCTCACCAACATCAACGTGTCGGAGCGTGTGCGCGAGATCGCGAGCCTGCGCGTGCTCGGCTTCACGCGGCGCGAGGTGCACGCCTACGTCTACCGCGAGATCGCGATCATCGCGCTTCTGGGCGACGCGCTGGGCATGCTCCTGGGCTCGTGGCTCGAGCGCTTCGTCATCACGACGGCGGAGGTCGACTACGTCATGTTCGGGCGAGAAATACACCCCCTGAGCTTTGCGTTTGCCTTTGCCCTCGCCATGGCCTTCACCGTGGCGATACTCCTGCTCATGAGGCCACGCCTCGACCGCGTCGACATGGTGGAGTCACTCAAGAGCGTGGACTAACGCGTTACTTGAGCCTGTCCGCCTCCTTGAGCAGGTCGAGCCCGCGCTCGTGGAACATGAGCGCCTGGCCGTGCTCCGCCAGGAGGCTCGAGGCGTGCTCGGAGGCAAAGCGCATGAACGCCGGGTCGACGGCCAGGTGCGTGACGAAGACCACGAGCTCCTGCCCGTCGCGGCCAAAGGCATCGTCCAGGAAGCCCAGCGCGTGGTCGAGCCGCCCCGCGAGCTCCGTTTGGAGCTGGCCCAGGGCCTCCTGCCGCGCGTCGAGCGCGCCTGTGGCCACGCCGAGCCCGGCGCCATCCGTGACGGTGGCGGCGTCCATCGCCCAGCGGGTGAGGGCGGAGCGGACCTCGTCCAGCAGCTCCGCGCGCTCCGCGAGCGTGGTCTGGCGCCTGGTGTCCGCGGTGCCCTCGGCGCGGGCGTCCTCGGAGGCGCGCTGGGCCGCGGAGCAGATCCTCTCGCCCGCCGCGACGGCCGCCGTCGGCGTGCCGGAAAGCTCCTCGCGCGCCTGGGCCACGTCCTCGCGGGCATGGGCCAGCGCCTCCTGCCGCGCGTCGACGTCGTGCGCGGAGGTGAGGAGCGCGTCCAGCATGAGGTTGACCAGGGCGATGCGCTCGTCAAAGGGGGCCTGGCGGGCGCGGTCCAGGATCTTCTTGCCCGCGTTGCCCGCGAGGATGCCGTCGACCTTGTAGTCGTCCTCGTACTTGCTGAAGAGCTCGAGGTAGAGGCTGAAGTCCTCCGCGATCTCGCGGTCCTGCAGGTACTGGGCCACCAGGTCCTGGTCAACGGGGATGCCCTCGTGGCGGTAGGCCCAGATCATGCGGGAGAGGTCCTCCCAGCCGCGCGCCGTCACGAGCTGGGCCCCGCGCACGCTGGCCCGCACGCGGTAGAAGTTCTTGGGCTTGCTCGCGAGGTAGGTGCTGATGGCGGGGTGGATGCCGTGCGAGAGCGCGTACTCCATCCACGCGTCGAGGCTGGGCTCCACGTCGATGCGCTTCATGCGGTCCATCATGGCGGGGTCGAACTCGCGGGCGGCGCGGTTGTACTCGGGCGGGTTGCCGGCCGTCACGATGACCCAGCCCGCGGGCAGGCGGTGCTGGCCAAACGTCTTATACTGCAGGAACTGCAGCATGGCGGGCATGAGCGTCTCGGACGCGCAGTTGACCTCGTCCAGAAAGAGGATGCCCTCGGGGATGCCGCTCTTCTCCACCGCGTCGTACGTGGCCGCGATGATCTCGCTCATGGTGTAGCGGCTGACCTTGTACGTGCGGCCGCCGTACTCGCTTTGGGCGATGTAGGGGAGCCCCAGCGCGCTCTGGCGCGTGTGGTGCGTGATGGAGTAGCTCACGAAGTTGACGCCCAGGCGGCTGGCGACCTGGCTCACGATGGCCGTCTTGCCGATGCCCGGAGGGCCCATCATGATGATGGGACGCTGCATCTGCGTGGGGATGCGATAGATGCCGTGCTCGTCCTTGCTGAGGTAGGCGCGCACAGCGCCCTCGATTTGCCTGGTTGCCTGTTTGATGTCCATGGGCGCTCCCTCGTTTGGTGTGTTGATGGTAGCACGGCGGTGGCGGCGGGTCGTGCGGCCGGGCTAGTAGACCGACATCGACTCGAACTCGCCCGGGTGCAGCGTGATCTGGATGGCCCAGGGCGGCACCAGCTCCGGCCGGTGGTCCTCGTCGTAGAACACGAACGTGGTCTTGTACGGCGGCATGCGGTCCGGGTAAATGCCCCAGCCGTCCGTGAAGTAGATGAGGCCCGACAGGTCGTCGAACTCGCCGGCGGCCAAAAGCTCGTTCACGTAGGTGAAGGCGGGGCGGAAGTCCGTGCCGCCAAAGCCCACGAGCTTGATGTTGCGCCGCCAGCGGTCGAGATCCGCGAGCGAGGATATCTTGGTGTCGCTCTGCACGCGCTGGTCCGCCTGGATGATGTGGACGTTCACCTTTTGCGAGAAGCTGGACTCGCTCGTGAGCACGTCGAACGTGGCGTCCACAAACTGCTGCACCACGTCGAGCGTGACGGAGCTCGACGTGTCGATCACGATCACGAAGTCGCGTATGCGCTTCTCGTCGCGGTACTCCAGCGGCTCGATGAGCGGCATGTCGCCGTAGAGCGAAAGCCCGTACGTGTAGAACACATAGTCGAACTCGTCGTCGGAAAGGCGCAGCTCCTCGCTCTGCACGGCAAACTGCCGCAGGAAGTCGCGGTAGTCCACCTGCTCGTGCGTGCTCACCTCGAGCTCGCCCACGAGCCGGCCCAGCTTGGAGCCACGCCCGCGCATGAGCGTCTGCAGGTTGACGCGGACGGACTTGGCCTCGCGGCGCCAGTCCGCCTCCGCGCGCTCGCGCTCCGTGGGCGTGAGGCGCGGTGCCTGCGGCTGGGCGGGCGCCTGGGACTGGGACGCGCCCTCGCGTGCGGACTGCGCGGCCTGTGCGGCCTGTGCGGCGGACCGCTTGGGCGAGAAGGACGCGGCGTCCTCCGCCGCGGCCGCCTCCTGGGGCAGGGGGCCGTCTGAGGCCGAGGCCCCGGCATCGTCGCTGGTAACGGGGGAGTCTGCAGCCTGGTGGGGCGCGTCCTTCTCGCCCGTGGGCTGGGGCGTGGGCTCGCCCGGGCCCTGCGGTTGGCCGCCGGGCTGGTTGGAGGCGTTGGGGGAGCCGTTGCCGCTATCGCCCTGGGAGTCGCCGCCGGCCTGGGACTGCGCGCCCTCCGGCGTGGGGGCGGGGTGCCACGCGGCGTGGTCGTCCACCGCGAGGAGCCGCGCCCAGTCCTCGCGCGCGTTGGCGAAGGAGCCGGCGCGCAGGGCGTGGTAGAGGCGCTCCGCCGTGATGCGGCGGCCGAGCGTGGACTCCATCTGGTCGATCACGGCCTGGGTGTGCCTGCCGCGGTCGCCCTCGCGCGGGCCCAGCACCTCGGCCGTGACGGCCTCCGCCACGGCGTCCGCGGCGAGGTCCCAGCAGGCGGCGTCCACGGTGCTAGACACGAAGGGATGGAGCATCATGCAGTGGACGAGCACGTGCATGAGGTCGTGCATGGGGGCCTTGCGCGTGCGGGCGAAGTCGCCCACGATTGCGCGGGCGTCAAACGTGACGACGCGTCCGTTGGTCGCGAGGGGGAGTCCCGAGGGTGCTGTCGTCTCCTGCGGCGCGGCATCCAGGTGCGCGAACGCGGACGCGAGGAAGGGGTTGTCCGCCACGATGAGCCCGCGGGCGAGGTCGAGCACCTGCCGCGCGAGGGCGACACGCTCGTCCGCATGCGGGTCTGCGTCGGGGGCGGGGGTCGGCACGGGCGCCACCGGCACGGGCTCGGGCGCGCCCTGGGCTGCGTCCGGCACTGGTGCAGGCTGTGGCATTTCCGCTGGTACATGGCGCGATTGCGCTGCCACTGGCATATCGCCCGGGCCAGAGGCCAGGTGCACGGCCCTGGGGGCCGCGTCCTTCTCCACCCCCTGCACGCGCGCGAGGAGCCAGGTCGCGGCCTCGGCGTGCCCGGCGGCGGAGGCTGCCTCCATCGCGGCACGGGCGGACTCGGGATCGAGCGCCCCGGGCCAGCCGGCGACCACCTCGAGCTCCGCCATGAAGCCCTGCTCCGCCATGATCTTGAGCAGCGGCGCGTTCTGCGCGGGCGTGCCCGGCCTCAGGTGGGGCACCATGCGGCGGACGAGGCCCACGTCCTGGCGCAGCCAGTCCAGCATGGAGAGCCGCCCCAAAAAGACCTCGGGCGCCACGTCGCACACGAAGGCGACCACGTCCTCGTCCGCGCGCGGCACGATGAGGTTGCCCAGCACGAGCTCGATGTTGCCGTCGCCCATGCCGCGCGTGCGGTGCAGCTCGAGCAGGCTCCTGCCCAGGCCAAAGCAGACATCCGCAAGCTTGGGGTCGCGGCTCGACGGGTGGCGCAGCGCGTGCCACGCGCGCACCATGGCCGCGCGGAACACGTCGTCGAAGGCCGTCGCGTCAAACAGCCCGTCGCTTGCGATGCTGAGCACGCACGCGCAGGTGCGCGCCATGTCGAGCTTGCGCGAGAAGGGCCGCCCGGCCAGCTGCTCCATGCCCGTGAACGGCTCGAACACCTCCGTGCAGACGGTGTGGTCCATGTTGTTGAGGAAGAGCGTCGGGCTCTCGCGCGTGAGGTCGAAGCGCGTGAACGTGCCCTCGTGCGGCATGAGCGCGCGCACTTTGCGCGGCTTGCGGTAGTCGCCCAGGATGTCGACCCCGCGGGCCATGAGGTCGCGCGCCACGTCCTCGTTCGCGCAGCGCAGCGCCAGCGCGAGCGCCCAGCCCGTGTAGGCAAAGTCGCCGTCGAACGCGTCCCACACGGCGTCCACCACGGCGACCGGCCCAAACGTGGCCGCGCGCTCCAGGAGGTCGACGGCCTCGGTCGCGGAGACCTCGGCCACGCGGGGCGCGAGCGCGGCAATGGCGGCAAGGGCCTCGGCGGGCCGTGGTGGGTCCTGGCAGATGGTCTCGCGCACGCGTTCGAGCAGCGTCGCCACGTCGGGGCCCCCGTGCGAGCCGTCTTCCGTATGCTCGTTCGTGTCACGCATGGGCGATGCCTCCCGACCTCACGACACGTGCGCTTGCTCTCCAAGTCTGAAAGTAGCACTTGCGGGTCGCCAGGCCAATCGCTCATTCCGCCCAAAGTCGCTCCGCTCGGGCCGCCTTTGGGCACGCCTGCAAAAAAACGACCGATAGCCCAGATATCAGGGTACCTTCAGGTCAAGCGGTACCGATGCGCTGGCGTCCCATCGTGATTGGGGGAGCTGAAATGTCGCCCACCCGAAAGGCCCTGTCGTACCTGCCCGTCGCGTTGGCCGGGGCGTACGCTCTAGTTTACGTCGCCTTCCTGCGAGACATACCGGGGACGTACTACGACTTCCGCTATGCGACGGTCCTCGAGGTCGTTGCGATCCCAATCCTGCTCTTCGCGCTGGGAAAGTTCCTTGGTGGCAGACTCCGCTCATCCAAGGCGAGTGGCCCTGCTGATGGGCGAGGGTGGTCCCGCACGAGGAAGCTGATTTCAATAGTAATAGTGGCCCTCTACGTGGTGCTTGCGCTTCTCATGGTCGCCGCCAGCTCGGTCGAGCCGTCCTACCATGCCGCGTTCCTCTACGGTGCGCTCTATTGCGTGCATTACGTGGTCATGTACGGCGGAATCGTGGCCGGCTTGCTGTACGGGTTCAACCCGTAGTGCGAATCCAGCGTCGGCGATATGCGGGTCATGGCTCAAACGTTTAGTTGCCGCGGCATTCGCATGCTTGCGAATGCCGCGGTAGCGTGTCTGTGAGGGCTTCGCTTTCGGACGGTTTCGCCCGCCGACGGACCGTATAGTGGGGAATAAGGGGCAGGGGAGAAGGACGAGGCCCCGTGCATGGGGCATGTTCTTCTCCGCCAGAACGTACGCTGCGGCGCGCCCTGCGTAGGCGCGCGACTCGAGGGGGGTTGGACGCATTTTGATCAAGCTCGTGCTGTGCGACATGGACGGAACGCTCAAGCCGTTTGGACACGACCGCGTCTCGCCACGCTCGATTCGCGCGATTCACGAGCTGAGGCAGGCCGGGATCGAGTTCGGCCCCGCGACGGGGCGCGAGCCCGTCGACCTGTACGACTTCTTTGGCGGCGACGACAGCTGCTACGCGACGGGCATCATGGCAAACGGCAAGATCGTGGACGTGGACCGCGAGCGCGTGCTCGCGAAGACTCTCGACCACGCGGCGCTCAAGAGGCTCGAGGCCTTCTGCCTGGGCAATCCCGACTACGCGCTCGTCGCGTACGTTCCCGCCCCGGACGAGGGCGGGCGTCCCCGGGCCAGGGTCATCATCAGCGGCACGACGCCCGAAGAGGTCGAGGCGTACACCCGAAGGACGGGAATCACGCTCGCGGCGACTAACGAGATTGCGAGCGTGCCCGACGACGAGATCCTGACCGCCGGCTTTGCCTACCTGGGCGAGTCCGCTGACGCGATGGGCGAGCTCAGGAACAGGCTCGCGGCAGCCTTCCCGGAGTTCGACTTCGTGAAGCCCGCCCCGTCGTTCTTCGACGTGCTGCCCCATGGCTGGACCAAGGCGAGCGCGCTCAGGGTCCTCCTGCAGTACCTCAACGTCTCGCGCGACGAGGTCGCGTTCTTTGGCGACTCGGAAAACGACGTGGCGATGCTGCGCGCCGTGGGTGCCTCGTTCGCGGTGTCCAACGGGACCCGCGTCGCCCAGGGTGCCGCGCGCTACCACATCGGCGACGCCGCGGACGACTCCGTTGCGAAGGTGATGGAGGCCATCGCCCGCTCCGGCGGCGAGCTCACCATTCCCGAGGACGCGCTGCCAAGGTAGGGCGACGGTCGACCTAGCACCGCCAGCAAGTACAGAAACCGCACATGAAAGGACGGCCGCCGGGTTTCCGACGACCGCCCAAACTTGCGAGTCTCTGGCGCGCGGCTACTCCGCGCTCTCCGCGGACTCCCTCTCCGGCACCCTGCGCATCATGAAGAAGCCGATGATGAACAGGATCACGATGGAGAAGACGCCCAGCGAGCCGGAGCCCGTGAGCATGGTCATCGTGCCCACGATGAAGGTGCCCAGAACGGCGGCGTACTTGCCAAAGATGTCGAAGAAGCCAAAGTACTCGTTCGCGTGCTCCTTTGGGCAGAGCTTGCCAAACTCGGAGCGGCTCAGCGCCTGGATGCCGCCCTGGAAGAGGCCGACCATGATGGCGAGGAACCAGAACTGGATGGCGCTCTTGAGGAAGAACGCCGCGAACAGCGTGATGAACGTGTAGCCCGCGATGCCCACGAGCAGCATCTTCTTGGTTCCGACCTTGTGGCCCAGCTTGCCGTAGATGATGGCGGAGGGGAAGGCCACGAACTGCGTGACGAGAAGCGCGAGGACGAGCTGGGTGCCGTCGATTCCCAGGTCAGAGCCATAGCTCGTCGAGAGCTTGATGATGGTGTGCACGCCGTCGATGTAGAAGAAGTACGCGATGATGAAGTTGCGCAGGGTCTTGTCGGCCCAGATCTTCTTGAGCGTGGCGCCGACGCCGTGGATGGCCTTGGACACGGCGCGGTCCTCGCGCGGCTTGTAGTGCGTCTGCTCGACGTTCTTGAGCATGGGGATTGTGAAGACGACCCACCACACGGCGGTGATCACGAACGAGACCTGCATGGCCGCCTGCAGGCTCATGCCAAACGGCCTCGTGAGCACGACGGCCAGGCACGCGATGAACGGCACGCAGCTGCCGATGTAACCCCAGGCGTAGCCCTGGCTCGAGACCTCGTCCATCCGCTCGTCCGTGGTGGCGTCCACCAAGAGGGCGTCGTAGAAGACGATCGACGTGTTGAGCGATATCGACGAGACCACGTAGATGACGAGAAACGCCATCGCGCCGGTCGGGATGCCCATCGCGACCGTGGCGACGGCGCCGATCGCGACCGTGGCCACGATGAACTTCTTCTTCATGCCCTGCATGTCCGCGATGCTGCCGAGTATTGGCATGAGGAGCGCGATCACGAGCGAGGCGATGGTCTCGCCGTAGCTCCACGCCACGAGCGCCGGGCCATCCGCCAGCGACTTGAAGTAGATGGGGATGATGCTTGTGGCCAGGAGCACGAGTGCGGAGTTGCCCACGTCGTACATGATCCAGCTCTTCTCGGCCTTTGTGAACTTGCTGTTTGCCATTGGCAGTGTCCTCCCTTTTCATAGGTGATGAAAAGTTTAGGGGAGGGGTGGCAAGGCTCGGGAAACGCTACCGTAAGCGGTGCGTAAAGTGACGCCCGCGCACAGGTGGCGCGCGTTGCGTCCATATGTCATGGATTCACGTGCATAAGGCGCAGCCATCTGCGATACTTGACTCCGACACACGACCGGGGGCGGCACCGCCGCCTTTGTTAGGAGAGTCTCGCATGCCCGCAATCATGACGCACGACTTCTTTGGCAAGGACGCCTACGCCGGCGTCGCGGAGAGTCGCGGATTCGTGACGATCCAGGAGCGTCAGGCGTTCCTCCTGGGCAACCAGGGGCCGGACCCGCTCTTCTACCTGGTGGCGGACCCGTTTGTGGGCGCGTCCAACCGCGTGGGCGGGCTCATGCACCACGCGCGCACGGCACGGCTCGTGGTGTCGCTGCGCGACGCGCTCACGATGCTGAACCGCGCCGAGCGTCCGGTGGGCAACGCGTATGCCGCGGGCTTTGTCTGCCACTACCTGCTCGACCGCGCGGTCCACCCGCTCGTGTACCACTACCAGTACGGCATCTGCGACGCGGGCGTGCCGGGGCTTTCCCGCGCGGACGGCGACGAGGTGCACGCGGAGATCGAGCGCGACCTGGACGAGATGGTGCTCTTCTCCAAGACCGGCATGACGGTGCGCTCGTTCAGGCCCTATCGCGAGATCCTGCGCGCGGACGACGAGACGCTCGCCGTGATCGACAAGCTCTACTTCTATATGAACCTGTGGACGTACAGCAAGACGCTCGAGCTGGACTGCTACTCGCGCGCCGTGAAGTCGTTCCGCCTGGTGCAGCGCCTGTTCTACACGCCCAACCAGGGCAAGACGCGCGTGCTGGCACCCATCGAGCGCAGGCTGGGGCACAGCCGCTACTCGCTGTACGCCGCGATGGCGCACCGCGACCGCGCCGAGCAGACCTCCGACTTCGACAACCGCGAGGGGCGCCCGTGGAGAAACCCGTTCGACGGGACCGTCAGCACGGACGGCTTCTGGCAGCTGTACCAGGGCGCGCAGGACGAGGTCGCGGGCGCGTTGGACGCGTTCTTCTCGCTCGAGTTTGACGAGGCGGCCGCGGAGGCGCTCACGAGGAACCTCAACTTCTCGGGCCAGCACGCGGACCCGGACGACCCGGAGGGGCCATCGGAGCCCGGGGTGGGGGCGTAGGCCGTCTTGGTGAGCGAGGCCACGCACCATGTGATGCAGGCAAACAAGAGCAAGAACACCAAGCCCGAGCTCAAGGTGAGGCAGGCCCTGCGCGAGGCGGGGCTGGGCGGCTACCGCCTGCACTGGAAGAAGGCGCCGGGCAAGCCGGACATCTGCTATCCCGGTAGGCGGGTGGCCATCTTTGTGAACGGGTGCTTCTGGCACCGCTGCCCGCATTGCGCGCTGCCGCTTCCCAAGTCCAACGTGGAGTTCTGGACGCAGAAGTTCCGGCGCAACGTGAGCCGTGACGAGCGCGACGCGCTGCTGCTGGTGGAGGCGGGCTGGACCGTGCTCGTGGTGTGGGAGTGCCACCTCAAGAAGGACCGCTTTGCGGGCACGATGGCGGACCTGGTGCGCCAGGTGCGGCTGAGCGAGTCCCTGGGCAAGCGGGAGCGCGGCAGGTACGTGGAAGTGGGCGCGATCGACCCGTGGAAGCTCGCGATGGCGCGCCGACGTGCGCGCGGGCACCTGAGGCGCTAGACTGTTGACGACGGCGCGCGCCGCCGCAACGGGGAAGGACACTTGATGGCTACCTACGTGTTTTCGGACGTGCACGGGCACAGGGGGACGCTCGACCGGCTGCTCGAGCGCGTCTCGCCGTCGGACGACGACAGCCTGTTCATGCTCGGCGACATGATCGACCGCGGTCCCGACCCCGTGGGCGTGATGCAGGTGTGCCGCGGCCTCAGGAACGCGACGGTGCTCATGGGCAACCACGAGGACCTGATGCTGAGCTTCCTCGAGGCGCCCGACGAGGGCATGAACCAGGTCAACTGGGAGATCAACGGCGGCATCAGCACGCGCACGGGCCTTGCGGCGCTGCCCGAGGGCGAGAGGGTCGACCTCCTGGACTGGGTGGCCCACCTCCCGCTGTACGCCTACACGTTTGTGGGCGGCCGTCCCTATGTGATGGTGCACGCGGGCGTGCGGCCGGGCGTGCGCTTTGAGCGCGGCGCGGCACCCGACCCCAGCCGCGAGGGCGAACCCGTGGTGGCCATGGGCTGGAGCGACGACGACCTGCGCGCCCTGCTGGCGGCGCAGAGCCCGGAGGACCTGCTGTGGATCCGCGAGGACTTCTGGGGCACGCCGACCGGCCTTGTTGACGAGCAGGGCGAGGGTCCCATTGTGGTGGCGGGCCACACGCCCACGCCGTACCTGCGCGGCATGGCGGACCTTCCGGACCGCCTTCCCGAGGACGAGAACGGCCTCTGCCGCATGGTCAAGGTGGGCGCCCGCGCGGAGACGGGCGGCGTCACGGACCGCTGGGACATCGACTGCGGCGCCGCGGGCGGTGCCGGCTTTGGCAACCTGCTGATGCTGCGGCTCGACGACGGGCTCGAGACGTACGAGCCCGTGCGCGAGGGCGAGTGAGCCTGCGTGTGCGCACGCAGCCGCAAGGCGACGGGCCAGAGGAACGTGCCCACCCACGTGGACTCGCCTTTGGCGCCGGTGTGTGACGGACAGAGCCGCGTGCTCATCCTGGGCACGATGCCCAGCCCCAAGTCGCGCGAGGTGGGCTACCACTACGGCAACCCGCAGAACCGCTTCTGGCGCGTGATGGCCGCGCTGTGGGGAGAGGAGCCGCCCCGTGGGCGCGAGGCCTGCCGCGACCTGGCGCTGCGACGCCACTTTGCGCTGGACGACGTGCTGGCGAGCTGCACGATCACGGGCGCGAGCGACGCCTCGATCAAGGACCCCGTCCCCAACGACCTGCGTGCTCGCGTGCTCGACCGCGCGCCCATACAGGCGATCTTCTGCACGGGCGCCACGTCCCACCGCCTGTACACGCGCCTGATCGAGCCCACGCTGGGAATCCCCGCCACGCGCCTGCCCTCCACGAGCCCGACAAACGCGAGCTGGAGCCTCGAGCGTCTGGTTGGGGCGTACCGCGTGATGCTAAGCTATCTGCAAGACTAGCAAGAACCAGGCGAGAAGAGCCACCCCCGCGCCCCAGGGCCGGTGTGGCTCGTGCGAGGGGTGCCGATGAGGCTTCGGGACATGATGGAACAGGGTGCGCGGGGCTTCGCCCTCGTGGGGGCGGACGCGGCTCCGCTCCTGCACGGCAGCGTGCGCACCAGCCCGGAGCTCGAGGGCTGGGTGAGGCCGTGGCGCTTCTCGGCCGAGCAGATGCGCGCCCTGGGCAGCTGCCAGGCGTGGCACCCGGGCCTGTACCGCCAGATGGCACGCGCGACGGCGGGCGTCTGCCTGGAGTTCGAGACCGACTCCTCCGAGGTCGCGATCGAGGTCGCGCTGGACGCGGAGCCTGTGGGCACGCGTGACGCCCTCAAGTACGTGGACGAGCGCAGGGGCCTCGAGCCGCGCATGCACGACGGGCTCTCGTGCGAGGTGGACGGACGCCGGCTGGGCGTGCGCGTGCCGGCGGACGGGGACGACTACGTGGCCTTCACGCTGGACGACCCGGCGGCGGCGCCCGCGAGCGGCGTCATGCAGCTCCCCGGCATGGGCGACACGCACCACGTGCGCGTGTGGCTGCCGTGCCTGCGTGGCTGCACGCTCAGGTCCGTCGCGGGCAACGGCAGCTTCATCCGGCCCGTGGAGCGCCGTCGGAACCTGCTGGTTCTGGGCGACAGCATCGCGCAGGGCTTCGTGTGCGACGACCCCGCGCTCGCGTGGCCCACGCTGCTGGCGGAGCGCCGCGGGCTCGACGTCATCAACCAGGGCGTGGGCGGCCAGGTGTTCCAGCCCGGGACCCTCTTTGGCCTGGCGCGCGCCATCGACCCGGCGGCCATCGTGGTGGAGCTGGGCGAGAACTACCGCTACGAGCCCTGCCGCGAGCGCCTGGTGAGCCGCGACGTGCGGGCGTACCTGGCGGAGGTGTCGCGCCTCTGGGGCGACGTCCCCACGTGGGTGCTCACGCCCATGTGGCACAACGAGGACGCGTACGCATCCCACAAGATGAGCTGCTTTGCCGAGGTGCCGCAGGTCATCCGCGCGCAGGCCGAGCAGTTTGGGCAGATGCGCGTGGTGGAGGGTGCCGGCCTCCTCGACCACGACGCGGCGCTCCTCGCTGACGGCTACGAGCACCCCGGCGCGCAGGGCTGCGCCCAGATAGCGCGCCGCCTGGAGCTCGCGATGGACGCCGGGGCCGAGCCCAGGGAGGAGCTGTCGAGAAGGGCGGCCGACCTTCTCGCCCGCGCGCCGCGTCGCACGATTCCCATGGCGGAGTGCCTGGCCAGGGGCCTTGGCGAGGTCACGCATGCCGAGGAGGGCATGGTCGCCGTCCGCGCGGCGGGCGGCGTGCAGATGGCCTGGGGGCACGACGCCGTCCTGGCGCGCGACGTGGCGTCCGTGCTCATGCCGCACGAGCCCGTGCTCTGCCTGGAGCCCTCCGTGGCGGACGACCTCCAGCTGGCGCTGGGGCTCGGCCGCAGGGAGGCCTGCCACGTGGCGACGCTCAAGCGCAAGGCGAGCGTCAAGGTGCCCAGCGGCCGGCTGATCCGCCCGCTGGGCGAGGGCGACCTCTCGGCCGTGCGCCAGAGGATGTCGCACCCGGAGCGCCAGAGCGACGAGCAGACGCTCGAGCTGCTGCGGCAGGGCCGCTACCTGGGCGGATTTGACGAGGACGCGCGGCTTGTCGCCTTTGTGGGCGAGGACCCGTGGGGCGCGATGGACGCGCTCGAGGTCTTCCCGGAGCACCAGCGCCACGGCTGGGCGGGCGCGCTCGTGGCGGCCAAGGCCAACCAGCTGCTGGGGGAGGGCCGCACGCCGTGGTGCTGCGTGGGCGAGGCCGACGCCGCGGCCCTGCGCGTGCTGCGCAAGCTCGGCTTCACGGTGCTGCCGGCCACGGAGGCGTGCTGGCTCCTGGGGGAGTAGCCGCCGTCCGTGCCGCATCCGTCACACAACCAACAGATTTGTGGAATGACGTCCGCCGTTTGCGGTAGGGTATGCGGTGCTAAAGAAGACCAGAGGGGTGTCACATGTCCATAACGCAGAACCAGGGCGAGGGGATCAACCGCATGGCGCCGCACATGCCGCTGCGCGTCTCGCCCGAGACCGAGGCGCGCATCCGCGACATGCGCAGGGGCGGGGCCATGAGCCACTACGCCTGCGCCGACGCGGCCGTCATCAGGCGCGACGTCGCGGAGCGCGACAACGACACCGTGATCCGCCCCGCGTTCGTGCGCGACATAGAGAAGATCGTCCACGCACCCGCGTACAACCGCCTCAACGGCAAGACGCAGGTGTTCTCGTTCCGCCAGAACGACGACATCACCCGCCGCGGCCTGCACGAGCAGCTCGTCGGCAGGGTCGCGCGCGACATCGGGCGCGCCCTGGGGCTCAACCTCGACCTCATCGAGGCGATATCGCTCGGGCACGACCTGGGCCACACGCCCTTCGGCCACGCCGGCGAGCGCTTCCTGAACGACGTCTTCCACGAGCGCACGGGCCGGTGGTTCCGCCACAACGTGCAGAGCGTGCGCGTGCTCGACGTGCTCGACGGCCGCAACGTGTCGCTCCAGACGCTCGACGGCGTCATCTGTCACAACGGCGAGTTCGAGCGCCAGCGCTTCGAGACGAGCGGCCTCAACGACTTCGACACGTTCGACCGCGTGGTCGAGGGCTGCTGGGAGTCCGGCGACGAGGCCATATCGCACCTGCGGCCCATGACGCTCGAAGGCTGCGTCATGCGCATATCCGACATCATCGCCTACGTGGGCAAGGACCGCCAGGACGCCATCAGGGCGGGCCTTGCGGACGAGAAGAGCTTCGAGGACGGGCTCGGCGGCGCCTACAACGCGTGGGCGCTCTCCGCGTTCGTGACCGACGTGGTGGAGCAGAGCCTCGGCAAGCCCTACATCGCCATGAGCGAGGAGGGCTTCGCGGAGCTCGCGCGCGCCAAGCGCGAGAACTACGAGAAGATCTATGGCTCGGCCGAGGTCAACGGCGACTTTGCGGGCCCGGTGCGCGAGCTCTTCTCCAAGCTGTACGACCACGAGCTCGAGGCGCTGCGCGAGGGGGCGGAGGACTCCGCCATATTCAGGCACCACATCGGCCCCATCAACAGGCGCCTCGGGTACTACGGGCGCAGCTACGACTGGGAGTCCGACCCCGACCAGTGCGTGGTGGACTTCATCAGCGCCATGACGGACGACTACTTCGTGGCGACCTGCGAGGCCGTCTTCCCCGAGGCGCGGCAGATCTTCCCCAACCGCAGCTACTTCGACGGCGTGAGGCCGTAGGGGAGGGCGCATGGACAACCTGTTCTCGGGTCAGGAGCGGCGGCTCAGGCAGCAGATGGCACCGCTGGCCGCGCGCATGCGCCCGCAGTCGCTCGAGGAGTACGTGGGCCAGACGGAGGCCGTGGGCCCCGGCTCGTGGCTGCGCCGCGCCATCGAGCACGACACGCTATCCTCGGTCATCCTGTACGGGCCCGCTGGCACGGGCAAGACGACGCTCGCCCGCATCATCGCCAACACCACGCATGCCGAGGTCGTGGAGGTCTCCGCCATCACGGGCACGGTCAAGGACCTGCGCCGCGAGGTGGACGCCGCCGAGAGGCGCCTGCTCACGGGCGGCCGGCGCACCATCCTCTTCGTGGACGAGATCCACCGCTTCAACCGCGCGCAGCAGGACGCGCTCCTGCACGCGGTCGAGGATCGCGTCGTGGTCCTGGTGGGCGCCACGACGGAGAACCCCTACTTCGAGGTCAACTCCGCGCTCATCAGCAGGTCGCGGGTCGTGGAGCTGTCGCCCCTGGATGACGACTCGATCCGCACCATCGTGCGCCGCGCGCTCGCGAGCGAGCGCGGCCTCGCGGGCAGGTTCTCCCTCGAGGACGACGCCCTGCAGGAGATCGTTACCATGGCCGGCGGCGACGCCCGCGCGGCGCTCACGTCGCTCGAGCTCGCGAGCCAGATGGCCACGCCCACCGCGGGCGAGAAGGACGGCCCCGCCAGCCCCGACGACGCGGCCAAGCTCGATGGGGCGGCCAGTGGCGACGCCGCGGGCGAGAAGGACGGGACCACGGCGTCCGCGGTCCCCATCGCGATCACGGCCGAGCACGTGCTCGAGGCCAACCCGCGGCACGGCCTTCCCTACGACAAGGCCGGCGACATGCACTACGACGTGATATCGGCCTTCATCAAGTCCATGCGCGGCAGCGACCCCGATGCCGCGCTCTACTGGCTCGCGCGCATGATCGACGCGGGGGAGGATCCCAAGTTCATCGCGCGCAGGATCATGATCCAGGCGTCCGAGGACGTCGGCAACGCCGATCCCCAGGCACTCCTCGTCGCGGAGGCCGCCTTCAGGGCCGCCGAGGTCATCGGCTATCCCGAGTGCCGCATCAACCTCGCGCAGGCGGCGATCTACGTCGCGCTCGCTCCCAAGTCCAACGCAGCGGAGGCCGGCATCGACGCCGCGCTCAAGGAGGTGCGCGAGGGCCCGCGCCGCGAGGTCCCCAGCTACCTTCGGGACCGCCACCGCCCCGGCTCCGAGAACTACGGCGAGTACCTCTACCCGCACGACTACCCGCTCGGATGGGTCGAGCAGCGCTACCTGCCTGAGGGGCTCGAGCGCGGCGCGTTCTACAGGCCGAGCGGCCGCGGCTGGGAGTCGTGGCGCGTCGAGGCCAGCGCGCGCGACCGCCAGGACCTCGAGGACGCCGGTGGACGCGGGCGTGGCAAACCCAAGTCGAATGGGTAGAATCTAGGAAGTTCAAGCGAAGTTTGGTAGGCGGGGCGTCCCGCAACCAAGGGAGAAGGGCAAGGCGATGGAGATGTCACCCCTGAGCATCCTGCTGATCGTGCTGGTCGCCGCGGGAATCTGGGCGCTCGTGGAACTTGCGCTCACCATCCGCAAGACGCGTGGCGCGGTGGACGAGGTCGCGCGCTCCGCGAACGAGACCATCGAGCAGGTCCAGCCCGTCATCGCGAAGCTCGACGGTGCCATGGACGACCTGCAGCCGAGCATCAAGCAGGTCGACCCCATGGTCGCGAAGGCGCAGGACGCGCTCGACGAGGCCAACGAGAGCCTGCGCAGGGTGAACGGCATCCTGGGCGACGTCTCGACGGTCTCCGGCACGGCCGCCGGCGTGACGGACGCGGTCAACCAGGTCACCACGGCCGCGGCGGACGGCGTGAGCCACGTCGTGTCCAAGCTCACGGGCGTGCCCCAGCAGCGCCCCAGCCACCTGCGCGGCGCCGGGGCTGACGCCCCGCACGCGATCGAGGGCAAGGGCCGCGAGGGCGAGCCCGAATCGGCGGAGCCCCAGGCGGAGGCAGCTCCCGCGGAGCAGCCGCGCAACGTCGGCTATGTGACGTACGGCGCCCCCAAGGCGGAGGCCGGCCAGGACAAGGCATCGGATGCGACGGACAGCGCGTCCGAGGAATAGGGAGAGAACCACATGGCAGAGAAGAGCATCAGCCTCAGCGTTCCCGCCGAGGCGGAGTTCGCGCGCGTCGTGCGCATGACGGCCGCAAACCTCGCGGTGCTGTGCGACATGAACGTGGACGAGGTCGACGACCTGCGCATGGCCGCGGAGGAGGGCTTCGTCTACAGCTGCGCGACGGCGCCGGCGGAGTGCGACATCAGGTTCGGGCTTGCCCCGGACGAGGTGTCCATGGACTTCTCGCTCGGCGACCGCGACGCCTCCGAGGCGGAGGGCGCCGAGGACCTGAGCCTCGTGCAGCTGCTGCTCCAGGCGGTCTGCAACAGCTGCGACGTCACGGAGAAGCACACCCTCAGGCTCGTCAAGAAGATTGGTGGCGCCGATGCCCGCTAGCGACCAGACGCACGCCGTGCGCCCGCGTGGCAGGCTCTCGTCCCAGCGGATGCCCAAGGGCAAGCTCGCGTGGGACAAGGACCGCACGAGGGAGCTCTTCCGCCGCTACAAGGAGGACGGGGACGAGGACGCCCGCGAGCAGCTGATCATGAGCCACCTGAACCTCGTCAGGTTCCTCGCGTCCAAGTTCAAGAACAGGGGAGAGCCCCTGGACGACCTCGTGCAGGTCGGCACGATCGGCCTCATCAAGGCGATCGACCGCTTCGACCTGTCCCGCGGCCTCGAGTTCACGACGTTCGCGACGCCCACCATCCTGGGCGAGATCAAGCGCCACTTCCGCGACAAGGGCTGGTCGGTCCGTGTGCCGCGCAGGCTGCAGGAGCTCTCGTCCAAGGTGAACCAGGTTATTGACGAGCTCACCAAGGACCTGCAGCGCGCGCCCTCCGTCGAGGAGATCGCAAAGGCGCTCGGTACCTCGGTGGACGAGGTGCTGGAGGCCATGGAGTCCTCGAGCGCGTACAGCTCCGTCCCCCTGGAGGGAACGGGCCAGGGCGACGATGACGACGCGCCCGCCGTCATTGACCACTACGCGACGGAGGACGAGGACCTGGCGGCCTCGGACGACCGCATGGTCATCGAGGACACGATCAAGGACTTCTCGCCCCGCGAGCAGGAGATCATCCGCATGCGCTTCATCGACGGCCTCACGCAGGTCGAGATCGCCAAGCGTCTGGGCATCTCCCAGGTGCAGGTGTCGCGCCTCCTCCGCAGGACGCTCAAGAAGGTGCAGGAGAAGATCGACCCCGACGGGCTGATGCGCTGACGGGGCGCGTGGAGGCATGGTGCAGCAACAGGAAGAGGGAAATCCGACGTCCGGACGGGCTGACAAGCTCGCCCGGGCGAAGTGCGTCGGCGTGAGGGCGTGGGCCTTCATCGGCGTGGCGATAGTGTTCGTGATCTGCGTGCTCGCGATGGGCTATGTCTGGTCGGCCGTGGAGCTCCTGCTCGCCGGCGCGATCATGGGGTTCATCTGCAGCCCCCTCACGAACTTCCTCGAGGACCATGGCATGAGCAGGGCGCTGGGGGCCCTGCTGTCCGTGCTCGTTCTCATCGCCGTGATGGTCGTCGTGCTCGTGCTCCTGACGCCGCCCTTCGTGCAGCAGCTCGGAGAGGTGCTGGGCCAGGTACCCACCTATGCCGATAGGGTTCGCTCGTGGCTTAACGAATTCTGGACCCACTACGGAAACGCCAACACCAAGGACGTTCAGCAAAGCGTGAACCAGCTCGTGAGCACACTCTCCGGGGTGGGCGTCAAGCTGTCCTCCCAGCTTGCGACCAAGCTCTCGACCGGCCTTATGAGCAGCGCGTTCTCGTTTGTGAACGGGCTCGGTATCATGCTCCTCGGCCTCGTCCTCGCATACTGGTTCGCCAAGGACTACCCAACGATCGCAAGGGAGTTCAGCACGATCGCGGGACCGCGCCACGAGCAGGGATTCTCTGTCCTTCTCGCCGTCATGAGCCGCTCCATGGGCGGCTACATGCGCGGCACCGTGATCACGTCCGTGTTCGACGGGGTCGTCACGTTCGTCTTCCTCACGCTCATCGGGCACCCCTATGCGGGCCTCTCGGCCATCCTCGTGGGGTTCCTGCACATCATCCCCGTCATCGGCGAGTGGATTGCCGTGGCGTTCGCCGTGCTGGTCGCCATCTTCGACAACCCGATGCTCGCGCTCGTGACGCTCGTCGGCTCCATCGTCATCCAGAACGTGACGGACAACGTGGTGTCGCCCCTCGTCATGCGCTCCGCCGTGAAGATCCACCCGGCGCTGTCGCTTCTGGGCCTCATCATCGGCAACTGCCTGGGCGGCATCCTGGGCATGATCCTGGCGGTGCCCCTGACCGCGGCCATCAAGAGCGTCTTCGTGTACTACTTCGAGTCGAGCAGCGGTCGCCGGCTCGTCTCCTACGACGGTGCCATCTTCCAGGGGACGCCGTTCCACGACGAGCACGGGCGGGTCGAGCCGGCTTTCGACGCGCTGGACGACGACCGGTTCTTCGAGAGCTCGAGGCTCGTGGACGCCACAGGGGCCAAGTCGCCCGTCGCGGACGAGCCGCCCGCGGGCAAGCGGGGCCACGTGTCCGACGCGATGCTCCGTGCCTGCAAGCGCTTCGACAGGTGCGGCAAGCGCGGCGCGGACCGTGCGCATGATGAGGAGAAGAACGGCTGAGCCGTGTTGCGCGTTTGCAACGAACCTGACAAATCGTAGTATTATTCGCTAGCGGAATTATGCCGACGAGGCCGCCCCGCGCGGCCACTACAAGGAGAACCATGAGCACTGCTGACTACAAGACCATGACTACCGCGGAGATCCGCGACGACTTCCTCAAGTTCTTCGAGGGCAAGGGCTGCAAGCTCTACCCGTCCTCCTCCCTCATCCCGGAGGACCCGTCGCTGCTGCTCGCGAACGCCGGCATGAACCAGTTCAAGGAGTACTACCAGGGCACGAAGACCATGAAGGAGATTGGCGCGACCTCCTGCCAGAAGTGCCTGCGCACCAACGACATCGACAACATCGGCGACGCGCGCCACCTGTCCTTCTTCGAGATGCTGGGCAACTTCAGCTTCGGCGGCTACACCAAGGCCGACGCCATCGCCTGGGCGTGGGAGTTCATCACGAGCCCCGACCACCTGGGCCTGCCCAAGGACCGCCTGTACATGACGGTCTTCAAGGACGACGACGAGGCCGTCGAGCTGTGGCACTCCCACGGCGTCGAGTACGACCACATCAGCCGCCTGGGCGAGGAGGACAACTTCTGGGCTGCCGGCCCGACCGGCCCCTGCGGCCCCTGCTCCGAGATCTACTTCGACCAGGGTCCCGAGTTCGAGGGCGAGAAGCCCGGTGACGACGGCGACCGCTACCTCGAGTTCTGGAACCTCGTCTTCACGCAGTACGACCGCCAGGAGGACGGCTCCATGCCGGACCTCCCGCACCGCAACATCGACACGGGCATGGGCCTCGAGCGCATGGCCGCCATCATGCAGCACAAGGGCTCGAACTACGAGGGCGACGTCATGACCTCCCTCATCGAGCTCGGCGAGCGCCTCTCCGGCAAGGAGTACCACGGCAGCTCCAAGGAGCCGCAGGACAAGAGCCTGCGCATCCTGGCCGACCACTCCCGCGCCGTCACGTTCATGATCGGCGACGGCATCCTGCCCTCCAACGAGGGCCGCGGCTACGTGCTGCGCCGCCTTCTCCGCCGCGCCGTCTACCACGGCCGCCTGCTCGGCATCGAGGGCGCCTTCCTCACCAAGTACGCTCACGAGGTTGAGCGCATCATGGGCGAGCACTACTCCGAGATCGTGACGAACAAGGCCCTCATCGACGGCATCATCACGGCGGAGGAGGAGCGCTTCGGCGCAACGCTCAACGCCGGCGAGGCCATGCTCGGCAACGAGCTCGACAAGCTGGGCGAGGGCGCCGTCCTTCCCGGCGAGGTCGCCTTCAAGCTGCACGACACCTACGGCTTCCCCATCGACCTCACGCGCGAGATCGCCGAGAGCCGCGGCCACAAGGTCGATATGGAGGCCTTCGACCGCGAGATGGACGCCCAGAAGGAGCGCGCCCGCGCGACCGCGAACCGCGACGCCTGGGGCAAGGCCAACAACGTCTGGGCGGCGCTGTCCGACCGCCTCTCCGCGTCCGAGTTCGCGGGCTACGACTCCGACGTGCTCGACGGCTGCGAGGTCGTCGCGCTCGTGAGGGACGGCCAGGAGGTCAAGGACGCCCACGAGGGCGAGAAGGTCGAGGTCGTGCTCGACAAGACCACGTTCTACGGCGAGATGGGCGGCCAGGTGGGAGACACCGGCAAGCTCACGGCCGAGGGCGTCGAGCTGCGCGTCGAGGACACCAAGCACCGCGAGGGCGGCTTCATCGCACACGAGTGCGAGGTCGTGAGCGGCACCGTCGCCGTGGGCGACAAGGTCGAGGCATCCGTCGACCACGGCCGCCGCGAGCTCATCCGCCGCAACCACACGGCCACGCACCTGCTCGACGCGGCGCTCAAGGCCGTCCTCGGCGAGCACGTGAGCCAGGCCGGCTCGCTCGTGGCCCCCGACAGGCTGCGCTTCGACTTCACGCACTTCGAGTCCGTCACCGCCGATGAGCTCTCCCGCATCGAGGGCCTCGTCAACGCCGAGATCTTCGCGGCTAAGCCCATCGTGACCAAGGTCATGGGCCTCGAGGAGGCCAAGGCCTCCGGCGCCGTGGCGCTCTTTGGCGAGAAGTACGGCGACGTCGTGCGCGTGGTGTCCGTCGGGACCGAGGACAAGCCCTTCTCGCGCGAGCTCTGCGGCGGCACGCACGCCCGCAACACCGCCGAGCTCGGCTTCTTCAAGATCGTGAGCGAGAGCTCCGTCGGCTCCAACTCGCGCCGCATCGAGGCCGTCACCTCCGCCGGCGCGCTCGAGTACGTGGACGAGCGTCTGGCCGAGATGGACGAGGTCGCCGGCGCCCTCAAGTGCCGTCCCGCGGACGTGCTCGCCCGCGTGGAGCAGCTCAAGGACGAGCGTGCCGACGCCGAGAAGAAGCTCAAGGCCGCGCTCGTGGGCGGCTCCTCCAACCAGGTGTCCGACGCGCTCCAGGGCGCGACCGACATGGGCGCCTACAAGCTCGTCGTGGCGCACCTCAAGGGCATCTCCGGCAAGGACCTGCGCAACGTCTGGGACACCCTGCGCGACAAGATCGGCGCGGACTGCGCCTGCGTGCTCGCGTCCGAGGCCGACGGCAAGGTGGCGCTGCTCGCCGCGGCGACCGACGGCGCCGTGTCCGCGGGCTTCTCGGCCGGAAACGTCGTGAAGGAGATTTCCGGCCTCGTCGGCGGCAGGGGCGGCGGCAGGCCGACCATGGCGCAGGCTGGCGGCAAGGACGCCTCCGGCATCGACGCCGCGCTCGACGCCGCCAAGAAGCTCCTCGGGGCGTAAGGGGCAGGTGTGAGGGCGCTCGCGCTCGACATAGGCGAGGTACGCATCGGCATCGCGGCGAGCGACGCCTCTGGCACCATCGCCGTGCCCGTGAAGGTGCTGCCCGCTGCGGAGGTGCTCCAGAACGCGCGGACCTTCCGGAACATCGTGCAGGACCACGAGCCCGACGTGCTCGTGTGCGGGCGCCCCAAGACGCTTGCGGGCGAGGATGGCCCGCAGGCCCAGAGGATCATGGCCCAGGCCAGACAGATTGCAGACGCCTGCGGGCTTCCTTTGGAGTTTGAGGACGAGAGGCTCTCGTCCCAGGAGGCCAAGCGTATCCTTAGGGAACAGGGACTGAGCGAGAAGAGCATGCGCGGTCGGGTCGACATGGTGGCCGCGTCGCTCTTCCTGCAGACTTGGCTCGACGCCCATAGGGGGTAGCTCACACATGTCTGACAGCAGCGCAAGGAGGGGCGCCCACTTCGCGAGGGGCGGCTCCAACAGACCGTCGGGCAACGCCCCCGCCGGCCGCAGGCAGGCGGCCCGGGCCGGGCAGGCGCGTCCTTCTCGCCCGACGCAGGGCCAGGCCACGCAGGCCGGCGCAGGCAGGCAGCGGGCCGCAAGGCCGCAGCGTCGCCAGGCACAGGCCGCTCCCGCCGGTGCCACCGGAAGGCGCCAGCCCATATCGCGCACGGGCGCCACGGGCGTGCGCTCCGCAAACGGGTCGCACATGTCGTCGCGCACCGCGCAGACCACGCGCAGGGCGCGCGGCGCCGCGGGCGGCAGGCACGAGAGGAAGCCGGACAGGCGCAGGAGCCGCAGGAGGGTGCTGCCCTTCGTGCTGATCGCGGTCGCGATCGTGGCCATCGCGGGCGTGCTCGTGGTGCCGCGGCTCATGGGCTCGAGCAAGACCAAGACCACCAAGGCCGGCCAGAGCGTCACGGTGAACATCCCCGAGGGCTCCGGCGGCAGCGCCATCGCCAAGATCCTGCTCGACGCCGGCGTCATCAGCGACGAGCAGACGTTCACGACCGAGGTCAAGCGCCAGAACGCCGACTCGAGCATGAAGAGCGGCACGTACAACTTCACGACGGGCGAGGACGTGTCCGAGGTGGTGAGCCTGCTCGTCACGGGCCCCAACTCGTCAAAGGGCACGGTGACGATCTCCGAGGGCCTCACGGTCAAGAAGACGGCCGAGCTCGTGCAGAAGTCGCTCGGCATAAAGGCGAGCGACTTCGAGGCGCAGGCAAAGGCAAGCAACTACTCCGACAAGTACGCGTTTTTGGCCAACGTGCAGAACGACTCGCTCGAGGGCTTCCTGTACCCGCAGAAGTACGACTTCGGGAGCGAGAAGAACCTCACGGCGGACAAGGTCATCACGGCCATGCTGGACGCGTACCAGAAGAACGTGGCATCGCTCGACTTCGCGATCGCCGAGGCCAACATCAAGAGCACGTACGGGCTTACCGTGTCCGACTACGACGTGCTGAAGATCGCCTCCATCATCGAGCGCGAGGCCGTGAACGACGACGACCGCACCAAGGTGGCCTCCGTGTTCTACAACCGCCTGCAGAAGGGCATGCCGCTCCAGAGCGACGCGACCATGGCCTACGTGACGGGCGGGGAGGTCACGGCGGATGACCTCAAGCAGTCGAGCCCCTACAACACCTACCTCAACAAGGGGCTGCCGCCCACGCCCATCTGCACGCCGAGCATCAAGTCCATCCAGGCCGCGCTTTCGCCCGCGAAGACCAACTACTACTACTTCCTCATCATCGAGAACGGCAGCTACTCCAACCACACGTTCTCCGAGACGTACGAGGAGCATCAGCAGGCCATCGCGAAGGCCAAGTCCGACCAGAGCAGCTCCGGCTCGAGCAAGAGCAGCAACTAGCATGAAGCTCCTCGAGGCCGACCGCTACTTTGGCAGCGTGGACGAGATACCCCTGGCCCTGCTCGAGGGCTGGGGCACGAGGGCCGTTCTTCTCGACCGCGACAACACGTGCTTTCCCCGGAGCACGTGGCAGGTGCCGCAGGAGATCCGCGACTGGGTCGACGATGTGCGCGCCGCCGGCATAGCGACGTGCATGATCTCGAACAACTTCCATGGGGGAGAAGTGCGCGCGTCCGCGGCCGAGCTGGGTATGGGCTGCGTGCACCACGCCATGAAGCCCGCGCCGTTTGCCGTGGACGTGGCCCTGGCTAAGCTGGGCGTGCCGCGCGAGCAGGCGGTCCTCGTGGGCGACCAGGTCTTCACGGACATGCTGGCCGGAAACCTCGCGGGCGTGCGCACCATCCTGGTGCGGCCGCAGTCGAGGCGCGACCTCTGGTACACGCAGCTCTTCAGGATAGGGGAGCGCGTCGTGCTGAGGGGGAAGACCTATGGGGACGGCAGCTGAGGGCGGAGCCGGCGGCACGGGATGCTAGAATCGTCTCGAAAAGCAGACGATAGCATTGGGTCTTTACATGGAACAGAGCGACACGGGGTACGTGGTCCACGAGGGCTGCGACCACATATTTTTTGTCGGTTTCCTGGGCGCGGGCAAGTCGACGCTCGCGCGGAACCTGGGAAGCCTCTTCAACAGGGACTTTGTGGACACGGACCGGCTCGTGGAGCGGCTGTGCGGCAAGTCGGTGTGCCAGATCTTCGCGAGCGAGGGCGAGGCGCGCTTCCGCGAGCTCGAGGCGCAGGTGCTCGAGGGGCTCCGCGGGCGCAAGTCGCTGCTCGTGAGCTGCGGCGGCGGCATCGTGGAGGGCGCGCGCAGCTGCGAGCTCATGCACCAGATGGGCACGGTCGTCTTTCTGGACGGCGACGTGGAGGACTCCCTGCGGCAGATCCAGCACCCCGAGATCCGTCCCGACTTCAAGGACGAGGGGTGCGCGAGGCGCCTGTACCGCGCGCGGAGGCCGCTCTACGAGCGCGAGGCCGACATAACGATCGACATCAGGAACAAGACGTTCAAGCAGGTGGCGTCCGAGGCGGGCCAGCTGCTGTGGGAGAAGGGCCTGCTATGAGTGACGCAAGCAAGAGGTATGACGACGTGGCACGCCAGTGGGTGAGCGCCCCCGGCGGGTCGTGCGACGTGCGCTATGGCACGGACGTGGTCGAGACCATGGGGAAGCTCCTGAAGTCCGCCGTGGGAAGGACCCACCTGTGCGCCTACGTGGTGGGCGAGGGCGTGGGCCCGGAGCTCGAGGAGCGCATCAGGCGCCAGCTCACGGACGGCGGCTTTAAGGTGCGCAGGATGTCCGCCCCGGCCGGCCCCGTGGCCAGGACCCTGCCCGCGCTGACGGATGCGCTCGGGAACCTGGCCGACGCGGGCATCACGGCCGACGACCTGGTGCTGGGCGTGGGCGACGTGGACACGCTGTCCATGCTCGCGCAGGCGTGCGGCATGTGGTGCGGGCGAGTGCCGTTTGCGGCCGTGCCGCTCGACCTGGACGCCATGGTCGAGGTCGCCACGACCCCGAGGATGCTCGACGTCGGCGGCGTGAGCCGCATAGCCGGCATCTCCACGTACACCAAGTACCTGCTCTGCGACCCGGGTGTCATGGACCTCTCGCCCGACGCCGAGACGTCGCGGCTCGGTCGCGCGCTCATGGTGGCATCGGCCATCGCCGAGAACGAGGACACGTTCGAGGCGCTGTGGAACAAAGCCGACGCCGTGATGACGGGCGGCGACGCCGACGTGATCGACGCGGCGCTCGACACGCTCAAGTCGCGTGGGCACCTGGTGTCCTCCACGTCGCTCTCGTCCCGGAACTCGCTGCTGTACGGGCAGACGTTCGCCCGCGCGCTCGACAAGCTGACTGGCGGCACCGTACCCGCGTCCACCAGGCTGGGGGAGGCCATGCGCTTTGCCGCGAGGGTATCCGCCAGCCTCGACGCGATGGACGTGGACGACGTGCTCATGCAGGACGAGCTGCTCGACACCCTGAGCATCGGCGAGTTCGAGGGGGAGGTGGACCCTGCCGAGCTGCTGGCCGCCATGAAGGCCGACCGCTTCTCTCGCTCGACGCGCTTCCACCTGTGCCTGCCGCACTCCATCGGCCGCCTGCGCATGACGGTGGTGGAGGACGAGCTCATGATGGAGAACCTCACCGCATGGTGCGAGGCGCACGCCACCGAGCGCGACTAGGCCCACACCGGCTATCAATCTGGCAACAACCAACTCATAACGATTGGAGAAGAACGGGAATGGCAGACACCAAGGCATGCCTCAAGCGCGTGGAGAGGCTCCGCGCACTCATGGGGGAGCGCGGCTACGACGCCGTCATCATCAGGAACAACCCGGACCTGCGCTGGCTCACGGGCGCGGAGCGCACGTTTGACGACGAGACTGCGCACACCGCCTTCATCACGGCCGACGGCCTCTGGCTGCACACGGACTCGCGCTACTACGGCACGTTCCTGGAGCGCATGGGCGACGACAGCGGCTGGACCATCGACATGGACATCGTGAGCCCCGCATGGTGGGCGGCGCAGCGCGTGCTCGCCACCAAGAGCCGCGTCGTCGCGGTGGAGGACTCGCTCGACCTCGCGTTCTTCGACGCGTTCAGGCGGGAGTGCAACAAGGCCTCCGTCGACTGCCTCAACCCGCGCATGCACGACGACATCGCGGACAAGCTCCGCGTCGTGAAGGACGAGGAGGAGCTCGCGCTGCTCCGCCGCGCGCAGGAGATCACGGACGACGCCTACGACCACATCTGCGGCTACATCAAGCCCGGCCTGACCGAGCAGCAGATCAGGGTCGAGCTCGAGACCTACATGCTCACCCACGGCGCGGACTCGATCTCGTTCGACAGCATCATCGCGAGCGGCCCCAACGGTGCCAACCCGCACGCGCAGCCCGGCGAGCGCAAGGTGCAGAAGGGCGACATGATCGTGATGGACTACGGCGCTGGCTACCACGACTACCACGCCGACATGACGCGCACCGTGGTGCTGGGCGAGCCCACCGAGGAGCAGCAGAAGGTGTATGACGTGGTGAGGCTCACGAACGAGACCTGCGCCGCCGCCATCCACCCGGGCGTCATCGGCAAGGACATGCAGGACCTTGCGGTGAAGGTCATCTCGGACGCCGGCTACGGCGACTACTTCAAGCACGGCCTCGGCCACGGCGTGGGACTCCAGATCCACGAGCGCCCGAACCTCGGCCGCACCTATGACAAGCCCTGCCCGCTCGGTTCCGTCGTGACGGACGAGCCCGGCATCTACCTGCCTGGCAAGTTCGGCATCCGCCTGGAGGACACGGGCGTCATCACCGAGGACGGCTACAAGCCGTTCGGCCGCTCTTCTCACGACCTGCGCGTTATCGACTGTTAACACGTAATTCAGGTTGAGTCAATTGCTGCCCGACAGACGGTTTTGTCTGTCGGGCACTTTTTCGTTTAAATGGCAGGTAAAGATACCAAACTTTTGGAATGGACCAAATCGCCAAGCGGCAAATTACCTTTATGGAAGCGTTTTCAGTCCACATGGTGTACACTATTCCCCGATGTGGAGCAATCGTGCGCAATTGGTAAGGAAGACGTGAAGCCTGCACGCGTGCCGCATTGGATCTGTAGGAAGCAGAGTGGACGTAAAGGAGGAAGTTGGATGGTCAATATTGTCCTAGCAAGCCATGGCAAGTTCGCCGAGGGCATCATGGAATCGGGCAGCATGATCTTCGGTCCGCAGAAGAACGTCGCGGCCGTCGTCTTGACGCCTGACATGGGTCCCGACGACATGCACAAGAAGCTGCTTGACGCGATCGCCACTTTCGACGACCAGGAGCACGTCTTATTCCTGGTCGACCTGTGGGGGGGTACTCCCTTCAACCAGGTCTCCCGTCTCATCAGCGAGGAGGGGCACGACGATTGGGTCGCCATTACCGGCCTGAACCTGCCGATGCTCGTCTCGGCGTATGGTGCCCGCATGGGTGCCGACACCGCCGTCGCTGTGATGCAGGAGGTCTTCTCGGAGGCGCGTGACGGAGTCAAGGTGAAGCCGGAGGAGCTCGAGCCCAAGACGGCTGCCCCCGCGGCTGCAGCGGCCAAGCCGGTCGCACAGGGTGCCATTCCCGAGGGAACGGTGCTTGGTGACGGTCACATCAAGTACGCTTACGTCCGCATCGACACCAGGCTCCTTCACGGCCAGGTCGCGACCGCATGGACGAAGCAGGTCCAGCCGGACCGCATCCTCGTCGTGTCCGACGGCGTCGCCCACGACGACCTGCGCAAGACCATGATCGTGCAGGCGGCCCCTCCAGGAGTCCACGTCCACGTCATCCCCATCGACAAGCTCGTCCAGGTCGACAAGGACCCGCGCTTCGGCGCAACCAAGGCAATGGTCCTCTTCGAGACCCCGCAGGACCTGCTCGAGGCGGAGGAGAAGGGCGTCAAGTTCCCGGAGGTCTGCATCGGCTCCATGGCCGGTTCCGCCGGCAAGACCGTCGTCAACCAGGCAATCGCCTGCGATGCGGCCGACGTCGAGTGCCTCAAGAAGATTCGCGACAACGGCACGCACTTCTACGTGCAGAAGGTGCCGAGCGACAAGGTTGATGACATCTGGGCTCTTCTCAAAGAGAAGAACATGGCCTAAGGGCCTCGATAGAAAGAAGGAGGAAGTTCATGAATCCTATTTCGATCGTGCTTGTCATCATCGTGGCATTCCTGGCAGGCATGGAAGGCATCCTGGACGAGTGGGAGTTCCACCAGCCAATCGTTGCCTGCACGCTGATCGGCCTCGTCTGCGGCCACCCCACCGAGGGCATCATCCTCGGCGGCAGCCTGCAGTTCATGGCACTCGGCTGGGCCAACATCGGCGCTGCCGTCGCCCCTGACGCGGCTCTCGCCTCCGTCGCCTCCGGCATCATCCTGATGCTCGCCCTCAACGGCGGCACCAAGGACGTTACCGCTGCCATCAACACCGCAATCGGTGCCGCTACGGCCCTTTCCGTCGCAGGCCTGTTCCTGACGATGATCTGCCGTACGCTCGCCATCCCCATCGTCCACGGCATGGACGCCGCGGCCGAGAAGGGCGACTTCGGCGCCATCGACCGTCTCCAGATCGGCGCCATCTGCATGCAGGGCGCTCGTATCGCCATCCCGGCGGCCGCGCTTTGCTTCATCCCCGCTCAGGCTGTCACCGGCGTCCTCGAGGCAATGCCTGCTTGGCTGTCCGGCGGCATGACGGTCGGCGGCGGCATGGTTGCCTGCGTCGGCTACGCAATGGTCATCAACATGATGGCTACCAAGGAGACCTGGCCGTTCTTCGTCCTCGGCTTCGTCTTCGCTACCCTGAAGGACCTCACCCTCATCGCCCTCGGCCTCATCGGCGGCTGCCTCGCCATCATCTACCTCGGCCTCAAGGAGCTCGCTAAGCAGGGTGCTGGCTCCACTGCCGGCTCTGGCGACCCGCTCGGTGACATCCTGGACGACTACGAGTAGGAAGGGGAGTGAAAGCAATGGCAGAAGACATCAAGAACGAGAACGGCATTCACCTTACCGTCGCTGATCGTCGTGCAGTCTGCAACCGTCACCAGTACCTGCAGGGCTCTTGGAACTACGAGCGTATGCAGAACGGCGGCTGGTGCTATGCAATGATCCCGGCCATCAAGAAGCTCTATCCCAAGAAGGAAGACCAGATCGAGGCGCTGAAGCGTCACCTGGAGTTCTACAACACGCACCCGTACATGTCCGCCCCCGTCATCGGCGTGACCCTGGCAATGGAGGAGGAGCGCGCTAACGGCGCCCCCATCGACGACCAGGCCATCCAGGGCGTCAAGGTCGGCATGATGGGTCCTCTGGCCGGCGTCGGCGACCCTCTGTTCTGGTACACGGTTCGCCCGATCCTCGGCGCACTGGGCGCATCGCTCGCCCTCGGCGGCAGCATCGTCGGCCCGCTGCTGTTCTTCATAGCTTGGAACATCATCCGTCTTGCCTTCCTGTGGTACTCGCAGGAGTTCGGCTACAAGGTCGGTACCGACATTTCGAAGGACCTCTCTGGCGGCCTGCTCGGCAGGGTGACTGAGGGCGCCTCCATCCTCGGTATGTTCATCATCGGCGCACTGGTCCAGAAGTGGGTCTCCATCAGCTTCACCCCGGTCGTCTCCAACGTGAAGCTCGACAGCGCTGCCTACATCCACTGGAACAAGCTCCCGGCTGGCTACAAGGGCATCGAGTCCGCGTTTGACCAGTACTTCAACCAGGGCCTGTCCCTCACGCCGACCAAGACCACGACCCTTCAGCAGAACCTCGATTCTCTGATCCCGGGCCTTGCGGCTCTCGGCCTGACGCTGCTCGTCTGCAAGCTCCTGAAGAAGAAGGTCTCCCCGATCGTCATCATCCTCTGCCTCTTCGGCGTTGGTATCCTCGGTCGCGTCATCGGCTTCATGTAAGGAGTTCTTCTCGCGAAGGATCGCGAGTGGGCTTTGCAATCAAGGCCGCATCCCCTAAGCTGAACTCGTTTGGCCACATGGGGGTGCGGCCTCTTGTGTACGCAAGGGGCGATTGCCCGATAGGCGAGGGGGTTGGACGCCATGGCAATATCTATGAACACGAACGTGGAGTACTCCGAGAGGGCCACGTTCCTGCAGGGGTTCACCACCTACGGCGACGTGATGGTTGGTGACAAGGCCTTCGAGTTCTATAACGAGAAGAACAAGGAGGACTTCATCCAGATCCCCTGGGAGGAGGTCGACTACGTCTCGGCCGAGGTGATTGGCAAGAAGAGAATCACGCGCTTCGCGATCTTTACGAAGAGGAACGGTCACTTCACCTTCTCCACCCGCGACAACAAGGCCACGCTGCGTGCGATTCGCGAGCACGTGCCGGCGGACAGGCTCCTCAAGTCGCCCAACGTCCTCCAGGTGGCGAAGGCCGGCGTCAAGGGGATTCCTGGCGCGTTTGGGAGCGTGTTCAAGCGCAAGTAGTCGGTTCTTCTCGCCACATACGAGACGAGGCCCAACGGGCCCATGGTGACGGAGGCGATGCCCCAGCCACCATGGGCCTGTTGTATATGTGGAGCTGCGCATATGGGGATGGCGTGGGGTCGCTTGTGGGCTACACTATTGGTTCGTTGTGAATCCGTGCGCCCCGTGGTTGGGCGCGCTTGTACGCAGAAAGTAGGCAACAGTGGCAACTCTGGGCATTACTGACCTCAAGGTGGGTCTGGGCGTCAACATCAAGGGCAAGGACTGCGTCATTCTTGAGGCACAGCACGTCAAGCCCGGCAAGGGCAACACCTACGTCCGCACGAAGTACCGCGACATCCGCACCGGCCGCGTGAACGAGGAGAACTTCCAGCAGTCCGCGAAGTTCGAGAGCGTCGACATGCGCACCCGCGAGATGCAGTACCTCTACAACGACGGCGACTCCTACTGGTTCATGGACACGGAGACCTACGAGCAGATTCCCGTGGAGAAGGAGCTCATCGGCGACAACGACAAGTTCCTGAAGGAGAACGACACCTGCCTGCTGCAGTACGCGAACGACGTCCTGTACGCGGTGCAGCCGCCCACCTTCATCGAGGTCGAGATCACGGACACCGACCCCGGCTTCAAGGGCGACACCGTCCAGGGCGGCACCAAGCCCGCCACCATCGAGACCGGCGCCGTCATCCAGGTTCCCATGTACCTGAACCAGGGCGAGAAGATCAAGGTCGACACGCGCGACGGCAAGTTTGTCCAGCGCGTCTAGCGGTTTTGAACGTATCCTGCGGATAGTCTGAGGGCCCGCGGCTGCGCACGGCGCAACGCGGGCCTTTCGCTAGCGGAACGCAGCGCGCCTCCTGGCGAGCGACTATACTTGTGCAAGGCATTTGTGTCGGCAGCGACACATGAGAAAGGACGGGTCATGAGCGAAACCGAGCTCTACGTCGCCGGTATCGGCATCTCCAAGAGCGTCATCTCGACGATCGTCAGCTGCGCCTGCGAGAAGGTCGAGGGCGTGGCGCGCGTGGGAGGCAACGACATCGCCTCCAACCTCGTCTCGGTCTTCACGAGCAGGAGCGTGTCCCCGGAGGCCGCCGTCGAGTCCGAGGTCGTGGACGGCAGCCTGAGGGTCTGCGTGCACCTCGCGGTCTTCTACGGCTATCCCTTCACCAAGCTTGCGGCCGCGGTCCGCGAGGCCGTCGCCAACGCCGTGAACGAGCAGGTCGGCGTCGAGGTGGGCGCCGTGGACGTCTGCATCGACAGCCTCGTCTTTCCCAAGGAGTAACCCAAAAAGTGTCTGAGAAGTCCATTCATTTTGGCGGGCGCACGCTTGCGCGCTGCCAGGCCCTGCAGCTCCTCTTCCAGGCCGAGGCGACGGACAGGACGGTACACGAGGTCCTCGAGGGCGGCGACTATGCGCTGTCCGAGGGTCCGCTGGACCCCTTTGGCGAGATGCTCGCCCGTGGCGCCGACGACATGAGGGGCGACCTCGACGCGGTCATCTCCGCGACGTCCTCCAACTGGAGCGTTTCGCGCATGCCCGCCGTCGACCGCAACCTGCTCCGCCTCGCGCTGTACGAGATGCTCGAGGTGGACGAGGTGGCAATCGCCGTCACCATCGACGAGTCCGTCGAGCTCGCGAAGGCCTTTGGCTCCGACGAGTCCTCGCGCTTCGTGAACGGCGTCCTCGGCCGCGTGGCGACCAAGCTCGAGAACGGCACGGACGTGATCGCGGAGGCTCGCGAGCTTGCCAAGAAGCGCGCCGAGCAGGAGGCTGAGGCCGAGGTTGACGAGCCCGCGGATGCGGACGAGGAGCCCCTCGAGGGCGACGCCCAGGCAGAGGCTGACGCGGCCGAGCCCCAGGAGCCCGAGGAGTAGCGATGGCCAAGCCGGACACCGCCGCGTACAAGACGTTTGACCAGATAACCGGCAGGCTCGACCAGATCGTGTCGCAGGTGCGCGACAAGGACACGTCGCTCGAGCGCTCGCTCGACCTCTTCGACGAGGCGATCGCCCTCGGGTCGAAGGCCGTGGACATGGTCGACCGGACGGACTTCACGCCCGAGGAGGAGGCCAAGCTGCGCGAGTCGGCCAAGGAGGCCGAGAACGGCACCGCTGCGCCTGCCGAGGCGGGCGAGAAGGGCACGGACGAGCCGACCGAGGGGAAGTCCTAGGGTGGCGCGCCGCAGGCGGCTTGACGCCGAGCTGGTGGCGCAGGGGTTCTTCTCCACCACAGACGACGCCATGCGCGCCGTACTCGCGGGCGACGTGTCCACCTCCGACCGGAGGCTCACGTTCCCGGGCGAGCAGGTGGCGCCCGGCATAGCGCTGCACGTGCGCGGGCACATCCCATACGTGGGGCGCGGTGGCCTCAAGCTCGAGCGCGGGCTCGAGGCCTTTGGCGTGGACCCGAGCGGGCTTTCGTGCCTGGACGTGGGATGCTCCACGGGCGGCTTCACGGACTGCCTGCTCAAGCACGGCGCGGCGTCGGTCATCGCCGTGGACGTGGGCTACGCGCAGTTTGACTGGAGCCTGCGCCGCGACGCACGCGTCACGCTGCGCGAGCGCACCAACATGGTCGACCTGCCAGACGACTCCAATCGCAACACGATCGACCTCGCCGTGTGCGACGTCTCGTTCACGTCGGTCAAGACGGTCCTCCCCGCGGTCATGGAGATGCTGAGGCCCGAGGGCTCCGCGTTTCTCACCCTCGTGAAGCCGCAGTTCGAGGCTGCGCGCGACGAGGTGGGGGAGGGCGGAGTCGTGAGCGACCCCGCCGTGCACCTGCGGACGCTCCGCGAGGTCGCGGAGGCGTTCGCGGCCGTGGGCCTTGAGCCTGTCGGCGCGTGCCCCAGCCCCATCACGGGCCACAAGGGCAACCGCGAGTTCCTGCTTTTGGGGAGAAGGACGGGCGCCCCCGGGCCGGAGACGTGCGACCTGGACCTGGACGCCGTCGCGCTCCGCGGCGAGGTGGCGCTTTCGCGCGGCCGCTGAGCGGTCTTGCGCGCGCGGGTGATACACTCGTCTTGCACGATTTCCCAAGACGGTTGGAAGTGGTCGCCCGTGAAGGTACTCCTGGTCCCCAACTACGCGCGTGCCGACGCCATGAAGGGCGCCAAGCAGCTCGAGGGCTGGCTTCTGGCCCATGACGTCGAGGTGCAGTGGGCCCACGACAAGAAGCTCTATCCCAACAAGGTGGTGGACACCACGGGTGTGGGGCTCGCGGTATCGTTTGGCGGCGACGGCACGCTGCTGCGTGCGGCGAGGATCGTCGGCTACAGCGAGATTCCGCTCGTGGGCGTGTCCTACGGGCACCTGGGCTTCCTGACCTGCGCGGGTCCCGACGACGCGATTTCGACCGTTGAGGACGCCATCGCGCACCGGATGCACGCGTCGCACCGCACGACGCTCGACATCGAGGTCGAGTTCGAGACCGAGGACGGTGCGCGCCTGACCAAGCGGCGCTTCGCGCTGAACGACCTCTCGCTCACGCATGGCTCGCGCGGAGACATGATCGTGTTCGACGTGTCGGTGTCCGGCCACTACGTGGACACGCTGCGCGGCGACGGCTTTGTGGTGTCCACGGCGACGGGCTCCACGGGATACGCCCTGGCGGCCGGCGGCCCCATCGTGACGCCCGAGTTCCAGGGCATGGTCTGCGTGCCCGTCGCGCCGCACACGATTCTGGCGCGCGCGTTTCTGACCTCGTCCACCGACGTGGTGGAGCTCAAGATCAACCCGGAGCGCAACGTGGAGCGGCTGTTCTTTGCGGACGGCCAGCCCATCGTGGCCGAGGGTGCGGTGCCGGTCAAGGCGACCGTCCGCCGCGGCCCGGGCGACCTCATCCTGCTCGACCGCAGCTCAAAGAGCTTCTACCAGTCCGTTTCCCGCGTGTTCTACGGAAGGGGCAAGGAATAGCCACATGATCGACGAGCTTCACGTCAGAAACGTCGCCCTCATCGAGGATGCGACCATCCGGCCGGCGGCCGGGCTCACCGTGCTCACGGGCGAGACCGGGGCCGGCAAGTCCGCGCTCCTCTCGTCCATAAAGCTCCTGATGGGCGAGCGCGCCGACGCCGGGGCCGTGCGCGAGGGCGCGGACGGGCTCGAGGTCGAGGGCAGGATCTTCGTGCGCGGCGGCGACCCGGACGGGACCGTCGTGCGCAGGCGCGTTGAGGCGTCGGGCCGCGGGCGCGTGGACGTGGACGGCCACATGGCCTCCGTGCGCGAGCTCGCGGGCGGCGTTGGCGCGACCATCGACATCTGCGGCCAGCACGAGCATCAGAAGCTGCTGCAGACGGGAAGCCACGTGGACCTCCTGGACTCCTGGGTGGGGCAGGACGCGGCGGACGCACTGACGCGCTACCAAGAGGCGCTCAAGGCCGCCAGGCACGCCGAGGAGGAGCTCGAGCGCGTGCGCGAGATGAGCCGCGCCGCGGACAGCAAGGTGGAGGAGGCCGACTTCGTCCTGCGCAAGATCGACGAGGTGGACCCCAAGCCGGGCGAGCTCGAAGGCCTGGAGGAGACGCTGCCGCGCGCCGAGCACGCCGAGGCGCTGCTGCGCGCGTCCGCACAGGCTCGCGAGGCCGTGACCGGCGACGGCGGCGTGGAGGACGTGCTCTCCGGCGTGGTGGGCGACCTGCGCGAGGCGGCCCGCTACGACCAGGCGCTCGGCACGTATGCCGACACGCTCGAGAGCGCGCTGATCGACATCGAGGACGTGGCGAGCGGCCTGCGCGAGTACCAGGACGGCATCGACTTCGACCCCGAGGCGCTCGACCGCCTGCAGGCGCGCATGGCCGCGTTGCAGGGGCTGCTCCGCAGCTACGGTCCGCGCATGGAGGACGTCCTTCTCGCCCGCGAGCGCGCGGCCGAGCTGGTGGGCGCCTCCCGCGACGGCGGCAAGCGCGTGCGCAAGGCCGAGCAGGCGAGCGACAAGGCCGAGAAGGACCTGGAGGCCGCGGCCGACGCCCTCGACGGGGTGCGCGACGCCGCAGCGCCCGAGCTCGCAAAGGCCGTGACCGAGCAGATGGCGTTCCTTGTGATGGGGACCGCCGAGCTCGAGGTCGCGACTGAGCGCCTGCCCAGGCGCCAGTGGGGCCCGCAGGGGCCGAGCCGCGTGGAGCTCATGTACCGCCCAGCGGCGGGGCTCACGGCGCGCCCGCTCCGCAAGATCGCCTCTGGCGGCGAGATATCGCGCGTGATGCTGGCGTGCAAGGTGGTGCAGGGCTCCGCGGACTCGACGGAGACGCTCGTGTTCGACGAGGTCGACGCGGGCGTGGGCGGCGCCACGGCCGTCGCGCTGGCGCAGGTGCTGGCGCGCCTGGCCAGGACGCACCAGGTCATCGTGGTCACGCACCTGGCGCAGGTCGCCGTCATGGCGGACGCGCACTACCTCGTGACAAAGGTGGGCGCGGACGTCCCCAGGACCACGATCCACCAGGTCGAGGGGGAGGACCGCGTGCGTGAGGTCGCGAGGATGCTCTCCGGCGACCAGAGCCAGGCGTCGCTCGACCACGCGCGGCAGATGCTCGCGGACGCGGAGGCGGCCCGCGCGGCGGAGTAGCGCAGGCTCGCGGCACGCGGCTCGTGGACCGCGCCTGCGGGACTTTCGCAGGTTCCGTGCAGTTTGGATTTGTCCGGATTCGGGGCGGCGTCGCAGGCCGTTTGGCATTAAGATGAAGCCCCGTAGAGTAAATTTCTTACGGGAAGGTCTCAAGATGACCAAGCACATCTTCGTTACCGGCGGCGTGGTCTCCTCACTTGGCAAGGGAATCACCGCGGCCTCCCTCGGCAGGCTTCTCAAGGCGCGCGGCTATCGCGTCATGATGCAGAAGGCCGACCCCTACCTCAACGTCGACCCGGGCACAATGAGCCCGTTCCAGCACGGCGAGGTGTTCGTGACGGAGGACGGCAAGGAGACCGACCTCGACCTCGGCCACTACGAGCGCTTCATCGACGAGAACCTCACCCGCAACTCCAACTTCACCACCGGTGCCATCTACCAGTCGCTCATCCGTCGCGAGCGCGCCGGGGACTTCCTGGGCGGTACCGTGCAGGTCATCCCGCACGTCACCAACGCCATCAAGGAGCGCTTCTTCCGCATCGAGGAGCAGACCGGCGCCGACATCGTGATCACCGAGCTCGGCGGCACCATCGGCGACATCGAGGGCCAGCCCTTCGTCGAGGCCATCCGCGAGTTCCGCAAGGAGAAGGGCGCGGGCAACACGCTCGTCATCCACGTCAGCCTCGTCCCGTACATCGCCGCGGCCCACGAGGTCAAGACCAAGCCGACCCAGCACTCCGTCAAGGAGATGCGCTCGCTCGGCCTCCAGCCCGACTTCATCGTCTGCCGCTCCGACCACGAGGTCGAGGCACCCATCCGCGCCAAGATCGCGCACTTCTGCGACGTGGACGAGGATTGCGTGTTCGAGAACTCCGACTGCCCCTCCATCTACGACGTGCCGCGCCACCTGTCCAAGCAGGGCTTTGACGTCAAGGCGCTCGAGAAGCTCGGCCTCGAGGTCCGCGACGGCGACATGAGCGAGTGGGACAACTTCACGAGCCGCATGCACGCCTGCACGAAGCTCGAGGACACCACCAGGATCTGCGTGGTCGGCAAGTACACCGAGCTGCCCGACGCCTACCTCTCCGTCACGGAGGCCCTGCACCACTCTGGCGTCTACTTCGGCCACAACGTCAAGATCGACCTCATCGCGGGCGACGAGCTCACGAGCGAGAACGCCGACGCGGCGCTCGAGGGCTATGACGGCATCCTCGTGCCGGGCGGCTTTGGCCAGCGCGGCGTCGAGGGCAAGATCCTCGCGGCGCAGTACGCCCGCGAGCACAAGATCCCGTACCTGGGCATCTGCCTTGGCCTCCAGGTCGCCGTCAGCGAGTTCGCCCGCAACGTCGCCGGCATGCCCGGCGCCAACTCCGCCGAGTTCGCCCCCGACTCCCCGTACCCCGTCATCGCGCTCATGCCCGACCAGGAGGACGTTACCGACAAGGGCGGCACCATGCGCCTTGGCGCGTACCCCTGCAAGGTCAAGCACGACACCCTCGCGTACGAGGCCTACGGCGCCGACCTCATCTACGAGCGCCATCGCCACCGCTACGAGGTCAACAACGCCTTCCGTCAGCAGCTGCAGGACGCGGGTCTGGTCATCTCGGGCCTCTCGCCCGACGACCGCCTCGTCGAGATGGTGGAGCTGCCCGAGTCCGTGCATCCCTGGTACGTCGCAAGCCAGGCCCACCCCGAGTTCAAGAGCCGCCCGACCAAGCCGGCGCCGCTCTTCCGCGAGTTCGTGCGCGCGTCCATCGCGTCCCACGAGGGCATCGACCGCCACGACGTGACGTCCTCGGTGGACTAGCGGCATCCTGCCCATGGACCTTGCCGAAGCGCTCGACCAGTACCTGGGCTACCTCGCCATCGAGCGGGGGAGCTCGCGCAACACGGTCGCGTCGTACGGCAGGGACCTGAGGCGCTACATAGACTTTCTGGGGGAGAAGAACATAACCTCCCCCGACGACGTGACGAGGCTCGACATCGAGGCCCACCTTGCGGGGCTGACCGATGCGGGCCTCGCCGCGTCTTCCGTCCAGAGGGCCGCCTCCGCCATAAAGGGCTTCCACAAGTTCATGGTGGGGGAGCAGATCACGCAGAACCACCCGAGCGCGGGCCTGCCCCTGCCAAAGCGGCCCGAGCGCCTGCCGCAGGTGCTCTCGCGCGAGCAGGTGTTCAGCCTGCTGGACGACCCGTTCCGCCCCGAGCTCGAGCCGTCGCCAAAGGTGCTCGCCTCGGGCAGGGTGGACGCGCGGCCGCAGGCGGCCTTCCACCGCGACAAGGCGATCCTGGAGGTGCTGTACGGCTGCGGCCTCAGGGTGTCCGAGCTCTGCGGGCTCGACCGGCGCGACGTGATGCTCGGGGACGAGATGGTCCGCGTGATGGGCAAGGGCTCCAAGGAGCGCGTCGTCCCCATACTGGGCACGGCCAAGCGCGCCCTCGCCGCGTACCTCCAGGACTGGCGCCCCGTGCTGGCGAACGCCAGCCGCTCCGGCGATGCCGTCTTCCTCAACGAGCGCGGCGGCAGGATCACCCGCCAGGCCGTGCACCGCATGGTCGAGCGCTACGGCGCCATAGTTGGCATCAAGGGCCTGCACCCCCACACCCTGCGACACACCTACGCCACGCACATGCTCGAGGGCGGCATGGACCTGCGCTACGTGCAGGAGCTCCTGGGCCATGCGAGCATCTCCACGACGCAGCTCTACACCCACATCGACCTGACGCACGTGCGCATGGTCTACCTCGAGGCGCACCCGCGCGCACGCGAGCAGAAGGGGCACGTGGACCAGGGTGGGGCATCCACCGCATCCAATGGTGGCGAGGCCGTAGAGAAGGGCGAGGACGTCTAGCCGGGGGCCTCTGGCGGGCCTCCAGCGTGATGTCAGTGGGACGGAAGGACACGTCCCAGCGGGCCTGCCAGTGGGACGGCCTCCCACCACGACCCCACATTGGACCGCCAGGGGTCGCGAGGTGTCGCGAGTGGGACGGCCTCCCACCGCGCAGGGCCGCAGGTGGCACGCCGTGGCGCTCCATAACAGGGCCACTCAACTGGGAAAACGCGATATTCTCCCCAAAAGGCCAGCTCAGGGGCACAGTCACAATTCCACCACAAATCGTTCAGGAAACGCCGGGGATGCCGCGCTTGGCAATCCTCGGCGTTTGTGTTTCCAAACATCCGTTCTCACAACATGTGGGGCCACCGCGAGGCCACGTTTTGGCATGGGTGGGCGATTTGGACCGCTTGGGTGTTTTAAAGTGTCGATTGGTGTCGCAGGGTGTCGGAAATGGGCTATAGTATGTGTCACGTTTTCGAGGGGGACGCCCTGCGGAGCGCGAGGGGAGGGCAAATGTATCTGACTGGCACCTACAAGCACAATCTAGATGCCAAGCAGCGCATTACCCTTCCGGCACCGTTTCGCAAGGAGTTTGGGGAGAAAGTCTGCCTCATTCCCCTCGGAGGCAAGATCCTCGGCTTCACTCCAGAGGGTCACCAGGCATGGGTCGAGAGCTACTTTCCCAACGGCTACAACCCCCGCAACAAGAAGGACGAGCGCCTTCGCTTTTTGCTCAACGCAAAGACGATGACGGTCGAGCTGGACTCTGCGGGGCGCATCGCCCTCGGAAAGCTGGGCGCGGCGGCGCTCGCCTCGTGCGACATCACGCGCGAGGTCGCGGTCGTCGGCAACACGGATCACTTCGAGATCTGGGACGCCGCCGACTACGACAAGACCGTGGCGGAGCTGGACGCGAGCATCGACGAGCTCGACAGCCTGATGTACGACTAGGGGGTGGACCGCTTGACACAAGAATATCGGCACATTCCCGTCATGCTGAGCGAGGTCTTGGCCGAGCTCGACCCCAAGCCGGGGGAGGTCGTTTGCGACTGCACCCTGGGAGGGGCCGGACACTCGGTCGAGATGGCCAAGAGGATCCAACCGGACGGACTCTCCATCGGCATCGACCAGGACGACATGGCGCTCGAGGCCGCCGCGAGGCGCTTCGAGGGCGAGGTCCCGGGGGCGGAGCACCGCTTCCTCAAGGGGAACTTCGGCTCCCTGGACGAGCTCCTGGTCAAGGCGGAGGTACCCGGCGTCGACTGCTTCCTGTTCGACATCGGCGTCTCCTCCCCGCAGCTCGACATCCCCGAGAGGGGCTTCTCGTACCACGAGGACGCCCCGCTTGACATGCGCATGGACCCGGGCAACAACACCCTAACCGCAGCAGAGGTCATAAACCACTACAACGAAGCCGACCTCGCCCGGGTTCTCCGTGTCTACGGGGACGAGAAGTTCGCGTCACGCATCGCCCACCAGGTGGTGCTCAGGCGCGAGAAGGCCCCGATCGAGACGACGCTCGAGCTGGTGGACGTCATCAAGCAGGCGATCCCCGCGGCGGCCCGAAGGCATGGCGGACACCCCGCGCGCAAGACCTTCCAGGCCCTGCGCATCGAGGTCAACCACGAGCTCGACGTGCTTGACAAGGGGCTCCGCGCCGCCGTCAGGTGGGCGAACCCCGGGGGAAGGATCTGCGTCATCTCGTACCACTCGCTCGAGGACCGCGTGGTCAAGCACGTGTTCTCGGAGATGTCGCAGGGTTGCATCTGCCCGCCGGACCTTCCGGTGTGCGTGTGCGGCCACGTGCCGATAGTCCGCGTCAGGACCAAGAAGCCCCTCGTCGCGAGCGACGATGAGGTTGCCCGGAACCCCCGGGCGAGAAGTGCGCTCATGAGGGTGGCCGTCCGCCTGGACACCACCGAGGAGGGCACCTGAACCAACGCATCCGGCCTCGGCCGTTTGCCCAAGCACCACTAAAACGCAGCACCACGCACCACAACGCAGCTTAAACGAACCACCAACGCATCACCTACGTGCCACCGCAAGCGGTGGCACTGGCATCTAAGGGGAACAGAAGATGACCAACTTGGGCTCCGAGGCATACAGCTTCTATGGAAACGCATACGAGCGGCCTCGCGAGGACCCGCGACGCTCCTTCGAGGTCGTCGAGGGCGGCGGGCTCGACGCACGCGTCCGCCGCGGCGTCTCCACCACGTTCTGGAGCCGCTTCAAGCTCGTGATTGCCTGTGCCCTTGTGCTCGCCGCGGTGGGCGTGGCACGCGTCGCCCTCACGGCGGCCGCGGTCTCGAACATGATGGGGTCCAGCTCCCTTGAGCAGAAGATCAAGACCGCCGAGACCACCAACAGCGACCTCAAGATCGAGCGCTCCGTGCTGAGCAGCAGCTCGCGCGTGAACGCCATCGCGACCCAGAACTACGGCATGGTCCCCTCCACCTCGAGCGAGAGCATGAGCGTCTCGGGCGAGAAGAGCGCAGCTTCAACCTCGACCTCAACCTCTACTTCAGGTTCAGCCTCAGACTCTACCTCCAGCTCGGCCACGACGTCTGACTCCAGCACGAGCGCCGACTCCGGCTCCATCTCGACCTCCAGCTCGAAGAAGTCCGCCGCCACGACCGACGAGTCCGCATCGACCGATTCTGCAAATGCTGCGCAGTCTTCCGACGGCACGCAGACGGGCTCCGACGCGGCGTAAACTCTTCTGCCGTGAGCAATCGATACGGAAATAGGAACGGCCGCAGAGGCCGCTTTGACGTGGCGGGCGCCTCGTACGACGAGGCGCCCACTTCGCGCATGAGGGGCGACCGCGGAGTCAGGCGCCCCGACCACAGCTCGTACGAGCAGATGATGAGGGTCGTCCTTCTCGTCTTCGCGGCAATCATGGTCGTTGTGTGCGGCAAGCTCGTGTACCTGCAGGTCGTGGAGGCCAAGAGCCTCTCGTCCAAGGCGGAGGCGCAGCGGACGAACGAGATCACGATCCAGGCCAAGCGCGGGACCATATACGACAGGAACGGCAACGTCCTTGCCATGAGCAAGGAGTGCAAGACCATCTACTGCAACCCCAAGGAGGTCAACGACCCCGCGAAGGCTGCGGAGATCATCGCGGACGAGCTCGGCGGCAAGGCCACGGACTACGTGGACAAGCTCATGGGCAACACGTCCTTTAGCTACGTGAAGCGCCAGGTGGACACCGACGTCGCGAACGCCATCAAGAAGAAGCTCGAGAAGAAGAAGATCAAGGGCGTCTACTACCTGGACGACATGAAGCGCGTCTACCCGTACGGGTCGACGGGTGGCCAGATCCTGGGCATCGTGGGCACGGACGGCAAGGGGCTCTCCGGGCTCGAGCTGTACTACGACAAGATCCTCTCCGGCACGGACGGCAAGATGCTGCTCGAGACCGGCTCGGGCGGGACGCCGATCGCGGGAGGCAACTCCCAGGTCATCAAGAAGGCCAAGAACGGCACGGACATCGTCATATCGATCGACATCGACATCCAGAAGGTCGCCGAGACGACCATCACGCAGGGCGTGAGCACCTACAAGGCAGACTCCGGCTCCGTCATGGTGACGGACCCGAAGACCGGCGAGGTGCTCGCCGCCTGCTCGACCCCGCTGTTCAACATCACGGACACGTCCACGATTGCGGAGGGCGCGCTCAACCTGAAGCCGGTGTCCTCATCCTACGAGCCGGGCTCCATCTTCAAGGTGCTGACGGCCGCCATCGGCATCGAGGACGGGCTCATGACGCCGGACAGCACCTACACCGTGCCCGGCAAGGTGAAGGTCGGCTCCGACCTGGTGGGCGACGACGACGGTCGCACGCAGACCATGCAGATGACGCTGCGCGAGATCCTGAGGCGGTCCTCCAACGCCGGCATGGCGACGGTGGCGCAGGACGTGATAGGCGAGGAGCGCTTCGCGAACGGCATCGCGAAGTTCAAGATCGGGACCAAGACGGGGATCGACTACCCCGGCGAGGTCAAGGGCATCGTGAAGCAGCTGAACGAGTACGACGGCGCGAGCCTGGGCTCCATGTCGTTTGGCCAGTCGCTCGCCATCCCGCTGGACCAGATGGTGAAGGCCATCGGCTCCATCGCCAACGGCGGCAAGATCGTGACCCCGCACTTCCTGGTGAGCAAGGCGGGCAAGAAGGTCACGTGGAAGAGCGAGGGGCGCTCGGTCTCGAAGAAGACCGCCAGCCAGGTGACGGACATGATGCGCACCGTCGTGAAGGAGGGCACCGCACAGGCGGCCCAGGTCACGGGCTACGACGTGGCCGGCAAGACCGGCACGGGCGAGCAGGCCGACGAGTCGGGCGGCTACGCGAAGAACAAGTACGTGAGCTCGCTCATCGGCTTCGCGAACGCCGACGACCCCGACGTCCTGGTGTACGTGGGACTCAATGGAACTCCATATTTGGCGACCTCTTCGGCCGCGCCGCTCTTCTCTACTATCATGAGTGAGGCCCTATCAGACATGGGCGTGTCGCCCGATGCGGGCTAGTCGCCAGGGGAAGTTGACAGGTGATGGAATGGTAAGGATCTCCGTGTCGGACATGGCACGCGCGACGTCCGCAGACGTCGCGTACGCGCCGGAGGGCGCCAGAATCGAGGGCGTCACGACCGACTCCCGCGAGGCGGGGGACGGCAACGCCTTCGTGTGCTTCAAGGGCGAGCGGGTCGACGGCAACAGGTTCGCGCCCGCGGCCATCGAGGCCGGGGCCGCGGCAGTGGTCATGACCGAGCCCGCGGGCGACGACGTGCTGGCGCTCGCCCGCGAGCATGGCTGCGCCGTGCTGAGGGCCGAGGCCGACGACGCCGAGGAGTTCATGCTCCGGCTGGCGGGCGCCTGGCGCCGCATGAACCCGCAGTGGGTCGTGGTGGGCGTCACGGGCTCCGTGGGCAAGACCACCACGAAGGACATGCTGCGCGCGGGCCTCGCGCGCCGCTACCGCGTGCATGCGACGGCCGGCAACTTCAACAACCTCATCGGGCTCCCCATAACGGTCCTGGGCGCAGACGCCGAGGACGAGGTCCTGGTGTGCGAGATGGGCATGAACCACAAGGGCGAGCTCACGCGGCTCGCTGCGGCGGCGCTGCCCACCGTGTCCGTCATCACGAACGTGGGGACGAGCCACATCGGCCTCCTGGGCTCGCGCGAGAACATCGCCCGCGCCAAGGCCGAGATCATATCTGGCATGCAGCCCTCTGACGCGGCAGACGCGCCCGCGCGCCCCTGCCTGGTGCTCACGTCCGACAACGACTTCGCGCCGCTCATCGAGGGCGAGTACGCCCGTCCGGCGGGCGTGGAGTGCCTGCACGTGGGCCAGGGCGAGAAGGACGACGTTCGTGCGCTCGGCGTCACCGTGGGCGAGGACGGCTGCCCGTCCTTCTCGCTCGCCTTTGCCGACGGCTGGAGGCGCGACGTGAGCCTCAACGTGCCCGGCAGGGCCGTCGTGAGCGACTTCCTGCTGGCCATGGCCATCTGCGACCGGCTGGGCGTGGACCGCGCCGAGGCGGCCGAGGCCATGAGCAGCATGCCGCGCACGGGCATGAGGCTCGAGGTCGTGAGCGAGGTCGGCAAGCCGCGCATGATCGACGACTCGTACAACGCGAGCCCGAGCTCCATCGCCGCGGCGCTCGACGTGCTGTGCACCATGTCGTGCACGGGCAGGCGCGTCGCCGTCCTGGGCGAGGTGGGCGAGCTGGGCGCGGAGTCCCGCCGCCTGCACGGCTACATCGGCGCGTACGCGGCAGCCAAGCCGCTCGACCTGCTGGTCTTTGTGGGCACGGACGACGCGCGCGAGATGCGCGAGGCGGCGCTCACGATGGGCTTCTCGGAGGATAGGATCGAGCTCTTCGAGGACGTCGACGCCGCCGTGAGGACGATGGCGCCGGTGCTGCGCGAGGACGACCTGGTGCTCGCCAAGGGCTCGAGGTCCGTCGGTCTGGACAAGTTCGTCAAGGGAGTGTTGGCCTGATGTTCGGAAATCCAAGCTACCCAACCTACCAGGTCTTCCTGTCGGCCGTCATCGCGGCGGCCATCGTGCTCGTGGTCATGCCCTTCTTCATCAAGATGATGAAGCACGAGGGCATCGGCCAGCAGGTCAGGGCCGACGGCCCCCAGCGCCACCTCGTAAAGCAGGGCACGCCCACCATGGGCGGCGTCGTGATCCTGCTGGCGGTGCTCGTCACGTGCTTCATCCAGGCCACGTGGACCACCGACCTGATCCTCGCGGTGCTGGCGACGTTCCTCACCGGCTCGCTCGGCCTGCTGGACGACATCGAGAGCGTCGCGCACCGTCGCTCGCTCGGCCTCACGCCCTCGCAGAAGATGGCCGGCCTCATCCTGATCTCGGTCGCGTTCTGCGTGGTCGCCGTCAACTACTGCCGCGTGAGCCCCAGGGTCGAGTTCCCCGGCGGCGCCGTGCTCGACCTCGGCGTGCTCACGAGCACCGTCGTGGTGGGCGGCGCCACGCTCCGCCTGCCGTGGCTGTACATGCTGTTCGTGTTTCTCCTCATGGCGGGCCTCTCCAACGCCGTCAACCTCACGGACGGCCTCGACGGCCTCGCCGGCGGCTGCACGCTCGTGGTGATGCTCATCATGAGTATGGTCGCCTTCAGCTACAACGAGAAGAACCTCGCGATCTTCGCCGCTGCAATCTCCGGCGCGCTCGTCGGCTTCCTCTGGTACAACTGCTACCCCGCGTCCATCTTCATGGGCGACACGGGCTCGCTCGCGCTGGGTGCCGCCTTCGCGGCCCTGGCCGTGCTCACCAAGACGGAGATCTGCTCGCTCGTGATGGGCGGCCTCTTCATCGTGGAGGCACTGTCCGTCATCATCCAGGTCGTGAGCTTCAAGACCACGGGGAAGCGCGTCTTCCTCATGGCACCAATCCACCACCACTTCGAGAAGAAGGGGTGGAGCGAGACCAAGGTCGTGATCCGCTCCTGGATCGTCTCCGCCGCGTTCGCGGTCCTCGGGTTCGCGCTCTACTTCCAGCTTCGCTAGGGAGGCCCCAACAATGGCTCGTCAATCCGACGCGTCGCTCGGCGACGTCTGCGTACTCGGCTTGGGCAAGACCGGACGGGAGGTGGCCGGCTACCTGCTGGACCAGCCTCAGGGCCGCGTGTCCTCCGTCACGGTGTACGGCGGCGCCAGCTCCCACGAGGGCGACGTCACGCGCGAGCTGGAGGAGAAGGGCGCGCGCGTCGTGCTCGGCACCGAGGACGTGACCGGGCGCTACGACCTGACCGTGGCCTCGCCCGGCATTTCCGAGTTCTCGCCCTTCTTCAAGGCGGCCGTCGCCTGCTCCGGCGAGGTCATCGGCGAGCCCGAGTTCGCCTGGCGCGAGAGCCCGCGCAGGTGGGTGGGCATCACCGGCACCAACGGCAAGACCACCACGACCACGCTCGCGACGCAGCTCCTGCGCACGGCGGGCATGCGCGCCGTGGCCGTGGGCAACATCGGCACGCTCTGCACGGCGGAGCTGCGCGACCGCCCGGACGACGAGTGGTTCGTGGCCGAGCTGTCAAGCTTCCAGCTCGCGACCACGAGGCGGCTCCACCCCCGCGTGGCCGTCCTTCTCAACGTGACGCCCGACCACGTGGAGTGGCACGGCTCCATCGAGGCGTACGCCGCCGCGAAGGAGAAGATCTTCCAGAACCTGACCGCGGACGACCTCGCCATCGTGAGCGACGAGGACTCGTGGTGCCGCGCCGTCATCAGGAGGCTGAGGGAGCGCGGCCTGCGCGTCCTCACGCTCAACGTGCACGAGGTGCCCTCGCCGGACGTCACGTGCGCGGCCTTCGTGCGCGACGGCAGGCTCTGCGTGCGCCTCGACGGCGACGAGCACGTGCTCCTGCCCGTCGACAGCATGCCCATCAAGGGCGAGCACAACGTGCAGAACGCGCTCGCGGCCTCCGCGCTCGCCATCGAGCTCGGCGTGCCCGACGCGGACGTGGAGAAGGGCATCCTGGCCTTCCGCGCGCTCGAGCACCGCATCGAGCCCTGCGGCGAGGTGCGCGGCGTGCGCTTCGTGAACGACTCCAAGGCCACGAACACCGACTCCGTCCAGAAGGCGCTCACGGCGTTCCCCAAGGGCCGCATCGTGCTGCTTCTGGGCGGTCACGACAAGGGCACGGACCTGGGCCCGCTCGTCCACGACGTCGTTGCAAAGTGCAAGGCGGCCGTCTGCTTTGGCGCGGCGGGGGAGAGGATCGCCTCCGCGCTCGAGGACGAGCTCCAGGGCGAGGGGGGCGCACTTCTCGTCCAGAGGGCGCCGCACCTGCGCGAGGCCTTCGAGGCCGCGGTCGCGGACGCGGAGCCGGGCGACGTGGTGCTGCTATCGCCCGCGTGCTCGTCGTTCGACGAGTTCTCGAACATGGCCGAGAGGGGCCGCGCCTTCAAGGGGTACGTGGCCGAGCTCGGCGGCACGAAGGGTGGTATGTAGCGGATGGAGCGAGTCGAGTCCCTGGGGCGGTCGTCCCTCCCGCGGTCCGGCGGCAGGGGCAGCGGTCCCTGGGCCGACCGGTACGTCTTTGGCACGCCCGCGCGCTTCATGGTGCCGCGCCTCGTGTTTCTGGGCGCGGTGGTGCTGCTCACGCTCTTCGGCATCACGATGATCTACTCGTCGTCGTCCATATCGGCGCTCACGTCGTCCAGCTCGAGCTACAACCCCGCGTTCTACCTGCAGCGCCAGGTGGCGTTTGCGGGCGTTGGCGCCGGGCTCGCGTTCTTGCTGGCCTACTTTGACTACCACCTGTGGCTGAGGAAGCTCCTCGTGGTGGAGTGGGCCGTGACGCTGTTCCTCCTGCTGCTCGTGATGACGCCGTTCGCGGGCGCGGACGCCTACGGCGCCTCGCGCTGGATCCAGCTGGGCCCCGTGAACCTGCAGCCCTCAGAGTTCGCAAAGGTGACGCTCGTCCTCGTGGCGGCCAACCTCATCAGCGACTACTACCAGGATGGGACGCGCTCCACGCGCGAGCTCCTGTGGTTCCTCGCGCTGGGCGTGCTCGTGCCCCTGGGACTCATCTTCCTGCAGCCGGACAAGGGCACGGTCACCATCCTGGGCGTGACGCTCGTGGTCATGCTCTACTTTGGCGGCGCCTCCGGAAGGCTCTGCCTGGGAATCCTGGGCATCGGCCTCGCCGCGATGATTGCCGTGTCCATGGCCACGCCCTACTCGCGGGCCCGCGTCATGACGATGCTCAACCCGTTCTCGGACCCGTACGGCACCGGCTACCAGATCGTGCAGGGCTTCTACGCGTTTGGCTCCGGCGGCCTGTTTGGCGTGGGCATCGGCATGTCCAAGCAGAAGTACTCCTACCTGCCCATGGCGTACAACGACTTCATCTACGCCGTGATCGGCGAGGAGCTCGGGCTCGTGGGGACGGTCGGCATGCTCTGCGCGTTCGCGGCGCTGCTGTGGGCGGGGCTCGAGATCGCCCGCTACGCGCCGGACCTCGCGGGCCAGCTCGCGGCCATGGGCTGCACCGTGGTGATCGTGGCGCAGATGCTGCTCAACGTGGCGGGCGTGCTGGGGCTCTTCCCGCTGTCTGGAAAGCCCATCCCCTTCGTCTCGTACGGCGGATCGTCCATCATGAGCTCGCTCATGCTGGCGGGCATCGTGCTGTCGGTGTCCCTCCAGAGCAAGCTGCCGCAGACGGAGTACGACGACCGCAGGAGCGAGTTCAGCGTCACGTCCGCGCCCCGGCGCGAGGAGTCGTTTGTGGGGGAGCCCACGCCGAGGAGCGCACGCTCTTCTCGCCCGTACGGGACGGCGTCCGCCCCGACGGAGCCTCGTGGCAGGTCGCGCTTCACGGTGCTGGGCGGCGGCGCGCGTCGCGACGAGGCGCGCCCGCAGGACCCGACGAGCCCGGAGTCCCTCAGGAGGGAGCGCGAGATGCGCGCGCGGGCGAATGGTGCTAGAGTCACTTCCGACAAAAACGGGCGCACGCGCATAGACCTGGGACCGAGTGCGAGCGACCGACTGAGGAAGCACGAGAGCGGTCCCGAGGTGCGCGGCGTGCGCGACGCGCGCGAGGAACGCGGAAGGAGCAACTGGCGTGGCAGATAGCTTGAGGGTGGCGATTGCCGCCGGAGGTACCGCCGGTCACATCAACCCGGCGCTCGCCCTTGCGGAGGAGCTGAGGGCACGCGGGCACGAGGTCGAGTTCTTTGGCCAGCCCAAGAAGCTCGAGTCGACGCTCGTCCCCAAGGCGGGCTTCCCGTTCAACCCCATCGACGTGACGGGCTTCGACCGCTCGCGGCCGTGGACGCTCGTGTCCGCGCTGTGGCGCATGCGCGCCGCGGAGCGCACCATCGGGGCGCACTTCGCGCAGTCGAGGCCGGACGTCGCCGTGGGCTTTGGCGCCTACATCGAGCTGCCGCTCATCAACTGGTGCCACAAGCAGGGCGTCCCCTGCGTGATCCACGAGCAGAACTCCGTGCCAGGCCTCGCCAACAAGACGTCGGCGGGCAAGGTCAAGACCGTGTGCGTGTCGCTTCCCGTCGCGATCGACGCGTTCCGCGACAAGGTGGGCGCCGGCACGCAGATCGTGGTCACGGGCAACCCCGTGCGCAAGAGCGTGATCGAGGCGAGCCACGCTGACGGCCGCCGCGACTTTGGCGTCCCCGAGGACGCGACCATGCTGCTGGTGTTTGGCGGCAGCCTTGGCGCGCGCCACCTCAACCAGGGCGTCTGCGCGCTCAAGGACGAGCTGCTGTCCCGTCCCGACCTCTACGTGGTGCACTCCACCGGCAAGGCGGACTACGAGGACGTCGTAAAGAACCTTGCGCTCACCGAGGAGCAGCAGGCGCGCTGGCGCGTCATGCCCTACATCGACAAGATGGGCGAGGCCCTCGCGGCCGCCGACCTCGTGCTGTCGCGCGCCGGCGCCTCGTCCGTCGCGGAGATCGCGGCCCTCGCGGTCCCGAGCATGCTCGTGCCGTACCCGTTCGCCACGGCGGACCACCAGACCACCAACGCGCGCTACCTCGTGGACGCGGGCGCGGCGGTGCTGCTGGCCGACGACGCGATTGACACCCCCGCCTTCAGGGAGGACCTGCTGGGCCTCGTGGACGACGCCGCGCGCCGCGACGCCATGCGCAAGGCCGCCAAGGGCCTCGCGCAGGACAAGGCAGCCATGGCGCTTGCGGACCAAGTGGAGAGCGCCGCGACGCTCAGGGGCTAAGCCTCACGCAAGAGCCCGCGTTGCGCTAGAGTGTTATGCGAGCCCACGGCACGTGGGCCGCTTCTTCATGCATAGAGAGGTTCCAGATGGACAAAGACATCAAGCGCGTCAACAGCGCCCACTTCATCGGCATCGGCGGCGCCGGCATGAGCGGCATCGCCCTCGTGCTGCACGAGCGCGGCTGCAAGGTAACGGGGTCCGACCTGAAGGAGTCCCGCTACGTCCGCGAGCTCGAGAAGGCCGGGATCGACGTGCGCGTGGGGCACCACGCCTCCACGATCGACGAGGTGTCTCCCGAGGTCGTCGTGACCTCCTCCGCCATCCCCGAGACCAACCCCGAGGTCATCCGCGCGAGGGAGCTCGGCATCCCCGTGTGGCCCAGGGCCAAGATGCTCTCGTACCTCTCGCTCGACGCGAAGACGGTGGCCGTGGCCGGCACGCACGGCAAGACCACCACGTCCTCCATGGTCGCGACCATGCTCGACCACCTCGGCTGGGACCCGTCGTTCCTCATCGGCGGCATCGTCGAGGAGTACGGCACCAACGGCCGCAACGGCAAGGGCGGCTACTTCGTGTGCGAGGCCGACGAGTCCGACGGCTCGTTCCTCTACCTCGACCCCGACGTCGTCGTGATCACCAACATCGAGGCCGACCACCTCGACCACTACGGCACGCTCGAGAACATCGAGAAGACCTTCTGCAAGTTCATGGACCTCGTGGGCGACGCCGGCACCGTCATCATCAACGGCGACGTGCCCCACTACGTCGAGCTCGCCAAGTCCACGGGCCGCAAGGTCGTCACGTACGGCTTTGACGAGAAGAACGACTACGTCTGCGTGCCCGAGCCGGGCGAGCACCACAAGCTCGCCTCGCACTTCAGCGTGCGCGTGCCCTCTGGCGAGTCCGTGAGCGTCACGATCATGGCCAACCCCGGCCGCCACAACATGGCCAACGCAACCGCGGCCATCGCCGTGGCCGACGTGCTCGGCGCAGACGTCCAGAAGGCTGCCGTCGCGCTGTCCTCGTTCAAGGGCGCGCACCGTCGCTTCACGCACGTGGGCGACATCGACGGCATCACCGTGGTGGACGACTACGGCCACCATCCCACCGAGATCAAGGCGACGCTCGCAGCCGCCAAGGACCTGCAGTTCGACCGCATCGTCTGCGTGTTCCAGCCCCACCGCTACACGCGCACACAGGCGCTTGCCGACATGTTCGGCACCGCGTTCGACGACGCGGACGTCCTCATCGTGACGGACGTGTTCCCCGCGGGCGAGACGCCCATCCCCGGCGTCACGGGCAAGACGGTCTCCAACAAGGTGGTCGAGAAGGGCCACGTCCCCGACGTGACCTACATCCCCAAGCGCGGCGACGTCGTGCGCCACCTCGTCGAGGTCTGCCGCCCCGGCGACCTCCTCATCACCCAGGGCGCCGGCGACGTGACCTCCATCGGCCCCTCCTTCATCAAGGCGAAGCGCGAGCTGGACGAGGAAACCGGAGCCTAGTTTGAGCGTCTTCAACGCATACATGGCGCTCTCGGGCGCCTATGACGCGGACGTCAGCCGCAACGAGCGGCTGAGCCACCACACGACGTACCGCATCGGCGGCCCGGCCGCGCTCTTCGTGACGGTCAACTCGTACCCCGCCCTGCTCAAGATCATCGAGATCCTGCGCAAGGAGGGCGTCGAGTGGGTCGTCCTCGGCAAGGGGTCCAACATCCTCGCCTCCGACCGCGGCTACGAGGGCTGCGTCATCGTGCTCGGCAGGGAGTTCTCCCGCATAGCCTTCGACGGCTGCGAGGTCACCGCCGGCGCCGGCGCGTCGCTCGCGCGGCTCGTGACGGACACGCTCTCGCACTCGCTCTCCGGGCTCGAGTGCCTGGTGGGCATCCCCGGCACGGTGGGCGGCGCGATATCGATGGACGCTGGCACCCGCAGGGATTGGATCGGGTCGCGCGTTCGCGACGTCGTGACCCTCAGGCCGGGCGAGGGCCTGCACCGCTATGCCGCGTCCGACATCGAGTGGGGCTACCGCTACACCAACATCCCCACGAGCGAGATCATCCTCGAGGCGACGCTCGCGCTCGAGGAGGCCGAGAAGTCCCAGGTCGCCGAGCGCATGGAGGCCCTCGTCAGCAGGAGGAGGCTCCGCCAGCCGCTCGGCAAGCCCTCGTGCGGCTCCGTGTTTAAGAACCCCGGCTCTCGCTCCGTCGGCCAGCTCGTGGACTCGTGCGGGCTCAAGGGCTACACGGTCGGGGGCGCGTGCGTGTCCGACGTGCACGCCAACTTCATCGTGAACGAGGGCGGCGCCCGCGCGGCCGACGTGATCGCCGTCATGAGCCACGTGCACGACACGGTGCTCGACAGGTACGGCATCGACCTCGTGCCCGAGGTGAAGTGCCTGGGATTCGGCGCGTAGGGGGAAGCATGCCCGACAGCAGGAGGCCCACCAAGCGCACGCCCACCGCACGTCCCACGACGCGCCCCGCGACGGGGGACGCCGCCCCGGCAAGGGCGTCCGGCGCAAACAGGCCCGGGTCGGACGTGGTCGTGCGCCGCGGCATCATCGCGGGAATCGTGGTAGCCGCACTTCTCCTCGTGGCCCTCGTGGGCTACCTCGTGCTCTCCTACACGCCCGTGTTCTCGATCGAGAACGTCGAGACGGTCGCCACGAAGCACATGAGCAAGGCGAGCATCGCCAAGCTCGCGAAGATACCCAAGGGATCGACGCTCCTCAACCTCGACGAGGCCAAGGTGACGGAGAACCTCGAGAAGAACCCCTGGGTCGGATCGGTCTCCTACCAGAAGGAGTTCCCAAACACCCTCAGGATTGTCGTTACGGAGCGCAAGGTGAGCGCCCTCGTGGTCATGAGCGCCGGCGACGTGGTGTGGTACCTGGGGGAGGACAACGTCTGGATCCAGCCCGCCTCCATCAAGGTGGGCGAGAGCGACTCCGTGAACGACGTGGCCCTCAAGGCCGCGCGGAAGGCGGGGGCCATGCTCATCACGGACGTGCCCGCGAGCATCACCCCCATGGCGGGCTCGGCGTCGAGCGCGGAGGTCCTCAAGGCCGTCAGCTCGTACCGCGAGCAGTTCAGCACGGCGTTCGCGAAGCAGATCGTGAGCTTCTCCGCCAGCAGCCTTGAGAGCATCAGCTGCACGCTCAAGAGCGGCGTCGTCGTCTCCCTCGGCTCCCCCACGAACATCGCCTCCAAGGAGGCGGTCATCACCCAGATCATCTCCAAGTACTCCGGCAAGCTCACGTACATCAACGTGCGCGTGCCCTCGTCGCCCGCCTACCGGCTCGTGGATTCCAAGTATGCCGTCGCGGGCACGGGAGTGACGGGCACGGACCTTGCCAGCGCCAACGACGACTCCTCCTGCTCCTCCTCGAGCGACACCTCGGACAGCTCTTCGAGCGATACGGGAACATCGTCGGCCGACACCTCCGGCACATCCTCCGCGAGCTCGAGCACGAGTACCGGAACGTCCGACTCCACGAGCACAACTGGCACATCGGGCAACTAGCGGCCAGACATGGCGTGTGGGCTAAAATCGCGACCCTCAGCTCAAGGTTGAGAGTCGCGATTTCCATAACCCTCAGGCATTACTTCAGGGATTCGACAGGCGAGAATAACGGTATCTACCTGCTGTTTTCACAACTTTCACAAAACTGTTGACTAAGTCGCCCACAATGTGCAAATATAGCGCGCTTTGAGATGGGCATATGGCTCTACCTGAGGTTTAGGGTTTTGCCAGTCGGTTTCGAGCAGCACTTTGAGAGCACCACCAAGCAAGAGACGTGAACCGAAATGAAGCAGCACGGGAACAAGAACGTAAAGGGCGGTACCGCTAAGGTCACCATCGAGATCGACGGGGCGGCATCCGAGGATAAGACGGACGACGTCCCCAAGACCGTCGCCAAGCAAGGAGGAAGCATGATGGACAACGACATCCCGAGCAACTACCTGGCAGTCATCAAGGTCGTTGGCGTTGGCGGCGGCGGTACCAATGCTGTCAACCGCATGATCGAGGAGGGCATCCGCGGCGTTGAGTTCGTCGCCGTGAACACCGATGCCCAGGCGCTCGCGATCTCCGACGCCGACATCAAGGTTCACATCGGCGGGGACATCACCAGGGGCCTTGGCGCTGGCGCCAACCCCGAGGTCGGTGCGGAGGCCGCCGAGGACTCCCACGATGACATCAAGCAGGCCCTTGCCGGTGCCGACATGGTCTTCATCACCGCTGGCGAGGGAGGCGGCACCGGAACCGGCGCAGCCCCCGTCGTGGCCGACATCGCCAAGAACGACATCGGCGCGCTGACCGTCGGCGTCGTAACGAAGCCCTTCACGTTCGAGGGCCGTCCCCGTGCCAACAAGGCCGCCCAGGGCATCCAGACCCTCTCCGAGGCGGTGGACGCGCTCATCGTGATCCCGAACGACCGCCTGCTCGACCTCTCCGAGAAGAAGACCTCCTTCCTCGAGGCCTTCCGCATGGCCGACGACGTCCTGTGCCAGGGCACGCAGGGCATCACGGACCTCATCACGGTCCCCGGCCTCATCAACCTCGACTTCGCTGACGTCTGCACGATCATGAGGGGCGCCGGCACGGCCATGATGGGCGTCGGCGTCGCATCCGGCGACACCCGCGCCTCCGATGCCGCCTCCGAGGCAATCTCGAGCCCGCTGCTCGAGGTCGGCATCGAGGGCGCCACGCGCGTCCTTCTCTCCATCGCCGGCAACAAGGACCTCGGCATCCAGGAGATCAATGACGCCGCCGAGCTCGTCGCGCAGAACGTCGACCCCGAGGCGAACATCATCTTCGGCACGGTCGTGGACGAGAGCCTGGGCGACCAGGTGCGCGTCACCATCATCGCGACCGGCTTCAACGACTCCAACATCCAGGCCCCGCTCCCGACGTTCTCCACGGAGCGCGGCTCGTCCAGGGGCTCCTCGAGGGGCTCGAACGGCCGTCCCGCCTCTGGGCGCCAGGCGCAGAGCCAGGCCCAGTCGACCCGCGCGACGTCCGCTCCCAAGCCGAACAACGACATCAACAAGGAGTTCGACGTCCCCGAGTTCCTGAAGCACAGCCGCATCTAGGCGGGACGCATCGTGGCCGAGCTCACGCGACAGACACGGGACGGCGTGACCCTGCTGGTCGACGCCGCCCACCCGTACGGGGTGTCCCTCGCGTTCACGGAGCGCACGGGCGGCGTCTCGACGGGACAGTACGCCTCGCTCAACCTGGGCGATGCCTGCGGGGACGATCCGCAGGCGGTCGAGAAGAACCGCATGCTCGCGCTGGGGGCGCTTGGTGCCGGCGACTTTGCCAGGAACCTCGTGGTCCCCAAGCAGGTCCACGGCGACGAGGTCGTCGTGGTGCGCGAGGAGCGCGAGGCGGCGGACGTCGCGCGCCGCGCCCGCGAGGGCTGCGACGCCGTGATGTGCACGGCCCCGCACGTTCCGGTGCTCCTGTGCTTTGCGGACTGCGTCCCCATCATCCTCGTTGCGCCGGGCGGCTTTGCCGTGGCGCACTCCGGCTGGCGCGGGACCATGGCGCGCATCGCAGCCAAGGCGGCCCGCACGCTCGCGCGCGAGTGCGGCTGCGCCACCTCAGAGGTGACGGCCTACATCGGGCCGCACATCACGGGGGAGGACTACGAGGTGTCCGCCGAGCTGCTCCAGAGGTTCGAGGCCGAGTTCGGTCCCGCCGTGCGGAGCTCCGAGCGGCACCTTGACCTCGCGGCTGCGATTCGCGCCGCGCTGGCGGACGCGGGCGTGCCGAGCGGGAACGTGCTCGACTGTGGGATCTCGACCGCGAGCAGCACGGACAGGTTCTTCTCGTACAGGGCGGAGCACGGCGCGTGCGGACGCCACGGCGCGCTCGCCTGCATGGGATGCTGACACGGACGATTCAATACGCTTTCGATTTGCGAGTGGGGGAGTGATCGCGTGACTGAGGAGGAGAGGTCAAGGTACCTCGACTTTCTGAGGGAACGCAGGACCGAGATCCTGCAGAGGATGCAGGATGCGTGCGCGAGGGCCGGCAGGTCACCGGAGGAGGTGACGCTGTTGGGCGTCTCCAAGACCGTCGGGGTCGAGGAGGTCGCACTCGCCTGGCAGGCGGGGTACCGCGCGTTCGCGGAGAACCGCCCGCAGGAGCTCGACCGCAAGCTCGCGGGGATCGAGGCGGACCACCCGGAGATGGCCGGCGTGCGCTTCGACATGATCGGCAACCTCCAGAAGAACAAGATCAACCACGTGATTGGCCGCGTGGGGCTCATCCACTCGATTTCCTCGGCGCAGCTGGCCGAGGCGGTGTCCAAGCGCTCCGAGGCGCACGGCATCGTGTCGAGGGTGCTGCTCGAGGTCAACGTCTCCGGCGAGGAGTCCAAGTCGGGCTTTGCCCCGGACGAGGCGCTCGAGGCGCTCGACGGGCTCATGGGTCTTGGCGGCATCTCGATCGAGGGCCTCATGACCATGGCGCCCGCGCACGACCCCGACGCCGCCAGGAGGACGTTCAGCGGCCTGCGCGAGCTGCGCGACAGGATGCGCGAGCGCTCGGGACTCGAGCTTTCAACCCTGTCTTCAGGTATGAGCGATGATTATCCGATTGCCATAGAAGAGGGTTCCACGATAGTGAGGCTGGGTAGAACGGTCTTCAGCCCGGCATATGAGGTTAGGTAGAGGGACGCCTGCCAGGCCACTGGCCAGACGGTGAGGCGAACGACTTCGGACGGTGCTCGACACGGTCCGGGAAGGCGAGGACGAAATGGGCTTCCTCGATTCGCTCAGGGACAAGATCTCCGGGCCGAAGGACGACGACTACTACTACGACGACTACTACGACGACGACTACGACGAGCCGCCCGCGCGCAGCAACGACCAGCAGCAGGGCGTGGGACTGCTCGGCAACACCCGTCGCCCCGAGGCGGAGAGCGTCTCCGTCTACACGCGCTCCGGCAGGCCCGTGGGCTCCAACGGTGCCGGCGGCAACGGTGCCCCCTCGCCGTACGATAACGGGTACCGACAGGACTACCAGCGTCCTTCTCGCCCGCAGCCGTCGCCCAACCCGCAGTACGCGCAGCGCCCTGCGCCCGCCGCGAACGACTACTCCGGCGAGACGCAGGCCATTCCGCAGACGCCGTCCTACACGCCCGCCCACGAGGGCGTCCTGGGCAACTCCACGGGCGGCCACACCCCCGCGGACATCGGCCTCAAGCCGGTCCCGCGCCCCGCTAGCTCCGGCAAGCTGCCGCCGTACGTGCTGAAGCCCGTCTCGTACGATGACGTCCAGATGGTCGTGCGCCGCGTGCGCACCAACCAGCCGGTGGTCCTGGTCTTCAAGAACACCAACATCGAGACCGCGAAGCGCATCCTGGACTTCTGCCTCGGGCTTTCCTGCGGCATCGGCGGCCAGGTGGACGAGCTGGGCGACCGCGTGTTCGTGATCACCCCGCAGGGCATGGAGCTTTCCGACGCCGACATCAACAAGCTGGTCCAGGACGGCACGATCGAGAGGTAGCCGACATGGGCAAGATCAACTTCACCGTGGCGGTCATCGGCGCGGGCGCCATGGGCGGCGCCATCGCGTCCGGGCTCGTCACGTCGGGCGCGGCCGACGCCTCGCACGTCATGGCGTGCAACCCGTCGCCGCAGAAGCTCGTTCCGCTGGACGAGAAGGGCGTGGCCACGTTCGCGGAGGCCTCCCAGATGCTCGAGCAGGATCCGGACGTGGTGGTCGTGGCCGTGAAGCCGCAGGTGCTGCCCGCCGTCGTGGGCGAGGTCGCCGAGCAGCTCGCGGGACGCACCGTCATTTCCATCGCGGCCGGCGTGTCCCTCCAGACGCTCGAGGGGCTGCTGCCCAAGTCGCGCGTCGTGAGGGCGATGCCCAACCTGCCCGTGCAGGTGCTCTCGGGCGCGACGGCCGTCTGCCCGGGAACCACGGCGTCCGAGGAGGACGTGAGCCGCGCGGTCGAGCTCTTCTCCGCGCTTGGCGTCGCCAAGGTCATGCGCGAGGACCAGCTCGACGCGGAGGGCGCGGTCGTGGGCTGCGGTCCCGCGTACGTGGCGCTCTTCGCGGACGCGCTCGTCAGGGCTGGCGTGGAGCGCGGCCTTCCTGCGGCGGACTGCCGCGAGATGGTGCTCGCGACCATGCGCGGCGTGTGTGCCCAGCTCCTCGAGTCGCGCGAGCACCCGCGCGCCTACATGGAGAAGGTCACCTCCCCGGGCGGCACGACGGCTGCGGGGCTGAGGGCCATGGAGCCCGAGCTCGTGCAGAGCGCCTACGCCGCGACGGACGCCGCCCTCGCGCGCACGCGCGAGCTCGCGAACGCCTAGCTACTCGAAAGGACGACTCTTGCAGATCGCGTACGTTATCAACAGGCTCCTGAACTTCTACGAGATACTCATCTTCGTGCAGTGCATACTCTCGTGGTTCGTCCAGAGCGGCAACGGGTTCGTGGCAGACCTGTACGGGGCGCTCTCGACCATCGTGGACCCGTTCGTGAACCTCTTCAGGCGGTTCATCCCGCCCGTAGCCGGCATGGACTGGTCGCCCTTTGTCGCAATATTGGTTCTTCAGCTCATCCAGCAGCTAATTTGGTAAGTGGGGATATACTGAGGTAGGCGGCTCGCCGCACTGCTGACGTAGCACGTACAAAGTTGAAAGGGAACAAAGATGGCTATCACTCCAGCAGACATCGAGAACATGACCTTCTCTCAGGCGGGGAAGCACGAGGAGGGCTACAAGACCGACGAGGTCGACGTCTTCCTGGACCAGGTTGCCTCCGAGGTCGACGCGATGCTCCAGAAGATCGCTGACCTCAAGGGCAGGCTCACCACCTCCGAGCAGCAGCTCGCGGCGGCGCAGGCGCAGGTCGCGCAGCTGAAGGAGCAGACCAGCATGGCCACGCCGGTCGAGGTCACCCCCGCTCCCGTGTCCCAGCCCGAGTTCACCGCTTCCGAGCGCCAGATCTCCCAGGTGCTCATCGTCGCGCAGCAGAGCGCCGACAAGCTCGTCGCGGACGCCCGCACGAACGCCGAGAACATCCGCAACGAGGCCGACCAGAAGGCCCGCGAGGTCATCCGTCAGGCTCTCGCCGAGAAGCAGAACGAGCTGGACGAGATCGATCGCCTGAAGCAGTCCCGCGAGGACTTCCGCACCGAGTACAAGAAGCTCCTGCAGCACTTCATGGACGACGCCGACTCCGTCTTCCCGCAGCAGACCCTGAGCGTCCCCAACGGCTCCAAGGGCACCACGCACACCGACTCCGTCGTGGCCCCGACGCCGGTCGCACACCCCGCGCCCGCGGCTCCCGCCGTCGACGTCGACGCGACCACGTATGCGCCCGCTCCTGCCGCCAACGACTTCAGCGACCTGGACTAGCTTAGGTCGCCCGGAGGTACCCACGCGCAATCGTGCGCCTTCCTCCGCAAGCAGCTAGGTTTGAGACTCAGCCGTCCCCTGCCCGAGGTGGGGGACGGCTGCTTTTGTGTGCCCGCGGCCGGTTGGCGAATACGCGGCGGGCACGACGGCACCCGGGTCGAGCGCCTCGGGCGAGAGCTCCACGAGGCCACCCCAGAAGCGCTTGGGCATCCAGTGCGCCCTGAGGCCGTACCCACGCTGGGAGGCGTCCCTGCCGTCAAGACCAACCGAGTCGTAGAAGCGCCGCCACATGGCATGAACGTACTTCTCGCCCTCTGCGGTCTGGGTCGAGGCGGAGGCGAGCTCGCCGCACAGGTCCGGGTCGACCCTCGACACCGAGCAGCGCCTCTGCCCTGGCTCGTGCAGCGCCACGACGAGGTGGGCTGGGTCGACCATGCAGAACTTCTCGTCCCTCATGCGCGCGGCGAAGTAGCCGCCGGTGAGGGGTATGGTGTCCGCCTTGGGGCGAAACGAGCAGAAGTAGGACCCGTCCTCAAGGAGCGAGAAGCGCGCGAACTGCCGGGTGTGCTCGCATTCGGTCAGCGTGTACCGCGCGAGGGTGTCGAGCCTTGCCACCGTGGCGTCGGACAGCATGTTTCTGATCTGCGGGCCGACCTGGAATCCCAGGCGAACGTACTCGTGTATCGCCTGGGGCACGCCGTCATCGTCGTTGGCCGCCGCGAGCGCGAGCCTAGTCGCGCAGGAGCCCTTGCAGTGCGCGGGACAGGAACCCGACCTCTTGAGCGGGCATCCGGCGCTGACGCGCCTCTCGAACCCGCGATAGACGCGCGTGGCAAACGCCACGGTCCCGTCAAGGGAGGCGGCGGGAACGTTCACGAGGCGCTCGTCGAGCGCGGGCTGGGCCGCCTCCGCCTTGCAGAGTCGCAGCTTGCGTGCGGGAGCGTGCGCAAGGTAGCCAATCCCCACACCAGAAAGGATTGACTCGAGGCTGCCGTTGCAGCAGAGCGCGACGCGCAAGCCACCCGAGATGGCGTCGCGTACCTCTTGCGCAGCCTTGAGGACCTCCGTGGAGGTCGTATCGGCCTTCCGGTCAGAACAAGCTGAGCTGTCCCTCAGCGACGCGACGGGTCTTGTTGTACTTGCTCTGCCTTGCACCCTTTGCCACCTCGCTCCTGATGAGTCCCTCGTCCAGTGGTGCCTGCCTGTCACGAACGCCGTTGCAGCAGATGAAGTAGCGAGCCCTCTTCAAAGTCAGGTTCAGCGCCTTGAGGTCCTCGAACGTGAGGGGCTTCGCCCGCCGCGCCGCAATAATCCTCCTGGCACCCATCGGGCCTATGCCCGGCACCCTGAGCAGCTCCTCGAGGCTCGCGGCATTGACCTCCACGGGGAACCTTTCCTGGTGAGTGAGGGCCCAGGCGAGCTTTGGGTCAAGGTCGAGGTCGAGCCAGGGCGATTCCGGCGTCACGAGCTCGTCCGGGTTGAACCCGTAGTAGCGCATGAGCCAGTCCGCCTGATAGAGTCTGTGCTCGCGTCTCAGGGGGACCGGCGTCTGCTGGTCGGGGAGCCTGCTGTCGTCCATCATGGGGATGTAGGCCGAGAAGAACACCCTCCTCAGGTCGAACTTCCTATACAGGGAGGCGGACAGCCTGAGGATGTGGCTGTCGTCCTCCGGTGACGCGCCGATGATGAGCTGCGTTGACTGGCCGGCGGGCGCGAACTTTCGCCTGCGTGAGCCCACCTCGTCCCTTGGACGCAGCGTCATGGCCGCGGCGTTCAGCCTGAGTCCCATGTTCGAGACGTCGTCGGAAGCGCCCCTCCTGCCCCGTGGATGCCTCTTGGCGAGTGCCGCCTTCTGGCGTGGGTCCGCCAGGAGGCGCCTCGACTCCTCCTCGCGCTCGGAGTGAATCTGCGACATGGAGCTCACGATGCTCTTCGGGTCCTTTTCCGGGCAGAGGTTCGAGAGGGAGCTCGAGCTGGGAAGCTCCAGGTTGGCGCTCAGCCTGTCCGCCAGGCGCCCGATCCGCTCGATGAGCTCGGGCGAGGTGCCAGGGATGACCTTGGCGTGGACGTATCCGTTGAAGTGGAGCTCCTCCCGAAGCACCCGTAGGCACTCGATCATGCGCTCCGTCGTGTTATCCGGTGTGCCCAGCACGCCAGAGCTCAGGAACAACCCCTCGATATAGTTTCGCTTGTAGAAGTCCACCGTGAGCTCCGCGAGCTCGCGTGGCTCGAACGTCGCCCTCCTGCAGCTCGCGCTGCTGCGGTTCACGCAGTAGGCGCAGTCGTAGCTGCAGGCGTTGCTCATGAGTACCTTGAGGAGCGTAATGCAGCGCCCGTCCTTGGCGAAGGTGTGGCAGAGCCCCGCTCCGCTGGCGATTCCCACCTTGCCCGCAGACGGCCCGCGCGTCACGCCGGACGAGGTGCAGGCCGCGTCGAACCGAGCCGCTTCCGCAAGAATGCCGAGCTTCGTGAGTGTGTCCATGGGCAAGCCTAACTACGAACAACCGTTCTGCTCAGTATAGCATGCCCGTTCGAAAAATGGTACACCCGTTCGAATCGTATCGCGTGCGCTTGGCTCGCGGGTGCGGCGTGCGTCCTTCTCGCCCTAGCGCGTCGCGTCAAAGGCGGCGCGCGTGAGCGTGCTCTCGACCTCGGGGAGGGTATATCCCAGCCGCGTGTCGCCCCTGGGGTTCGTGCGGACGTAGGAAAAGCCCAGCTTTTGCTGCACGCGCCGCGACGCCTCGTTGCCCTCGTAGTGGCAGCACCAGACGGCGGAGCAGCTCAGGTCGAGAAACGCGTGGCCTACCAGCCTGCGGGCGGCCTCGGTCGCGAAGCCTCGCCCCCAGTAGGCGCTGCCGATCCAGAAGCCGAGCTCGGGCTCGTCATCGCGAAGGGAGCACGCGTCGTCGCCAAAGCGCAGACTGGCGCAGCCGATGACCTCGCCTGTACCGGCGAGCGCAACCGCGTAGGCCTCGTCGTTGGAAAGCTCGTCGCGTATGGCCGAAAGGCTCTGCCCCACGGACGTGTGGGGAGGAAAGCCGCAGGCGGGACCGACCTTGGGGTCGCTGCAGAGCTCGAAGAGCCGAGGGGCATCAGCCTCCGTCCAGGGGCGGAGCAGGAGCCTCTTGGTTGTGAGCGTGACATGCGGCATGGGTGCGTACCTACTTCTGGTTGTCTTTTTCCTCGATTTGTCGATTCTTTAGACTGGAGCTTAGCTCCGCGAAGCCGAGTGGCTCTATTACGGATGCCACTTTCTCGTTTCTCTTGATGCTCTCGTCCAACTCGTCGACAAGGCGGGATATGTATTCGTCAAACTCCTCCCTTGTGAGGAACCACTCCAGATACTTCACCATGCGAGCGTAGTTGATTTGCTTCCTGCCTCCAACGAGTGCGCAGTACAGCCTCTCATCATGGGCACAGATGTTTCGAAACTTGACCAGTGCCTCGAGAGCGATCGTCATGGTACTGACATCGAGGTATCCGAGTTTCCCGCCCGATCTCCCGGTGGACCTTGCGACCATCTTGCAGACCGCAATCTTTTCGTTCGACTTCATGAGATTGAACATGTGCTCGATGTTCCCGAACGTCAATCCGTTGCAGAGAACCCAAAGTGGTACGTCTCCCTGCGCTTCTCGATAGTGCTTGATGAATCCCGCATTACTGCGCTGCATGGTCCTTGAGAGCACCGTGATGAGTCCAGAGACTTCTGACGCATAATCCGTCTTGGTTCGCCTTGCGATGGAGGCATACTCGGCTCTTGTGCAGTAGGAGTCCTGCAGCAGATACGCGTTCTTCTCGCGATGCTCGTTGGAGAAGCAATAGGCGACGGCCGTGCGGATGGTGGACTCCGCTCGAATCAGGTAATGGAACGTCAATTCCCGTAATGTCCTGTCAAATTCAAACAGGGCGTACATGTCAGAAAACTTGGTATCCGGAAGGAATCTGTCGTCGCCTGCGAGACTCGTTGCGGCCTGGTCTATGAACGAATCCTTGTAGCCGTTGACAATGGAATAATATCCCTCTCGGCAGAGGATTCGCGGCGTGTCCTGGTCAGTTGAGATGCCCCTTGACTCGAGCAGCGAGACTTGCTGCTCGATTGTGAGAAATGGCTTTCCCAATTCTTCCTCCCAGAATAAGGGGGAAGGCGACCACCCGCATGGGCAGTCGCCTTCCCTGGACGCGGCCCCCGTAAGGTCACCGCATCAATGCCACTACTTGTAATGTACCCACTTCTCGACGGTTGTCAACGCTTCGCCTGGTGTAAGCACGTGCCGCCGCAGCCACCGCAATAAGAGGTAAAGAAAAGCGAAGTGGGCCTATGAGCCGGGTTCTGTCGTGGACGATCATTTATCTACAGACGCCGTTACCGACGCCCTCTAGCTCGCAACCCGAGCGCAGTGCGGGCCACACCATGGCGCTCCTATTTGCGATTGCTCCGGAGGGGGCTTGCCAAGCCGCCGTATCACTACGACGCTGGTGGTCTCTTGCACCACCGTTTCAGCTTTTCTCTCACTCGCTTGCGCGAGCAGCGGGAGTCTTCTTTTCTGCGGCGCTTTCCGTCGGGTCACCCCGCCAGGCCGTTGGCCTGCCTCCTGCCCTGTGGAGCCCGGACTTTCCTCATGACGCTTGCGCGTCCCGCGATCGTCTGGCCCACTTCGCACAGGCGATTGTAGCAGACGGGCGCCGCGGGGCGCAAATCTGTACAATGGCTTCAGACGATATGGATGAAGGGTTTGCATGGGGTTTCTTGAGCGCGTGTTTGGCGGGGGAGAAGGACTTCCCGCCGCGTTGGACGTCGACGGCGGAAGGGGCAAGGTCCTCGCGCCCGTGGCGGGGCAGGCCGTGCCGCTGATGGAGGTGCCGGACCCCGTGTTCGCCTCGGGGGCGCTCGGCGTCGGCATGGCCATCGAACCCGAGGGCGACGTGCTCTTCTCGCCCGTGGACGGCGTCGTGTCCGTGACCACGGGGACCGACCACGCCATCGGCGTGACGGACGAGGGCGGGGCAGACATCCTGCTGCACATTGGGATCGACACCGTGAGCCTGCGCGGCCAGGGCTTCCAGCGCCTCGTGCGCAAGGGTCAGCACGTCAGCGCGGGCCAGCCGCTCATGCGCTTCGACCCGGGGCTCATCCGCAAGAGCGGGCTCGACTCGCACGTGGTCGTGTGCGTCACCAACACGGAGGACCTCGCGGCCGTGACCCCGGCGGTGCCGGGCAAGGTGGACGCCGGCGAGCTCGTCCTCGCCATCGAGTACTAGGCGGTGCGCATGGGAGCTGACGCGGGCTACAGGACGATCGAGGCAGGCTTCGAGGCGACGGGGGAGTTCGAGGACCGCCGGAGCCGCTTCATCGCGCAGGTCAGGCACGTCGAGAGCGAGCGTGAGGCCGAGGAGTTCATACAGGAGGTGCGCTCGCGCCACCACGACGCCCGCCACAACGTGCCCGCGTGGGTACTGGCGGACGGGCGCGTGCGGTGCTCGGACGACGGCGAGCCGCAGCGCACATCCGGCATGCCCACGCTCGAGGTCCTGCGCGGCGCGGGGCTTGCGGACGTCTGCTGCGTGACGACGCGCTACTTTGGCGGGACGCTCCTGGGGCCGGGCGGCCTCGTGCGCGCCTACACGGCGGCGGCCCAGGCGGCGCTCGCGGGTGCCCGCGAGGCCGACAAGTTCGTGACCATGACCCTGGTAACGCGCGTAACCTGCGTGATTCCCTACGCGGCGTACGGCCGCGTGGAGCGGCTCGTGAGCGAGTGCGCGGGCAAGGTGCGCGACAGCGTGTTCGCGGAGGACGTGCAGCTCACCTGCGACTTCCGTGCGGGGGACGAGGCCCGCTTCGTGGCGGCCATGCGCGAGCTCGCCAACGGAGAGGACCTCTGCAAGGTGGGGGAGCCCCGCTTTGCGCAGTTCTGACGCGCGCTAGAAGCTGAGCCCGCGCGCCCTGAGGTCCGCCTCCAGCGCCTCGGGCGTCGTGAACAGGTGGCCCTGCATGCCCGCGACCTCCGCACCGCGCACGTTGTCGGCGTTGTCGTCCACAAAGAGGCACTCTGCGGGGTCGAGTCCGTACTCGTCCGTCAGGAGCCGGTAGATGCGCGGGTCGGGCTTCATCAGGCGCACGAAGGCCGAGACCACCCAGCCGTCCATGTGCGAGAAGGCCGGGATGTCGTCCTTGAACGCCATGAAGTTGGTCCCGGCGTTGGAGAGCAGGTAGCAGCCATAGCCCGCCTCGTGCAGGCGCGCCACGATGTCGTTGGTGCCGGGGATGTTGCGGCGGTGCTTGTACCAGCCGTGGATGCACGCGTGCAGGTTGGGGTGGAGGCGCTCCGGCAGGCGTGCCGCCGCGACGCGCTCCATCGTGTCCGTGTCGATCGCGCCGGCATCAAGCAGCGCCCAGCTCGGGTTGCGGAAGAGCGCCTCGTCCAGGGACTGCGCGTCCTTCTCGCCCTCCGTGAACTTGCGCGCGAACTCAATGCCCGAGAAGTACATGAGCACGCCGCCCATGTCGAACACCACGTTCTTGATCGTGCGGGCCGCAGCCGCGTTGTCCTGTGCCATGGTTCCCCCTAGTCCCTCTTGCCGAGCGCGTGGCAGACGTTGCTCCACGGGGCGATGTCCGTCGCGGGCGCCTCGTCCCACTGGCGCAGCACGTCGGCGGGCACGAACTCGCGGCGCACGTCGACCTCGCCGCCATAGAGGTGGAACCAGTCGGCGCTCATCACGAGGTATCCGTCCTTGCCCATGTCCTTGCCCCAGCTGTTCTCGACGCGCCAGGCCTTGGGCCTGCCCTCGCCGTCGAGCTCGACGCCCTGGAAGCACATGGCGTGCGTGAGGGAGGTCTCGCGCGCGTCGATCATGTCGGCGCGGCCCATGGAGAGGTCGACGCCGAAGAGGCCCTCGAGGTCGAGGCCGTCGAGCGAGAGCACGTACTTGTAGTCGTCTATGTAGCGCGGGAACTCCTGCATCACGTCGCAGGCCATGGCGCAGGGCACGCCCGCCCTGAGGCTCGCCGTGGCGGCCGCGTCAAGCACCTCGGGCGCCACGTTGAGCACGCGGTTGGGCCTGCCGCCCTGCACGGAGTCAGTCAGCGTGAGGTGCCAGGCCGTGCCCCAGGGGCGGTCCTTGCCGGGCATCGAGACGAGGGCGACGTAGTCGTCAGGGTCGACGGGCACGTAGCGCTTCGCGAACTCGAGCGGCGTGATGCCAAAGTCGCGCAGGATGCGCTTGGCCTTGGGCTTGTCTGCGGCGTCGGGCGCGTCCTTCTCGCCCTTCTCGCCCTTGTCGGCCTTGGGCTCGGGCTCGACCTCCGATACCTTTGCGGGGTCGGCCTTGCACTTCTCGCCCACCTCGAGCTCGAAGTCGAAGGTGACGGGCGGCTCGCCCAGGCAGGTCGCGAGCAGGCGGTGCACGTCGGCCAGGATCTCCTGCTTGCGCGCGCGGAGGGCGTCGTCCGCGGCGCCGGCCTCGTGCATGCGCCTGAGCTCGAGGGCGCCCTTGCGCACGAGCCTGCCCAGCTGGTCGTTCATCTGGGTGGAGTTCTTGCTGCAGGCAGTCTCGGGCATGGCGGACTTGGGGACGATGCCCCACTTGCGCACGAGGTTCATCGCGAACGAGTAGTAGCCGCCGTCACCCATGCCGTCCTCGAGCACGAGGCAGACCTCGCGCGAGTCGATGGGCAGGTCGGCGGTGCGGATGGCGTACTCGAGCGTGGAGTTGGCCTTCTCGAGCTTGTCGTAGAACATGCCGAAGGACTGGCTGAACTCGATGGTGTCGACGTCCAGGAACTCCATCGTGTCGTGGCGCAGCGCGTTCATGGCGCTGAAGAACCAGCAGCGGCCGCTCTGGCGCTGGTTGGTGATCTTGGCGGTCTTGGGGACGCTGATGCCGTACGTGTCGCTGTACGTGCGCATCTTGGTGGTGTCCCGAGCCGCGGCCATCACGTTGGAGGACGTGACGGCGTTCCTCGCGACCCTGTTCGCCCTCTCGGTCGAGAAGGACGCGTTCTTCTGGGCTGCCCAGTCCGTCCCGACCGTCCTGTTGTCCTGATCCATGTGGACCCCCTTGCAAGGTTGATTGTGTGACCACACGAGGATAGCACCTGCCGGCAGACGGGCGCATACGGGTGCGCACTCGTGAGCGGCGCGGGCGCCGGATGCGTCTATACTTGCGTACAAGGCGCGCGAGCGCAGCCTCCCGAAAGGTGCATGATGTCCAACCGCTATGACGACGTGGCATATGAACTGCCGGACTTTGGCAAGGGGGTGCTCCGTGCGCTCGAGTCGGCCGGCTACGAGGCATGGGTCGTGGGAGGCTGGGTGCGCGACGCCCTGCGGGGCGCGCCCTCGCACGACGTGGATGTGACCACCTCGGCTCACTGGCAGGACGCGGAGCGAGTGCTTTCCGCCGCCGGCTACGAGGTGCATCGCACGGGCACGGCGCACGGCACGATCACGGCCGTGGCGGACGGCGAGCCCGTGGAGGTCACCACGTACCGCGTGGAGGGCGACTACAGCGACCACCGCCACCCCGACGAGGTGCGCTTTGTGGACGACATCCGCCTGGACCTGGCCCGGCGCGACTTTACCGTGAACGCCATCGCCTACCACCCGGAGCGGGGGATCCTGGACCCGTTCGACGGCAGGGGGGACCTGAGGCGCGGGGTCATACGGGCCGTGGGCGACCCGCGGCGCAGGTTCGAGGAGGACGCCCTGCGCGTGCTGCGCGCCGTCCGCTTTGCGTGCCGTCTGGGCTTCGACATCGAGCCGGCCACGCAGCGCGCCCTGGTGGAGTGCGCGGACGGCCTGGACGACATCGCGAGCGAGCGCATCGGCCAGGAGATGGACGCCATGGTCCGCACCGGCAGGATCGGCTGGGCGCTCATGGCGGAGCCCGAGGTCCTGGGCGTGGCCATACCGGAGCTCCGCGCGATGCGGGGCTTTGACCAGCGCAGCCCCTACCACGTGTACGACGTGCTGGAGCACACGGCGCACGTGTGCCGCGCCGTGGAGGAGTTCACGGGCGGCATGGCTTCGCCCGAGCTGCGCTGGGCGGCGCTGCTGCACGACGTGGCGAAGCCCGTCACGTTCACCGTGGGGCCGGACGGCCGCGGGCACTTCTTCGGTCACCCCAAGGTGGGCGCCCCCATGTGCGAGAAGATCATGCGCCGGCTCGCTCTGCCCTCGGACCTCGTGGCGTCCACCCGCACGCTCGTACGCCTGCATGACCACTACGTCAAGCCCACGATGCGCTCCGTGAGGAGGACGCTGCTCAAGTTCGACAACGCGTGCCCGGGCAGGGCAGAGGCCCTGACGTTTGCGCTGCTGGACCTGAAGCGCGCCGACGCGGTGTCCAAGGTGTGGAGCGCCGCGTCCTACGCGGTGGAGCTCGACAAGGTCACCCTCGTGCTGAGGAAGGCCATCGCGGAGCACGAGGTGTTCCGCATGGGCGACCTGGCGGTGAGCGGGCGCGACGTGATGGAGGCGACCGGCATCGACCCGGGGCCTGGCGTGGGCATGATCCTGAGGGAGCTCCTGCTGTCCGTGGTGAACGGGGACCTCCCTAACGACCGCGAGGTGCTGCTGCGGAGCCTGAGGCCGTAGCGGGCCGGGTGGCCGGACCCCGTCGCGTTCGCCTTGCAGAACAACATGAGTAGAACTTGTGAAGGCAAAATCATTTGCAAGTTTTGGTTGCAAGGCGGCCCGGACTCGCGTATATTACTTTCTCGCGCTGAGGTGCAGCAAGAAATCACGCATCGCAGCACGAAGCGATTGGGATGTCGTCTAACGGTAGGACAACGGATTCTGGTTCCGTCAGTGTAGGTTCGATTCCTGCCATCCCAGCCATTTTGGCCCGTTCGTCTAGCGGTTTAGGACGCCGCCCTCTCAAGGCGGAGATCAGCAGTTCGAATCTGCTACGGGCTACCAAGTACTCCGCGGGCCGCCTGGCTCGCTTGCATGGCCCGTTCGTCTAGCGGTTTAGGACGCCGCCCTCTCAAGGCGGAGATCAGCAGTTCGAATCTGCTACGGGCTACCAAACGTCATCGGACCGGGACGGCGTCCTGGTCCGTTTTTTTGTGGGTGGGGGCAGCGGTGCCCAGCGGCCTTCCGCATATATGACGAGAAGGGCGGCCGTCCCTCTCGCCCGCGCATGCCCTCTGCCCGCCAACTGGGTCCGCCTGGCGTCTGTAGTGTCTGGGTGGGGGATTCCCGGGCAGGATTTTGGGGATTCCTTTAGGGGTATCATCAGAGTGTTGGACAGGGTGGCAGACAGCCGCCACGAAGCCGATCGACCGTGGAGGACCATGGCGGAATCGAAGAACGCCGGACAGGTCAAGCCAAAGGTTCACCTCAAGGTGTCCGCGCCACGGGCATCGTCTGGGGCTGGCGGCGCCGGCGACGGCAACGAGGAGAACGAGACCAAGGCCAGGAAGGGCGCGCTCTTCCTGGTGGCCGTCGTGGTGGTGTACGTCCTCTACCTTGTGATATCGGGGCAGATGGGGCAGTTCCTCAACGCGTTGGGCCAGGTGGACGGCTCGTGGGTCCTCAGGGCCTGCCTCTGCTTCGTCATGTACTACGTGTTTGGCGTCCTCGCGTACGTGATCGCGGTCTACCTCGACCACGACTCGCCGCTGGGCGTGCGCGACCTCATGAGCGTCGAGGCGTCGGGCGTGTTCTTTGGCAACCTCACGCCCATGATGGCGGGCTCCATCCCGTCGCAGATCTACCGCATGACGCGCTCGGGGCTCGACGTGGGCGAGGCGAGCGCGACGCAGTTCACGCGCTTCATCGCGTACCAGTTTGGCGTGGTGTTCTTTGCGGCCATCATGCTCGTGGCGAAGGCGGAGTACTTCTTCACCACGTACGGCGACCTGTTCTTCCTGAACATCGTGGTGTTCTCGGTGCATGCGCTCGAGCTCGCGGGCATCTTCGTGATCTGCCTCTGCCCAAAGTTCGTCATGCGCGTGGGCAACTGGGCCATCCGCTTCGCCACCAAGCACGGCTGGCTCAAGGACCCCAAGCACTTTGACGACCTTGTCAACGTGCAGGTGATGGAGTTCGCGACCGCGTTCAAGAACGCCGCGAGCGACCTCGGGTCCATGGCGCTCACGCTCCTCGTCACCATGTGCCAGCTCGGGTGCCTCTACATGATCCCGTGGTTCGTGCTGAGGGCCTTTGGGATCAAGGCGGACTTCCTCGAGTGCCTCGCGGCGGGCTCCATGGTGCAGATGGTGGCCTCGGCGGTGCCGCTGCCGGGTGGCACGGGCGGAGCCGAGGGCGGCTTCATCATGTTCTACAGCCACATGTTCGGCTCGTCCACGAGCGCGGGCTTCCTCATCTGGCGTATCGTCACGTTCTTTGGACCCACGTTCCTGGCGGCGGCGCTCCTGGGCCTGCGCTCCAACGGCGGCCCCAGCATCTACACGCGCGTTCAGAGCTTCAAGGCACGCCTGTCCGGCAGGTCCAAGGGCAAGCGCGTGCCCACCGTCGCGACGCTCAGCGGCACGCAGCTCAGGAGCAAGGTGCCTGGCTCGGCAAAGCCAGCCGCCAGCGGAACCGGCTCCAAGGGGGCAAAGCGTCCGAGCGGCCCCACGGTCGTGCGCGGCGGCATCCGCGTGCCCATCAAGAAGGCGCCCAAGCCGCAGGCCGGCAGCACAGGAACCAAGGAGGGCGTGGCCACGCCCAAGGATGGTCCCGCGAACAAGAAGCAGTAGCAATCCGCGAAAAGCGGCAGGCAACAAGCAGCACGTACCAAATAGCAGCAAGTAGCAGACAGCGGCACGGCGAGTGCCAAAGACAAACGCATGGGAGAAGTACATGGCAACCAAGTCCGAGATCCTCGACAAGATGAACGTCGTCAACCACATGGTGGGTATCGCACGTCACAACAGGCGCGAGCAGGAGGCGGCGACCGACCCCAACGTGGGTCGCGTCCTCGCGCTGCTGCGCATGAAGGACGGCGTCACCACGCAGGAGATGTCCACGATCCTGGGCGTCGACGGCGCAGCCCTGGGCGCGACGCTCGACGCGATGACCGAGGGCGGCCTCGTCGAGGTCGACGCCCCCGAGTCCGGCCCCAAGACCGTCACGCTCACGGACGAGGGCCGCGAGGACAAGCCCTCCCAGGCCGAACTCTGCGACGTGGCGCTTGACGGCTTCTCCGACGACGAGGCGGACGCCCTCATGGAGTTCCTCGAGCGCATGGAGGGCTCCCTCGAGGCCGAGATCGGCGCCGACTGGAAGGAGCGCGAGGAAGCCCGCAAGGCCGCCAAGAAGCGCGACTCCAGGCAGGGCGACCGCGGCCCGCGCGAGGGCAACGGCTTCCGCGGCGGCGACCGTGGCGGTCGTGGCGGATTCCGCGGCGGGGACCGCGGGGGCTACCGTGGCGGCAACAGGGACGACCGCGGCGGGTATCGCGGTGGCAGCCGTGACGGCTACCGTGGCGGGCGCGACGGCTTCCGCGGTGGGGACCGCGGCGGTCGCGGCGGCTTCCGCGGCAACAGGGACGACCGTGGCGACCGTGGCGGATACCGCGGTGGCGACCGTCGCCGCGAGGACTAGCCTCCCGGCATCCCGGGCCCGCCGTGCGTGCGGGATTCCGGGTCGCAGACAAGTCTGACGTGCCTCTGGGCGCGGGTCGCGACGGCGTGGCCCGCGCCCTTCTCGTCTGTAAAAAACGGTACTGACCTGGTGCGGGCGTGACGCAAAGGCGCATCAGTCACCTCACGAACCTGAAACATTTGCCACCTATGCTGGCCAAAAGGGCCGGGGATCGGAGGCATCATGAGAAGCTTCGGGTTGAGGGACGTGCTTGGTCCCATCATGGTCGGGCCGTCGTCGTCGCACACGGCGGGTGCGCTCAGGATCGCGCAGATGGTGCGCCAGCTGCTCGACGTGGAGCCCGCGGAGGTGCGCTTCACGCTGTACGGCTCGTTTGCGCGCACGTACCGCGGGCACGGCACGGACCGCGCGCTCGTGGCGGGCATGCTGGGCCTCCACACGGACGACCTGCGCGTACGCGACTCGCTGGACCTCGCGCGGCAGCGCTCGCTCACGTTCAGCATCATCCCGGACAAGGCGACCAAGGTGTCGCACCCCAACACCGTCGACGTGTGGGTGCGCGACGCGGACGGCGTCGTGCTCACGGCCCGCGGCGAGTCGCTGGGCGGCGGCGCGGCGCGACTGACCATGATCGACGGGCTGTCCGTGCAGATAACGGGGGAGTACAACGCCCTCATCCTGTACGAGCAGGACGTGCCGGGCGTGCTGGGCCACATCGCGAGCACGCTGGGCGAAAGCGGCGTCAACATCGGCTCCGTGTGGATGTACCGCTCGCGGCGCGGCGGCGAGGCGTTCAACGTGCTCGAGGTGGACGGCCCCGTGCCGGAGGACGTCCGCAGGCAGATACTCGCAAGCCCGGACATCAGCCGCATGCGCTTTGTGCCGGCGCGCGACGAGAGCGGCGTCCCCGGCGTGGAGAGGCTCGGCACGCCGGCCATGGGCGCGGACGAGGCCGAGCGCCTGCTTCCCGCCGTGGACTTCGAGGACGGCGCCGCGCTCCTCTCATATGCGGAGGCGAACGACATGGGCCTTGGCCAGGCGTTCATGCGCCGCGAGGAGATCTGCGACGCCATGCACGGGCGCCCGCGCGCCGCGGTGGAGAAGTACCTCGACCGCGTGCTGGACGTCATGCGGGCCTCGGCCTACGAGCCGTTGGAGAAGGGCGCGACCACGATGGGCGGGCTCATCGGGGGCGAGTCCCGCGCGCTGTCGCGGCTGGCGGAGCGCGGCGGCGCGTACGCCGGTGGCCTGGACGCCCGCGCGGCGACGCTCGCCATGGCCGTGATCGAGACCAACGCGTCCATGGGCCGCATCGTCGCGGCGCCCACGGCTGGCTCCGCCGGCGTGGTGCCCGGCGTCATCCTGGCGCTGGACGAGGCGTGCGGCTTCAGGCCCGCCGAGCTGCGCGACGCCCTGGCCTGCGCGGCCGCCGTGGGCTTTGTGGTGAGCAGGAACGCGACCGTGGCCGGCGCCGAGGGCGGCTGCCAGGCGGAGGTGGGCACGGCGAGCGGCATGGCCGCGACCGCCGCGACGCGCCTCCTGGGCGGCAGTGCTCACGAGTGCCTGGACGCGGCGGCGCTCGCCATGGGCAACCTCCTGGGCCTGGTGTGCGACCCCGTGGGCGGCCTCGTGGAGGACCCCTGCCAGAAGAGAAACGCCACCGCCGCGGAGAACGCCCTCGCCTGCGCGCGGATGGCGCTTGCGGGCGTGCGGCCCAGCGCGCCGTTTGACGAGGTGGTGGAGGCGATGCGGCGCGTGGGCGCGGCGCTTCCCGCGGAGCTGCGCGAGACGGCCCTGGGCGGGCTCGCGGCGTGCCCCAGCTGCAGGGGCTGCGGCGGCGCGTAGGGGCCGGCCCCCGCGCGGGCGCCGGCCGCGTGGCGCGCGTCCTTCTCGCCCGTCTGTGTGGCGTGTGGCTGTGTCACACGCTGTTAACGGATGCGTGACGCCCAAGCGTATAAAATGAAAAGCTGTCGCAATTCAGGTGCCTGCACGCCCGCTGGACGCGGGCCTGGCGCCGTGCGACGCCGTTCAACGTACGCAAGGCATGCTCCGCTGGGGCGAAAGGTGGGAGGCAGCATGAGGTTCTCGAAGCGCCTAGACCTGTTTGGAGACGAGGTGTTCGCGGCGCTCAACGTGCGCAGGCGCGAGCTCGAGGCAAAGGGACGCGAGGTGTTCGACCTCTCCGTCGGCACGCCGGACTTCGCGCCCGACCAGCGCCTGATCGACGCCATGGTCAAGAGCGCGAGCGACCCGGAGAACTGGAAGTACTCCCTGCACGACCGCGACGAGCTCGACCGCGCCGTGTGCGACTACTACCGCCGCCGCTACGGCGTGGACAACATCACGCCCGACATGGTGATGAGCTGCCACGGCACGCAGGAGGGCATGGGCTTTGTGTGCCAGGCCCTTGTGGACCCCGGCGACACCGTGCTGGTGCCCGACCCCTGTTACCCGCTCTTCCGCACGGCGAGCCTGCTTGCGGGCGCCAAGCTCGCGTTCTACCCGCTCGAGGCGGAGCACGACTTCCTGCCCTACGTGGCGGGCATCCCGGACGACGTGGCGGACGCAGCGCGCTACATGGTGGTCTCGCTTCCCGCCAACCCGGTGGGCTCGGTCGGCACGCCCGAGGTCTACCGTCAGATCATCGAGTTCGCCAAGGCGCACGACATCGTGATCATCCACGACAACGCCTACTCCGACATCGTGTTTGACACCGAGGAGCCGGGCGGCTCCTTCCTCGCGTACGAGGGCGCGCAGGACGTGGGCGTGGAGTTCCTCTCGCTCTCCAAGTCCTTTGACGTCACGGGCGTCAGGCTCAGCTTCCTGGTGGGCAGGCCCGACATCGTGAGGGCCGCCAAGAAGCTCCACGGCCAGCTGGACTACGGCATGTTCTTCCCCGAGCAGGACGTAGCCATCGCCGCGCTCACGGGCCCGCTCGACGGCGTGGAGCGCCAGCGCATGGCCTACCAGGAGCGCCGCGACGCCCTGTGCGACGCGCTCGAGTCCATCGGCTGGGAGCGCCCCAACGCGCACGGCTCCATGTTCGTGTGGGCGCGCATCCCCGGCGGCCGCATGGACTCCGTGGACTTCGTGCTCGAGCTCATGGAGAAGTCCGGCGTCATCGTCACGCCGGGCGCGAGCTTTGGCCCCGCGGGCGAGGGCTTTGTGCGCATGGCCCTGGTCATGCCGCCAGAGCGTCTGCGCCTTGCGGTCCAGAAGATCCACGAGGCCGGCTTCTAGGGTCCCGCGGGGGCACCGCGCTGGCGCGTCTGCATGGAAACGTCCACAAATCGGATTTCCCGCCTCGCGCGCGGCAGAGTCGTGCTAACATACCCCTCGCACCAAGCCATGTCGGAGTGGCGGAATTGGCAGACGCGCTAGCTTGAGGTGCTAGTGACTGACTAAAAGGTCGTGCGGGTTCAAGTCCCGCCTCCGACACCACGCACATGAGGTCCCCGTCAGCCCATCGGCTGGCGGGGGCTTTTCGTTTGGCTGTCGCATCGGCCCACGCGGGCGAGAAGAACAAGTTTTTTGGATTGAACTTTTATGTTTTGGACGCGCGACATGCGCCTCGTTTCCTGCTATATCGCACTGACAGTGCAACTCTGGCCCAGGTGGCCCAAAGCCCCTCTGCACGTTAGTCCGAGGCGCCGGCTTAGTGGCAGAAAAATGCCGCTTTAACTCGACAAACAACCTCTGTTGCGCTATACTTTCCGTCGTTGGAGGAAAGGTCCTCCGCCCCCTTGCCGGGGTAGTCGCAGGCGCTTTTCGGGAGCGTTGCATTTGATACGTGCTTTAACCTTCCTCACTGTCACGTAACGCAAAATCACAACCAAAGACCAAGACGACGCAGGCACGTTGGTGCCAGCGTCCCGCGTACCTTCCCAACCGAATGCACCCGTTCTTCTCCACGGATCGCCTGACCCCTGGCGGGCGGGCGGATAGACCTGGCATGTGGCAATGTGAACGCAAGTCGGCGACGCCTGGGGCGTCGCTGGGAAGTGGAGGGCATATGGCAGAGTTCCTCACGGAAGACAACATCAAGACAGCCCAGCTCATCACGGGCGGTAAGCTCACGGCCGAGGACATCGAGGCCGCGGACCGCTTCTTCGTGGCCGCAAAGCGGCTGCAGCCGTGCGACGCGAGCGCGTTTAAGGACCTGGATCCACTCAAGACCAGGGCGATTATCCCGTTCATGGCCATGATGGCGCTGGGCGGCCCCGTTAGAGAGTACGAGCGCCAGGGCATGTCGTCGCAGGGCATGATGACCATGGCTTCATGCATCGCGAGTGCTTTCATGTCGTCTCTCGAGGGCCCACGCAAGCATGAGACCAACGCGTTCTTTGTCGCCTACAACGCCGTTCTTGAGGGCATTGACCTTGGCATCTACCTGACGCGCAGGGGAGAGCTCTCCGAGGACGACCAGGAGATCGTTGCGTCGCGCGTCGACGAGGGCCTGCGTGTGCACAGGGAAGTCACCAAGTTCGCACAGGAACTAGAGCGGGAGAACTCCTCGGGGGATGGCGCCTCGGGAGAGTGATTCCCGGACGGGTGCGTTCGGTGGGCGAGAAGGACGACGCTCCCAGCGCCGAGGTGCCCGATTCCGAGCCCGAGGCTGCCGAGCCCGCGGAGCCCGATGCCGACGCACCCGCGGTCCAAACGGCGTAAAATGGCCCAGAAGGACGCAAACTGATTAGGGAGGGCACATGGCCGAGGTACGTGAGAAGAAGCGGCAGGACTACGTGGAGAGGGCGCTCGAGCTGCACCACTCCGGCTACAACTGCGCGCAGGCCGTCTCCGTCGCGTGCAGCGACCTGGCGGGCCTGGACGAGGACCAGCTCTTCCGCATGATGGAGGGCTTCGGCGCCGGCATGGGCGGCTTCAGCGAGACCTGCGGCGCGCTTTCCGGGGCCATCGCCATCCTGAGCAGCACCGCGAGCGGCGGCACCGCCAACCCCAGGACCAAGGCGGGCACCTACGCGCGCGTGCGCCCCATCGTGTCATCCTTTAGGGAGAAGAACGGCAGCACGCGCTGCCCGGAGCTCAAGGGCATGACGGGCGGTCCCGTGCTGCGCTCGTGCGACGGCTGCATCGAGGACGCGTGCAGCCTGCTGCTCGACGCCCTGGGCGTGGAGTAGCCACCAGCGACAGGGCCACGGCTGCAAGAAGTTTCGGCCATCCCCGTGTGCGTCGACGTCGGCGTGCGGGGAATGGCCGTTTTTGTGTCGTCTACCTGTCGCAGCCGCCGCGCCTGCAGGCAGAGCAGGCCGAGGGCGCGGCCGCAAGCCCGCCGAGCGCCGTCTCGCGCAGCGCCGCGGGGAGTGACTCGCCCACGGACTTCATGGCGGCCACGACCTCGTCAAACGGCAGCGGGTCGAGCACGCCCGACAGCGCGAGCTGCGCGGTGCTGATGGCGTCCGCCACGCCGATGACGTTCCTGTCCTGGCAGGGGTACTCCACGAGGCCGCGAACAGGGTCGCACACGAGGCCCAGCAGGTTCGCTATGGCCGTCGACGCCGCGGAGAGGCAGGTGGCCGGGTCCGCGCCCATGAGCTCTGCCACGGCTGACGCCGCCATGGCGGCCGCGGTGCCCACCTCGGCCTGGCAGCCGCCCTCCGCACCCGCTACGGAGGCGTTCCTGGCCACTATGGCGCCGACCGCGCAGGCGTTCCAGAGCGCGTGCGCAACCTGATCGTCAGTGGCGCCCAGTGCTTCTGCCACGGCGAGCACGGCGCCCGGCACCACGCCGGCGGACCCGGCGGTTGGGGCCGCCACGATCACGCCCATGGTCGCGGAGCGTTCCAGCGTGGCCATGGCGTAGGCGCAGGCGGTGGTGAGCGTGTCGCCCATGAGCGCGCCCGCGAGCCTGGGGGCGCCGTCGCGCAGCGCCCGGGCCTCGCCGCCCAGGAGGCCTCCCAGCGACGGTTGCGGGTCCTCGATGGGCGCCGTCACCTCCTCGCGCATGACGGCGAGCACGCGCGCCATGGCGGCGTCCGCGTCCGCGGTGGGGAAGAGCTCGAGCTCGCGGCGACGCATCAGCTCCCCGATGCCCACGCTCTTCTCGCCCGCGAGGGCAAGGAGCTGCGCCCCGGAGTCGAAGCCGAGCTCGAGGTGGGCGTCGGGCGCGACGGGGGAGGCACCGGGGACGTCCACGAGGTTCGCGAGCGTGATGTTGGGCGCGCGGCGCAGGTACTCGAGGAGCCGCTGGTCGAGGCCGCCGTCCACCTCGAAGACGGTGTAGGCGCGGCCGCCGCGGCGCTCGCGGAACGTACGCATGGTCGCGATGTTGACGCCGCCGGCGGAAAGGCCGCTCGTGAGCGCCGCGAGGACGCCGGGTCGGTCCTGGTGCGCCACGAAGATCGTGGGGTAGTCGCCCGTGATCTCGACCGCGATGCCGTCGATTGAGCTGATGCGCACGCGCCCGCCGCCCAGCGACTCGCCCGTGACGGACATCGTGGTGCCGTCCGCGCCACGCATGGCGATGGTCACGGTGTTGGGGTGCATGCCGGCGCCGTCCGCGGACGCCACGAAGTCGAAGGCGAGCCCCGCCTTGCGCGCGAGCTCGAAGGAGTCGCGCACGCGGACGTCGTCCGGCGCGAGGCCGAGCATGCCCGCCACGAGCACCCGGTCCGTGCCGTGGCCGCGGTACGTGCGCGCGAACGAGTTGTAGAGCGTGAACGTGACGCCCTCGAGGGGCGATGGGCCGAGCGAGCGGGCCACGAGCGCTATCCTGAGCGCGCCGGCGGTGTGCGAGGAGGACGGCCCCACCATGACGGGGCCCAGGATCTCGAACGCGGACGTGGTCATCATGCGGCTGCCTCCCAAAACGAAGGCCGCCGACTCGGGCGTCGGCGGCCTGGCACACGTTACGCGTGGTAGTGTCTCATTATTTCAGGCTTGTTACAAGCCCTCCTCGGCAGGCGTGGGTACGCGCTACTTTGCGAGCGGCAGGGCCTTCTGCAGGCGTGCGAGCGCGACGTCGCGCCCCAGGAGCTGCAGCGACTCGCCCAGCGGCGGCGAGACCTGGTTGCCGCACTCGGCCACGCGGACGGCGCCGTAGAACTTGCGCTTGTTGGTGCCGAGCGCCTCGGGCAGCGGCTCGAGGGCGGCATCGATCGCGGCGGCGTCCCAGCCGGCGGCGTCGACCTTCTCGAGCGCGTCGTGCGCTGCCTCGAGGTAGGCGCGCGTGCCGTCCTTGGCGAGGTTCTTGTTGACGCTCTTCTCGTCGAACTGCACGTCATCGCCCCAATAGAGGAAGCGGCTCTTCTCGACCACCTGCGGCGCCAGCGTGGTGCGCGGCTTGAGGATGCTGGAGAGAAGGTCGAACCACTGCGGCTTGGCGCCGTACACGGCCTTGGCGTCCGCGCCGGCCTCGAGGCCTGCGGCCATGAGCTGCGGCACGAGCTGCGTGAGCGAGAACTGCTCGTCGGTCATGGCCTGCAGGTACTGGCCGTTGATCCAGTCGAGCTTCTTGAGGTCGAACGTGGCCGGGTTCTTGGACACGTGGTCGAGCGAGAAGCTCTTGGCGAGCACGTCGCGCGGGACGATGGTGGTGTCACCGTCGAGCGCCCAGCCCAAGAGCGCCAGGTAGTTGACGAAGGCGTCGGAGTCGTAGCCGGCGTCGCGGTACTCCTCCACGGAGGTGGCGCCGTGGCGCTTGCTGAGCTTCTTGCCGTCGGGGCCCAGGATCATGGAGATGTGGGCGAACGTGGGCGTGGGGGCGCCCAGGGCCTCGTACACCATGATCTGGCGCGGGGTGTTGGACAGGTGGTCGTCGCCGCGGATGACGTGGGTGATGCCCATCATGGAGTCGTCCACCACGGTGGCGAAGTTGTACGTGGGCGTGCCGTCGGAGCGGAAGATGATGAAGTCGTCAAGCGTGTTGGCCTCGAAGGTCACGTCGCCGTGGACGGCGTCGTGCACCACCACGTCGCCGCGGTCCAGGGGCACCTTGATGCGGATGGTGTGCGGCTCGCCCGCGTCCACGCGACGCTGCGCCTCGGCCGGGTCGATGTTGCGGCAGGTGCGCTGGTAGCCCTGGAAGGGGTCGTGGCGCTCCTGCGCGGCCTTCTTGTCCGCGGCGAGCTTCTCGGGCGTGCAGAAGCAGTAGTACGCCTTGCCGTCGGCAACGAGCTTCTCCGCGGCCTTGCGATAGATGTCCAGGCGCTCGGTCTGCCAGTAGGGACCGTAGTCGCCGCCGACCTCGGGCCCCTCGTCCCAGTCGAGCCCCAGCCACTTCATGGCGCGAAGGATGATCTGGGTGTTCTCCTCGGTGGAGCGGGTGGGGTCGGTGTCGTCGATCCTCAGGATGAAGGTGCCGTGGTTCGCGCGCGCGAAGGCCCAGTTGTAGATTGCGGTGCGGGCGCCTCCCACGTGCAGCTTGCCGGTTGGGGAGGGGGCAAAGCGCACGCGCACGGGACGGGCGTCGGCGTTGGTGTCAGAGGAGCTCACGATTGGAGTCCTTTCGGTCGAGAAAAACGTACAGACTCAGCTAGTATAGCCCAGCCCCTCCCTGATGGCCTGTCGCCCGCAGCGTCCACACGAGACGTGACGCGTTGCGCAAGACTCACGCAAGACAGCGGAGAGCCTCCCGCAAGGTCGCCCTGCTACCATGGCTGCCCCGATGGGTTCGACGGATGGAGGCGGCATGGGCGACGCACGCGAGCTTACGATAACGGACGACTTCATGTTCGGGTCGGTCTTCAGCGACCTGGAGCTCTGCAAGGGGCTGCTCGAGATTATCCTGGGAACAACGATTGCCAGCGTGGAGCGTGCGGAGCTCCAGGAGCCGCTCGCGGCCGGGCCGCTCTCCCGCGCCGGCATCGTGGACCTCCTTGTCCGGGACGAGGAGGGCAATGCCTACGACGTCGAGATGCAGAACGAGGTCCGCCAGCCCTATCTGGTGCGGCGTGCCAGGTACTACGGGTCGCTCGTGGACACCGCGATGCTCGACCGCGGCGCGTCATTCGGCGACCTGCGGGACCGCGTGGTGATCTTCATCTGCGCGGACGACCCCTTTGGGCTCGGCTACAAGCGCTACAACTTCCAGAATGTGTGCCTCCAGGACGGCGAGCTCCAGATGTGCGATGGGTCGGAGTTCGTCTTCGTCAACGCGAGGGGTGTGAGGGGCGATTCGACCCCGAGCCTCGACGCGCTGCTCGGATACCTCGCGGACGATGATATAGTCGAAAGCGACTACGTGAACCGCGTCGACCAGGCGGTCAGGACGCGCCGCGCGGACCCCAAGTGGAGGAGGAATCTGATGCTGTGGTCACAGAAGTATCGCGACGACTTCGCACGTGCCCGCATGGAGGGAAGAGACCTGGGACTTGAGGAAGGTCGCGAGGAGGGCCGCAAGAAGGGCCTGGAGGAAGGCCGTCAGGAAGGTCGCGAGGAGGGTCGCCAACAGGCGGTTTCTGACCTCTCGCTCCTTGCGCAGAAGCTCGACGATTCTGGGCGCTCCTCGGAGCTGAGCCAGGCCATTAGGGACCCGGAGAGGCTCGATGCCCTGCTCGGGGAGTTCGGCATCAAGTAGTCACATAGTCTGACGTTGGCCCTGTATACCCTGCGGGATGGGGACAAAAAAGGGCGCGTCCCGTTGCGGGGCGCGCCCTTGTGCCTACATCAGCTTCGTGCTCTCGATCTTCTCCTCTATCCAATGGTTCAAGCGCACGACGGGCTTGCGCAGCAGCAGGCCGAGCAGCAGCGACGGCACCAGGAAGAGTCCGAGCCTGCCCATGGCCAGCCAGTAGTCCGTGCCGTACAGGCCCGCTATGGCGCAGCGCATGGCCTTCTCGGCGTGCACGAAGGGCAGGAACGGGTACACGGCCTGGAATGCCTTGGGGAGCATCTGCTGCGGGAAGGTGCCGCCGGAGCCCGCCACCTGGATGACCATGAGGAGCACCGCGATGGCCTTGCCCACGTCGCCGAACGCCGCGGTGAGCGAGTAGATGATGTTGATGAACACCAGCGAGGCGAACCACCCGCACAGGAGGAACAGCCACGGGTGCAGGCACTGGATGCGGATGAAGAACAGGTCGCCGAGAAGGACGAGCGACGACTGCATGAAGCCGATGACCAGGAAGAACGTGAGCCTGCCAAAGTACGCGTGGCGCGGCTTGGCGCCCGTCTCGCGGATGGCGGCCTCGGAGGGGATGCACTTCACGAGCGCGCAGAGCACGACGCCGCCCACCCAGATGGCGAGCGTGGTGTAGAACGGCGCCATGGCGGAACCGTTGTTGGCGACTGGGTAGATGGCCACGCGGGTGGTCTCGACGGGCGACGAGACGAACTCCGCGAGGCTGTCGGGCCCGGCCGAGAGCACCTTGCGGATGGTCTGCATGTCGCCCGAGGCGAGGGCGCTCTTGATGGAGCCGCGCATGGAGTCGAGGTCGTTAGCGGCGGCGCGCAGCTTGTCCGAGGTCTTGCCCAGCGTGTCCTCGACGCCGGAGAGGCTCTTCTGCGTGGAGGACATGGACTTGTCGAGGTCGCTCGTGGTCGAGGCGAACTTGCTCGCGAGCGCGTCAGCGTCCGAGGCAGCGCCGTCGATGGTGCTGACGAGCGTGCCGAGCGAGCCGCGCAGGCCCTGCTCATACTCGTCGGAGATGCCGGAGAGGCTGCTCTTGGCGCGCGTGACCAGCGTCTGGAGCTGCGACTTCGTGCTGTCGGCGTCGGAGCTCGCGCGGTCGATGTCGTCCGCGGTCTTCTGCAGGGCGTTGGAGAGGTCGGTCAGGTCGCTCAGCGCCGTCGTCACGCGGTTGTTGAGCCCCTCGATCGTGAGCCGCACGGTCGACACGCTCTCCAGCGTCGTGGGGTCGCCGTCCTGGCCGAGCTTCGTCTCCCAGCTCTTGGCCAGGGTGTCCGTGCCGTTGAGCTGGTTGCTCAGGTCCTGCAGGTTGGAGCGCCGCGTGTCGACCTCGGACTTCACGTTCAGGAGTGCCGCCTTGAGCTTCGTGGTCGAGCCACCCGCCGTGGCGTAGGCCGCGTCGATCGCGGAGGACACGTTGTCGAAGCTGTCCGAGCTCTTCTGCAGCGTGCTGTTGAGCGAGTCGGTCACGCCGTCGACGGCGCCGTCCAGCTTGCGCACGCCGGAGGAGGTCTTCCTCAGGAGCGCGCCCGCCCCCGTGCCGCTGTCCGTCGCAGAGGAGAGCATGCCATTCGAGCTCGAGAGCAGCCCGCTCGTGGAGCTCACGAGCGACTTGTAGCTGTCGACGTTCGTCGCGACGTTGCGCAGCTCGGTCGCGCCGTCGCCCAGCATGCCGTCGAGCCGCGACACGAGGTTCAGCGTCTCCTGGTCCGTCATCGTGTCCGAGAGGTCGGTCAGCACCCCCGCGAGCACCTGCGTGAGCGCGCTGTCGAAGTTCGAGTCGATGGCGTTCTGCGCCGCCGTCGAGACCTTGTCCGTCACGATGGTGCCGATCGCGTTCTTCTTCTCGTTCACGGCATATATGACCTTGGCGTGCTTCACGTTCTTCGAGAGCACGGTCATCATGTTCGCGCTGAAGCCCTTGGGGAACACGATGGCGGCGTAGTACTAGCCGGAGCGCACGCCCTCGAGCGCCTTCTCCTTGGAGGTCATGACGTAGTCGACCTTCTTGGAGCCCTGGAGCTCGGACACCATGCGCTCGCCGATGTTGATGTTGGCGCCCATGACCTCGGTCTTGTAGCCCTCGTCCGAGTTGACGAGCGCCACCTTGAGGTTGCCGGTGTTGCCATAGGGGTCCCACGCGGAGTAGATGTTGAACCACGCGTAGAAGCAGGGGATGACGATCATGCCCACGCACACGACGAGCGCGATGGTGTTGCCCCACACGTGATGGAAGTCACGCTTTATGAGCGAGAAGAGCTTCCTCACCTCGCATCACCGCCCTTCTCGTCCGTGGCGTCCCCGTTGTCGGGACCCTGCTTCTTCTCGTCCTGCCTCTTCTCGTTCTTGCCCGTGAGCGAGGCCGTGACGTTGAGGATGAGCTTCGTCGGCTTGGTGTCGTCGGCCTCGGCGTCGCCGGTGCCGTGGGCGATCTCGGACATGACGTCGGACTTGACCCCGTCCTTCACGTCTTTCACCTTCTGGACGGCCTGCCTGCGGCGGTCGTCGAACTCCGTGCGGAGCCTGCCGATGCGCTGGCCGATCTTGTGGCTCGTCTGGTCAACGCCGCTGGCCGTCGGCGCGTCGTCCGCGGCGCCGTCGGAGCCGGACGGTTCCTGCGCTCCACCCGAGGGGGAGCCGGGGTTCCCGTCGCCCGCGTCGTCGCCGGAGCGCCCGTTCTTCTCGCCCTTCTCTATGAGCATGGTCTCGATGGGGGCGAAGGCGAAGAACTCCTGCCTCAGCTGGTCGCCGAGCAGGTCGTAGAGCTCGTCCTCGCTCATGTCGGACAGGTGGGTCTTCTGGCCGATGCGGTAGTGGAAGTACTCGACCACGATGAGGAACGTGCAGATGACGATCATGGAGCAGATCCACAGCGTCATGAGCACCATCTTGAACGGCAGGACGAACATGAGGACGTTCAGGGCCACGGGCACCACGATGAGCGTGATGAAGCCTCGGCGCACGAGCACGGGGTACATGAGCTCGAAGTGGGCGGCGCGCGCCTCGAACGTGCGGTGGTACTCGCGGGAGTTGGTGAGCGCCTTGACGATGGTCGTGAGCTTGAAGTGGGCCTCGTCCATGCCGTAGCGCTCGCTCACCATCATGTCCGTCTCGCGCAGGCGCTTGTCGAACAGCGCGTTGATGTTGAGGAGGTGGCGCCTGGCGCCCAGGCCCACGAGCAGCGCGAGGGGCATGTAGGCGAGGAGAAGGACGGCGATGTTGAAGCCGAAGTAGTTTCCGTAGTAGCCGGCGATTGCCTCGCGCATGGCGTTGTTGCCGTAGGTGAACGGCAGGAGCGGCTCGAGCGCCTGGAAGAAGCCGGGCATCATCTCGATGGGGTACGTGCCCGAGGAGCCCGGGATCTGCAGGATGACGAGGATGACGCCCAGCGCCATGCCGATGTGCTTGAAGGCCGTCGAGAGCGAGAAGATGATGTTCACGTACACGAACGACTCGACCATGCCCGCGACGACGAAGGCGACGGGGTGGAGGCACTGGATGCCGAGCATGAGGTCGCCCACGCAGCATACGACGGCCTGAACCTCGCCCAGGAGCACGAAGAGCAGCGCGCGGCCCACGTAGCCCTCCCAGGGCTTGAAGTCGCCCACGCTCTCGCGGTCGACCTCGCGCTTGAAGATGGCCACGAGGACGAAGCCGCCAACCCAGAGGGCGAGGTCGGTGTAGAAGGGCGTGACGCCCGAGCCGTAGTTGCGCACGGGGTAGATGGCCTTGGTCTTGAGCTGGACGGGTGCCGTGAAGTAGCTCTTGAGCGCGTCGGAGTCGACGCCGGAGATGCTCGTGAGCTCCTTGTAGGCCTCGGTCGTCTGCAGGGCCGTGATGTCGGACTCGAGCCCGTCGAGCGTGGAGACGGCGCGCTTGAGCGAGTCGCGCGTGCCCTGGAGGGCGGGCTTCGCCTTGGCGAGGACCTGGTCGAGCTGGTCGAGCGTTGCGGAAAGCTGGCTGAGCGCCGGCGTCATGCTCGCGACGTACGACGAGACGCCGGACGCCGCGTCCGAGAAGTCGTCGAGGGCACTGTCGACCTGCGGGAGCGTCGAGTTCGTGAGGTCCGACTGCATGCCGGAGAGCGCGCTCGCGCTCTGCTGGATGGCGTTGTTGACGGCGGCGGAGAGGTTCTTGGTGTCCATGACGCCCGTCTTCACGTCCTGCGAGAGCGACTTGAGCGCGTCGATCCGGCGCTGCATGCCGTCGGTCATGCCCACGAGGTACTGGATCTCGGTCTCGAGGCTCTTGGAGACCTCGTTCTGGGCCGTGAGCGAGTCCCCGTCCAGGCCCTGGATGTTGATGATGGTCTGGCGGCTGTACTCGAGTTTGGTCTTGATGTCCTGCGTCTGCGTGAGGGCGCTCTCGAGCTGCGCGATGGCGTCGTCGAGCCGCTGCTGCGCCCAGCCGGCGTCACCCGCGAGCTCGCCCACGTCGTAGTTGGCCGTCGACGACATGTTGGAGAGGGCCAGCGTGCCGGAGCCGAGCGCGCCGTTGAGGCGCGTCGCGAGGCTGTGCGAGTCGGAGCGGGCGGTCTTGAGGTCCGAGGTGGCGGTGTCGAGCTTGGTGGAGATGCCGCTCGTCACGTTGCCGAGGTCGGATATGGTCTGCTTGGCCGAGGCGACGGTGTCGCGCGCCGAGTCGATGGTCGAGGAGGCGTCCGCGAGGTTGGAGTCGAGGTCGTCGAGCGACCCCTTGACCGTCTGGATGTCGCCGAGCACGCTCGACTGGCCCGCAGCGGTGCCGTCGAGCGCCTTGGTCGCGGCGTCGCCGATCTTTCCCGATATGACGCCCGCGACCGTGCCCGCGAAGGTGTTGTTGATGGTGTCCTCTATCGTCGTCGCGCCCGTGTCGGTCACCTTGGGGGCGACGGCGTTCTCCTTCTCGTTGACGTAGTAGGTGAGCTTCGCCTTGCTCGTCTTGCCCTGTATAACGCCCGCGAGTGTGGACGTGAAGTCGTCGGGTATGACGATGGCGGCGTAGTACTTGCCCGAGCGCACGCCCTCGAGCGCCTTCGACTTGCCCACGAAGCGCCAGCCGAGCTGCTTGTTCCTCTTGAGCTGCGTCACGACCATGTCGCCGGCGTTTACATTGCCCATGCCGGTTATCGTGGCGCCGTCGTCCTGGTTCACGATGGCGACGCCGATGTCGCTCGTGTTCTTGTAGGGGTCCCAGTTCGCGAGGATGTTGAACCACGCATAGAGCGACGGGATGATGCAGACTCCCAGGGTGATGATGAGCGCCACGGGGTTGCGGCAGATCCTCTTGACGTCGCGCCAGAATATGCGGAATGCGTTTCTCACGGGTCGTCTCCTTGAAGGGCGAGAAGGGCGCGGCATCCGGCGCCCGACGGTACGCAATGCTTGGAACTTTGGGATGGGTCAGCATAATCCACCCACTATGAGAGCATAGACGATGGTACCCAGATTTTTGAACGCGGCTCAAAAATCTCCCGAATGTTGTATAGTGGCCTCGTTGTTTGGGATGTCGAGGGATGCGACATGGGTCTGGTAAACGATAAGACGGCGGCCGAGATCGCGGAGGGCGTGCGCGTCGCGAAGAGCGTCGCGCAGGGCGCGCTGGGCGGCAAGATGGAGCGCCGCAAGCAGCGGCTCCAGTCCTCCTCCAAGACGCGCAAGAGCCGCGCGACCCGCGAGCGCATCATGACGGCCGCGGCCGAGCTCATGACCGAGCGCGGCAGCACGGACTTCCAGATGAGCGAGGTCTCGACGCGCTGCCACATGTCCAAGGGCGCCCTCTACTACTACTTCTCGGACAAGTCCGAGCTCGTGGAGGCGGTGTTCTCCGCGTCGGGCGACGAGCTCGTCGAGGCCATCGAGTCGGTCATATCCGAGTCGGACACCGCAAAGGAGGCGCTGCAGAACCTCGCGGTCGCGCTCTCCCGCCGCATGAGGACCAAGAGCACGATCATGCTCGCCCTCACGGTGGAGATGTCGAGCATGGGCGGCGAGCTCTTCTCGACCGTCAGCGGCCAGCTGTCCCGCATCGTCGGCATCATCGCGGGCCTGCTCGAGCGCGGCAAGCGCGAGGGCTCCGTGCGCGAGGACGTCAACGTCTCCGTCGCGTCGGTCTACCTCTGCGGCGGCCTTGTGGGCACGGCGATCGTGTCCGCCGGGAGCGCCTGGGAGCCCAGGGACGACTTCTCGCACACGCTCATGGAGCTGATGACGCACGGCGTGGCCCCGGTGCCCGCCTCGGACGAGGGCGATTCCACGGGCGAGAAGGACGAGGGGCCCCAGCGGTGCAAGTCCGCCTAGGAAGCAATCTGGGTCGGAGGGCGGCCCGTCCAGTTGGGCTATAATCCTTCGACCAGACTTCATATATGTGTTACGTCAACAAGTGCCTTTGGGCCAGATTATAAGGAGTACGCATGGCACACAAGAACTACCTGTTCACCTCCGAGTCGGTGACCGAGGGCCATCCCGACAAGATGTGCGACCAGATCTCGGACGCTATCGTCGACGCCATCTTCGCCAAGGAGGCCAAGCTCCAGGAGCAGGGCTACGTCGACAGCGACGGCATCGCGGCCAACGTCAACAACGTGCGCTGCGCCATCGAGACCTTCACCACCACGGGCACCGTCGTCGTGATGGGCGAGGTCCGCACCGAGGCCTACGTCGACGTGCAGAAGATCGTGCGCGACACCGTCGCCAAGATCGGCTACACCCGCGCCAAGTACGGCTTCGACGCCGAGACCTGCGGCGTCATGAACCTCATCCACGGCCAGTCCCCCGACATCGCCCAGGGCGTCGACGGCACGTTCGCGCGCGCCAACGACCAGGACGAGATCGACAAGATCGGCGCCGGTGACCAGGGCATGATGTTCGGCTACGCCTCCGACGAGACCGACGTCCTCATGCCGATGCCCATCTACCTGGCGCAGCGCCTCGCCGAGCGCCTGGCGGAGGTCCGCAAGAACGGCTCGCTCGCGTACCTGAGGCCCGACGGCAAGACGCAGGTCACCGTCCGCTACGAGGACGACAAGCCCGTCGAGGTCACCGCGATCGTCGTCTCCACGCAGCACGCCGCCGACGTCGAGCTCTCCCAGATCCGCGAGGACATGATCGAGCACGTCATCAAGCCGGTCCTCGACGAGGTTGGCATCGCCTGGTCCAAGGCGACCATCTACGTCAACCCCACCGGCCGCTTCGTCGTGGGCGGCCCCATGGGCGACACGGGCCTCACCGGCCGCAAGATCATCGTCGACACCTACGGCGGCATGGGCCGTCACGGCGGCGGCGCGTTCAGCGGCAAGGACCCCACCAAGGTCGACCGCTCCGCGGCCTACGCCGCGCGCTGGGTCGCCAAGAACGTCGTGGCCGCGGGCCTCGCGCACCGCTGCGAGATCGAGCTCGCCTACGCCATCGGCGTGCCGCAGCCCGTCTCCATCTCCATCGACACCTTCGGCACCGGCTCCGTCGACGACTCCGTGATCGAGAAGGCCGTGACCGAGGTCTTCGACCTGCGCCCGGGCGCCATCATCCGCGACCTTAGGCTCCGTCGCCCCATCTACCAGAAGACGGCCGCCTACGGCCACTTCGGCCGCAAGGACCCCGACTTCACGTGGGAGAACACGGACCGCGCCGACGAGCTGAAGGCCGCCGTCGCCAAGCTCGCGTAAGGCAAGCCAAAGACACGCGCGGAGAAGAACGGCCACTGGTCGATTGAGCCCGCGCCACCGCATGGACCCCTGTCCCGCTCGAGTAGAATCGCCTTGGCGTTTCTCTTCGACGGGGGAGGGGTCCATGTCCATAACCAGGCGTTCCTTCGTGGGTGGCGCGCTCGCGCTCGGCTCCGCGCTCGCGCTGGGCGCGTGCGCCGGGTCGGGGGACGCCGGCGACTCGGGCTCCTCCGGCGGCGCAGCCTCGGCAAGGGTGCGCGAGCGCACGGCGGACCCCATAGAGCGCGCCAAGGCGATCAAGGTCGACGCGGTGGGAGACGTGGGCCGCACCAAGGCCTTCGACCTGCACTGCGACACCATCGACGTGACGGGCATGCACGACTGGGAGCCCTACAAGTCCTGGCCCGCCATCGCGCGCTCCGGCGACCTGGCCTCCAACGACGGCGAGGTGGACCTCGCGCGCGCCGCGAGCCTGGCGCTCTGCCAAGGCTTCTCCATCTGGGTGCCGGACGAGAAGTGGGTGAGCGACTCGCTGGGCTTCTACACCGCCGCGGCCAAGTACTTCAAGGCGCAGATGTCCGCGCACGCGGACAAGGTCACGCAGGTGACGGACGCCCGCAAGATCCCGGACGTGCTCGAGTCCGGCAAGGTGGCCGCCGTGCTGACCGTGGAGTCGTGCTCGGCCCTCAGGGACTCGCTCGACGTGGTGGACACGATGGCATCGGACGGCGTCAAGATGGCGGGCCTCACCTGGAACGGCACGAACGCGCTGGGCGGCGGCCGCTCCACGACCGAGGGGCTGACCGACCTCGGGAGGAAGGCCGTCCGCCGCCTCGAGGCAAGGCGCATCGCCGTGGACGCCGCGCACCTCTCGCCCGAGTCGTTCTCGGACCTGCTCGAGTGCCGCAGGCGCCCGATCCTCATCTCGCACTGCGCCTCCAAGGCCGTGTGCGACGTGGACCGCAACGCGACGGACGACCAGTTCAAGTCCGTGGTGGACGACGGCGGCGTCGTGGGCGTGAGCTTCTGCACGGAGTTCCTCACAAGGCGCACCAAGGGGACGGACGTCACGTTCGACGAGCTCATGGCCCACTTCGAGCACTTCCTCGACCTGGGCGGGGAGGACTGCGTCTGCCTGGGGAGCGACTTCGACGGGGCGTCCGTGCCGGACTGGCTCAAGGGCGTGGACAAGCTCGGGGCGTTCCGCGCCAAGATGGCGGAGCGGCTGGGCGAGTCCGTGACGGAGAAGGTCTTCTTCCAGAACGCGTACGCCTTCATGGTGAGGAACGAGACAGCCTGATTCGCGCTTGCAAACCGCCCGCCCGTGGCCGAACATCGACACTGCGGCATGCGGCCGCGGGGCGGCCGGCGCCCCGGTCCGCGCCGGACGGAGGTCAGGCAGTTGTTCGCAGGCGTGGTTCTTGACATACCGACCCGCGCGCTCGAGGGCGCGTTCGACTACGCGGTGCCTCCGGCGCTCGAGGCCACGTGCATGGTCGGGGCCACCGTGCTCGTGCCCTTCTCGCACAGGAGGGCCGTGGGATACGTCGTGCGCACTTCTGAGCGCGAGCCGGAGGGCGTGGATCCCCGCAAGCTCAAGCCCGTGGAGGAGGTGCTCGCGCCCAGCGCGTTCGACGAGGTGGCGGTGCGCGTGGCCGCGTGGATGGCGCGGGAGTACGCCTGCCCGCTCTGCGACGCGCTGCGGCCGTTCCTCGCGCCCGGCCAGAGCGTGCGCGTGACGCGCGACTCCGAGGGCGCGACGTGGCACCTCGCGGGCGAGAAGGTCGGCCCCGTGGACGAGCGCTGGGTCTCGCTCGCGGAGGGTGCCGCGGGCTTCACGCCCCGGGCCAACGCGACCCGCCAGCGCGAGGTGCTCGAGGCGCTCTCGTCGGGCCCGGTGCGCATGGCGGAGCTCTCCGCCACGATGCCGGGGAGCGCTTCCGCCGTGGCCGCGCTCGAGCGGCACGGAGCCGTGCGGGTTGAGCTGCGCCGGCGCGTGCGCGGCGCGGACGAGACGACCACGCTCTCCAGCGCGCGTGCCAAGCGGCCGGACAGGCTCACGGACGGTCAGGTGGAGGCCCTCGACGCGATCAGGGACGCGTGCGAGGCAGGCCGGGGCGACGTCGTGGTGGTGGACGGCGTCACGGGCTCCGGCAAGACGGAGGTCTACCTGGACGCGATCGAGCGCGTGCGCGCGCAGGGCCGGGGCGCCCTCGTGCTCGTGCCCGAGATCTCGCTCACCGCGCAGACCGTGGGCCGCTTCCGCTCGCGCTTTGGGGACGACGTGGCCATCCTGCACTCGCGCCTCTCCGCGGGCGAGCGCTTCGACCAGTGGGACCTCGTCCGTCGCGGCGAGGCGCACGTCGTGGTGGGCGCACGCTCGGCCCTGTTCGCGCCTCTGCGCGACGTGGGCCTCGTGATCATCGACGAGGAGCACGAGTGGACGTACAAGCAGGAGTCCGCCCCGCGCTACCACGCGCGCGAGGTGGCGGCGCGGCTCGCTGCGGAGCGCGGCTGTGCGCTGGTGCTGGGCTCGGCCACACCCTCGCTCGAGGCGCTCGAGCGCTGCCGCGAGGGCTCGTGGGGCGGCGTCAGGTGGACGCGCGTGCGCATGCCGGAGCGGCCGGGGTCGGCCCGGCTCCCGAGCGTGCGCGTGGTGGACATGACGCAGCAGTTCGCGGGCGGCAACCGCTCGATCTTCTCCGCCCCTTTGACGGAGGCCCTGCAGGACGTGGCCGAGAAGCGCCAGAAGGCGGTGCTCATGCTCAACCGCAGGGGCTTCGCCAACTTCCTCATGTGCCGCGAGTGCGGGGCCGTGCCCGAGTGCCCGCACTGCTCCACGGCGCTCACGTACCACGAGCGGACGCACTCCCTGGTGTGCCACACATGCGGGCGCAGCTGGCCGCAGCGGGCCTACCCGGACCCGTCCACGCGCTGCCCCAACTGCGGAAGCCGCTACCTGGCGGCCTTTGGCGTGGGCACGCAGCGCGTTGAGGACGAGCTGCGCATGCTGCTGCCGGAAGACGTGGAGGTCATCCGCATGGACGCGGACACCACGCGCGGCAAGGGCGACCACCAGCGGCTGCTCGAGCGCTTCGACGCGGCCGAGTGCGCCGTGCTCGTGGGCACGCAGATGATCGCCAAGGGGCTCGACTTCCCGGAGGTCACGCTCGTGGGCGTCGTGAACGCGGACACGACGCTCAAGCTGCCGGACTTCCGCGCGGCGGAGCGCACGTACGACCTGTTGGAGCAGGTGGCGGGCCGCGCCGGCAGGGGAGAGGAGCCTGGCCAGGTCATCGTGCAGACGTACTGGGCCACGCACCCCGCCGTCGTCGCGGTCGCGCGGCACGAGCGCTCGATCTTTGTGGACGCGGAGCTGGCGGAGCGGCGCGAGGGAGGCTACCCGCCCTTCTCGCGCCTGACCAACGTGATCTGCTGGGGACGCGACGCCCGCGCCGTGCGCGAGGTGCTCGACGCCGTGGCGGCCGAGCTCAGGCGCCGCCTGGCTGGTGCGGGGGACTGGGAGGTGCTCGGCCCCACGGACTGCCTCAAGGCCAAGGTGAAGGACCGCGTGCGCAGGCACCTGCTCGTCAAGTCGCCCGTCGCGTCCGAGCCGGGCCCGCTGCTCGACGCGTGCGTGCGTGCCGTGCGCGTGCCGCGCGGCGTCAACGTGGCCATCGACGTGGACGCCTACGACATGATGTGACGCGGCCCGCCGGCGCCCCCGCCCGTGGGGTATCGATAGAGGCCAGCGCTCACGGGAAACGCGGGCCTCACCTTGGGGTACGCTAAGCCTTGTTGACAACGTACGCCCCGCCGCGCGGGGCAAGAAGGAGACCATCATGAGTGCAATCGACGACATCGTCCTGTCCCCGGACGAGCGCCTCAAGACGGAGTGCGCCCCCATCAAGACCATCGACGCCGACGTGCGCAAGCTCGCCAAGCGCATGCTCAAGGACATGTACGCGGCGGACGGCTGCGGCCTGGCCGCGCCGCAGGTGGGCGAGCTCGTGCAGCTCGTCGTGATTGATGTGGACTACGCGGGCGAGGGCAGCAAGAAGAACCCCTACGTCCTCATCAACCCCAAGGTCGTGACGGCTGACGGCCCGGAGCGCTCCTACAGCGAGGGCTGCCTGTCCTTCCCGGGCATCACGGTGGACGTGACGCGCCCGAGCCACGTGGTGGTCCAGGCCCAGAACCTCGACGGCGACCTCATGCAGTACGAGGCGCGCGACAACCTGCTCGCCGTCTGCCTGCAGCACGAGATCGACCACCTGCACGGCGTCACGATGGTCGACCACCTCACGCCGGGCAAGCGCATCGCCGCGCTGCGCGAGTACGACGAGGCCCTGGCCGCGGGCGCCCGTCCGGGCGACACCTCGGCGGAGTAGCGCTTCTCGCCCGTAAGGGCTGCCCGGCGCGTCCGGGCGCTGTCGCACAAAGGGGAGGAGAAGAACATGCGCATCGTATTCATGGGCACCCCCGACTTCGCGGTGCCCTCGCTATCGGCCCTCACGGAGGCCCACGACGTGCGCCTGGTGCTGACCAGGCCGGACGCCGTGCGCGGCCGCGGCAGGCGGCTCGAGCCCTCGCCCGTCAAGGCGCGGGCAACGGAGCTCGGCATCGACGTGCTGGAGTGCCGCCGCATATCGGACGACGTGCTCGCGCGCATCCGCGCGGCGGAGCCCGACGTCATCTGCGTGGCGGCCTTCGGCTGCATCCTGCCCGACGCCGTGCTGACCGTGGCGCCCCTGGGCTGTGTCAACGTCCACGCCTCGACGCTGCCGCGCTGGCGCGGCGCCGCCCCCATCCAGCGGGCGGTCCTCACCGGCGACGAGCGCGCCGGCGTGTCGATCATGCGCGTCGTGCACGAGCTCGACGCGGGCGCCTACTGCCGCCAGGCCTCGGTCGAGGTGGGCGAGAAGAGCTGCTCCCAGGTCATGCGGGAGCTTGCCGAGCTGGGCGCGAGGGAGCTTGTGGCCGCCCTCGGCCAGATGGAGGACGGCACGGCCGTCTGGCACGAGCAGGACGAGGCGCTCGTCACGTACGCCCACAAGATCGACAAGGCCGAGATGCTGCTCGACCCCGCGGCGCCCGCGCTCGCCAACCGCCGCCGCATCCAGGCCTCGACCGACGCCGCGCCCGCGCGCATGCAGGTCGCAGGCAGGGGCGTCCGCGTCACGTGCGCCTGCATGGCGGCACCCGACGCCACCGTCCGCCCCGGTGAGCTCGCGGTGGGCAAGCACGAGGTGCTCCTGGGCTGCGCGGACGGCGCGGTCAGGCTCCAGCGCGTCAAGCCCGACGGCAAGCGCGAGATGGACGCAACCGCCTGGGCGGCGGGCCTCCACCAGAAGAGCCTGGGCTGGGAGCACGTCTAGCATGGCGAGGCTCTCTCCCGCACGGCGCGTCGCCCTCGAGCTCGCGGGCGAGTGCCGCCAGCGCCACGCCCGCGCGCGCGACCTCATGCGCACCTCGGCCGCCATGGACGGCCTCGCCCCGCGCGACCGCGCGCTCGCGACGCGCCTCGTGCTCGGGACGCAGCGCGCCCGCGGCCTGCTGGACGCCACGATCGAGTCGCACCTCACGCGCGGCCACCTGGAGCCGCGCCTGCGCGACGCGCTGCGCATCTCCACGTTCGAGGTGCTCTACCTGCAGACGCCCACGCGCGCGGCCGTGAGCCAGGGCGTGGAGCTCGCGGGTCTGGCCTCCAGGCGCGCCCGCGGCCTCGCAAACGCAGTGCTCAGGCGCATCGCGGCGGAGGACCTGCCCCGCATGGACGCCGCCCGTGCCCGCCTTCGCGACCAGGGCGAGAAGAACGCGGCCCCCTCGGCCGAGGACGTCGCCCTCGTGGCGGCCCTCCCGCAGTGGCTGGCCCGCGCCCTCGTGGAGTCGCTCGAGACCGGTGCCCGCGGCCTCGCGCTCGCGGCCATGGAGCCGCCCGTGCCCACGGTTGCGGCCAACCTCAACCTAGCCACGGCAGACGATGCCCGAGCCCTCCTGCAAGAGGCCGGGCTCGAGCCCACGCCGCTCCCGTGGCCCGGCTGCCTCGCGCTCGGCAGGCAGGCGGGCCTCGCCGCATCCGGGCTCGTGGAGTCGGCGCGGGTGCTGCCGGCGGACCCGGCGGCGCAGGTCGTCTCGTGGCTGGCGGCGCCTGCAGCGGACGTCGATTCCATGCTCGAGGTGGGGCAGGGCCGCGCCACCAAGACGCTCCTCATGGCGGGCGCCAACGCCGCGCTCGGCGGCCACGTGATCCTGACCTCGGTCGACTCGGTCGAGTTCAAAGCCAAGCTCGCCCGCGAGCGCACCCAAGGGGGCGGTCTGGCCAACCGCGCCCAGACCGTCGTGCTCGACGGCACGCTCCTGGGCTCGCCGGACGTGCCGGAGCCCCTCCGCCGCAGCTTCCCCCACGTGTTCGTGGACGCCCCCTGCTCGGGCACGGGCACGATGCGCCGCCACCCTGAGGTCGCCTGGGTCGCTCGAGTGCGCGTCCGTGCAGGGGCCCGAGGCCGCCCTGCCGTCGCTCCAGCTCAGGATGCTCGCGGCCGCGTCCACGCGCGTCGCCCCGGGCGGCACGCTTGCGTACTCCACGTGCTCCGACCTGCGGGCGGAGGACGAGGACGTCGTCCACGCGTTTCTCGCCAGCGATGCGGGACGCGGCTTCGCGCCAGTGCCCGTCACCCAGGCGCCCTGCGTGGCGTCTCTCCCGGATGGCGCCCGCGCCGTCCTGAGGGGCATGACGGACGCGGGGGGCTTCCTGCGCACGGAGGGCGCCTCCGCGCTCGGCCTCGACTGCGACGGCCACTTCATGGCGCTCATGCGTCGCGTAAGGTAGCGCAAGGCGATTCGCGTTGCATAAAGGAGGGGAGTCCCGATTGCTCGGAACTCCCCTTGTCTCGCCTATTCTCTTGCTGACCTGGTCAGACATCCTTGGAAGGCGTCCGCAAGCCTGGGCTACTACTTGGAATTCTTCTGGTCGGTGTTGTAGAACCCGGAGCCCTGGAACACGATGCCGGAGGGAACAAAGACCCGCTTTGCCTCGGACCCGCACTTGGGGCAGCTCACGTCGGGATGCTCGTTCATGGGGTGCTCGACCTCAAACTGGTTGCCGCACTCCGTGCACTTGTAATCGTATACAGCCATTTCAACCCTCCGGTAAAGCCATGTGCAAGATTTCTCGCTCGCGTTTTACACGGCGTTATGTACCCAACGTCGAATGAATCTAGCACTAAGTTCTGCGCTACGATGTCAGGTGACACGGAATCTGCTTTATACCATAAAACGGGGAGAAGAACATGGCGTTCAAGGCGGCGATCTTCGACTGTGACGGCACGCTGGTGGACTCGATGCCCATGTGGCACGACGAGACCGTCGGCCTGCTGCAGCGGCATGGCGTGACGGACCCGGAGGCCGTCTTCGTGGAGAGCGAGCATCTGCCGCTCAACGAGATGTGCGCGTACTTCCACGAGCGCTACATCCCCGGCGCCTCATCGCAGGAGCTCGTGGACGAGCTCAAGGCCCGCGTCCGCCGCGCCTACGCGCACGACGTGAGGATGCTGCCCGGATGCCGCGCGTTTCTCGACAGCCTGCGCGAGGCGGGCATCCCCATGGTCGTGGCGTCGTCCACCACGCGCCCCGAGCTCGAGGTGGCGCTCGACGCGCAGGGCATCCGCGGTTACTTCAGGGACGTGATCTCGACCGGCGGCAAGATCCGCAGCAAGAAGTACCCCGACGTGTGGTACGCGGCGCTCGACGTGCTGGGGAGCCGCCCCGAGGACACCTGGGTGTTTGAGGACGCGCCGTTTGGCACCACGAGCGCGCGCAAGGCCGGCCTCCACACGGTCTGCCTCTTCAGCCCGCATGGCGACCGCGACCTGGACGAGTGCGCCGCCGCCTGCGACATCCTCGTGCACGGCTACCCGGAGCTCTCGGTCGCGCGCCTGGACGACTACGCGGTGCCGGTCGCGTCCGGTGTCCCGGACTCCGCGCATCCCGGCACGACCCTGCGCGCGCTCGTGGTGGCGGGTTCCCCGGAGGCGAGCTCTCCCGAGCTCGTGGCCAATCTCGCGTCGCGCGCGGACTACGTGATCGCCGCGGATGCCGGCGCGGACGCCCTCAAGCGCGCGGGCGCGCGGCCCGACGTCTTCTGCGGCGACGCGGACTCCGCCACGAGCGACGCCGTCGCGTGGGCCCGCTCCGTCGTGGGCCGCGACATCGCGTTCCCGGTGGAGAAGTACGCGACCGACCTGGCCCTGGCCATAGACTGTGCCAGGCACGAGGCCGCCCGCAGGGGCGCCCGCCTTCAGCTCACGGTCACGAGCGCCTCCGGCGGCAGGCCCGACCACGCGCTCGCGGTCATCGGCCAGCTGGCGGCCGCGGCGGACGCCTCGCCGCTGCTGGCGGAGGACGGCTTTAGCTGCCGCGTGCTCAGCCCGAAGGGCCTTGCCACCTGGAGGCTGGGCGGGGAGGACGTGGGCAGGCGCTTCTCGGCCATCGCGGTGGCGGAGGGGACCGTCGCGTCCGAGCGCGGGCTCAAGTGGGAGCTGGACCACCGAGCGCTGCCCCTCCTGGGCGACGAGGGCGTCTCGAACGTCGTCGCCGCGCCCGGCGCCAGCGTCACGTGCCACGCGGGCAGGCTCGCCTGCTTCCTCCTCAAGAGGTAGCCACAAGGGGCCACCGCGCCGCGTTTGCAAATCAGATGCCGGGGGAGAGGGACGAGGCGTTCCGCCCCCGGCTCACATATATATGCTCGTGCAACAAGGCCGCGACACAAAAAAGAGGCCCCTTGCTGGACCTCCTCGGATTTGCTTGGTAAGCGCTTCTCGCCAGATGCTACGCCTGATAGGCGGAACGAGCGACGTTGCCCTTCTTGAGGCAGCGGGTGCAGACGTTCTTCTTGACGGGCTTGCCATCCTCGAAGACGGTGACGCGCTGGATGTTGGGCTTGAACTTGCGGATGACGGTGCGGTGGGAGTGGCTAACAGAGCGACCAGCAACAGCGTGCTTACCGCAGATATCACATACCTTCGACATTATTACGACCTCCAACGAGCGGCGCTTAGCGCCAGTAATCTCTCAAGTGCCGTGTAAATATAGCACAGCGCACGCCACATGCAAGTCGAGACCACGCCCTCTTGTGGTGGTTTTGTAGCGAAGACCATAGGCATTGTGCCCCCGCGGTGTTGGACATTCTCCCGTTTGGCGCGAATGTCCCACCAAACGCGCACGTGCCGGGATTCGCGCGGTTCGAAAAACGCCGCCCTGCGCTATTATGTTTTGGAATCATGCCCAGCCGAGCCTGGGCCGTGGTCGAGAGGAGACTTACATGGCAAACGTCGTTCCTGGAACCCTCAAGGTGTCGAACGACTGCATCGCGGACCTTGCCGGCTACGCGGCGCTCGAGTGCTACGGCGTCGTGGGCATGGCCGTGACGGACCAGCAGGAGGGCGTGGCCCGTCTGCTGCCCACGTACCGGCTGCGCAAGGGAATCGACGTCTCTAGCGAGGGTGGCAAGGTCATCATCGACCTGCACGTCATCGTCGAGCAGGGCATCAACATGAGCTCTGTCTCGGACAACCTCGTGAGCTCCGTCAAGTTCATTCTGAGGAAGATCGCCGAGCTCGACGACGTCGAGGTACGCGTACACATCGAGGGAATGCGCACGCGCGCCTAGCGCCCGCGCCATGGCACCCAACAGGAATTCGAGGTTATCCAGAATATGATTGCCAACGCTGTCCGAACCTGCTTCCCCATCGCGGCGAAGGTCGTCGCCGACAAGGCGGACGAGATCAACAAGCTCAACGTCTTCCCGGTTCCCGACGGGGACACTGGCACGAACATGTCCCTCACCCTCGGCACCGTCGTGGGCGAGATCGAGTCGCTCCCGAGCGATGCCTCCATGTCCGACATCGCGAAGGCGATCACGCACGGCTCCCTCATGGGCGCCCGCGGCAACTCCGGCGTCATCACGAGCCAGATCCTGCGTGGCGTCGCGGAGGGCCTCGCTGCGGCAAAGGGCCCCGACGCCACGACCGCTGACATCGCCGCCGCACTCAGGAACGGCGTGAAGGTCGCGTTCAAGGCGGTCCGCAAGCCCGTCGAGGGCACCATCCTCACGGTGCTGAAGGACGTCTCCGCCAGGGCCGACCAGATGGAGAAGGCCAAGGCGACCCCGCAGGAGACCCTGGACGCCATCGTGGTCGAGGCGTATGAGTCCGTGGCCCGCACGCCCGATCTTCTCCCCGTGCTCAAGGAGAACGGCGTGGTCGACTCCGGCGCATACGGCCTGGCAACGTTCATCGAGGCGTTCGTGAACGCCTTCGAGGGCAAGGCCGGCGAGGTCTCCGACTTCAAGACCACCGTCGACTCCACCGACGCCAAGAAGCAGGTCGCAAACGTCGTCGACATCGAGATCAACGACGACTGGGAGGGCTCGAAGTATCGCTACTGCACCGAGTTCCTGTTCCACGCGGACAGCCCCGACTTCGACGAGGACGCCAACCTCAAGTACCTTGCGTCCATGGGCGACTGCGAGCTGCTCGTGGGCTCTAACCCCGACTACAAGATCCACGTTCACACCAACCGCCCGGACCGCGTCCTGCGCCACATGCTGCACCGCGGCCAGATCTACAACGTCTTCGTGCACAACATGGACCTCGAGGCGCAGGAGCGCACCGAGTCCATCCGCGAGGACAAGCAGGCGGAGAAGCCCAAGCCCAAGGAGCCGCAGAAGAACCTCGGCTTCGTGGCCGTTGCGGCCGGCAGCGGCCAGGCGGACATCCTGAAGTCGCTCGGCGTCGACGTGATCGTCTCCGGCGGGCAGACCATGAACCCGTCCACGGCAGACATCCTGGGCGCCATCGAGGAGTGCAACGCCAAGAACGTGATCGTGCTCCCCAACAACGGAAACATCCGCATGGCCTCCGAGGCGGCCGTCTCCGCCGTCGAGGGCATCAAGGCGGCGGTCGTCCCGACCAAGAGCGTGCTGCAGGCGTTTGCCGCCATGTTCGTGGCCGACCCGGACGGCAGCCTCGAGGACAACGTGGCGGACATGACCGAGGCCATCGGCGAGGTGCGCGACGGCGAGGTCACGACGGCCGTGCGCGACTCCAGCGCGGCCGACGGCACGCCCATCCACAGCGGCGACGTCATGGGCATCGAGGGCGGCGCGATCGTGGTCGTGGGCAACGACGTCGAGAAGGTCACCGTCGAGCTCATCAACAAGATGCAGGACGAGGAGGAGGGCGACACCCTCACGATCCTCGCGGGCTCCGACCTTTCCGACGAGGCGTTCCAGCACCTGCTGGACGAGGTCGAGAAGGCCCAGCCCGACCTCGAGGTCGACTCCCACCGTGGCGAGCAGCCGCTCTATCCGGTCGTGTTCTCCATCGAGTAGAGAAGAGCTGGCATAGGTGGTGGGCAGCGTCCCGACAACCGCAGAGGTGGGCGAGAGGCTCTCGAGGACCTGCTCGCTCACGGATGACGTCTCGCACCTGAGGTACGTTTCGGGTGCGAGACGCACTGCGTTGGAGCGTCTGGGCATCGTGCGCGTGCGCGACCTGTTCCTGCACGTGCCGAGCCGCTACCTCGACTTCACGAACGTGACGGACATCGCCCACGCCGACGTGGGCCAGGTGGCGACCATCGTGGCGACGGTGGACAAGGTGGCGCTCAAGCGCCCGCGGCCCCACATGCAGATCGTGGAGGTCTACCTGCTGGACCAGACGGGCGTGATCGAGGCGACGTTCTTCCGCCAGCCGTGGATCGCGGACCAGCTCAAGCAGGGCGACCAGGTGGCGCTTTCCGGCAAGGTCACGTTCGGCTACGGCTTCAAGCAGATGAAGGCCCCGTTCTTCGAGGTGCTCGGCAGCGGGGGCGAGGCGGCGGACATCGCGCGCATCCTGCCCGTGCATCCCGTGGGCGAGGGCATATCCGCAGCGTGGATGAGGAGGATCGTCTCCGCGGCCGTGGCGGACGCAGGTGACGTGGCCGATTTTCTCCCCGCGGGGATCGTCGCCAGGCACGGGCTCATGACGCTCGCGCGCGCCATTCGCGAGGTGCACTTTCCCTCGAGCATGGCGCAAAAGGACCTCGCGCGGCGCAGACTCGCCTTCGACGAGCTGCTCTGCCTGCAGCTCGCGCTCCGCACGCGCCAGCAGGTGGAGCTTGGCGACGTCACGCCCGTGGCGCACGCGACGGACGGCCCGCGCATGCGGGCGCTGCTGGCCGCCATGCCCTTCGAGCTCACGGACGAGCAGCGCGCCGCGGCCGACCAGATCCTGACGGACATGGGCTCCGGCCACGTGATGAACCGCCTGCTCCTGGGCGACGTCGGCACGGGCAAGACGGCCGTCGCCGCCGTGGCGCTCGCGGCGGTGGCGGACACGGGAAGCCAGGCAGCGGTCATGGCGCCCACGTCGGTCCTCGCGCGCCAGTACGCGCAGAAGCTCGGCCCGCTCCTGGACGAGGCGGGCATCACGTGGCGCCTGGTCACGGGCGCGACGGACGCCAAGGCCAGACAGGAGGCCGCGACGGCCATCGCCGCGGGGGACGTCTGCGTCGCCTTCGGCACGACGGCGCTCCTCTCGGACGACGTCGCGTTCCGCCGACTCTCGCTCGTGGTGATCGACGAGCAGCACCGCTTTGGCGTGGGCCAGCGCGCGGCCCTGCGCGAGAAGGGCGCGGGCGCCGACCTGCTGGCCATGACGGCGACGCCCATCCCCAGGACGCTTGCGCTGTCGATCTACGGCGACATGCAGTGCTCGCGCATCACCAAGCGGCCGCGTGCGGGCGCCGGCGTCAAGACCACGTGCATCCCGCCGGAGAGCGCGGACCTCGCGTACGGCGCCATCCGCGAGGCGTGCGAGGCGGGCCACCAGGCCTACGTGGTGTGCCCCCTGGTGGACGAGAAGGACGACGGCTCGGAGCTCGACGACGTCCCGGAGGCGTCGCGCTCCACGGCGTCCAGGATCCACTCCGCCGTCCAGACGCAGCGCGAGCTCGCGCGCGGGGCGCTCAAGGGTCTCCGTATCGGGCTGCTCACGGGCAGGATGTCCGCGGACGAGAAGGACGAGGCGATGGAGTCGTTCCGCGCGGGCGACCTGGACGTCCTCGTGAGCACGACGGTGATCGAGGTCGGCGTGGACGTCCCCAACGCCACGGTCATGCTCGTGTACGACGCGGACCGCTTTGGCCTCGCGACCCTGCACCAGCTGCGCGGCCGCGTGGGCCGCGGCGACTGGCCTGGCGAGGTCTTCCTGGAGTGCGCCGCCAAGAAGAACACGACGGCGCGCCAGAGGCTGCAGGCGCTCGAGAAGACGTCCGACGGCTTCGAGCTCGCGGAGCTCGACCTGCGGCTTCGCCACGAGGGCGAGGTGCTGGGCCTGCGGCAGCACGGCGGCGTATCGCTCAGGCTCGTGGACCTGGCCGAGGACGGGGACCTCGTGGCCTGGGCGCACGAGGACGCGGAGCGCATCGTGGCAAAGGACGCCACGCTCTCGTCCGACGAGCTGCGACCGCTCGCGATGGAGGTAAGGGACCGCTTTGGCGCGTACTTCGAGGAGGTGCTCCGCGCATGAGGATAGTCGGTGGCAGATGGAGGGGGCATCCCCTCGAGGCGCCGGACGGGCGCGACGTGACGCGGCCCACCACGGACCGCACGAGGGAGTCCATGGCGTCCATGGTGCTCTCGGCCTTCGGGCTCGACCTCGCGGGCGTGAGCGTGCTGGACGCCTTCGCGGGCTCGGGCGCCATCGGCTTCGAGCTCCTCTCGCGCGGCGCCGCGAGCTGCACGTTCGTGGACCGCGACCGCGGCGCCGCCGCGCGCGTGCGCAGGAACGCCCGCTCGCTCGGCGCGGAGGGCGTCTCGCACGTGCTGCCGGGGGACGTGTTCCGCCTGGCACGGCGCCCGGGCATGAGGGGCGCGCCCTTCTCGCTCGTGGTGCTCGACCCGCCGTACGCGGTGTCGAGCGCGGACGTGAGCCGCCTCGTGGGCGACCTGTGCGCCTCCGGCCTTCTGGCCGCCCGCGCGCTCGTGCTGTACGAGCATGCGTCAAAGGAGCCGGGGCTCGCGCTCGCGGGCGCGCGTCAGCTGCGCGAGAAGTCGCACGGCATCACGACGGTCGAGATCCTAGAGCTGGAAGAGAAGAACGCGGATGCGGGGGAGTCGCATGAAGCCTGACAGGATAGAGCGCGTGGTCGTGCCGGGGACGTTCGACCCGGTCACGTTTGGCCACCTGGACGTGATCGGCAGGGCGCGCAGGCTCTTTCCCCACGTGACGGTGGGGGTCGCCGCGTCGGTGGGGAAGAACGGCACGGGGCCGACCTTCTCGCTCGACGAGCGCGTGGACATGCTGCTCGAGGCGCTGGGGGAGTGCGGCCTCACGGACGGCGTGGAGGTCAGGCCGTTCTCGGGGCTGCTCGTGTCGTTCTGCAAGGAGGTCGGCGCCGGCGGCGTGGTCAAGGGCCTGCGCGCCATGACCGACTTCGAGTACGAGCTCCAGCAGGCGGACCTCAACAGCAACATGGCGCCGGACATCGAGTCCGTCTTCGTCATGTCGAACCCCAAGTACGGCTACGTGTCGTCCTCGATCGTGCGCGAGCTGGCGTCGCTCGGGACCGACGTGTCGTTCCTCGTGCCCAAGGTCGTGGAGCGCCACCTGGAGGAGCACTACCACACGCGTTAAATGTGCAGGTGTTGACGTTAGCTGGCGCTAATCTGATACTATAGGGCGACGCGACCGCGGCGCGAACGCACTGCCAGGCCGCACGGAAGTCGAAAGGAGACCCGTATGCAACCGGGTGAGGAAATAGAGAGCCTGGTTGGCGAGCTCGAGCAGATCGTGAGCGAGGGCAAGACGCCGCTCACGGGCGGCGGCCAGAAGAAGATCGTCGACTCCCAGGCAATCTACGAGATACTTGACGAGATCCGCGACAAGTTCCCGCAGGAGTTCGCCGACGCGCGGCGCATCGTGAAGGAGGAGGCCGAGACGCTCGAGCGCGCCCAGCAGCAGGCCGACGCCATCATCGCGGACGCCCAGCAGCAGGCCATGATCCTCGCGGGCGACCAGGAGGTCGTGCGCCTCGCCCAGCAGCAGGCCGACGACATCCGCGACAAGGCCGCGCAGTACGAGCGCGACACCCGCTACAACGCCGAGGAGTACGCGGACACCGTCCTCGCGCACCTCGAGGACAACCTCAAGTCCCTCACCACCTCGGTCACGCGCGTGCGCCAGACGCTGGACGAGAACTCCGGCGCCCGCGGCCAGTCCAACGACGTCAACTGGTAGCCGCCATGCAGAGGGTCACGCAGATACTTGACACCCGCCTCCAGGAGGCTGGGGACACGCTGCCCGTATCGGGCCATCTGGACGAGAAGGGCTACTCCCTCGGCGGGCACGACTTCACGCTGCCCGAGGGGATCGACTACGACCTCGTGCTCACGAACGCGGGCGAGGGCATCCTGGCGACGGGCATGCTCCGCGCGCACGTAGAGGGCACCTGCGACCGCTGCCTCGGCAAGGCCGAGTTCGACGTGAACGGCGAGGTGGACGAGTACTACCTGTTCAAGGCACCGCAGGAGCCCGTCGACCAGGACGATGACGATGACGTGGACTTCGCTCTCGTGGGTCCCGACAACACGATCGACCTCACGGACGCGCTCTCGTCCGCGCTCCTGATGGAGACGCCGTTCGTCGTGCTGTGCCGCGAGGACTGCAAGGGCCTTTGCCCCGTCTGCGGCGCCAACCTGAACGAGGTCGACTGCGGCCACGGCGCGCAGATCGAGGCCGAGCGCGAGCGCGACCGCATGGACGCGAGCCCGTTCAGCGCGCTCAGGGACCTGCACCTGGACGAGTAGCGCCCGTCCTCGCGGCTCGCGGCCGCCGCAATTGCGTCAATACCGTGAGCTTCGCGAAATTTGGCGTGGAGAATTGCTATCGCGCCGCCCAGATGGCCCGCGCGTGGTATAGTCTCTTCTCGTGTGTTTTATGGAAGACCGCTCAGGTCCCAGTGGCCTGGCAAAAAGTGAGTCTAAGAGAGGTTCAAGATGGCAGTACCCAAGCAAAAGAAGGGCCGCGGCGCCACGCACACTCGTCGTTCGGCCAACAGCAAGCTCGCCGCTCCGGCACGTTCCGTCTGCCCGCAGTGTGGCGCACCTAAGCTTCCGCACCACGTGTGCCCCAACTGTGGCTACTACAAGGACCGCGAGGTCGTCGTGACCGAGTAGTCGTCATGAGAGACGAGGCCTAGGAGGCCGGCCCTTCTGGGGTCGGTCTCCTTTCGTATGGATGCGCCGCGGCGCGAGCTTGAGGAGGAAGACATGTGTACCATCTGCGTTGATGCCATGGGTGGCGACAGGGAGCCGCAGGTTGTCCTCGACGGCGTGGCGGCCGCCCTCGCGCAGGACCAGGGCCTCAAGGTCCTCATGGCGGGCGACGGGGACGTCGTCGAGCCGTTCTGCGCCAAGCATGACCGCGCCACGGCGCTCGTGACCACCCAGACCATCGGCATGGGGGAGCACCCCACCGAGGCCATCCGCGAGAAGAAGGACTCGAGCATCGTGCGCGGCCTTGGCGCCGTGCGCTCGGGCGAGGCGGATGGGTTCTTCTCCGCCGGATCCACCGGGGCGATCTTCGCCGCGGCGACGTTCGGCGTGGGCAGGATCAGGGGCATCAAGCGCCCGGCCATTGCCTGCGCCGTGCCGGGGCTCTCTGGCAAGAACACCGTCTACCTGGACATGGGCGCAAACGCCGACGTCCGTCCCGAGATGGTCGTGCAGTTCGCGCACATGGGCCGCGCCTACTCCAAGGTCGCCCTCGGCGTCGAGGACCCCAAGGTCGCGCTCCTTTCCAACGGGTCGGAGGACACCAAGGGCTCCGAGGCCGTCATTGCGGAGCACGAGGCGCTTGCGGCCGCCGGCGGCGACACGTGGTTCGTGGGCAACTGCGAGGGCACGGACATCCTCATGGGCCTCTTCGACGTGATCGTGACGGACGGCTTCGCTGGCAACGTCGCGCTCAAGTCCATCGAGGGCACGGCAAAGTTCATGATGAAGCGCGTCATGAACGCGACGAAGGAGTCCAAGCGCGCGCTCATCGGCGCGGGGCTCCTCAAGCCGGCGCTCAAGTCGATCGCGGCGGACCTCTCGGGCGACGCGTACGGCGGCGCCGCGCTCCTCGGCGTGAAGGCGCCGGTGTTCATCGGCCACGGGGCCACGTCCGTCGACGCCGTCAAGCACGGCACCCTGGCCACGGCCGCGGCCGTGCGCGGCGAGCTTGTGGACAAAATCGCCCACACGATTGCCGAGGAGCGCTAGCAGGGTACAATCGTCGTGTATGGCACCATCAAAATCAGAAGGAGCCCACATGGAACGCTCTGAGATCGCCCAGAAGGTAGAGGACTGCGTACGCGACGCGCTGGGACTCGCGGATGACGTAACGCTCGAGGAGTCCACCACGCTCAAGGACCTCGGCGCGGACTCCTTCGACCAGCTCGAGATCATGGTCGCGCTGGAGGAGGAGTTCGGCATCAAGCTCGAGGACGCGCTCGACGGCGCCGACATGTCGTCGATCAACACCATCGGCCAGACGGTCGACCTCGTCCAGGGCCAGCTCTCGTAGAGCCTCTAAGGGGATACAGGGATTTGAAGATTCATCAGAGGGTGGCGGCAGTCGAGAAGATTTGCGGCCACGAGTTCAAGGACAAGACGCTCATCACGTCTGCCATCACCCATCCGTCCGCCGTCGAGGGCAAGCCCGTCTCGGCATCGTACGAGCGGCTCGAGTTCCTGGGCGACTCCATCCTGGGCGCCATGGTGGCGACGGACCTCTTCGAGCAGTTCCCCGCCATGGACGAGGGCGGCCTCACGCGCATGAAGATCTCGCTCGTGAGCGGCAAGACGCTCTCGGAGGTCGCGGGCAAGCTCGGCATCGGCGACCTCATCGTCTTCGGCGAGTCCGAGAAGGGCACCGGCGCGCGCGGCATGCACTCCGCGCTCGAGAACGTGTACGAGTCCATCGTGGGCGCGCTCTACCTCGACGCCGGCTTCGAGGTCACGCACGAGTTCGTGAAGGAGACCCTCACCCCGTACATGTCCCCCAAGCTCGCCGAGAGGCCCCTCTCGCCCAAGTCGCGCCTGCAGGAGGTGACGCAGCGCGACATGCGCTGCGCGCCCGAGTACAAGCTCGAGGACGAGGAGGGTCCCGCGCACAAGCCCACGTTCACCTCGGTCGTCCTCGTGGACGGCAGGCGCGTGGGCAGGGGCTCCGGCACCTCCAAGAAGGAGTCGGAGAGCGCCGCCGCGCTCGACGCGCTCGAGCGCCTGGGCTACCAGCAGGCCAAAGAGTAGCCACACTCAGAAAGGTTTCCGTCCGACGTGTATCTGAAGTCGCTCACCCTCAAGGGCTTCAAGTCCTTTGCCGACAAGACGCAGCTCGTGTTCGACCCCGGCCTCACGGTCGTGGTTGGGCCCAACGGCAGCGGCAAGTCGAACATATCGGACTCCATCCTCTGGGTCCTGGGCGAGCAGAGCGCCAAGATGCTGCGCGGCCAGGCGATGGAGGACGTGATCTTCTCCGGCTCCTCCGGCCGCCAGGCCGTTGGCCTCGCCGAGGTCACCATCGTGCTCGACAACACGGACCGGACGCTGCCCATCGACTTCTCGGACATCGCCATCACGCGGCGCATGTACCGCTCGGGCGAGTCCGAGTACCTCATCAACGGGGCGCCGTCGCGCCTGCGCGACATCACGGACATCCTGCACGACTCCGGCCTCGGCAAGGACACGCACTCCATCATCAGCCAGGGCAAGCTCGACTCTATCCTCGCGAGCCGCCCGGAGGAGCGCCGCGAGCTCGTGGAGGAGGCCGCGGGCATATCCAAGCACCGCCGCCGCAAGGAGCGCTCCGAGCGCAAGCTCAAGGCGATGCAGGACAACCTCACGCGCGCCAAGGACATCGAGCGCGAGATCAACCGGCAGCTCAGGCCCCTCGAGCGTCAGGTCGACAAGGCCCGCCACCACCGCGGCCTCACCAAGCAGCTCGACGAGCTCGAGACCACGCTCCTCGTGGACGACCTCCGCCAGCTCCAGGACCGCTACGGCGTGCTCACGGAGCGCGGCAAGGAGGCCGACGCCGCCATCGAGCTGGCGCAGTACCGCCTGGACGAGAAGAACCGCGACCTCGAGAAGTACCAGTCGCTCCTCGAGCAGAAGGGCATCTTCGTGGGCGACCTCGGCGAGCAGCGTCGCCGGATGCAGGACCTCCTCGGCAGGATGGACTCGGACATGCGCCTGCTGGAGGAGAAGGGCAAGAACATGGTCTCGCGCCTCTCCGAGATGCGCATGAACCTATCGGCCATGGAGCGCCAGTCGCGCGAGGCGTCGGTGGAGCACGAGCGCGTGGCGGGGGAGTACTCGGACGCCCGCGTGAGGGCCGACGAGCTGCAGTCCCGCGTGGCGGAGCTCGGTCCGGCCGCGCGCGAGGCAAGCGAGCGCAGGCGTTCCCTCGGCAAGAGGGTCGCGCAGCTCACGGCCGACGTGCGCGCGTCGCAGCGGACGGCCGACGCGGAGACGCTCGCCTTCGCCAAGGCGCGCGACCAGATCTCGAACGCCGAGGTGGAGGACCAGATGTTCGAGAGCCGCCTCAAGCAGATCGAGGACGGCGTCAGGACGGCCAAGGAGGCCCTCGAGGGCCGCAGGGCGGACGCCAAGCGCCTGGAGGAGGAGCTCTCCCGCGCCCGCGAGGCGGAGGACGCCGCCGTCGCCAAGATCCGCGACCGCAAGGACGCCGTGTCCCGCGCGCGCTCCGACGAGGGCGAGGCCCGCGGCAGGCTCTCCTCGTCCAAGGCGACGCTGAGGGCGCTCGAGGCCGTCGAGGCCCAGACCGAGAACGCGAGCAAGCTCGTGGCGGCCCTCTCCAAGCGCCAGGCAAATGACATCGAGTGCCGCGTGGCGGACCTCTTCGAGGCCCCGCAGGAGCTCGAGGGCATCGTGGAGGCGCTCCTGGGCGAGGACGTCCTCGCGCTCGTGGCGCGCGATGCCGACGGTGTCGCGACCCTCGTCGAGGCGGCGCTCAAGTCGGGCGAGAAGGGCAGGGCCACGGTCGCCTCGCTGGCGGAGGGCGGCACTTCTCGCCCGGCCGATGCCCCCGGCAGGGGCATCGTGGAGGAGCTCACCGTGCGAGAGGACGCACGCGGGCTCGTGGGGGCGCTCCTGGGCGACGTGCGCGTGGTGGACGACGTCCGCGCGGCGCTCGCGGCGCACGAGGAGGTGCCGGCGCTCACGTACGTGACGCCGCAGGGCGTGACGGTGCTTCCCGACGGCAGGGTCGAGGTCGGCACGGCGGGCGGCGCGGAGCAGGGCTCGCTCGAGCGCAAGCGCCGCATCAGGGCGCTGCGCGACGGCATGGGCGAGCTCGAGGCGGCGCTTGCCGAGGCGACGGGCCGCATATCCTCGGCCGAGGCGGAGCTCGCGGACGCGCGCGATGCGAGCGCGAGCGCCAAGGGCGAGGTCGCGCGGCTCAAGGGCGAGCTCTCGTCCGCGACGTCCGAGGTGGGCAGACTCGAGGCGCAGCTGCGCCAGGCCAGCTCCGAGCAGGCGCAGGTATCCAAGAACCGCGCCGCTGCCGCGGAACGAGCGGGCAAGGCTCGCAAGGAGGTCGAGCGCCACAAGGCGGCCGCTGACGAGGCCGAGAGGCGCACGAGCGAGCTCTCGAGCAAGCTCGAGGAGGCCTCGACGGAGCGCCAGCGCGCGTCGCACGAGGAGAACGAGACGCAGGACAAGCTGTCCGACGCCAAGCTCAAGCTTGCGACCATCGTCGAGCGACGCAACCACCTCGCCGTGCGCGAGGAGGAGCTCAGCCGCCAGGTGGCGGACCTCGAGAAGCGCCGCAGGCAGACCGAGGAGAGCTCCCGCGCGCTCGACGTGCTGAGGCTCCGCGTGGAGCCGCTGCACGAGCGCTACGAGGCCGTGCACGAGCGCGCCCTCGCCTGGGCCGCGCGCCTGAAGGACCGTGCCTCGCTCGCCGAGGCGGACTCCGACTCGCTCAAGAAGACGATTGCGGACGCCCGCGAGGCCGTGAGAGCGGCCCAGGGCGAGCTCGACCGCGCCAACGGCGTGGCGAGCAACGTGAAGGTCGAGGTCGGCAAGCTCGAGGTGCAGGTCGAGAACGCCATCAACGACATCGTGTCGAGGGGCTACGTGCTCGAGGACGCGCTGGCGCTGCCCGAGCCGGAGGACCGCGTCGCCATGGAGAAGACCGTGGCGCGCATAAAGCGCGAGCTTTCGGACATGGGGCCCGTGAACGAGGTCGCCATGGACGAGTACGAGCGGCTCAAGAAGCGCTCGGACTACATAGGGGAGCAGGTGGCTGACCTCGAGCAGGCCCGGAAGGCGCTCGCCAAGATCAACGCGGCCATCGACCGGAAGATGCGCCGCCAGTTCCTGGTGGTGTTCGACAAGGTCAACGCGAACTTCTCGGAGATATTCTCCATGCTCTTCCCCGGCGGCAAGGCCCACCTGGAGATGACGGACCCGGACCACCTGGACGAGACCGGCGTCGAGATCGTGGCGCAGCCGCAGGGCAAGAGGATCCAGAAGATGACGCTCATGAGCGGTGGCGAGAAGTCGCTCACGGCGCTCGCCCTTCTCTTTGCTGTGTACAAGACGCGCACCGTGCCGTTCTACGTGTTCGACGAGGTCGAGGCGGCGCTCGACGATTCGAACCTCTCCAAGCTGCTCGACGCGATCGAGAGGCTGAAGGAGACGACGCAGCTTATAGTAATCTCTCACCAGAGGCGGACCATGGAGCAGGCCGACGTGCTGTACGGCGTGTCCATGCAGGCGGACGGCGTCAGCCACGTCGTGAGCCAGCGCCTCGACAGGACGACGGGAAAGGTGGTCGAGGCCTAGATGGGCATGTTCGATAGCTTGAAGCGCGGGCTCGCGCGCTCCCGCGAGGCGATCGCGGAAGTCTTCTACATGGGCGGCGAGGTCGACGAGGACTTCTGGGAGGACCTCGAGGACCGCCTGGTCATGGGCGACATGGGCGCCGAGGTGGCCATGAAGGTCACGGACGACCTGCGCGAGCAGGCCGCGCGCGAGGGCCTCAAGACGGCCCGCCAGCTCAGCCGCGCGCTCGCGGAGCGGCTCGCCAAGGAGTTCGTCCCAGCGGAGGTCGACCCGTTCGAGGACCTGCCGTCCTGCGTGCTCTTCGTGGGCATCAACGGCGCCGGCAAGACCACGACGGTGGGCAAGCTCGCCGGCGTCGCCAAGCGCGAGGGCAAGCGCTGCGTCATCGGCGGCGCAGACACGTTCAGGGCGGCCGCCATCGAGCAGCTCGAGGTCTGGGGCAAGCGCTCCGGCACGGAGGTCGTCACGCGCGAGCGCGGTGCCGACCCGGCGAGCGTCTGCTACGACGTGCTCGACCGCGCGGAGAAGGACGCGGACGACCTCGTCCTGATCGACACGGCGGGAAGGCTCCACACGAGCCCCGAGCTCATGCGCGAGCTCGAGAAGGTCGTGCGCGTGACCCGCAAGCGCGCCCAGATCCCCGTGAGGGTCGTGCTCGTGATCGACGCGACGACGGGCCAGAACGGCCTCAACCAGGCGCGCGAGTTCAACTCGGCCCTCGACCTCGACGGCATCATCGTGACGAAGCTCGACGGCACGGCCAAGGGCGGCATCGCGCTCGCCATATCCCACGACCTCAACCTCCCCATCTACCGCATCGGCGTGGGCGAGGGCATCGACGACCTGCAGGCCTTCGACGCGCTGGAGTTCTCCCGCGCGCTCGTGGGCGACGGAGAAAGTGAGTAACGAACCATGTTCGACAGCCTATCAGACAGACTCCAGAACACCTTCGAGAAGCTGCGCGGCAAGGGCCGCCTGACCGAGGACGACATCAACTCCGCGATGCGCGAGATCCGCATGGCGCTCCTCGAGGCGGACGTGAACTACCGCGTCGTAAAGAACTTCGTGGCGCAGTGCAAGGAGAAGTGCATGACGGCCGAGGTGCTGGAGTCCCTCACCCCGGCGCAGAACGTCGTGCGCATCGTGCTCGACCAGCTCACGCAGCTGCTCGGAAGCACGGAGTCCAAGCTCGTGCTCGCGCAGAACCGCACGCCCAACGTGATCATGCTCGTGGGCCTGCAGGGCTCCGGCAAGACGACCGCGGCCGCGAAGCTCGCGTTTCTCCTCAAGAAGCAGGGGCACAGCCCGCTCTTGGCCGCGTGCGACGTGCACCGTCCCGCCGCAGCCGACCAGCTCGAGACGCTGGGCAAGGAGATCGGCGTGCCGGTCTACCGCGGCGACGGCAAGGACGCCGTCAAGGTAGCCAGCGAGTCCATCAAGGCTGCCGTCGACGGCCTGCGCGACATCGTGATCGTGGACACGGCCGGCCGCCTGCAGATCGACGAGGAGATGATGCAGGAGGCCGTCGACATCAAGAACGCGGTCAAGCCCGACCAGGTCCTCATGGTGGTCGACGCGATGACCGGCCAGGACATCGTGAACGTTGCGTCCGAGTTTGCCCAGCGCGTCGACTTCGACGGCGTCATCATGTCCAAGCTCGACGGCGACGCCCGCGGCGGCGGCGCGCTGTCCGTGCGCGAGGTCACCGGCAAGCCCATCAAGTTCGTGTCGATGGGCGAGAAGCCCGACTCCCTCGAGGTCTTCCACCCGGACAGGATGGCCAAGCGCATCCTGGGCATGGGCGACGTCGTGAGCATCATCGAGCAGGCCCAGCAGGTCACGGACGAGAAGGACATCGAGTCCGCGGCCAGGATGCTCCGCGAGGGCTTCACGATGGACGACATGCTGCAGCAGATGCAGCAGATCCGCAAGATGGGCGGCTTGCAGAAGATCCTGGCGGCGCTCCCGGGCGGCGAGCGTGCGCTCAAGCAGGCGGGCGCCAGCGTGTCCGACGACCAAATTACCCGCATCGAGGCGATGATCCACTCCATGACCAAGGAGGAGCGCCAGCGCCCCAAGACCATCAACGGGCAGAGGCGCAAGCGCATCGCGCGCGGCTCCGGCAGGAGCGTCCAGGAGGTCAACCAGCTGCTCAAGCAGTGGTCCGAGATGGACAAGATGATGGGCAAGATGCGCTCCATGGCAAACGGCGGCGGCAACTCCAAGAAGGCGCGCCGCCAGATGACGAACATGATGCGCAACATGGGCATGGGCGGCAAGATGCCGTTCTAACAGGCGGCTGCCACGGCTTCTGGCTTCCAGCGGGCGAGAAGGACGGCGGCCCCGCCCGAGGCCGGAGGCTGGTGCCCGTCACATACGCGCCCCAAAGCGAGGGCGCCCGCGAGTCCGATGGCTCGCGGGCGTCCTTTTGCGTCCATGTGGCTTGTGGCTGCGGCCGAGGCGGCCGTCCTTCTCGCCCGAGGGGTTAGCTGTGGACCACGACCACGTCGCCCACCTTCGTGAGGTCGTAGAGCTTCTGCGCGGCGCTCGTGGGGAGGTTGATGCAGCCGTGGCTGCCGTTGCCCTGGTAGATGGTGCCGCCGAACGTCGACCTCCACGAGGCGTCGTGGAACGCGACGAGGTTGCCCACGAAGGGCATCCAGTACGTGACGTGGCTCGTGTAGTCGGGCTCGCCGTCGTGGTTCTCATCCAGGCCCTTGAGCGTCTGGTTCGTGCCCTTGTTGGAGTTGATGGTGTAGACGCCGGTGTCAGTGGCGTGGTCCTCCGTCGGGTCGCCGGACACGAAGTCGCTCTCCCAGATGATCGAGCCGTTGTCGTAGAAGCGGGCGTGCTGCTCGGAGAGGTCGACGTCGATGTAGCGGGTGCCCCAGTCCGCGCCGCCCGGGTTCCACTGCTCGGCCTTGGTCGACCAGGGGACGTCGAACGTGGCTGCCTTTGCCGCCTCGATGTTGGAGGCGAGCGTGGAGGCGAGGGAGTCGGTGTTGACGCTCCAGCCGTACGTGCCGCCGGAGACCGAGACCTGCTTGCCGTCGGCCCTGGTGTAGGTCCTCGTGGTGCCGACGGTGTTGAGGGACTTTGCCAGGTCGCCGGACGCCCATTCCTTGATGGCGTCCGTGTCGAGCGTGACGGACAGGTCGTCCCCGACCTTGACCCACTTGGCGATGGTCTTGGCGTCCACGGTCGCCACGGTCTTGCTGTTGGCCGTGAGCGTCTGCGTGGCGGCCAGGTACTTGTTGGCCGTCTCAACGGCGGTCTCGAGCTTCTTGCTGGTCGAGGTCACGGTGGGCTGCTGGAGCTGGTCGTCGCCGAGCGTGAGCGTGGTGGTGCCGGTCGAGAGCGCGGACTTGACCGCCTTGAGGACGGCGGACTCGTCCACGGCGGTGCCGACCTTCTCCTTGGTGACGACGAACTTGCCCGAGGACTCGCTGTAGCTCGCGGTGGCGTTGGTGGGCTGCGTCGCGCTGGAGTTGGCGGTCTTGACCGCAGCGCTCACGAGCGAGGCGAGCTTGTCCTTGTCGTAGTCCATGTCGACCTTGGTCGTCACGTTGTTGCCCGTGAAGATCGTGACGGGCCAGGCCCAGACGTTGATCTTCGACATCGTGTCGCTCGCGTAGGACGAGGTGTCGTACTTGAGGTCGATGTCGGAGCCCTTGAGGCTCAGGCTCACGTTGTCGCCGCTGACGGCGAGCTGGTAGCTGCCGAGGGCGTCGTTGAGGTCGGAGGCCTCCGCCGCGGGCGTCTTGAGCGAGACGGCCTTGCCGTTGACCGTCGTGTTGGGCATGTAGACGTTGGACCAGAGGGCGCATCCCGCCAGGTACACGGCGCACACGACGCCCACGGCGATGGCCGCGCCCTTGCCGTGGCGGCGGCGCGGGGCCTTGCCGGCGGCTTCGCGCCCGCGCATGCCCTCGAGGTCCATGTGGGGGTCGTAGGCGGGGACGGCCTTGCCCATGGGCGCGGCCTGGGCCCTGCCCGGAGCCGCCGTGGCCCTGTCGGGAGCGGCCTGGGCCCTTGACCTCTGGCCCTCGGCGGTCGGGTTCGCGAAGTGGGAGGCCCGGCTGCGGGTGGCGCCTGCCTCCGCACGGGTCGTGCGCGCGGCGCCGGCCTCCTGGCGGGTCGCCCGTGCGGCTCCTGCGACCTGACGGGTCGTACGAGCGGTGCTTGCGCCCTGCTGTGCCGTGCGGTTGGCGCCCGTAGCCTGGTGCGGCGCGGCCTGGTGCGGCGCGGCGCTCCTGGCAGAGGCGCCGCGGGTGCCCTCCTCGGGCTTCCTCACGGTGATCCTCTGGCCCTGTGCGTTTATGACGTCAATGCGCTGACGCTGTGGTTTCCTCATATCAGGCAACATGGATGCCTCGCATCTGCCTCTCTGGCCCGCATCCTCGCGGGCGCCTTGATTCACGGGTTACAATTCTATCCAAAACGACACGGACCATGCGAATGGTGACGGATTAAATGACAATTACACGCATCACGAGCCTAGCTGAACGTGGGCTCGACCCCTACCTCAGGCTCTCGGAGCGCCAGCTCCGCTCCAACCTCCATCCCGAGCAGGCGCTCGTCATCTGCGAGTCGCTCCTCGTGATACAGCTTGCCGTCGAGCGCGGCCTCGACGTGGTGAGCGTCCTCGTGGACGAGCGGCACCTCGACAACCTCCTTGCCCACGTTCCCGCCCTGGGCGAGAAGGACGTGCCCATCTACGTCGCGAGCCGCGAGCTCATGAGCCAGATCACGGGCTTCAACGTGACGCGCGGCTACATGGCGGCCGTGCGCAGGCCGCGGGCGCTCTCGGTTGCGGAGGCGCTCGCCGGCGCGCGGCGGGTGGCCGTGCTCGAGGGCCTGGTGGACGTGAGCAACCTGGGCGCCATCTTCCGGAACGCCGCGGCGCTCGGTGCCGACTCCGTCATCCTCGCGCCCGAGTGCGCGGACCCGCTCAACAGGCGCTCCATCCGCGTGTCCATGGGCAACGTCTTCGTGGTGCCGTGGGCCGTCGCGCCACGGCCCTGGCCAGGCGCACTTCTCGCCCAGCTCCGCGAGGGCGGCTTCTCCACGGTGGCCATGGCGCTCGACGAGCGCGCCCTCAGGGTGGACGACCCCGCGCTTGCCGCCGCGGACCGGCTTGCGCTCTTCTTTGGCACGGAGGGCACCGGCCTGTCCCGGCCCGTGCTCGACGCGGTGGACCGGACGGCCATCATTCCCATGTCCCGGGGCGTGGACTCGCTCAACGTGGCGGCCTCGTCGGCGGTGGCGTTCTGGGAGCTGTTCGCGCGCGCCAGCGGCGCGGCGGGGGAGGGCGCGTAGCCGCGCTGCGTGAGCCTTAAAGGTTCCTTTGGTATTGTGGAGAAGTGCGACGTCTTCCGCTGGCACCATGGCGTTGCAAGTTCGACCGATCTTTGGGTATCAAAACAAAAGCGTCGCGCAGCCCGTTCGGAGGGCGGCGCGCAAGACATAAGGAGCTGTCCCAGCGCTATGGACGACAAGAAGAAGAGACAATCGATGATCGTCTACCTGATCATCGCGATTGCCCTCGCAATCGGGCTGCGGAGCGTGCTGTACCCCAGCATCACGCAGTCGCAGGTAGAGCAGGTGACGTACAGCAAGTTCATCGACATGGTGGACGACGGCGACGTAAAGACCGTCAAGCTCAACACGGGCGACAACACCATCAAGTTCACGACGGACGACAGTAGCGTCACGTACGAGACCACTGAGTTCCCCAACGACAGCGACCTCGTGAAGCGCCTGCAGAAGGCGGGCGTGACCTTCTCGGCCGAGATTCCGGACCAGACGAGCGACATGTGGCTCTACCTCGCGCTGAGCTACATCCTGCCCATCGCCATCATCTTCGGCGGCGGCTGGCTCCTCAACAGGAGGCTCCGCAAGCAGATGGGCGACGACGAACCCTCCATGAACTTTGGCAGCGGCTTTGGCATGGGCGGCGGACTTGGCCGCTCCAACGCCAAGGAGGTCAAGGGCAAGGAGACCGGCGTCACGTTCAAGGACGTCGCCGGCCAGGACGAGGCCAAGGAGTCCCTGCAGGAGATCGTCAACTTCCTCTCGCACCCCGAGAAGTACGCGGCCATCGGCGCCCGCTGCCCGCGCGGCGCACTGCTCGTCGGCCCTCCGGGCACGGGCAAGACGCTCCTCGCCAAGGCCGTCGCCGGCGAGGCGGACGTGCCGTTCTTCCAGATCTCCGGCTCCGAGTTCGTCGAGATGTTCGTGGGCCGCGGTGCCGCCAAGGTGCGTGACCTCTTCAAGCAGGCCAAGGAGAAGGCCCCCTGCATCGTGTTCATCGACGAGATCGATACCATCGGCAAGAAGCGTGGCATGTCGATCAACTCCAACGACGAGCGCGAGCAGACGCTCAACCAGCTCCTGACCGAGATGGACGGCTTCGACAACCACAAGGGCATCGTCGTGCTCGCCGCGACGAACCAGCCCGACGTGCTCGACCCGGCGCTCCTGCGCCCCGGCCGCTTCGACCGCCGCATCCCCGTGGAGCTGCCCGACCTCGCCGGCCGCGAGGCAATCCTCAAGCTGCACGCGAACGACGTGAAGATGGAGCCGGGCATCGACTTTGGCTTCGTCGCCCGCACGACCCCCGGTGCCTCCGGCGCCGACCTCGCCAACATCATCAACGAGGCGGCACTCCGCGCCGTCCGCATGGGCCGCAACCGCGTGTCCCAGGAGGACATCACCGAGTCCGTCGACGTGGTCATCGCAGGCGAGAAGAAGAAGTCCACCGTCCTGTCCGAGCACGAGAGGGAGGTCGTGGCCTACCACGAGACGGGCCACGCCATCGTGGCCGCGGTGCAGGACGGCAAGATGCCGGTCAGCAAGATCACGATCGTGCCGCGCACCTCGGGCGCACTCGGCTTCACGATGCAGACCGAGGAGAACGAGCACTACCTCACGACCCGCGAGGAGTACGAGCAGCGCATCGCCGTGCTCTGCGGCGGCCGCGCCGCCGAGGAGCTCATCTTCGGGCAGATGACGTCCGGCGCCGCGAACGACATCGAGAAGGCGACCAAGATCGCCCGCGCGATGGTGACGCAGCTCGGCATGTCCGACAAGTTCGGCATGGTCGCGCTCGGTGAGACGCGCAACCGCTACCTGGGTGGCGGCGCCGAGCTCACCTGCTCCGACGCGACGGCGACCGAGATCGACGACGAGGTGACCAGGCTCGTGGAGAAGGGGCACCAGATCGCGCTGCAGACCCTGAAGGAGAACCGCTTCAAGCTGCACGAGATCGCCCACTACCTGCAGAAGAAGGAGACGATCACGGGCGAGGAGTTCATGAACATCCTCAACCGCGACGACGGCTTCGCCCCCAAGTACAACACGCAGGGCCAGGCTGGCACGCAGCAGTAGACATCTTCCCGCGTAGCGCGGGGAACATGGAACGACATCGGACCCTCGGGACCCCACGGCCCCGAGGGTCCGTTCTTCTCGCCCGTAGAGGCGCTTGGCTATACTGGCACGCGGATTTGAGGGCGAACATGGAGGTGACGCATGGACGCGGAAGAGAGGCTCGCGCGAGGGCTTGGCGACAGGGAGCGGCTGGTGCGGGCGGTCAAGGCGTTCGCGCCCGGCTGCGAGCAGGAGGAGCACGACCGCGCGCAGATCCTGGCCTGGCTCGGGAGGGCGGACTGCCCCGACGTCAGCACGCGACGGAACGACGTGGCGCACCTGACGGCCTCGGCCTGGGTGGTGAGCCCCGACCGCTCGAGGGTGCTCATGGCCTACCACCGGATCTACGACACGTGGGCGTGGCTGGGCGGCCACGCGGACGGCGACTTCGACCTCGCGCGTGTGGCGATGCGCGAGGTGGGGGAGGAGAGCGGCCTCGCGCACGCGCGGCTCGCGTCGCCCGAGCCGGTGTCGCTCGAGGTGCTGTGTGTGAACGGCCACGTGAAGCGTGGCGTCTACGTGAGCTCGCACCTGCACCTCAACGTGACGTACCTCGTCGAGGCGGACCCCGCGGAGCCCGTGCGCCCGAAGCCGGACGAGAACAAAGCGGTGCGGTGGTTCGAGAAGGACGAGGTCCTTGGCCACGTGACCGAGCCGTGGATGGTGCGCTGGGTGTACCCCAAGCTCCTGGGGCGCATGTAGCGCCCGGCGAGCCAGGCCGCGGCTAATGGCGAACGCTGCCCGTGTCAAATAAATATCCGGCCCGCGTGGCAAACGTTCCGTGAACGGCCGCATAGTGCTATCATCGGCCATGCTGCGTTGATGGGGAGAGTACGTCTGGCGCTGCGGCCAACAGAGAGCGGGGACGGTGGGAGCCCGCGGCCGTGCCTTTCGGAAGATCACCCCGGAGCTGCGGTCCGAAAGCGCGGGTCTGCCCGTTGCAAGTAGGCGCCGCCGGAGAGGCCGCCGAGACAGGCCTACCGAGTTTGGCGGAGAATCCGCTCGCTGGGTGGTCACAAGCGAAGTGTCGAGGAGCGCTTCGTCCCAGCAAGAGGGACGGGCGCTTCTTTCGTGGGTGCCCAGAAGGGAAAGGACACGAGGTGGCAAATCAGTACAAGAAGACGATGAACCTGCCCAAGACCAAGTTCTCCATGAGGGCCGGCCTTGCCCAGCACGAGCCCGAGCGGCTCAAGGACTGGGAGCAGAACGACGTCTATGGCCAGCTGCTCAAGAAGAACGAGGGTCACAAGAAGTTCGTGCTCCACGACGGCCCCCCGTATGCCAACGGCCCCATCCACCTGGGTCACGCCCAGAACAAGATCTCGAAGGACATCATCAACCGCTACTGGTCGATGCGCGGCTACCAGACGCCGTACGTCCCCGGCTGGGACTGCCACGGCCAGCCCATCGAGCACAAGGTCGAGGAGATGCTGGGGACCGACAAGTTCAACCAGCTCCCCACGGTCAAGATTCGCGAGCTCTGCAACAAGATGGCCGTCGAGCAGGTCGACACGCAGCGCCAGGGCTTCAAGCGCCTGGGCGTGCTTGCCGAGTGGGACAACCCCTACCTCACCTACACCCATGACTACGACGCGACCGACGTCGAGATCTTCAAGGCTATCTTCGACAAGGGCGCAATCTACCGCGGCCGCAAGCCCGTGCACTGGTGCACGCACTGCCACACGGCACTCGCCGAGGCGGAGATCGAGTACGGCGACGAGGTCTCTCCCGCAATCTTCGTGCGCTTCCAGATGACCACGGTCCCCGAGGGCCTCGAGGCCTACAAGGACAACCTGTGGGTCGACATCTGGACCACGACCCCGTGGACCCTTCCCGCGGACGACGCGGTCATCCTGCACCCCGATGCCGACTACGTCGCCGTCCTCGTTGACGGCCGCGCCGAGCTCATGGCGCAGGCACTGGTGGAGAAGGACTGCGAGAAGTTCGGCTACGAGTCCTGGGAGCTCGCCAAGCGCCCTGACGGCTCCGTGTGGAGCATGACCGGCACCGAGCTGGTCCACAACAAGTACAAGCAGCCGATCTTTGGCGACCAGGGCGTCGAGGGCGAGTTCATCTACGCGGACTACGTCACGCTCGACGACGGCACCGGCATCGTCCACACCGCCCCCGGACACGGCGTGGACGACTACAACGCCGGCATGCGCTTCAACATCCCCGTGGTCATGCCCGTTGACGACGACGGCAACTTCTACAAGGGTGACGGCATGGGCACGGGCGGCCCGTGGTCCGGCATGAACGTGAACGACGCCAACCCCAAGATCATCGAGTGGCTGCAGGAGCGCGGAACCCTCATCCTTCACGAGGACATCACGCACAGCTACCCGCACTGCTGGCGCTGCAAGCAGCCGGTCATCTTCCGTGCCACGAGCCAGTGGTTCGTGAGCATGGACAAGACGGGCCTGCGCAAGGAGGCCCTCGACGAGCTCGCCAAGGTCAAGTTCTACCCGGCGCACTCCCGCAACCGCATCACCTCCATGGTGGAGAACAGGCCCGACTGGTGCATTTCTCGCCAGCGCAACTGGGGCGTGCCCATCCCGGCCTTCACCTGCGAGGACTGCGGCGAGACCGTCATGAACGACGACACGCTCGACGCCGTCATCAAGCTCTTCCGCGAGAAGGGCTCCGACGCCTGGTTCACGGAGGACCCCGCCAGCTACCTCGGCGACGCCTGCGTGTGCCCCAAGTGCGGCTCGCACCACCTCAAGGCGAACAAGGACATCCTCGACGTCTGGTGGGACTCCGGCGTGAGCCACACGGCCGTGTGCAAGCACCGTGACTACCTGCAGTTCCCCGCCGACATGTACCTCGAGGGCTCCGACCAGCACCGCGGCTGGTTCATGAGCTCGCTCATGACCTCCGTGGGCGCCTACGGCGTCGCGCCGTACAAGTCCATCGTGAGCCAGGGCTTCACGCTCGACGGCCAGGGCCGCAAGATGTCCAAGTCGCTCGGCAACGTGATCGACCCCAACAAGGTCTGCGCCAAGGACGGCGCCGACGTCCTGCGCCTGTGGCTCGCGTCCGTCGACACCTCCGTCGACGTCCCGTGCGACGAGACGATCCTCGGCCACGTCGGCGACGCGTACCGCAAGATCCGCAACACCCTGCGCTTCCTGCTCGGCGAGATCGAGGGCCAGTTCGACCCCGCGACCGATGGCCTCGCCTTCGACGACCTCGAGGCGAACGACAAGGTCACGCTCGCTCACGTGTGCGAGGTGCACGACGTCGTGACGAAGGCGTACTCCGAGTACCGCTTCAACGTCGTCTACAGGAACCTGTACGACCTGGTGACCGAGCTCTCCAACGGCTATCTCAACGCGACCAAGGACCGCACGTACTGTGGCGGCAAGGGCACGCACGAGCGCCTCTCCGCGCAGACCACCTGGGCGCACATCCTCTCGATGCTCGTCCACGACCTGCAGCCGATTCTGGTCTACACCACGGACGAGATCATGGCGTACCTGCCCGAGTCCATGCGCGAGGGCCAGAAGTACGCGGCGCTGCTCGACTGGTACCAGAACCCCGTCGCGTCCGACGTGTACGAGAAGTACCTCCCCGCGTACCAGGCGCTCGCCGAGGCCAGGGGCGCCTTCACCAAGTCCTACGAGGAGGCGACCGCTGCCGGCACCATCACCGAGAAGACGACGCAGGCCGCGCGTGCCGAGCTCACGCTCCCGGCCGACGCCTACAAGGCGCTCACGGAGGCCGGCTGCGACCTCGCCGAGGCCTTCGTCTGCTCCGAGGTCTGCGTGCACGAGGGCGACGAGCTCTCCTGCGAGGCGCTCCCCGCGAACGGCGAGAAGTGCCCGCGCTGCTGGAACTGGCGCGAGCTGGGCGAGGACGGCCTCTGCAAGAGGTGCCACGAGGTCGTCGCGAGCCTTCCGACCGAGGAGTAGGTAGACCGTGGGAGAGACGAGCAGGCTGACGGCACGCGGGTACCGCGCCATCTGGTTCTCGGTGGTCGCGTGCCTGGTGCTGGTCCTCGACCAGACCACCAAGCTCGCCGTGCGGTCCGTGCTGAGCGTGGGCGAGCGGCGGGAGTTCATCCCGGGCGTGCTCGACCTTCTCTACGTGCGAAACGATGGTGCCGCGTTCAGCATCGGGCGCGGGGCCGGCGTGGTCTTCGTGGCCATCGCGGCGCTCGTCGTCGTGGGCGCTTTCCTGCTCGTCTGGAAGCAGGACCTGCCCATGCCGCTCGTCGTCTCCATCGCCTGCGTGGCGGGCGGCGGCGTCGGCAACATGATCGACCGGCTCGCCGCCGGCTACGTGACCGACTTCCTCGCCACGACGTTCATCGACTTCCCGGTCTTCAACGTGGCGGACATCTTCGTGACGGTGGGCGTGGTCGCGTCGCTCGTGGGCTATAACATATGGGACTCGCGACGCCAGAAGGCGCGCGGGTAGGCAAGGCTGATTCTGGGCGGGTCCTCGGGGCCCGCCCTTGCATTGGGGGTTGTTCGTGGCAAGGATCCTGAACGCGCTGGTCGGGCCCGAGTCCGACGGCATGCGGCTCGATGCGTTTCTCGCGTCGGTCGATGGCTGCCCCTCGCGCAGCGCCTGCGCGAGGCTCGTGGCCGATGGCGCCGTCACCATCAACACGACGCCCGCCACGTCCAAGAGCGAGTCCGTCTGCCTGGGCGACCGCGTGCAGGTCAGGCTTCCCGAGCCCGAGCCGGAGGACGGCCAGCTCGCCCCCAACCCAAACATCCCGCTCGACATCCGCTTCGAGGACCAGTACCTCATCGTGCTCTCCAAGCAGGCGGGGCTCGTCTGCCACCCCAGCCCCGGCCACGTGGACGACACCCTCGCCAACGCGCTCGTGGCGCACTGCGGCTACGGGCACCTCGGCATGCTCCAGGGCGACGACCGCCCCGGCATCGTGCACCGGCTCGACATGGACACCTCGGGCCTCATGGTGTGCGCAAAGGACGACGGCGTCCAGAAGTCCCTGCAGGACCTCATCCGCCTGCGCGTGCTCGACCGCCGCTACGTCACGCTGGTCCACGGCTACGTCGCACCCGACTCGGGCACCATCACCACGGGCATCGCGCGCTCGCGCAGGGACCGCCTGCGCATGGCGGTCTCGGACGACCCGTCGGCGCGCGAGGCCATCACCACGTTCACGACGCTCGAGCGCTTCGAGGCCGGCCGCGTGGACGACGGCTACTCCCTGCTCGAGTGCCACCTCTACACGGGCCGCACGCACCAGATCCGCGTCCACATGCGCCACGTCGGCCACCCCTGCGTGGGCGACCAGCTCTACGGCCGCGGCGACGACCGCACCAACATGGGTCTGCGCCGCCAGTTCCTGCACTCGTGGCACATCAGGTTCGACCATCCCATAACTGGAGAGACCATCGAGCTTGCGGACACGCTCCCTCCCGACCTAGCGCATGTATTAGAATCGCTCTCTGAGCGTTCCATGGGTCGCACGGCGGCGGGCGAGAAGATCTGCCCCCAACTGCTGGACCCGGGACGTGACTGAGGTCCCGATCTTTCCGGAAGGGGTGTGCGCTTGGAGCTGGCAAGACTCGGCACGTCGCCCATCGAGGTCTTCAACAGCATCGTGGGCATCTTCTTCACCGTTGCCTACTTCTACCAGGTCATCTACGCGATCTGGGCACTGTTCCGCGGCGAGGTCAAGCTGCCTGACGCCAAGAGGAACCACTCCTACGCCTTCGTGATCGCCGCCCACAACGAGGAGGCGGTCATCGCCAACCTCGTGGAGTCGATCAAGGAGCAGCGCTACGACGGCCTGATCGATTGCTACGTCGTGGCGGACGCGTGCACGGACGACACGGCCGAGGTCGCACGCAGGGCGGGCGCCATCGTGTGGGAGAGGAACGACCTCGCCCGTCGCGGCAAGAGCTGGGTGCTCGACTTCGCCTTCGAGCGGCTCATGCGCGAGTGCCCCGGCAGGTACGAGGGCTTCTTCATCATGGACGCGGACAACGTGATCCCGCCCGACTACGTCAGCATCATGAACAAGACGTTCGACCAGGGCTTCCTCGTGTGCACGAGCTACCGCAACTCCAAGAACTTCGACTCCAACTGGATCAGCGCGGGCTACTCGCTCTGGTTCCTTCGCGAGTCTCGCTACCTCAACAACGCACGCATGCTCCTCGGCACAAGTTGCGCCATCTCGGGCTCCGGCTGGCTCGTCTCGGAGTCCATCATCAAGGGCATGAACGGCTGGCTCTTCCACACGCTCACGGAGGACCTGCAGTTCTCCGCGTTCTGCAGCGCGCACGACATCCGCATCGGCTACGCGCCGGCGGAGTTCTTCGACGAGCAGCCCACGGACTTCAAGACTTCGTGGACGCAGCGCATGAGGTGGTCGCGCGGCGCGTACGAGGTGCTCTTCTCCTATTGGCGGGATCTCCTGCGCGGCATCTTCAAGGGGCGCTCGTTCGCGTCGTTCGACATGCTCATGTGCATGTCTCCCGCCATGATCTGCACTGTGCTCTCTGTCTTCGTCAACATCGCGTACCTCATCATCGGCACCGCGAGCAGGGGCTACATCGCCACGCAGGGAGAGCTGGGCTCGTGCGTGCGCTCCATCGTGACGACGCTCGTCTCCTCCTACTTCATGTTCTTCATCATGGGGCTCATCACCACGATCACGGAGTGGAAGCACATCCACTCCAAGAGCCGCTGGCGCGTGATCGGCAACCTCTTCACGTTCCCGATCTTCGAGCTCACCTACATCCCCATCAACGTGATCGCGCTCTTCAAGAAGGTCGACTGGATCCCCGTCAAGCATGACATCGCCGTGGACTTTGATGAGGTGGTGAGTGAGGGCGCCAGTTAGGCCGCTCGTGCCGCAAGGTGTTACAATCTGTCAAAATCCATCGGTAAGCATTTGGGTTTCGTTCCGTCAGTGGCATCTGATGCAAAGGAGATTGTGTATGGCAACGTTCTTCGAGGGGGAGTCCCACACCTTCTCAGAGTACCTTCTCGTCCCGGGTTATTCCTCCCACGAGAACATTCCGGCAAACGTCTCGCTCGAGACCCCGCTCGTCAAGTTCAAGCGCGGAGAAGAGCCGGCCATCAAGATGCACATCCCCATGGTATCGGCAGTCATGCAGGCCGTCTCCGGCCCGCGCCTGGCCATCGCGCTTGCCCAGCAGGGTGGCATCTCCTTCATCTACCAGTCGCAGACCCCCGAGGACGAGGCCGCGATGGTGCGCGAGGTCAAGACCTACAAGGCCGGCTTCGTCGTGTCCGACTCGACCCTGACGCCCGACATGACCCTACAGGATGTGCTCGACATCCGCGACCGCACGGGCCACACCACCATGCCCGTCACCGAGGACGGCACCCCGCACGGCAAGTTCTGCGGCATCGTGACCAGCCGCGACTACCGCGTCTCGCGCGACGACCGCGGCAAGAAGGTCTCCGAGTTCATGACGCCGGCTTCCGAGTGCGTCACCACTGACACGAGCACCTCGCTCAAGGTCTGCAACGACATCATCTGGGACCACAAGATCAACACCCTGCCCGTGGTCGACAAGGACGGCAACCTGTCCTCGCTCGTCTTCCGCAAGGACTACGACTCCCACAAGTCCCGTCCGGACGAGCTGCTCGACGAGCACAAGCGCTACGTGGTCGGCGCCGGCATCAACACGCGCGACTACGCGGAGCGCGTGCCCCTGCTGGTCGAGGCCGGCGCTGACGTGCTGTGCATCGACTCCTCCGAGGGCTACTCCGAGTGGCAGAAGCTCACGCTCGACTGGATCCGCGAGCACTACGGCGACGCGGTCAAGGTCGGCGCGGGCAACGTCGTCGACGCCGACGGCTTCCGCTACCTCGCCGAGGCCGGCGCGGACTTCGTCAAGGTCGGCATCGGCGGCGGCTCCATCTGCATCACGCGCGAGCAGAAGGGCATCGGCCGCGGCCAGGCATCCGCGCTGATCGACGTCTGCCGCGCCCGTGACGAGTACTACGAGGAGACGGGCGTCTACGTGCCCGTGTGCTCCGACGGCGGCATCGTGTACGACTACCACATGACGCTCGCGCTCGCGATGGGCGCCGACTTCCTGATGCTCGGCCGCTACTTCGCGCGCTTCGACGAGTCCCCCACGCGTCGCCTCAACGTCAACGGCAACTACGTGAAGGAGTACTGGGGCGAGGGCTCCGCACGTGCCCGCAACTGGGCCCGCTACGACCTCGGCGGCTCCAAGAAGCTCTCGTTCGTCGAGGGCGTCGACTCCTACGTCCCGTACGCCGGCCCGCTGAAGGACAACGTCGACCAGTCGCTCACCAAGGTCCGCTCGACGATGTGCAACTGCGGCGCGCTCACGCTCGCCGAGCTGCGCGACAAGGCGAGGATCACGCTCGTCTCGTCCACGTCGCTCGTCGAGGGCGGCGCGCACGACGTCATCCTCAAGGACTCCGACACGAGCACCAACTTCAGGTCGTAGTGCAAGGCGGCACCTAGCCGCGCCAGCGAGCTTGATGTAGCATTGACCCACCGCCATCACCTAGTGTGGCGGTGGGTTTTTGTATGTCGACGCCCGTGCGGGAAGGGCTTTGGGGTGATGAGCATGAAGAGTTGCGGTGTGGCAGAGAGGCTGGCCGCCATGAACGTAGAGTACGCCGCGGAGAAGGACTTCTTTGGCGGGACGCGCAGACACTTCCCGAGCAGGAGCGCCTGCGTGGAGCTGATAAACGACGTGCGACAGCTCCTGTTCCCGGGCTACTTCGACAACGAGAGCGCCGCGGGCGAGAGCAACGACTACCTCACGCGCGAGCGCCTGCTGCACGTGGAGCGCGTGCTGCAGGGCCAGGTGCTCGAGGCGCTGCTCTTCGAGGATGGAGACCTCTCGCGCGACGAGGCCGGAAAGCGTGCCGCGAACGTGGCGGAGACGTTCCTGGACAGCCTGCCGCACGTGCTCGAGCTCCTCATGACGGACATCCAGGCGCTCTACGACGGCGACCCCGCCGCGGGCAGCCTCGAGGAGGTGCTCGTCGCGTACCCAGGCTTCTTCGCGATCTACGTGTACCGCATCGCGCACGTGCTCTACGGGCTCAAGGTGCCGCTCATCCCGCGCCTCATGACCGAGCACGCCCACAGCAAGACCGGGATCGACATCAACCCGGGCGCGCACATCGGCAAGTACTTCTTCATCGACCACGGCACGGGCGTCGTCATCGGCGAGACGACCGAGATCGGCGACCACGTCAAGATCTACCAGGGCGTCACGCTCGGCGCGCTGTCGACCCGCAAGGGCCAGCTGCTATCGGGCAAGAAGCGCCACCCGACGCTGGGCGACTACGTGACGGTGTACTCCAACGCGTCCATCCTCGGCGGCGAGACGGTCATCGGCAACGGCGCGGTCATCAGCGGCTCAGCCTTCGTGTGCGAGTCCGTGCCCGAGAACGCGCGCGTCCGCCTCAACCAGGAGACGATCGTGCGTCGCCCCGGCGAGCCCGAGCCCGTCTGGTGCTACGTGATATAGGCGGGGGAGAAGGACGCACTTCTCGCCCGGCGCACGCCCGGCACCTTTCCGTCGCGTAACGTGCCGGCGTGCGCATCGGGACGTTTCGCTATACTAGGGCGTGCTAAATCGCCGTTTGAGGCATACGGCTAGGAGAGGAACCAAATGGCTGACAACACTGATGCCGCCGAGCGTGGGATTCCCGCGTACGACGCGCAGGCAATAGAGACCAAGTGGCAGAAGATCTGGGAGGACACGGACCTCTACAAGACGGACACCGACCCGTCCAAGCCCAAGAAGTACGTGCTCGAGATGTTCCCGTACCCCTCGGGCGACCTGCACATGGGCCACGCGCGCAACTACACCATCGGCGACGCCATGGCGCGCCAGGCGCGCATGCGCGGCTACGACGTGCTGCACCCCATGGGCTTCGACGCGTTTGGCCTTCCCGCGGAGAACGCGGCCATCAAGCACCACACCCAGGCCGCCAAGTGGACGTACCAGAACATCGCACAGGCCGTCAAGACCATGAAGCGCATGGGCTTCAGCTACGACTACGACCGCATGTTCAACACCTGCGACCCCGAGTACTACAAGTGGGGCCAGTGGATGTTCATCCAGATGTGGAAGAGGGGCCTGGCCTACCGTGCCACGAGCCCCGTCAACTGGTGCCCCACGTGCAAGACCGTCCTCGCCAACGAGCAGGTCGTGGACGGCCGCTGCTGGCGCTGCGGCTCCGTGCCCGAGAAGCGCAACCTCTCGCAGTGGTACCTCAAGATCACGGACTACGCGCAGGAGCTGCTTGACGACCTCGACAAGCTCACCGGCTGGCCCGAGAACGTCAAGGCGCAGCAGCGCAACTGGATCGGCCGCTCCGAGGGCGCCGAGATCGACTTCCGCCTGGCGGACGTGGACGGCAAGACCCCGACGGACCGCAAGGTCACCGTCTTCACCACGCGCGCCGACACGCTCTTCGGCGTGAGCTTCATGGTGCTCCCGCCCGAGAGCGACCTCGCGGAGGAGCTCGTCAAGGGCACCGAGTACGAGCCCGCGTACCGCGAGCTCCGCGCCGCGACCGAGAAGGTCAGCGCCGTCGACCGCCAGGGTTCCGACCGCGAGAAGCACGGCGTGTTCACGGGCCGCTACGTCATCAACCCGATCAACGGCCGCCCCGCGCCCGTGTGGGTCGCGGACTACGTCCTCATGGACTACGGCACCGGCGCCGTCATGGGCGTCCCCTGCGGCGACCAGCGCGACTTCGACTTCGCCAAGAAGTACGGCCTCGACATCATCCCGATCATCTGCGAGAAGGACGACCCCCTCTACGAGGAGCTCAAGGACGAGCATGAGATCCGCGTGCGCTCGGTCGACTGGGACAAGGCCATGGTCGCCGAGGGCTACCTCGTGCAGTCCGGCGAGTTCACGGGCCTCAAGGGCGGCAAGCACTCCGAGGCCGTCGATGCCATCACGGCGTGGCTGAAGGAGCATGACTGCGGCCGTCCGACCGTGCAGTACCGCCTGCGCGACTGGCTCATCAGCCGCCAGCGCTACTGGGGCAACCCCATCCCCATGATCCACTGCGACCACTGCGGCGACGTCCCCGTGCCCGAGGACCAGCTGCCCGTGCGCCTGCCTGAGGACCTCGACCTCGGCGCCGGCGACACCCTCGCCGAGTACGCGCCGTTCTACGAGACCACCTGCCCCAAGTGCGGCCGTCCCGCAAAGCGCATCACGGACACCATGGACACCTTCACGTGCTCCAGCTGGTACTACCTGCGCTACTGCGACCCCCACAACGACGAGGCCCCCTTCAGCAAGGAGGCCGTTGACCGCTGGATGCCGGTCGACAACTACATCGGCGGCATCGAGCACGCCATCCTGCACCTGCTCTACTCGCGCTTCTGGACCAAGGTCCTGCGCGACATGGGCATGGTCGACGTGGACGAGCCCTTCACCAACCTGCTCTGCCAGGGCATGGTCAAGGACGCCAACGGCGACACCATGAGCAAGTCCAAGGGCAACGTCGTGCCGCCCTCGAGCGTCATCGAGCCCTATGGCGCCGACACGATGCGCCTGGCCATCCTCTTCGTGGCGCCGCCCGAGAAGGACTTCGACTGGGACGAGGAGGCCGTCGCGGGCGCCAACCGCTTCATCAAGCGCGCGTGGCGCGTGGTCTGGCAGCTCTGCGACAACGCCGCCAAGGGCACGGTCGACCCCAAGTCACTCGACGCCAAGTCCGCCGAGCTCAACCGCGCACTCCACCAGATGGGCATCAAGTGCACCAACGACTTCGACCGCGGCCAGTTCAACACCGCGATCTCGGCCGTCATGGAGCTCACGAACGCCGCGTCCAAGTACGTGAACGACGTTCCGGCCGAGAAGCGCGACTCCGCGCTCTCGTGGCACGTCGCCCACGACATCGTGGCCATGCTCGCGCCCATCTGCCCGCACTGGGCGGAGGAGCTCTTCCACGAGGCGCTCGGCCTCGAGGGCTCGGTCTACAACGAGCCGTGGCCGGAGTTCGACCCCGACCAGGCCAAGAGCGACACCATCCAGATCGCCGTCCAGATCAAGGGCAAGGTCCGCGCCCACGTCGACGTCGCGGCCGACGCCTCCAAGGAGGAGCTCGAGGCCGCGGCGCGCGAGGCGGTCGCGGAGCAGCTCGAGGGCAAGGACGTCAAGAAGGTCATCGTGGTGCCCGGGAGGCTCGTCAACATCGTGGCCATCTAGCGCGCACGCGGCACAACCGCTTGTGGTTAATTCGTGGCGCCAGGCGAGCGATGGCACAAACCGCGCGGTTGTGGTAGATTAGTCACAGCTTAATCGTGACTGTTCGAGGAAGTGGGGTGGATCTTCTCGCCCCGCTTCCTTTCTGTATGTCGGGTCTAGGCCCGGGAAGGGAGATGCCTTGGCATCCACGGATATCGAGAGGGGAATCCTCGAGGCGCTCGAGGCGGCCGCACCCGCGCATGGAATCGACGTCGTGGACGTCGAGGTGGTCGGGTCCTCCAAGGCGCCGGTGGTGCGCGTGAGGATCGACCACGCCGACGAGACGCTCCCGACCATCACGCTCGACGAGGTGACGGCGCAGAGCGGCTGGGTGAACGAGGTCATCGACGAGAGGGACCCGTTCGCGGGCTCGTACACGCTCGAGATCTCGAGCCCCGGCCTGTCGAGGCCGCTGCGCAAGGCGCACGACTTCGAGCGCTTCGCGGGCGAGGACGTGTCGCTCAACACCTTCGACCGCGAGGGCCGCAGGCACTACACGGGCAGGCTCAAGGGCCTCGTGGACGGAAAGGTGGTCGTCGAGTGCGACGGCGAGGAGTTCTCTTTCGCACTCGACCAGATCAAGAGCTGCAAGATAAAGCCGAAGTTCGACTAGGGTCCGACGGACCGCGATAATCAAGAAGAGGATGGGGAAAGGACAAGCATGGCATCTGAGATGATGGAAGCGCTCATGGCCCTGTGCCAGGAGAAGCATATTGACGAGCTGTACCTGATCGACCAGCTCGAGCAGTCGCTCGCGAAGAGCTACGCGGAGGTCATGCACCTGCCGGACGGCGCGCGCGTCACGATCGACCGCGAGACCGGCAAGGTGTACGTGTACGAGCTCGTGCCGAAGGAGGAGTCCTGGGACGACGAGACCGGCCTCTACACCGACTTCGACGAGGTCGACGTCACGCCCAAGGACACGAGCCGCACGGCATACACGCACGCGAAGTCGGTCATCAACGAGATCGTGCGCAACTCCGAGCGCCAGCAGATCTACGAGGAGTTCTCGAAGAGGATCGGCGACATCATCACGGGCACCGTCCTCCAGACCACGCCGGACTTCGCGATCATCAAGATCCGCGAGGGCGTCGAGGCCGAGCTCCCGTACTTTGACCAGCGCCGCCACCCGGACGAGCTCAACGAGCGCCCCGCCGGCGAGCGCTACTCGCACCACCAGCAGATCCGCGCGATCATCATCGACGTGCGCGACCCCAACAGCAACCAGCAGCCGGTGAGGGGCGAGCGCCAGCGTCCGTCCATCGTGGTGTCCCGCACCCACCCGGACCTCATCCGCAGGCTCTTCGAGCTCGAGGTTCCCGAGGTCTACGACGGCGTCGTGGAGATCCGCTCCATCGCCCGCGAGGCCGGCGTGCGCTCCAAGGTCGCGGTGAGCTCCGTGGACGACAGGCTCGACCCCGTGGGCGCCTGCGTCGGCCCCAAGGGCAGCCGCGTGCGCGCCGTCGTGTCCGAGCTGCGCGGCGAGCGCGTCGACGTCGTGCTGTGGAGCGACGACCCCGCCAAGTGCGTCGCGAACGCGCTGTCCCCGGCGCGCGTCAGCCGCGTGATCGTGGACGACGAGGACAACTACGCCACCGTCATCGTCCCGGACGACCAGCTGTCGCTCGCCATCGGCAAGGAGGGCCAGAACGCCCGACTCGCCGCGAGGCTCACGGGCATGCACATCGACATCAAGAACGAGTCGCTGGCCCGCGAGGTCATGCGCGAGATGCCGAAGGAGGTCGAGCTTCCCGCCGAGGAGGGCGAGCACCGCTGCGAGTACACCGGCCCGACCGGCATCCAGTGCCGCAACATGGCCCGTCCGGGCTCGCGCTACTGCGGCATCCACGAGCAGCTCGCCAAGTACGCCGACACCGACGTGTCCGACGATCCCGACTCCCTGATCTAGCCGTGAGTCGAAGTTATACGAACGTATCCCGTCCCATCATGGAAGGTTGGTTTTATGGCAAAGACCCGCGTACATGATCTAGCCAAGGAATATGGAATGACCAGCAAGGAGATGCTCGGCCACCTCGCGGAGATGAAGATCCCCGCCAAGTCGCCGTCCTCCACGCTGGAGGATGCCTACGTCTCCATCATCCGCAAGAAGCTGAAACCGATCCTCGAGGCGCGCGCCGCGGAGATCGAGGCCCAGAAGAAGGCCGAGGCCGAGGCACAGGCCGCCATCGAGCGCGAGAAGCACGAGAAGGCCGAGAAGGAGCGCCTCGAGGCGGAGAAGCGCCGCAAGGAGGAGCGCGCCGAGGAGGAGCGCCGCCGCGCCGCCGAGGAGGCCGCCCGCAAGAAGGCCGAGGAGCAGCGCAAGGCCGAGGAGAAGCGCCGCAAGGAGGAAGAGGAGCGCAACCGCGTCCACGACAACGCCCCCAAGTCCATCCCCTCGTTCGCGAGCCTGCTCGACCAGATCGCCCAGCAGGAGGTCGTCCTGAAGGAGCAGGCCGAGGAGCAGGCGAAGAAGAAGGAGGAGAGCCGCGGGCAGCGCAGGGACCGCCGCGACAGGAACGAGTCCTCGATGCCGCACCGCACCTCCCGCACCAGGGTCTCCGCACCCGAGCCCGAGGTGGGGTCCGAGGGCGAGCACGGCGGCAAGGGCCGTGGCAAGGGCCGCAAGAACCAGCGAAGGAGCGGCCAGAACGAGGACCGCTACAGCCGCATGGCGCGCGAGGCGCAGGAGTACAACCAGGTGCTCGAGGAGGCGCGCGAGGCCGTCGAGGAGGCGACCCGCGAGTCCACCGGCAGGCGCAAGAAGCGCAAGGAGCGCAGGAAGAAGCAGCAGGCCGAGAAGGCCGAGGAGAAGCGCATCGAGGAGGCCATCGCAAACGACCAGGACCTCTCGCAGCTCGACACGGTGAAGGTCCCGCAGGGTGCCACCGTCTCCGAGCTCGCCGACCTTCTCGGCGTACCCGCCAACGACATCATCAAGAGGCTGTTCCTGCTCGGCACGCCGCTCACGGTGACCGAGTCCATGTCCGACGACCTCATCGAGCTCGTCGCGGACGACCTCGGCCGTGACATCAAGATCATGACCAAGGAGGAGGAGAACTCCTTCACGTTCTACGACGACCCGAAGGACCTCAAGCCGCGTCCGCCCGTCGTGACCGTCATGGGCCACGTCGACCACGGCAAGACGTCGCTGCTCGACGCGATCCGCCACACGGGCGTCGCCGAGGGCGAGGCCGGCGGCATCACGCAGGCCATCGGCGCCTCCCAGGTGCAGATCAACGGCCGCACCATCACGTTCATCGACACGCCCGGCCACGAGACGTTCACGGCCATGCGTGCCCGTGGCGCCAAGGTGACCGACATCGTCATCCTGATCGTGGCTGCCGACGACGGCGTCATGCCGCAGACGGTCGAGTCCATCAACCACGCCAAGGCGGCAAACGTGCCCATCATCGTTGCCGTCAACAAGATCGACAAGCCGGGCGCCGACCCCCAGAGGGTTCGCCAGGAGCTGACCGAGTACGGCATCATCCCCGAGGAGTGGGGCGGACAGAACATGTTCGTCGACATCTCGGCCAAGAAGCACATCGGCATCGACGACCTGCTCGAGGCCGTGCTGCTCGAGGCCGACGTGCTCGAGCTCAAGGCGAACCCCGACACGTTCGCGTCGGGCAACGTCCTCGAGGCCAAGCTCGACCGCGGCCGCGGCTCCGTCGCGACGCTGCTCGTGAACCGCGGCACGCTGCGCGTGGGCGACGCAATCGTTGCGGGCATGGCCTACGGCAAGATCCGCGCCATGATCGACTCGCACGGCAACAACGTGCAGGAGGCCACGCCCTCGACGCCCGTCGAGGTCCTCGGCCTGCAGAGCGTCCCGATGGCCGGCGACGAGTTCCGCGTCTTCCAGGACGAGCGCGAGGCGCGCAGCCTGGCCGACGAGCGTGCCCTCAAGGCCCGCATCGAGGAGCAGAACAAGGTCAAGCACGTCACGCTCGAGAACCTCTTCGACACCATGGCCGACGCCGAGGTGAAGGAGCTCAACCTCATCATCAAGGCGGACGTCCAGGGCTCGATCGAGGCGCTGCAGGACTCCCTCGACAAGATGGACCAGTCCGAGGTCCGCATCAACACGATCCACTCCGCCGTCGGCGCCATCACGGAGACCGACGTCACGCTCGCGGACGCCTCGAACGCCATCATCATCGGCTTCGGCGTGCGCCCGGATGCGAAGGCCCGTGCGGCAGCGGAGCGCGAGGGCGTCGAGATCCGCACCTACAGCGTCATCTACAAGGCGATCGAGGACATCAACGCCGCCCGCATCGGCATGCTCAAGCCCACCGAGGAGGAGGTGCAGACCGCGTCCATCGAGGTTCGCAACACCTTCAAGGTGCCGAAGGTCGGCATCGCGGCCGGCTGCATGGTCCAGGAGGGCGAGGTCACGAACAGCGACCTCTGCAGGCTCGTCCGCGACGGCATCGTGGTGTACGAGGGCAAGCTTGCGTCGCTGCGCCGCTACAAGGACGACGTCAAGTCCGTCAAGGCGGGCTACGAGTGCGGCATCGGCCTCGACAACTTCCAGGACATCCACGTGGGCGACGTCATCGAGACGTACCGCATCGAGGAAGTAGCACGTACGGAGTAGGAACATGAAGCAGAACCAGAATTCCCGCCGCACGAACAACCTCGCGCGCGAGAAGCTCGCAAACATCCTTCTGTTCGAGGTGTCCGACCCGGACCTCGCGCTCGTGACCCTCACGGGCGTGGAGGTCTCGGTCGACAAGTCGGTGCTGAAGGCGTACGTCAGCTGCGACAGGGACCGCTACGAGGCGGTCTCCGCCGCGCTGGAGCGCGCCAAGGGCCGCATTCGCAGCCTGCTGGGCCACGCGCTCGGCTGGCGCGTGACGCCCGAGCTCATCTTCCAGATCGACGAGACGGCGGACGAGGCGGAGCGCATCGCCCTCGCCCTCGAGAACGTGCCGCCCACGCTCTCGGTCGAGAAGGACGAGTTCGGCTACCCGGTGGCGGACGATTCCGCCGAGTCTGACGCCGACGAGAAGGACGAGGGGGTCGAGTAGCACAGCCATGGACGTCCGCCAGAATCCCGAGCAGGAGGAGCGCTTCTCTCGCATAGCAGAGCTCATCGAGGGGAGTGGGACCATAGCCATATGCGCCCACACGAGCCCGGACGGTGACGCCCTGGGCTCGACCCTGGGGCTGCAGAAGGTGATCTTGAGCAGGTGGCCGCACAAGACCGTCGTGGGCCTCCTCGCCGACGCGGACGCCGTGCCGCGGATCTACTCGTACCTGCCCGGCAGCGGCGCCCTCGTGCACGCGCGCGACTACGAGGGCGCGCCCGACCTCTTCGTGAGCGTGGACCTCTCCGTGGCGAAGCGGCTGAACGACGCGGAGCAGGTCATGCTCCGCTCCCGCCGGACGGCCATCATCGACCACCACCCCTGCGACGACCCGTACGCGGACGAGAGCCTGATCAGGCCCGAGGCCGCCGCAACGGGCGTCCTCGTGGCGGAGTTCGCGCTGCACCTGGGCGTCGATATCACGCCCGACATCGCGCGCTGCCTGTACTGCGCCATCGCGACGGACACGGGCCGCTTCCAGTACCAGAACGCGGACCCCGAGTCCTTCTCGGTCGCGTCGCTTTTGGTGGACGCCGGCGCCTCGCCGTCCGAGCTGTCGCTCAACGTGTACCAGAACTTCTCGCTCTCGTTCCTGCACCTCGAGGCGCTGGTCATGGGGCGCATCACGACCTTCGCGTCGGGAAAGATAACCTACAGCTACGCCACGACGGCCGACCTCGAGCGCACGGGCGCGAGCCTGGACGAGTGCGACGGCCTGGTGGACGTGGTCAGGAGCGTGTCCGGGTCCGAGGTCGCGCTCTTCCTCAAGGAGGTGCCGGGCGGCAAGGTGCGCGGCAACCTCCGCTCCAAGACGGACAAGGACGTGTCCGGCATCGCGCGCAGGCTCGGTGGCGGCGGCCACAAGGCAGCGGCCGGCTTCACGTACGAGGGCGACATCGACCAGGCGCTCGCGGCGGTGCTGCCGCCCCTGAGGTCGCTCTTCGAGTACGTCGACCCCGACGGCACGATCATCGGCGAGCGGCTGGACCCGAGGCTCATCGCCGCGGACCGCGCGCGTCGCTCGGGCGGGAGCGCGACGGGCCAGGTGAGGGCGTGAGGCGCGGCCAGAGCGGGATCAACTGCCTGCTGGCCGTCGACAAGCCGGTGGGCATGAGCAGCCACGACGTGGTGAACCACGTGCGTCGGGCGCTGGGCGAGAGGCGCGTCGGCCATGCCGGTACGCTCGACCCGCTCGCGTCCGGCGTGCTCGTGGTGGGCGTGGGCCAGGGCACGAGGCTCATGGGTCTGCTCACCGCGGACACCAAGTCGTATGTGGCGCGCATCGCCTTTGGCACGCAGACCACGACGGACGACGCCGAGGGCGAGCCCGTGCTCACGCTGCCGGCGCCCGAGCGCGTGCTCGACCGTACGTTCGCGGCCGGGGTCGTATCCTCGCTCGTGGGGGAGCTGGACCAGGTGCCACCGTCCTTCTCGGCCATATCCGTGGGCGGCGTGCGCGCGTACGACCGTGCGCGAAAGGGCGAGAAGGTCGAGCTCAAGAGCCGTCACGTCACCATTGCGCAGGCGGTCCTCCTCGACGTGGTGGCCGACGACCCCTCCGGCGAGCCGTGCTGGGACTGCGCGTTCGTGGTCTCGAAGGGGACGTACGTGCGCAGCATCGCGCGCGACCTGGGCACGTCGCTCGGAAGCGCGGCGCACCTGGTGGCGCTTAGGCGCACGGCATCCGGCAGCGTTGGCCTGGGCGACTGCGTCAGCCTGGACGAGCTCGAGGCCAAGGGTCCGGACGTCCTGGCAGCGGCCGCGCTCGACCCCGTCGCGAAGCTCGGGTTGCCCAGGCGCGAGCTCTCCGTGCAGGAGGCGGCGGACGCTGCCTGCGGCAAGCCCGTCGCGTGCGGCGACGCGGCCGTCGCGGAGGGCGGGCGCGTGTGCCTGACGCACGGCGGGCGCCTGGTGGGCGTCTGGACGCGTGAGGGCCGGCGCCTGAGGAGCGAGGTCAACTTCCCCGCGGGAGTCATGGGGGTGCGGCCTTGACGGAGCGTGAGGCGCGCGCGGACGTGCCGGCATCCGGCGCGGACCTTGCGCGCGTGACGGCGCGGTCGCTCTTCTATACCTGCCCGCCGCTCGAGGAGGCCGCGCTTCCCGGCGGCCGGGCGTACCTCGTGCACGGCACGCGGCTGGGAAGCGACGTGGACGCCGTGGTGTGCATAGGCGCGTTCGACGGCGTGCACGTGGGGCACCGCGCGCTCGTGGCCGCGGCGCTCGAGGACGCGCGTCGGCGCGGCTGCGCCTGCGTTGCGGTGACGTTCGACCCGGACCCGGCCGACCTCCTCGTGGGGGAGCGCGCCTCGAGCAGGCTGCTCGAGGTCGCGGATCGCGTGCGCGCGATTGCGACCCTGGGCGTGGACGCCGTGGTCGTGCTCGACTTTGGGCCCGGGCTCGCGGGGACTCCCTACCGGGAGTTCGTTGCGAGCACGCTCGACTCCGTCGTGAGGCCGGTCTCCATCCACGTGGGCACGAACTTCAGGTTCGGCGCGCGGGGCGAGGGCGACGTCGCGGCCCTGGCGGCCATCGGTCGCGCCCAGGGCTTCGAGGCGCACGCCCACGAGCTCGTGACGGCCGGGGGCCAGCCCGTGTCCGCGACCAGGATCCGCGCCCTTCTCCACCAGGGAAAGGTGGGGGAGGCCTCCAGGCTCCTGGACCGCCTGCACTGGGTGCGCGGCGTGGTGGAGCACGGCCGCGGGAAGGGGACTTCATTCGGATTTCCCACCGCCAACGTGCGCGTGCCGCGCGTGGCGTGCATGCCCGCAGACGGCGTGTACGCCTGCGTCGTGTGCGACGGCGCCAGCGCTTGGCCCGCGGCGGCCAACGTGGGCGCCCCGCCGACGTTCAGCGCGCCGGAGGAGGCCTTCCTCGAGGCGAACCTCCTGGGCTTCGACGGCGACCTCTACGGAAGCGAGGTGAGCGTCCTCTTCGTGCGGTGGCTTCGCGCCTCGCGCCCGTTCTCCTCGACCGCCGAGCTCGAGCGCGTGGTTCTTGGCAACATCGATTGGGTACGTAAGAACCTAGGCGACCGTGGAGTGGGGGTGCGCTCTTGATAACCGACGAGGACAAGGAACGCGTCCGACAGGCGACGGACATGCTGCAGCTGGTGGGGGAGACCGTGGAGCTCAAGCGCCGCGGCTCCGACTGGTGGGGATGCTGTCCCTTCCACCACGAGAAGAGCCCGTCGTTCCACGTGAACCCCACCACGGGCCTCTGGAAGTGCTTTGGCTGCGGCGCCGGCGGCGACGTGTTCGCCTACGTCATGAAGCGCGAGAGCCTGGACTTTCCGGACTCCATCCGCTACCTGGCCGAGCGCGCCGGGATCGAGCTTTCCGAGGAGCGCTCCGGCCCCAGGCGTGGGCCGCGCAGGACGCGCGTGCTCGACTGCCTCCAGGAGGCTGAGAAGTACTACAACACCCAGCTGATGCGCGGCCGTGGGGACGGACCCGCGGCGGGCCGGCGCTACCTTTCCGGCCGCGGCTTTGGCTCTGACGTGTGCAGGCGCTGGGGCCTGGGCTTCGCCCCCGGCCACGGCGCGCTCACGGAGCACCTGCGCGCGCAGGGCTTCTCGCGGCAGGAGCTCGTCTCCGCGGACCTCGCGCTCGAGGGCCAGGGCGGCCGCCTGCGCGACCGGTTCTACGACCGCGTGATGTTCCCTATCCACGACGAGCAGGGCCGCACCATCGCCTTTGGCGGCAGGGTCATGACCGACGCGAAGCCAAAGTACCTCAACACCAAGGAGACCGCGGTCTTCTCCAAGGGAAAGCACCTCTTCGCGTTCGACCGCGCCAAGGACTCCATGGTCGCGTCGGGCACCTGCATCGTGTGCGAGGGTTACACGGATGTCATCGCCATGCACGAGGCGGGCTTCACCAACGCCGTGGCAACCCTCGGCACCGCGCTCACGATGGACCACGTCAAGCTGATCGAGCGCTTCGCACGCAAGCGCATCATCTGCATGTTCGACGGCGACGAGGCCGGCCAGCGCGCCGCGGAGCGCGCGGTCCGCTACATCGACAAGACCGGCGTCGAGATGCTCTGCGTGGTCCTACCCAACAATCAGGACCCGATGGAGTTCCTGCGCGACCACGGGGCGGACGCCCTCAGGCCCATCCTCGCGGCCGCCCAGCCGCTCATGGACTTCGTGTTCGGCAAGCGCCTCGCGGGCTACGACCTCAGCGTACCCGGCCGCCGCGTCGCCGCGCTGGATGACATGGCCCAGGTCCTGGCACCGCTCGCGGACTCCATGCTCATGGACGGCTACGCCACGCAGCTCGCGGACATGCTGGGCTTCGACGTGGACAGGGTGCGCCAGGTCATTCGCGACAAGGCCGCGGCGGCCCGCCGCAAGGAGGCCGAGCGCTCCCGCATGGAGGCGCAGCAGCCACAGCCCCAGTCGCAGTCCCAATGGCAGGGTGACCGGCAGGCCGCGGCACCGCAGCAGGCCGCGCAGGGCGGCGGGGGAGAAGGACGAGCGCTTCCGGCCGCGGCCCTCTCCACGGACGAGAGGATGCAGTCGGTCGCCGAGCGCGAGCTCCTTTCCATGATCGCGACCCATCCGGACGTGATGCGCCAGCACGGCGACCGCATCGCGACGTTCACCTGGTCGGACTCGCGCTTCGAGGCCATGGCGTGGGCCATGCTCGCCACGCCCGCGGGCACGCCGCCCGCGGAGGTCGTAGGCGCCGCAACGGACGTCGTGGCGGACGCCCCGCGCATTCTCGCCGGCGGCCGGCTCGAGGTCACGTCCCGCATGCCCGTGGAGCAGCGGGCGGACTTCCTGCTTGACGTGGTCGAGCTCTGGTCCAAGCGCCGCGAGGTGCGCGAGATAAAGGCAAGGCTCCGCATGTCGAGCTCGAGCGTCCCGGACGACCAGGCGCGGGGGCTCTTCAGGACGGCAACGGAGCTGCAGAAACGTATTAATGAGCTGTCAAATAGGGTTTCTGCCGTTGCATAAGCCAAATTTTGGGTAGTATCCCTAACGCACGTGCGTAGAAAGGACATCCGTGGCAAACAAGAAGGCTACTCCCGGTACCGACTCCCAGCTCTCTGACGAGCTCGAGGGCATCGTCGGCAAGCTCGTCACTCAGGCGTCCTCCTCCAACAACACCATCACGGAGGACGACATCCAGGTCGCGATCGCAGAGATCGACGTGGATGACGACGAGCTGTCGGACATGTACGACGCGATCCGCGCCAAGGGCGTGGAGATCTCCAACGGCGAGGAGGCACCCGCGACCGACATCGAGTCCGACGACCTCGACGACGAGGAGGAGGACGAGGAGGAGCTCGAGGGCGAGGATGACCTCGAGGAGGAGGACGAGGAGCTGGCCAAGGCCCGCAAGGAGGCCCGTGCGGCAAGCGAGATCCTCCGCTCCGCGTCCAAGGGCAAGTCCACGCACAAGCGCAGCTCCCGCGCCCGCGCGCGCAGGGTCGACAACACAGCACGAGGGCACGACATGAAGCTTGGAGGCTCCCGCGCCCGCGCGCGCAGGGTCGACAACTCCACCGTCATGCTCACGGGCGACCCCGTCCGCATGTACCTCAAGGAGATCGGCAAGGTCGACCTGCTCACGGCGCAGGAGGAGGTCAACCTCGCCATGAAGATCGAGGCCGGCACCGAGGCCACCAAGAAGCTCGAGGCCGCCGAGAACGGCGAGATCGAGCTGACCCGCGCCGAGCAGCGCCGCCTCATGCGCATCGAGCAGGTCGGCCTCGAGGCCAAGCAGTCGCTCATCAGCGCCAACCTCCGCCTCACGGTCTCCATTGCGAAGCGCTACGTCGGCCGCGGCATGCTGTTCCTCGACCTCATCCAGGAGGGCAACCTCGGCCTCATCCGCGCGGTCGAGAAGTTCGACTACACCAAGGGCTTCAAGTTCTCCACCTACGCCACGTGGTGGATCCGTCAGGCCATCACCCGCGCCATTGCGGACCAGGCCCGCACCATCCGAATCCCCGTGCACATGGTCGAGACCATCAACAAGCTCGTCCGCGTGCAGAGGCAGCTCCTGCAGGACCTCGGCCGCGACCCCACCCCGGAGGAGATCGGCGCCGAGATGGGCATCTCCGCGGACCGCGTGCGCGAGATCCAGAAGATCAGCCAGGAGCCCGTCTCGCTCGAGACGCCAATCGGCGAGGAGGAGGACTCCCAGCTGGGCGACTTCATCGAGGACTCCACGGCCGTCGCGCCGCCCGAGGCCGCGAGCGACTCCATGCTGCGCGAGCAGCTCGAGCAGGTGCTCGACAGCCTGGCCGACCGCGAGCGCAAGGTCATCAAGTTCCGCTTCGGCCTTGAGGACGGCCATCCCCGCACGCTCGAGGAGGTCGGCCGCGAGTTCGGCGTCACGCGCGAGCGCATCCGCCAGATCGAGAGCAAGACGTTGGCCAAGCTGCGCCATCCGTCCCGCTCCGGCCGCCTGAAGGACTACATCGAGGACTAGCCGCGCATCAGGTCGGCGACGCGTCCCTGGACCTTGCGTCCCAAGACCCGCGCCGCGACAAGCATCAAGGTAATGACGAGAAGGACTGCTCCCTTTTGTGGGGGCGGTCCTTCTCCCTTAGTGCGTTGCCTGGTTCGCGGCTAGAAGTCGATGTCCTCGACCATCATGGGCTCGGTCTGGTAGCGCAGCGGCTCGAGCTCGTCGACGGTGCGGTAGCCGGACGGCGCATCGATGACGGTCGGGATGCGCTGGACGATGGTCGCGCAGGTGTGCTCGACGGTCGCGGGCTTGTCCACGTGGAACGTGGTGTCGGGCTCGCCGTAGATCTTCCAGTCGCAGAGGTCGCCGTCGTCGGGCCCGTACACCTTGCCGATCTGCGAGGTCACTATGTCGATGCCCTGGTAGGTCTTCGTGGTGACGCGCGTGTTCATGCCCAGGACCTTGCCGGCCTCGATGGTGCCGCCCATCGTGTCGGAGTAGGTGTCCTTCTCGGCCACGTACGGCACGTTCTCCTGGATGATCTCCTTGATCGTGAGGCCGAGCTCCTGCGCGAGCGCCTCGTTGGAGTTCCAGACGTAGGAGGGGACGATCTCGTCGGGGTGGGCGAGGGTCTTCTCGAACTCGTCGGGCGTGAGGCCGACGCCGTGCGCCCTCGCGAGCGCCATGCCGTACTCGTCCACGTTGTAGGACACGGAGCCCTCGATCTTGTCGATGCGGTTGACGGCGCCCGCGATGAGCCCGACGATGCGCACCCAGAAGACGTCCTCCATGCCGGCGCCGAGCATCGTCGCGCCGTTCTCCTTGGCGATGGCGTCCAGGCGGTTCGTGGTCGCGGAGGACGTGGTCCACGGGAACGTGGCCTCCTCGCACGTCGTCACGACGTTGATGCCGCGGGACAGGCACTTCTCGGCCATGGGCGCGATGTCGTCAACCAGACTGAAGAGCGTGAGGATGGCGATGTCGGGCGCGCAGGAGTCGAGCACGGCGTCCGCGTCGTCAGATATCTTGACGCCGAGCTTGACGGGCAGGCCCGCAAAGTCGCCGGCGTCCATCCCGATGACCTTAGGGTTGGTGTCGATGGCGCCTACGAGCTGCGCACCGTGCTCGTGCAGGTAGCGGATGGTGTACTTTGCCATCTTCCCGCAACCGTACTGGACGACCCTGATTGGCCTGCGACCCATGGCGAACCTCCCTTGACGTTCCGTCGGCCGGGTGCCGGCGGATACCTTCGCGTTTCCGCTTGAGCCTGTTATACCGCCTTCGCACCCGCGGATACATATCCGCTTTTTACAAATCGGTCGGCGTATACGCGCTTTGACCGTATATTCCCGCATCAATTCGTACTTGCTGCAAGCGCGTTACGGACCGCCGCCGCGATATGTGGAGGCTCTCTGGCGACAAAAAATATTCGATTCTGGCTTGCGCGGGCGGCAATGTCTGTTATAGTTCCTAACGCACTAAGAAATTCCCCGGTGGCGCAGTGGTAGCGCAGCTGACTGTTAATCAGCGTGTCGCAGGTTCGAACCCTGCCCGGGGAGCCATATTCCCCGGTGGCGCAGTGGTAGCGCAGCTGACTGTTAATCAGCGTGTCGCAGGTTCGAACCCTGCCCGGGGAGCCAGGACTTTCGAGGCCGGGGGAGAAGATCCTCCGGCCTCTGCTTTTCTCGCCCGCCAAGGGCAACTCCAACACTCGCGGGTGCTCTTTCGCTCTTTATATGGCGAGGCCATGCCCCGTGCTAGCATTTCCATGTCATGTGACCCGATGCTTCGGAGGCAAATTGAACGCCGAAAAGAACGCCGCGACGATCTCCGCAAAGGACGCGTGGTATCCGCCTGCCAAGAGGGACCGATTCATCCTCAAGCAGCTCGTTTCCAAGGACTTCAAGCTCAAGTACCGCAGGAGCGCGCTTGGCGTCGTGTGGAGCGTCCTGAACCCGCTTCTGATGATGCTCGTCATGGCGGCCGTCTTCGGATCGTTCATGAGGTACAACGACCCGTCGCTCGGCAACTACGCCGTCTACCTGATCCTGGGCAACACGGCCTTCCAGCTCATGAGCGACGCGACCAGCCAGGGCATGAACTCCATCATCTGGGCGTCCTCGCTGCTCAAGAAGGTCAAGATCAACCGCTACGTCTTCCCGGTGCAGAAGGTGCTCTTCGCCGTCGTCAACTACGGCTTCTCGCTCATCGCCATCGCGCTCGTCATGGTCGTGGAGCGCGTCCCGCTCACGTGGACCGCGATCCTCATGCCGTACGCCCTGGCGACCCTCATGGTGTTCTGCATCGGCCTGTCGCTCCTGCTCTCCGCCGCCGCGGTCTTCTTCCGCGACGTCATCCACCTCTGGAGCGTCGTGCTCACCGCGTGGACGTACGCGACCCCGCTCTTCTATCCCTTCAAGATCCTCCCGCACTGGATGCAGGTCGCGGAGCACTTCAACCCCATGTACATCTACATCACCTACATCCGCGACGTGGTCCTCTACCACACGGTTCCGTCCGTGAACATGCACATCGCCTGCCTGGGCTTTGCCGTCGTCGCGCTCGCGATTGGCTATGCGGTCTTCCATAGGCACGAGCACAAGTTCATCCTCTACATCTAACGCGATTGGGATAGGTTCAGCCATGGCAAACATCCTCAAGCGTCCCCCGATTCCGCCCGAGGACGCCGAGACCGTCATCGACGTCGATGACGTCTCCATGATCTTCAACATCGCCTCCGAGCAGTTCAACTCGCTCAAGGAGTACTTCATCGCCGCGATGCGCCACGAGCTCAAGTTCAAGGAGTTCCGCGCGCTCAACCACATCAGCTTCAAGGTCAAGCGCGGCGAGGCGTTTGGCCTCGTGGGCACCAACGGATCCGGCAAGTCAACCATGCTCAAGATCATCGCGGGCGTGCTCGAGGCCTCCGAGGGCACCTGCACGGTGCGTGGCACCATCGCCCCCCTCATCGAGCTGGGCGCCGGCTTCGACATGGAGCTCACGGCCAAGGAGAACATCTACCTCAACGGCGCGCTCCTGGGCTACCGCAAGGAGTTCATCGACGAGCACTTCCAGGACATCGTGGACTTCGCGGAGCTCCAGAACTTCATGGAGATGCCGCTCAAGAACTACTCGTCCGGCATGGTGGCCCGCATCGCCTTCGCCATCGCCACGATCACGGAGCCGGACATCCTCATCGTCGACGAGACGCTCTCGGTCGGCGACTTCCTCTTCCAGCAGAAGTGCGAGCGCCGCATCAAGGAGCTCGTCGACTCCGACGACGTCACCGTTCTTCTCGTCAGCCACAACATCGACCAGGTGGAGCGCCTGTGCGACCGCGTGTGCTGGATCGAGAAGGGCCAGGAGCGCATGGTCGGCCCGACCGACGAGGTCTGCGCCGCATACAAGAATCTGGGGAAGTAATGGCTCAGGACCAGGACATCGACGTCAGCGTGATCGTCCCGTGCTACAACACGGAGGCGTTCCTCGACCAGGCGCTTACAACGTGCGAGAAGAACGACAGCTGCAGGCTCGAGATCATCGCCGTGAACGACGGCTCCACGGACGGCTCGCTCGCCATCATGCGCGAGCACGAGGCCCGCGACCCGCGCGTGCGCGTGATCGACAAGGAGAACTCGGGCTACGGCGCCAACATGAACCGCGGCATCCGCGAGGCGCGCGGCACCTACATCGGCATCCTCGAGCCCGACGACTACCTGCGCCCCCACATGTTCGACACGCTGTTCGAGGCTGCCGAGCGCCACGGCATGCCCGACATGGTCAAGTCGCCCTACATCCGCGTCTGGATGCCCACGACCCCGCAGGAGCGGCTCTACAACTGCGCCTACTACCACCGCATCAAGCCCGTGGACGAGCCCTTCACGCTCAAGGACTGCCCGCGCCTGATCCGCCACCACCCCTCGATCTGGTCAGCCATCTACCGCAAGGGCTTCCTGCAGGATAACGACATCACCTTCATGGAAGTCCCCGGCGCCGGCTGGGTCGACAACCCGTTCCTCATCCAGACCTGTGTCCTCGCCAAGTCGATCGTCTACATCGACGAGCCGTTCTACTGCTACCGCGAGGACCTTCCCGGCTCCTCCTCCGTGCTGCGCAAGGCGGGCCTCGCGTTCGAGCGCTGGGGCAACATGGCCGACCTGGTGGAGAAGTACGGCGTCACGGACCGCGGCATCCTCGAGTCGCTCTACATCATCGGCTTCAGGTACGCGGGCGGCGCAATCGGTGACTTCGGCCTGGACGAGCCCCAGATCCACGAGTGGGTCACGCAGATGTTCCGCCGCATGGACCCCAACATCGTGGCGGGCATCGCCGCGCTGTCTGGCTCGTTCAAGCACACGTACTTCGAGCTCACGGGCTACCCCGCGGTCAAGTTCAGCGACCTGCCCTACATCGGCAACCTGGTGAACGAGTTCTTCTACAGCTGGCGCATCAACGGGCCGGGCTTCGCGTTCTCGCGCCTCGGGCTCTTCGCGAGGCGCCGTGCTGCGGAGAAGGGTCTCGCCAAGCCCACGAGCACCCACTCGGCCTCGATCTAAGGCCGGCCGGCAGGGCCCGAGCGACCCAATCTCAATCGGAATTTGGAACATGGCCACCACCACGACGCAGAGTCGGGTGGTGGCCCTTTTCGTGCGCTTGGCAGGTGCCCGTGCGGGGGAGGGTGCGTCCTTCTCGCCCGCGTGTTCCGTTCCTGAAAGGCGGCGCTCCGTCCCCGGTGCGAGTTTGGTGTTTGGGCAAATTGGTGATTGCTTCCGGCGGGAAAGTGCGTATATTGAATAACGACCTTTAACTCGGTGCGAGACGCCGGCAAGGAACATACACGCCCTGCGGGGCTTGGGACTGCCTTCCTGACGTCTGTGTGCCGTGGTAACGGGACATTGGCGTCTTTTGTTTTGGAAGGAGTGCCATGGCTGAGAACAAGCCGAAAGCGGTCATCATGGATGGCCAGGCGATGGAGCGCGCGGTGACCCGCATCGCGCACGAGATCGTCGAGCACAACGAAGGTGCGGATGACATCGCCCTCGTCGGCATCATCCGTCGCGGCGAGACGCTCGCGACGAAGCTCGCTGATGCCATCGAGTCGATCGAGGGCAAGCGCCCGCCCGTGGGCTCGCTCGACATCAGCTTCTACCGCGACGACTTCATGCGCAACGTGGCGCCCGTGCTGCACGGCACCAACATCCCCTTCAACATCGACAACGCGAACATCGTGCTGGTTGACGACGTCCTGTACACGGGCCGCACCGTGCGCGCGGCGCTCAACGCCCTCACGGACTACGGCCGCCCCAAGACGGTCCAGCTTGCCGTGATGGTCGACCGCGGCCACCGCGAGCTGCCCATTCGCGCCGATTACGTTGGCAAGAACGTGCCCTCGTCCCACGAGGAGGACGTGCGCGTCTGCATAGAGCCCCTCGACGACCGCAACAGCGTCGAGATCTGGGACATCAATGTCGAAAAGAAAGCCGGAGGTGCGAACTAGATGCTTTCCGTCAAGAACCTCATCGACACGTACAGCCTGACCGCCGATGACATCACGCAGATCCTCGACACGGCGGCGGCGTTCGAGTCGGTCAACAACGGGCGCGTGATCAAGAAGGTGCCCGCCCTGCGCGGCCGCACGATCGTGAACCTGTTCCTCGAGCCGTCCACCCGCACGAAGAGCTCCTTCGAGCTGGCCGAGAAGCGCCTGTCCGCGGACTCGCTCTCCATGGGCGGCAGCACCTCCTCCGTCGTCAAGGGCGAGAGCCTTGCCGACACCATCCAGACCATCGACGCCATGAACGTCGACATGTTCGTCTGCCGCGCCCGCCTCGCCGGCACGCCGCAGAAGATCACCGAGAACACCGACGCCGTCGTGATCAACGCCGGCGACGGCAAGCACCAGCACCCCACGCAGGCCATGCTCGACCTGTACACCATCCGCAAGCACTTCGGCCACCTCGACGGCCTCAAGGTCGCCATCGTGGGCGACCTCGCGCACTCCCGCGTGTGCGGCTCGCTGGCCCCCGCGCTCAAGACCATGGGCGCCGACGTCACGCTCGTCGGCCCCCCGACCTTCCAGGTCGACGACCCCGACTGGTTCGGCTGCCCGCAGACCTCGAGCCTCGACGAGGTCATCGAGGACATGGACGTCGTCTACATGCTGCGCGTCCAGCTTGAGCGCATGGAGGGTGCGACCATCCCGTCCCGCCGCGAGTACAACCGCCTGTACGGCCTCGACATGAAGCGCGTCAACCGCATGAAGGACAACGCGATCATCTGCCACCCGGGCCCCATGAACCGCGGCATGGAGATCAACGCCGACGTAGCCGACTGCGCGCGCTCTAGGATTCTGAACCAGGTCAACGCTGGTGTCCTCACCCGCATGGCCGAGATGTACCTGCTTCTGGGAGGAGAGAACAATGGCATTTCTGCTTAAGGGAGCTCACGCCGTCGACCCGCAGGTGGGCCTCGACGAGGTCGTGGACGTCCTTCTCGACGGCGACTCCATCGCCGAGGTGGGACAGGACCTCGAGGCGCCCGAGGGCGCCGAGGTGATCGACGCTGCCGGCAAGTACCTGGTTCCCGGCCTCGTCGACATGCACGTGCACTTCCGCGACCCCGGCTTCGAGTACAAGGAGACCATCGAGACCGGCTCGCGCGCCGCGACGCACGGCGGCTTCACGGACGTCGCCACGATGCCCAACACCGACCCCGTGACCGACACGGGCACCGGCATCCGCTACCAGATCGACCGCGGCCGCGCCGCCGGCCTGTGCCACATCCGCCCGATCGGCGCGCTGACGAGGGGCGAGAAGGGCGAGGCCCTCGCGGAGATCGGCGACATGGTGCTCGAGGGCGCCTGCGCCTTCAGCGACGACGGCCACGGCGTGCAGAGCGCCGGCATGATGCGCACCTGCATGGGCTACGTGTCGCAGTTCGACCGCGTCGCCATCGCGCACTGCGAGGACGAGTCGCTCACCGTCCACGGCGTCGTGAACGAGGGCAAGGCCTCCACGCGCCTCGGCATGTTCGGCTGGCCTGCGCTCGGCGAGGAGCTCGAGATCTACCGCGACATCGAGATCTGCCGCCTCACGGGCTGCCCGCTGCACATCGCCCACATCTCCACGGAGAAGGGCCTCGACCTCGTGAGGGCCGCAAAGGCCGATGGCCTGCCCGTCACCTGCGAGGTCACGCCGCACCACCTCTTCCTCAACGAGGACGACATCGACAACACCTACAACACCAACCTCAAGATGAACCCGCCGCTGCGCCTCGAGAGCGACATGATGGCGCTGCGCAAGGGCATCGTCGACGGTTCGATCGACTGCCTCGTGACCGACCACGCGCCGCACGCCAAGCACGAGAAGGACTGCGAGTGGGAGATCGCGTTCTTTGGTACGATCGGCCTCGAGACCTCGCTTCCCCTCATGCTCACCAACATGGTGCGCACGGGCGAGATGGGCTGGGACAGGCTCGTCGAGGTCATGGCCGTCAACCCTCGCAAGGTCCTCAGGCTCAAGCCGGTCAAGATCGAGGCGGGCTCCAAGGCCGACCTCACCCTGATCGACCCTGACCGCGAGATCAAGGTGACCGAGGACTACTTCGAGAGCAAGTCCAAGAACTCCGCCTTCCTCGGCGAGACGCTCATGGGCGTCGCCACCGACGTCTTCGTCGACGGCAAGCACACCCTGGACAACTGCGTCGTCGCCTAGCGGACGACACCCGTACTATCATGGTGGCGTGGGCGCTCGTGCGTCCGCGCCACCATTCTTGAAAAGGGGGTTCACGTGCAGCCAAGCTCAAAGGTGCACCTGTACGACTTCGAAGTGGCGTCAAACGACGCGGTGGGCGAGAAGGTCTACCGCCTCGTGATGAGGTCCCCCGAGCTTGCGAGCGAGCTCAGGCCCGGGCAGTTCATGAACGTGGCCGTTCCCGGGGATGCCTCCCACATCGTGAGGCTGCCCTTCTCGTTTGCCTCGACCGATCCCGAGGCCGGCACGGTCGAGCTGATATACGCCGTGGTCGGGGAGGGAACCCGCAGGCTGAGCGAGATGCCCGCGGGCTCCACGTCGACCGTCGTGGGCCCCTGCGGCAACGGCTGGGACGTCAAGCCCGGCGGCCGCGCGCTCGCGGTAGCCGGCGGCGTCGGCGCGCCCCCCGTGATCGCCGCGGCCCGCGCGCTTGCGGAGGCCGGGCGCGAGGTGGACGTGGTGCTGGGTGCCCAGACCAAGTCGAGGCTCTGGGGGGAGGACGATGCGCGCGCCCTGGGCGCCGGCGAGGTGGTCGTGACGACCGACGACGGCAGCTACGGCATGCGCGGCTTCACCACCCAGGCGATGGAGGCGCTTCTCGCCCGCCACGAGTACGACCTCGTGGTGACGTGCGGCCCGGCCGTGATGATGGCCGGCGTGGCAAGGCTCGCGGAGGGTGCCGGCGTCGCCTGCCAGGCGTCGCTCGAGCGGATGATGACCTGCGGCTTTGGCGCGTGCAGCACCTGCAACGTGGCCATGCGCGCCGGCGGATACAAGTCGTGCTGCATGGACGGGCCCGTGTTCGACGCAAGCGAGGTGGCATGGTGAGCGACGTGAGCATGGCCGTCGACCTCGGCGGCATCAAGATGAAGAACCCCATCAACACCGCCTCGGGCACCTTCGGCAACGGATGGCAGTTCGAGGGGTTCTACGACGTGGGGCAGCTGGGCGCCATCACGACCAAGGGCTGCGCGGCGGAGCCTTGGGACGGCAACCCCGCGCCCAGGATGTGCGAGCTGCCCTCGGGCATCATGAACTCCGTGGGCCTGCAGAATCCCGGCGTGAGGGAGTTCGTGAGGAGCTACGGCGACTACCTGCAGGGCCTGGAGGAGCGGGGCTGCCGCGTGATCTGCCAGGTCGCGGGGCACTCGATAGAGGAGTACGTGCGCGCGCTCGAGCTCTTCGAGGAGCTGGCACCCTTCGCCTCGGGGTTCGAGATCAACATCTCGTGCCCCAACGTGAGCCGCGGGGGAGCGGCCATGGGCGCGACGCCGGAGGCCGCGGCCGAGGTCATGGCCGCCGTCCGCCCGCGCACCAAGCGACCGATTGTGGTCAAGATGGCCCCGCACGACGTGGCGGAGATCGCCCGCGCGCTCGAGGCCGAGGGCGCGGACGCGCTCTCGCTCATCAACACGATCCCGGGCATGGCGATCGACGTGCGCACGCGCAGGAGCAAGCTCTCGCGCCCCACGGCGGGCGTGTCCGGCCCCGCCATACACGCCATCGCGGTCCGCATGGTGTGGGAGGCCCACAAGGCCGTCTCCATACCGCTCTGCGGCATCGGCGGCGTGACCTCGGGCGAGGACGCGGCGGAGTTCATACTCGCGGGCGCCACGGCGGTGTCCGTGGGCACGCAGAACCTGGTCGACCCCACGGCGGCGCCGAGGATCCTGGGCGAGCTTACGGACTGGGCGGCCTCGCAGGGCGTAAGCGACATCAACGAGCTGATTGGAGCCTTCGAATGCTAACTGAGGAACAGGCAAGGGATTCTGTCATCGTCGCGCTCGACTGCGACCACGCGACGGCGCTCGACCTCGCGGAGAGGCTCGAGGGCAGGGCCCGCTGGGTCAAGGTGGGCATGACGCTCTTCTACGCGGAGGGGCCCGCCGTCGTGCGGGAGATGCGCGAGCACGGCCTCAAGGTGTTTCTCGACCTGAAGCTCCACGACATCCCGTTCCAGGTCAAGGGCGCCGCACGCTCGGCGTCGCTCACCGGCGCCGACCTGCTGTCCATACACGGCCTCGGCTCGTCGGCCATGGTGCGCCAGGCGCGCGAGGGCGTCGAGGAGGCGGCCGAGGAGCGCGGCGGCGACCGCACGAGGCTCGTGGCGATCTCCGTGCTCACGAGCATGGACCAGGCGGCCCTCTCCGAGGTGGGCATCGACGTGCCCGTGGAGCAGGAGGTCGCTCGCCTCGCCAAGATGGCCGTGGGCGCCGGTTCCGACGGCATCGTCTGCTCGCCCATGGAGGCCCGCCAGATGCGCGAGCTCCTTGGCCCCGATGCGCTCATCGTGACGCCGGGCGTGAGGCCCGCTGGCTCCGACGTGGGCGACCAGAAGAGAATAGCGACCCCCTCGCGCGCAATCGAGGCCGGGGCGTCGAAGCTCGTCATAGGCCGCCCGATCACGCAGGCCAAGGACCCCGTGTCGAGCCTCGAGTCCATCGTGGAGGAGCTCTGCGAGGCGTAGACAGGCAATACAGGCCCTCTACGTGGAGAAATGGCCCCGAATTGTGTATTTCGGCCCCTGATGGAGGGCATTTGCGCTACAAACCCTTGTAAAATGGGTATCCAATTGGCAAACTACGTACTTGCGATTGACGGCTCGCCCATATTCACATGGGCCGCAACCTTGAAATAACAATTGTTTGGAGGAACCATGGCACTACCTCAGCTTACCGACGAGCAGCGCAAGGCCGCACTGGAGAAGGCGGCTCAGGCTCGTCACGAGCGCGCTGAGCTTCGCGAGAAGATCAAGAAGGGCGAGATTTCCCTCGAGGACGTTCTCGACTCCGAGGATCCCATCGCGAGCCGCATGAAGGTCTCTGCCCTCATCGAGTCTCTTCCGGGATATGGCAAGGCCAAGGCCACCAAGATCATGGACGAGCTCGGAATCTCTGCAACCCGTCGCGTCAAGGGCCTGGGCGCCCGCCAGCGCGAGCAGCTTCTCGAGGTGCTTTCCAAGTAAGTGAGTAGGAAACCGCGTTTATTCGTCATTTCCGGACCGTCAGGCGCAGGGAAGGGGACGCTCGTCTCGGCAATTCGAGAGGAGCGTCCCGACCTGGGCCTGACGGTTTCTGCGACGACGCGCCCGCCGAGGCCGCATGACGTGCCGGGCGTGACCTATCACTTCCTGAGCGACGAGGAGTTCGACCGGCGCGTGGCGAACGGTGACTTCCTCGAGTGGGCCGACGTGCACGGCCACAAGTACGGGACGCTTCGCAGCGAGGTGGACCGCCTGATCGACGCCGGCAAGTCGGTCATCCTGGAGATTGACGTCCAGGGCGCCTTCAACGTGAGGCGCATCTATCCCGACGCGGTGCTGATCTTCATCGAGCCGCCCTCGCTCGAGGTGCTCGAGAGCCGCCTGCGCGGCAGGGGCACCGAGGACGAGGCGTCCATCGAGCTCAGGATGAGAAACGCCCGCCACGAGATGGAACTCGCCGACCGCTACGACGAGCGCGTCGTGAACGACGACCTCGCGAAGGCCGTGAGCGACCTCGGCGATGTACTTGAAAGATACGAGACGGATGGAGGCAACTCCTCATGGCAGTAACCAAGCCCGAGATCGACGATCTTCTCGCCAAGACCGAGCACAACCCGTTCCTGCTCTGCACCATCGCGAGCAAGCGTGCATGCGACATCAACAACATGATCCGTGGCCAGCACCTGCGCGTGACGGCCATCCAGGACTTCGATGACATCACGACCGTCGTGTCCGGCGAGGACACCGTCTCCGTCGCGATGAACGAGATCGAGGACGGCACGTTGGGCTTTGACAAGGACGCGTTCGACGAGGAGATCAAGGGTTCGAACGCGCTCGTCGACCACAACCTGTAAGCCATGACTGACAGGGTTTGCCTCGTCCACTACCACGAGATCGGCCTCAAGGGCAAGAACCGCTCGACCTTCGAGAACCAGCTCGTGACGAACCTCCACAGGTCGCTGCGGGACTTCGAGGTGGAGGACATCAGGCGCATAAGCGGCCACGTGCTCGTGACCGCCAAGGACGGCATGGCCACCGACGAGATGGCGCATGCCATATCGCGCGTGCCGGGCGTGGCGCGCGTGAGCGTCGCGTACCTGTGCGGGCTCGATGAGGACGAGTACTGCGCCGCAGCCGTGCGCGCGCTGGGCGAGGCGGGGGACTTCGACTCGTTCAAGGTGCACGCGCGCAGGTCGTCCACCAACTACCCGCTCCACACGCTGGACATGAACCGCCTGGTGGGAGGCGTCCTGTGCGAGAAGTTCCCCACCAAGAAGGTCGAGATGCACCATCCCGACGTCACGGTCATCGTGATGGTCGTGAACCAGAGCGTGTACGTGTACACGGACACGGGCGCCGGCGTGGGCGGGCTTCCCGTGGGTACGGCCGGCAAGGTCGTGACGCTGCTCTCGAGCGGGTTCGACTCTCCCGTCGCCACGTGGATGGTGGGAAGGCGCGGCGCCGTGTGCGTGCCCGTGCACTTCTCGGGCCGTCCCATGACCGCGGACACGAGCGAGTACCTGTGCCAGGACATCATCAACGCGATGGCGCCCTCCGGCATGGTCGGCAGGCTGTACGTGGTCCCGTTTGGGCAGAAGCAGCGCGAGATTTCGCTCTGCGTGCCCCAGAGCCTGCGCATCATCACGTACCGCAGGGTCATGTTCGCGGTGGCGGAGCGCATCGCTCAGATCGAGGGCGCCAAGGCGCTCGTGACGGGCGAGTCGCTGGGCCAGGTGGCCTCGCAGACGCTCGAGAACATCTCCGTGGTTAACGAGATGGTGCACATGCCCGTCCTGAGGCCGCTCATCGGCTCCGACAAGCAGGAGATCATGCGCCGCGCCGAGGAGATCGGCACGTACGACATCTCCGCGCAGGACGCGGCCGACTGCTGCACGCTCTTCATGCCGCGCCGCCCCGAGACGCACGCGAAGCCCGACATGGTGCACGAGGCGTGGGACTCCTTCGACCACGACGCCATGATCGACGAGCTGGTGCGCAACGTTGAGTACGTGGACTTTGACCAGTGCCCCTCCTACAAGCCGCCCAAGCAGCTGAGGGCCCGTCACAGGGAGCTGGCGCCCGCCGAGTTCGAGGGAAGCCGCTAGAGGCGCTTTCTTGCGGCTGGCTTTGCGTGACCCCGTCAGAGACGCGCAAGGCAACTGTCATACCAAATAACTTTACCGTGCGATTTTGCCACCCCCGGTCCCAACATGGGATTGGGGGTGGTTGCGTATGGCGCAGACGGGGGCGAGAAGGACGGGGCGTTCCGGCGGCGGGGGCCTGCCGCGCAGGTACGGGCTCGAGGGCAGGAGGGGCGTCGTGATTGCGGCCGTCGTGCTGGTGGCGGCGCTGTGCGCGGTGGGGGCCATTGCCCTGCCGCGCGTGGGGGACGGCGGCTCGTTCGAGGTCGAGCGCGCGGATGGGACGGCGTCTGGGGGGAAGGCCTCCTCCGGCAAGGCCGCGGGGGAGAAGGGCGACTCGGGGGACTCCGGTGACTCGGGGGACTCCTCCGCCGGGAAGTCCGCTGCTACGTCGACGTCCCGCGCGACCACGGTCAGGAGCGTGGTCGTCGTGCACGTGGACGGTGCCGTGCGGGCGCCGGGCGTGTACGAGCTGCGCTCGACCACGCCGCGGGTGGACGACGCCGTGCGCGCCGCGGGAGGGCTTGCCGAGGACGCGGACACGACCTCGATCAACCTGGCCTCCATCGTGAGCGACGGGCAGAAGATCCACGTGCCGGCAGAGGGCGAGGAGGTGACGGCTCAGGAGCAGGATGCCGGGACCGCGGGCGCGGTTGCCACGGACGGTGCGACGGGAACGACGGGCGCGACTGGCACCCAGGCGCAGGATGCGGGCAAGGTGAACATCAACACGGCCGACGTGACGCAGCTCCAGCAGCTGCCGGGCGTGGGCGAGGCGACGGCCAAGGCGATCGTGGAGGACCGCCAGAACAACGGGGCGTTCTCGACCCCGGAGGACCTGATGCGCGTGTCCGGCATAGGCGAGAAGAAGTTCGAGCGCATGAGGTCGATGGTCTGTGTCTGACGGAGGGTGGGTTCCCAACAGGCCGCACATTCCCTTCTCGCTCTACCTGCTGTGCGCCGGGTTCGCGACGTGCCAGGCCGTGCTTTCGCTGGGCACGAGGATTGGCGCGACGTGGCAGGTGCTGCTGGTTGGCGTGGCACTTCTCGCCCCCTGCGCCCTTGCGCTGCGGCGCGACCGCGGTGGGGTGGCGCTGCGCGGGTGCGCGGTCGCGTCAGTCTGCCTGCTCTGCGCGTGCGCGGCGTCCGGGCTCGTGGGGACGATGGACGCGACGGCCGCGGTCCTGGGTCGGGTCGCCGTGTCGTCGTGCGAGCTCAGGGTCGAGTCGGACCCCTCGCTCGGGAAGCGTGGCTACCGGGCCCGTGCCGGCGTGTGGCGCGGCGGCGAGCGCCTGGGGGACGTGTGGGTCACGTCCGAGCGGCGATTTGGCACGGGCTGGCGGCTCAGGGCCGTGGGGCGGTTCTCGCGCGGGAAGGGGGAGTGGCGCGCCTTTGCGCGGCGGCAGGGCGTCTGCGGAACCGTGAACGTGGTGCACGTGATCGAGGCGCGGCCGCCCACGGGACTACGTGCCGCCATCGAGGGCGTCAGGTCACACGTGCTCAAGGGGATGGCACCGCGGAGCTCGCCCGCGAGGGCGATACTCGCGGGGAGCGTCTGTGGCGACAGGGACGCCCTGCAGGAGCTTGGGCTGGACGACGTTTTCGCGATTTGCGGGGTGGCGCACCTCGTCGCGGTGTCCGGCGGGCACATCGCCATCGCCTCCGCCATCGTCGGGCGGCTGCTCGGCAAGAGCCGCCTCGTGCCGGCGTGGCGCATCGCGATACTCGTGGCGGTGACGGGACTGTTCGTGGTCTTCTGCGGCGCGCCGGTCTCCGCCGTGAGGTCGTGGCTCATGTGCGGGGTGGCGTTTGGGTCGAGGCTCGCCGGGCGGAGGGCGCACTCGCTCTCGGCCGTGTGCGTGGTCGCGCTGGGAATGCTGACGCTCGACCCGGGCGTCACGGGGCAGCTCGGCTTCACGCTCTCCGTCGTGTCCGTCGTCGGGCTCTGCATCCTCTCTCCCTACATGGGCTACGTGCTGAGGGTGGCCTTCCCGACGCCGCGGCTGCCGCGGGGCCTGCCCGCGCGGGTGCGCTCGAGGGTGGAGTCGACCTACGGCTCCTCGCGAGACGTCGTGGCGGCGTGCCTCGTGGCGCAGCTGGTCACGGGGCCCATCACGTGCTCCACGTTCGGCACGCTCTCGCTCGTGGCGCCACTGGCGAACCTCCTTCTGGCACCGCTCTTCTCCCTGCTCGTGGGGGCGGGCATGGCCTACTCCTGCCTGGGTGGGGTGCGCCCGCTCGCGTCCCCGTTCCTGCTGGCGTGCGACGTCGCGGGCGGCCTGGTGGCGCGGCTCCTGGGGTGGATGGCGGGGCTGCCGCTCGCCTCCGTAGCCGTGAGCCTCGACCTCGCCCCGGCCTGTGCGGTCACGGTCGCGCTCGTGGCGGCGCTGCTCGTCGCGTGGCCACGTCCCCGGCGGGGCCCCATGCTCGCGGCCCTGGGGGCCGCCGTGCTCCTGGCAGGGTGCCTGCTGCTGAGGTGGCGGTTCCTCTCGCCCGCGCGCGTCTGCGTGCTCGACGTTGGACAGGGGGACGCCATCCTCGTGCAGGACGGAGCCGCCGCGGTGCTCGTGGACACGGGTCCCGACGACAGCTGCGCCAAGGAGCTCGGGAGGCTGCACGTGACGCATCTGGACGCCGTCGTGATCACGCACCTGCACGACGACCACTACGGCGGGCTTGCGTCGCTGCGCGGGAACGTGTCGTGCGACCGGGTCGTCTTTGCGGACGGCGTCACGGGAGGGATGCCCACTGAGGTCCGCAAGGCGGCGCGCGACCTGGCCGGCAGTCGCGTGGGCGAGGTGGGCCTGGGCGACACGGTGCGCGTGGGCAGGTTCGCCCTCAGGGTGGTGTGGCCCGAGGGGCCCGTCGACGGTATGGACAACGAGGACTCCATCGAGCTCGCGCTCGCGTTCGACAGCGGGGGAAGGAGGATGAGCGGGCTCCTCACGGGCGACGCGGAGGAGGACCAGACGGGGGAGGCCCTCAGGCACGGCCGCGTGGGCGACGTGGACTTCCTCAAGGTGGGGCACCACGGCTCGCGCGTATCGATCGACGCCGCGGAGGCCCGGCGCCTCGACCCGGAGGTCTCCGTCGCGAGCGCGGGCCGCGGCAACAAGTACGGGCATCCCTCGCCGGACTGCGTGAGGGTGCTGCGCAAGAGCGGTTCCACGTTCCTCTGCACCATGGACGTGGGCACCGTCACCCTCGAGCCGGGCGAGAAGGGCGTCCGCGTGAGCGTGGAGCGCGGCCGCGGCAGCACCGCGTCCTTTGTGGCATGATAGGAGGCCGAGCGATGGGAGGGACATGGCTAAGGCAGCGCTTCTGCCCGCGTACCTGGCGGTCGGCGCGGACGAACTCAAGAGCCGCGAGGTCCAGACGAGGCTCAAGGGCCGCCTGGAGAAGGGCCTCGAGGCGTTCAACCTCGACGAGAGGGTCGCCGGCCCGGACATGGTGCCGGGAGACCTCATCGCGTCGCTCAACACGATTCCCATGGGCTCCGGGTTCAGGCTCGTGCTCGTGACGAGGGCGGAGAAGCTCCCCAAGCCCGTGTCCGAGGCCATCATCACATACCTCAAGAACCCCAACCCGGGGTGCACGCTCCTGCTGGTCGCGACGTCGCTCGCCAAGTCGACCCGGCTCTACAAGGCCGTCAAGGCCGTGGGGCCGCACGCGGTAATCGACTGCGCGCCCGTGAAGCGCTGGCAGCTCGCGCCGAGGGTGGTGCGCATGGCGGCGCACTACGGCCTCGCGATGGACGAGCGCGCCGCCGCCGAGCTCGTGAGCAGGGTGGGCGAGTCCACCACGATGATCGACGCGCAGCTGAGGTCGCTCGCCGCGCAGTGCCGCGAGAGCGGCCAGGCGACCGTCGCGGACGTGGAGCGCATCGTCGCGAGGACCGCCGAGGTCAAGCCGTGGGACTTCCTGGACGCCGTGTGCGACCGCGACGCCGCAAAGGCGCTCGGGCTCTATCACCTGATGCAGAACCCGTCGCAGATCGCGCTCACGTCGCTCCTGTGCGGGAGGCTGCGAGAGCTCGTGTGCGCGAGGTCGCTCGCGGCGCGCGGCCAGGGCGGCATGCTCGCGCAGGAGCTCGGCAAGCAGCAGTGGCAGGTCAAGAACCACCTGCGCTGGGCGCTGAGGTTCGCGGACGGCGAGCTTGAGGCGTGCCTTGGGCGTGCGGCCGCGTGCGAGCGCGGTCTGAAGTCCGGCGACGACCCGGAGACCACGTTCCTCTCGCTCGTGCTCTTCGTGTGCGGAAAGGGAGTCGCGGCCTAGCCCGCCCCAACCGCATGCGTACACGGCAGCGGGCCTATCGACCAGGCTCGCAGTGGTCTATCGGCACAAAAAAGACCCCGTCCTGTCGGGCGGGGTCGAAGGCTTTGCCTTGTGCGTCGTGCGCATGACTACCTGATGGAGTTCACGAGCTTCTGGACGCCGGACTTGCGGTTGGAAGCCTGGTTCTTGTGGATGATGCCCTTGGAGGCAGCCTTGTCCAGAAGGCGGTTGGCCTTGTTGGCGGCAGCCTGTGCGGCCTCGACGTCCTTGGCGTCGACGGCAGCGCGGACGCCCTTGACGGCGGTCTTCAGCTCGGAGCGGACTGCCTTGTTGCGCATGCGCGCCTTCTCGGCGGTGATGATGCGCTTCTTCTGAGACTTGATGTTAGCCACGTGCGGTTCCTTTCGGTTCTGATCCTTGAGGCCTCTATATTCTGAGGTGAAGGACGTGGGGTTATCCGACACCTGACACGGCGAGGTCGACTCACGGAGTATAGCAGAAGGAACGCCCGCATGTGCAGGAACTTTGCGGCTCGCCCAGCGCCTCGCGCGCAAATTCACATACTCTTCCAAACGAGGAAGCGCGGCTTGGCAGGAAGCGGCCGTGGGTTATGATGGTTCGCATGGAAAAGACAGACATCTCTCACATCCGCAACTTCTCGATCGTTGCGCACATAGACCACGGCAAGTCCACCATCTCGGACAGGATCCTCGAGCTCACCCACACGGTGCAGGAGCGGGACCTCGAGTCGCAGATGCTGGACTCCATGGACATCGAGCGGGAGCGCGGCATCACCATCAAGAGCAACGCCGTCCGCGTCATGTACGACGCCGACGACGGCGACCGCTACATGTTCAACCTGATCGACACCCCGGGGCACGTCGACTTCACCTACGAGGTCTCGCGCTCGCTTGCGGCCTGCGAGGGCGCCGTGCTCGTCGTGGACGCCACGCAGGGCGTCGAGGCCCAGACCGTCTCAAACGCGAACCTCGCGATGAACGCAAACCTGGACATCGTGCCCTGCATCAACAAGATCGACCTCCCCTCGGCCCACCCGGACGAGGTGAAGGAGGAGATCGAGGAGGACCTCGCCATCCCCGCCGAGGACGCCGTGTGCGTCTCCGGTAAGACGGGCGAGGGCATCCACGACCTGCTCGAGGCCATCGTCTACCTCGTGTCGCCGCCCAAGGGCGACGCGAAGGCCCCGCTCAAGGCGCTCATACTCGACTCGTACTTCGACGAGTACCGCGGTGTCGTCGCGACGGTCCGCGTGTTCGACGGCCGCATCCGCAAGGGCGACCACCTGCGCATGATGGCGCTGGGCGACACCTTCCTCTGCGACGGCGTGGGCTGCAAGCGCCCGCTCGAGACCTCCCTGGACGAGCTCGGCGTGGGTGAGGTCGGCTACGTGGTGACGGGCCTCAAGGACCCCGCGCTCGTCAAGACCGGCGACACCATCACGTACGAGGACAACCCCTGCGCGGAGCCCTGCCCCGGCTACCACGAGGCAAAGCCCATGGTCTTCACGGGTCTCTTCCCCATAGACAACAAGCAGTACGAGAACCTGCGCGACGCGCTCGAGAAGCTCAAGGTCAACGACCCGTCGCTCACCTGGACACCCGAGACGTCCGTCGCGCTTGGCTTCGGCTTCCGCGTGGGATTCCTCGGCCTTCTCCACATGGAGGTCGTGAAGGAGCGCCTGGAGCGCGAGTTCGGGCTCGACCTCATCGCGACGACCCCCTCCGTCAACTACCACGTGTACAAGACGGACGGCACCATGATCGAGATCACGAGCCCGCAGGACCTGCCCGACGTCACGCGCATCGAGCGGATCGAGGAGCCGTACCTCAAGGCCAAGGTCATCGTCCCTCCGGACTTCATGGGCGCCGTCATGCAGCTCGTGATCGACCACCGCGGCGAGACCAGGGACATGGTCTACCTGTCCGAGAAGTCGGTCGAGATGCACTTCGACATCCCGCTGGCCGAGCTCATCCTGGACTTCTTCGACCAGCTCAAGAGCCGCACCAAGGGCTACGCCTCGCTCGACTACGAGATGGGCGACTACCGCCCGAGCGACCTCGTGAAGCTCGACATCCTGCTCGCGGGCGAAGTCGTGGACGCGCTCAGCTTCATCGTGCACCGCGACAAGGCCTACGACATGGCCCGCGCCCTGTGCGACAAGCTGAAGGAGATCATCCCGCGCCAGCAGTTCGAGGTGCCCATCCAGGGCGCCATCGGCAACAAGATCATCAGCCGCTCCACCGTCAAGGCGCACCGCAAGGACGTCCTGGCCAAGTGCTACGGCGGCGACGTCAGCCGCAAGCGCAAGCTGCTCGAGAAGCAGAAGGAGGGCAAGAAGCGCATGAAGTCCATCGGCTCGGTGGAGGTGCCGCAGGAGGCCTTCCTGGCCGTGCTCAAGGTGGACGACGAATGAGCGCCGCCACGCTTCCCGAGGACGCAACGCCTACGCAGATCCTCGACGCCCTCGCCCCCGCGGCGGGCCTGGGCGAGAAGGTCGACCCCTTTCCCCGCGAGGGCGACCTCGCGTCGCGGCTGGCTTCCGCCCGCTACCTGCTCGCGCCGATGGCCGGCGTGACGGACTCGGCATACCGCCTGATGGCGCGCCGTGGCGGGGCGGGCCTCGCCTACACGGAGATGGTCTCCGTCGCCGGCATCCACTTTGGCGGACGCGGCGGCGGCCAGAAGACCTGGGAGCTCGTCATCCCCGCGGATGAGGAGCCGGACATCGCGGTGCAGCTCTTCGGCAGCAAGCCGGAGCAGTTCCGCGAGGCGGCCGCCCGCGTGCAGGAGCGCCTGGGCAGCAAGCTCGCCCTGATCGACATCAACATGGCATGCCCCGTGCCCAAGGTCACGCGCAAGGGCGAGGGCTCGGCCCTGCTGGACAGCCCGGAGCTCGCGGCCGAGCTCGTGCGCGCGTGCGTGGAGGAGTCGACGGTGCCCGTGACCTGCAAGATCCGCCGCAGCCGCACGCCGGGGCCCGAGCAGGCTCCGGACTTCGCGCGCGCCATGGAGCAGGCGGGCGCCTCGGCCGTCGCGGTCCACGGCCGCACGGCGAGCCAGCTCTACCGCGGCAAGGCGGACTGGGGCTGCGTACGCCACGTCGCGGACGCCGTGTCCATCCCCGTCATCGGCTCCGGCGACGTGCTCGACGCGCACGCCGCGGCGGACATGCGCGCCCGGACGGGCGCGACGGCCGTCATGGTGGCACGCGGCTCCTACGGAAACCCGTGGCTCTTCTCGGCCGCGCGGGCCGTCGACGGGGGAGAGGAGCCACCCACCCCCTCGTACGCCCAGCGCCTGGCCGCGTTCGAGTGCCACGTGCGCCTGCTCGCGGCGACGCACGCCCACCTGGCGAGGGCGCGGAGCCTCGCGGGATGGTACTTCAAGGGGATGCCGTACGCGGCCGAGTGGCGCAACCGCGCCATGGCGTGCGTCACGCTCGAAGACTACCTGGGGCTCGTGCGCGAGCTCGAGGGCCGGCTCGACGCCTGGGCGGAGTAGCCCGTGGGCGCCGAGAGCTGGGAGGGGCGCTTGCACGCGGCCGGCGCGCAGGCGCTCTACGTGCACGTCCCCTTCTGCAGGAGCAAGTGCGCGTACTGCGACTTCTCGTCGTGGGCCACGCGTGCGGACGACCCGCTGGTCGCGGCGTACGCGGCCTCGGTCGGGCGCATGCTCGCGCAGGCGGAGGCCGCGGGGCTCCTCGAGGGCTGCCGGACCGGCTACCTGGGCGGCGGCACGCCCACGCTCATGGGGTCCGCGGTCGGCGGCCTCCTCGCGCGCATGGCGCCGCACTGCCCGCGAGAGCTCTCCTGCGAGGCCAACCCGGACTCGCTCGACGATGCCACGCTCGCGGCCATCGCGTCCAGCGGCGCAACGCGCGTCTCCGTGGGGGTGCAGAGCACCTCGGACGCGGAGCTCGCGGCGCTGGGGCGCATCCACACGTCGGCGCAGGCGACGTCCGCCCTCAGGCGCGCGGTGGCGGCCGGGCTCGACGTCTCGTGCGACCTCATGTGCGCCATCCCAAGGCAGGGCGAGAAGAGCTGGCGCCGGAGCCTCGACGACGTGCTGGCCGCGGGCGTGGGCCACGTGAGCGTCTACCCGCTGCAGATCGAGGAGGGCACCGCCTTCGGCCGCCGCTACGCGGTCGGGGACCCGGCGTTCAACTCCGAGGACGTGCAGGCCGCGCGCATGGCGCAGGCCGAGCACGCGCTCGCGGCGGCGGGCCTCCATCGCTACGAGGTGGCGAGCTACGCGCGGCCGGGCAAGTCCTGCGCGCACAACCGCGCATACTGGACGGGCGTGCCGTACCTGGGCCTGGGCACCGGGGCCTCCGGCATGCTCGCGGCCGAGGGCTACGCTCATCTGCGCGCCGTGGCGCCGCAACTGCCGCCCGCACCCGAGGACGCGGCCCGCGTGCGGCTCACCGTCACGAGCGGCAGGCGCCAGGTCGCGGCGGCATCGGGCCTTGCGGGGCTCGACTTCGACCTCGAGTTCCTGACGGAACCCCAGGCCGCGGCCGAGGACCTGATGCTGGGGATGCGCCTCACCGAGGGCGTGGCGGAGGGCCTTCTCGCCCATGCGCGGAGCGTACTCGGGGCGGGCCGCGTGGACGGCGCCCTGGCGGAGGCCGCGGCGGAGGGCCTCGCGCACGCGACGCCCGCAGGCGGCCTTGCGCCCACGGAGCGGGGGTGGCTCCTGGGCAACGAGCTCTTCGGCCTCATGTGGGGCCTCGCGCCCGGCACGGTCGCGAGCGCGAGCGCGCGGGCCACGGGCGCCTGACCTGCGCCTGCGCGGTGGTGATTTGCTGCGCCGGCGCCGCGCGTGAATAAGCGGCGCCGCCAATGGATAGAATCGTTGAACGAACGTGCCCGATTCTGTCGGGACGTGCGCCGGTCGGCGCTTTGGTAGGACACGACACGCTGGGGGATCCCTCATGGCAGGAATGGACGAGAAGGACTACTACGCGATCCTGGGGGTCTCCCCTGACGCCTCGACGGACGAGATCCGCAAGGCCTTCCAGCAGAAGGCCCGCAAGCTCCACCCCGACGTCAACAAGGCGCCGGACGCGGAGGAGAAGTTCAAGGAGGTCTCGGAGGCCTACGCCGTCCTCTCGGACGAGCAGAAGCGCAAGCGCTACGACGCCATGCGCTCGGGCTCGCCGTTTGCGCAGGAGGGCTACGGCACGCCCTCGTACGGCGGCTCCGGGCAGGACCCGTTTGGCGGGTACCCGTTTGGCTGGGGCTTCCCGTTTGGCGGGACGGGCTACCGCAGGGCCACGACCACGCGCTCGCGTGCGTACAACCCCAAGGCGGGCGCGGACGTCGTCATGCAGCTCGACCTGGACGACGAGGCCGCCCGCAAGGGCGTGAGGCGCGGCTTCACGTACCAGCGCTACGTCGCGTGCGACGTGTGCCACGGCACCGGCTCCGTGCGCAGCGAGCACGCGGAGACCTGCCCCACCTGCGGCGGAACGGGGCGCATCAGCCTCGACCTCACGGGACTCTTCGGCTTCGGCATGATGGAGATGGAGTGCCCGGAGTGCGAGGGCGTGGGCAAGGTCGTGGCGGACCCCTGCGAGGCCTGCGGCGGCTCCGGCCGCGTGCTCTCCGCGAGCGAGGTCGTGGTCGAGGTCCCGGCCGGCAGCCATGACGGGGACGAGGTCCGCGTCAAGGGCATGGGCAACGCCGGCACCAATGGCGAGTCCTCGGGCGACTTCGTGTGCCGCGTGGGCGTCGCTTCGGAGCGCGTCAACCAGCGCCAGGCCATGGGCATGCAGACGCTCGGCTTCCTGATCCCGTTCGTGGTCCTGGGTGCCATCACGGGCACGCTCTCGGCCATGCTGCCGTTCATTCTCATCATGGCCGCGGTCTGCGCGTACTCGCTCTATCGCGGCGGTGGGCTCGGCAAGAGCAAGACGTGGTGGAAGCACGCCGGAACGTCGGTCGCCAACGGAGCGGTCTCGGGGCTCCTGCTCGCATTCCTCATGGTGCTCATGTTCAGCTGCGGCAGCGCCAACTACGGCTACTACGGCTACGGACCGGGCGCAAGAGGGTAGAACATACCCTGAAATGACCTTCTGCCGCCCCGCGTGGGCGGCTCTTCGTGTTCGTGTACAAACCAGGTGGGGGAATCGCAAGTGGCAACAAAGGACTACTACGAGGTGCTCGGCGTCGAGCGTGACGCGGATGCCAAGACCATCAAGCGCGCGTTTCTGAAGAAGGCGCGCAAGCTGCACCCGGACGTCAACAAGGCGCCGGACGCCGAGGCCAAGTTCAAGGAGGTGAACGAGGCCTACTCCGTGCTGTCGGACGAGCGCAAGCGCGCCAACTACGACCGCTACGGCACGGCGGAGGGCCCGGGCGGCTTCGGCTCGGACTACGTGGACATGTCGGACATCTTCGGCGGCGGCTTCGGCATCGACGACATCTTCGACTCCTTCTTCGGCGGCGGCAGACAGGGCGGCGCCTCGGGTGCCGCGGCGCGCACGCGCGGACGCGACATGGGCATCACGCTCAAGATCACGCTCGCGGAGGCCGCGGCGGGCTGCATCAAGACCATCGCCTACGACCGCCTCGCGCCGTGCGACGACTGCAACGGCACGGGCGTGGCCGAGGGCGGCCACGTCAAGACGTGCGAGAAGTGCCACGGCACGGGCCGCGTCGTTCAGGTCCAGCGCACCATCTTCGGCCAGATGCAGACCCAGACGACCTGCCCCGACTGCGGCGGCACCGGCAAGGTGGTCGACAAGCCGTGCGAGACCTGCGAGGGCCAGGGCCGCACCCCCTCGCGCGAGACCGTCGACGTCGAGGTGCCGGCGGGCGTGCACTCCGGCCAGAGCCTCAGGGTCAAGGGCAAGGGCGAGGCCGGCGTCCGCGGCGACGCGTCCGGCGACCTGGTCGTCCGCATCGAGGTCGCGGAGGACAAGACGTTCCAGCGCCAGGGCGACGACCTCTTCTGCCGCGTGAGCGTCGACTCGCTCGAGGCCATCGTGGGCGCGACCGTCCACATGGACGGCATCCTCGAGGGCGACGACGTCGTGGTCGAGGTCCCCGCGGGCTGCCGCTACGGCGAGCAGATCCGCATCGAGCGCATGGGCATGCCCCGCATGGGCACCACGGCGCGCGGCAGCCTGATCGCCGTCGTGGAGGTCGTGCCGCCCAAGGGCCTCACCCCCGACGAGCTCGAGGACATCCGCGACATCGTCTCCTCGCGCCGCGACGCCAGCGCGTCCGAGCAGGAGGGCGAGAAGGACGAGGCCCCGCACGCGGAGGCCGGTGCCAACGCCGAGCCCAGAAAGCCCAAGTTCAAGCACCGCGGCCGCCGCAGCAGGTCCAAGTGAGCGGGGCCAACGGCGCGCGCGTCGCGATCGTCAACCTCGGCTGCAGGGTCAACAGGGTCGAGGCCGACGTCATAGCGGCCGAGCTCGAGCGGCACGGCTGCAGGCTCGTGGGCGAGGACGAGGCGGATGCCATCGTCGTCAACACCTGCGCCGTCACGGGCGAAGCCGAGGCTAAGACCAGGAAGACCGTCCGCCACGCGGCCCTGCGTCCGCAGCGGCCGGTCGTCGTGGCGACGGGCTGCGTCGCGAACCTCTTCGCGGACGAGCTCAGGCAGCTGGCGGAAAACGTCGTCGTGCAGGGCAACAAGGCCGCGGTCGCGGCCACGGTGCTCGAGCGCCTCGGCATCGCGGGGGACGCGTCGTGCGCGGATTCCGTCGTGAGCGTCACGCCCACGCCCACCGGCCGCATGCGCCCCGGCATCAAGATCCAGGACGGGTGCGACAACCGCTGCACGTACTGCATCGTGTGGAAGGCGCGCGGCAGGTCGCGCTCCATGGATGCGGCGGAGGTCGTCTCGCGCGTGCGCCAGAGCGTTTCACGCGGCGCGCGCGAGGTCGTGCTCACGGGCATCAACCTCGGGCGCTTCTCCGCCGTGGGGGAGGACGGCGGCAGGGTCTCGCTACCGGGGCTCCTCGACCTTCTCCTCAGCAAGACGGACGTGGAGCGCATCAGGCTCTCGTCCATCGAGCCGCCCGACGTGACGGACGAGCTGCTCCGCACCATGGCGGCCGGCGGCGAGCGCGTGGCGCCGTTCCTGCACGTGTGCCTGCAGTCCGGCTGCGACGCGACGCTTCGCCGCATGGGGCGCGTGTACGACACGGCGTTCTTCTCGGGCGTGGTCGACCGCGCGCGGGAGCTCGTGCCGGGCATCGCGCTGGGGACGGACCTCATCGTGGGCTTCCCCGGCGAGACGGACGCGGACTTCGGGGAGTCGCTCGCGTTCTGCGAGCGCATGGCCTTCGCCAAGATGCACGTCTTCCGCTACTCCAGGCGTCCCGGCACGCCCGCCGCGACGGCGCCCGGGCAGGTCGACCCCCACGTCATCGCGGAGCGCGGCCGCCGCATGCGCGACCTCGCCGCACGGATGCGCCACGACCAGGCGGGCGCCCACGTGGGCGCCGACGAGCTCGTCGTCGTGCAGTACCCGGGCCGCGGCGTCACGGGCGGGCTCTTCGACGCGCTGGTCGACCCCGCCTACCCGCTCGACTCGCTCGTGCGCGTGCGGGCCCGCGCCGTCCTGCCCGACGGCACGCTGGACTGCACCACGCAGCCCGCGTAACGGCGGCTGGGACGGCCGCCCCGTCTGGGGCGGTCCGAACGGGCGAGAAAAGCGGCTATCATGGGTGCGAGGACACCCGCGCTTGGAGGAACATGGAACCTACCCACATCAGGCTCACCATACCGGACACCGTCGACCCGACGCTGCTCATGGGCCCCGCCGACACGCACCTTCGCCGGATAGAGGACGCGTTCGACGCCATGGTCACCGTGCGCGGCAACCAGGTGAGCGTGATCGGGCCCACGCAGGAGGCCGACGCCGTGGTCGCGGTGTTCACGCGGCTCATCCGCGACATCGAGGCCGGCGGCGCGCCCACGTCCGAGGACGTGGACCTCGTCATCGGGCAGGTCTCGCACGGGGCCAGGCAGGGCGACGCGCCCGCGGGCGACGTCCTTCTCACCTATCGCGGCCGCGCGATCCGCCCCAAGACGGAGGGCCAGGCGCGCTATATCGAGGCCATCCGCGACAACACGATCACCTTTGGCCTCGGCCCCGCCGGCACGGGCAAGACGTACCTCGCCATGGCGATGGCGGTTGCGGCGCTCAGGCGCCGCGAGGTCGGGCGCATCGTGCTCACGCGGCCCGTGGTCGAGGCGGGGGAGTCGCTCGGCTACCTGCCGGGCACGCTGGAGGAGAAGCTCGATCCCTACGTGCGGCCGCTCTACGACGCGCTGTTCGACATGACGGACGCCGAGCGGGCAAACTCCCTGGTCGAGCAGGGTGTGATAGAGATCGCGCCGCTCGCGTTCATGCGCGGGCGCACCCTCAACGGCGCGTTCGTGATCCTGGACGAGGCCCAGAACACCACGCCCGACCAGATGAAGATGTTCCTCACGAGGCTTGGCTTTGGGTCCAAGTTCGTGGTGACGGGCGACGTCACCCAGCGCGACCTGCCGGGAAGGAGCGGGCTCGACTCCGCGCGCGCCGTGCTCGCGGGCGTGGACGACATCGCCTTCGTGGAGCTGGGCAGGAACGACATCGTGAGGCACTCGCTGGTCGCGCGCATCGTCGACGCGTATGATAGGGCCGAGCGCACCGAGCGCCAGCGTCCCCCAAGGAGGGCGGTTCATGATGGAGAATAGCTACGACGTCGTGCTCGAGGAGGGCGTGTCCAGCCCCGTGAGCGAGCAGGAGATCCGCGAGGACATCGACCTCGTGCTCGCAAGCGAGGGCGTGGAGCGACCCTGCATGGTGTCGGTCTCGATCGTCTCGGACGAGCGCATGCACGAGCTCAACCTCCAGTGGCGCGGGATGGACCGGCCCACGGACGTGCTCTCGCTCGAGTGCGAGCGCCCGGACGACCCGGACCTCGCACCGGGGGAGCCCTGCGAGCTGGGCGACATCGTGCTCGCGCCGGACTACATCGCGCGCCAGGCCAAGGGCTTCGGCACCACGCCGGCGGACGAGTGCCGGCTGCTGCTCGTGCACGGCACGCTGCACCTCTTGGGCTACGACCACCTCAAGGACGAGGAGGCCGAGGTCATGGAGGCCCGCGAGGACGAGCTCCTCGCCAAGATCAAGACCGACCACGCGATCGACCACGTGACGCTCACGCGCCACAGGGACGGTGAGTAGCCATGATTCCCGGACGGACGCCAAGCCATCCGTCTTTTAGGAGGAGCTTCCTCTTCGCGCTGCAGGGCTTCCGCACGGCGGTGCGCCAGGAGCGCAACATCAAGGTCATGCTCGGCGGAGCGGCCTTTGCCATCGTGATGGGCATCGTGTTGCGCATCGGCCCCACGGACTGGGCCGTCGTGGCCGTGTGCTGCGGCATGGTGCTCGCGGCCGAGCTCATCAACACCGCGATCGAGACCGTGGTCGACCTCGTCTCGCCGGAGTTCCATCCGCTCGCCGGACGCGCCAAGGACATCGCGGCGGCGGCCTCGTGGCTCCTCAGCATCGCGGCGGCCATCGCCGGGCTCTGCGTCTACGGCCACGCACTGCTCGAACTTCTCGCCCACTAGGCGGGCCGGACGGCGCGGCCGCGCCAGCACAACGTGACACACCAGACCCACAAGGGGGTTGCAATGGAAGACATCCAGGGCACCGGTGCCCAGTCGGGCGAGAAGGACGAGGCGCCGTTCAGGAGCGGCTTCGTCGCGCTCGTGGGCAGGCCTTCCGTCGGCAAGTCGACGCTCCTGAACGCGGCCGTGGGCGGCAAGGTCGCCATCACGAGCCCCGTCGCCCAGACAACGCGCCGCCGCATGCGCGCAGTCGTCAACAGGCCAAACGCGCAGATCGTGATCGTGGACACGCCGGGCCTGCACAAGCCCAAGGACGCCCTGGGCAAGGAGCTCAACAAGGTGGCGCTCGGCGAGCTCGCGGACGTGGACGTGGCGGCGTTCCTCGTGGACGCGACCAAGCCCGTGGGCAGGGGGGACGAGTGGGTCGCCAGGCACGTGGACGCCTCCGACGCCCCGTACAAGCTGCTCGTCATCACCAAGGCGGACCTCGCCAAGCCCGAGCAGGTCACGGCCCAGCTCGAGGCGGCCTCGGCCCTGGCTCGCTTTGACGACACGATCGTCGTGAGCGCGCGCGAGGGCTTCAACGTGGACGCCTTCGTGTCCATGGTGGCCGAGCACCTGCCCGAGGGCCCGCGCTGGTTTCCCGAGGACATGGACTGCGACGCCACGGACGAGGAGCTCGTGGCGGAGTTCGTCCGCGAGAAGGTCCTGCTCAACCTGCGCCAGGAGGTGCCGCACTCCGTGGGCGTCATCTGCGACGACATCGACTGGGCCAAGGACGGTCACGCCTCGATCCGCGCCACGATCATCGTGGAGCGCGAGAGCCAGAAGGGCATCGTGATCGGCCGCGGCGGCTCCATGGTCAAGCGCATCGGCACGCAGGCGCGCAAGGACATCGAGCGCCTCTTCGACGCGAGGGTCTTCCTCGACATCCAGGTCCGCGTGCAGCCGCAGTGGCGCCGCGACCAGAACGAGATCCGCCGCCTCGGCTACGACTACGAGGAGTAGCCGCGACCCATGGCAGGCAGGCGGACCACACGGACCAAGGCGATCGTCCTCGACCACAGGGCCCAGCTGGGCGAGAAGGACCTCATCCTCACGCTTTTGACCGAGGACGGGGAGCGCGTGGACGCCGTGGCGAAGGGCGCCCTCAAGCCCGGCGGCAGGCTCGCCGCTAGGGTGGAGCTCTTCTGCGAGACGGACTTCCTCCTGGCGCAGGGCAGGAGCCTCTCCATCGTGACGGAGGCCTCCGTCGTGAACCCGCACGCGGGCCTGCGCGGCGACCTCTCGCGCGTGAGCGCCGCGTCGTGCGTGTGCGAGGTGGCGCGCCTCACCTGCTTCGAGGACGTGGGCGACCCGTACCTGTACGCCATCTGCTCGCGCGCGCTCACGGCCTGCGAGCAGGCGCCCGACCAGGAGCGCCTCGACCTCGTGGTGGCGGCGTACGCGTTCAAGGTCACGGCCCACGGGGGCTGGAGGCCGGAGCTCCGGCGTTGCACGCTCTGTGGCGACGAGGACGTCTCGTTCTTCTCGCCCAAGGCCGGCGGCATGCTGTGCTCGAGCTGCGCAAAGGACGTGGCCGGGGCCGTGCGCATGGGCCCCTCGGGGCGCGACCGGCTCCAGTCGCTCATCAAGTCCACGTTCGACCAGATCCTGGCGATGGAGGCCGACGTGGGCACCACGACGGAGCTCGTGAGCCTCGCGCACGTATGGTGCGCCACGCACCTGGACGCGCGCCTCAGGACCTTCGAGTTCATGCTCAGCCTGTAGGCCGCCGCGCCTGCCGTGCGGACGTGCGCAAAATGTGTGCGCGGTCTGGTGATTGGCCCCCACGTGCGGATTTTGCGGCCGAGAAGTGCGCGGCGGCCGTCGACGTGGTAACCTATGCGAGTCCGTACCCCCTACTTGGTGGCCCGCCCAATGCCAGACGGCCAACCCAGTTCGGGGCGTATCTATGTGAAAGGGGTTTTCATGGCAGTCACCAAGGAGCGCAAGGCCGAGCTCATCAAGCAGTACGGCAAGAACGAGAAGGACTCCGGCTCCGCCGCCGTCCAGGTCGCCCTGCTGACCGAGCGCATCAAGGGCCTCACCGAGCACGTCAAGTTCCACAAGCACGACCACCACACCCGTCGTGGCCTGCTGATGCTCGTCGGCCAGCGTCGTCGCCTCCTGTCCTACATCAAGAAGCAGGACATCGAGGAGTACCGCAGCCTCATCAAGAGCCTCGGCATTCGCGACAACATCCAGTAACACAAGGTGTTAAGAGGAGGGCGCCGGCATGGCGCTCTCTTTGTATGACGGCCCGCCTGCAAAGGGGCAGGCGGAGATAAGAGGAAAAAGGAAAATGGCAAAGGTTACGCACGAGTTCGACCTCTACGGAAAGCACTACAAGCTGGAGACGGGCGAGCTCGCAAAGCAGGCCACGGGCGAGTGCCTGGTGTCCTGCGGCGACTCCACCGTCAACGTGACGGTCGTCGTCTCGAAGGAGCGCAAGAACTACGACTTCTTCCCCCTGACGGTGGACTACATCGAGAAGATGTACGCCGTCGGCCGCATCCCGGGCGGCTACCTCAAGCGCGAGGCTCGTCCGAGCGAGAAGGCCACCCTCACGGCCCGCATGATCGACCGTCCCATCCGCCCGTCCTTCCCCGACGGCTTCAGGAACGAGGTCCAGATCGTCGCGATGCCGCTCGTCGCGGACCAGGTCAACTCCGTCGACACGATCTGCATCATGGGCGCCTCCGCGGCGCTGACCGTGGGCGGCGTGCCGTTCGAGGGCCCGCTCGCCGGCGTGCGCATCGGCCGTGACGTCGAGACCGGCGAGTTCCTCGTGAACCCGACGTACGAGGAGCGCGACAACTCCGACCTCGACCTCGAGCTCGGCGGCTCCGCCACGTTCATCAGCATGCTCGAGGCGGGCGCCAAGGAGATCTCCGAGGAGGACATGCTCGCGGCCATGGCCTTTGGCCAGGAGGCCATCGCGGCGTTCTGCAAGGAGGAGGAGAAGTTCTTCCAGAAGTGCATCGAGGTCAACGGCCCGTTCCCGAAGCGCGAGTACGTGCTCGACGAGCCCATCCCCGAGGTGCACGAGCGCGTGTTCGCCCACTTCGACGAGATGTCCGCCGCCCTCAAGGACGCCGACAAGCTCTCCCGCATGGACAAGGTCGAGGCCCTCAAGGAGTCCATCAAGGCCGAGTTCACCGAGGAGGAGCAGGAGGAGTGGGACCGCGCCATCCCCGTCGAGCTCAAGAGCCTCGAGAAGCACGCCATGCGCAAGATGGTCGTCGAGACCGGCGAGCGCGTTGACGGCCGCACCGCGACCGAGGTCCGCCCGCTCATGGTCAAGCCGAACTACCTGCCGCGCGTGCACGGCTCCGGCCTCTTCCAGCGCGGCCAGACCCAGGTGCTTTCCGTCTGCACCCTCGGCATGCTGAACGAGTGGCAGCGCCTCGACACCATCGAGCCGGTCGACGGCAAGCGCTACATCCACCACTACAACTTCCCGCCGTTCTGCACCGGCGAGACCGGCCGCATGGGCTCGCCCAAGCGCCGCGAGATCGGCCACGGCAACCTGGCCGAGCGTGCCCTTCTCCCCGTTATCCCCTCGGAGGAGGAGTTCCCCTACACCATCCGCGTCGTGTCCGAGGTCATGGAGTCCAACGGCTCCAGCTCGATGGCGTCGACCTGCGGCTCCACGCTCGCGCTAATGGACGCCGGCGTGCCCATCAAGCGCCCCGTCTCCGGCGTCGCCATGGGCCTCATCCAGGAGGAGGGCAAGACCGTCGTCCTGACCGATATCCAGGGCCTCGAGGACTTCCTGGGCGACATGGACTTCAAGGTCACCGGCACCACCAAGGGCATCACGGCCATGCAGATGGACAACAAGGCCACCGGCCTCACGCCCGAGATCCTGAAGCAGGCGCTCAAGCAGGCGCACGAGGGCCGCATGTTCATCCTCGACGCGATGCTCGACAAGATCCCCGCGCCGCGCGAGCACGTCAAGGCGACCGCGCCGCAGATCATCAGCCTCAACATCCCCACGGACAAGATCCGCGACGTCATCGGCTCTGGCGGCAAGGTCATCCGTGGCATCCAGGACGACACGGGCGCCACGATCGATATCCAGGAGGACGGCTCCGTCTTCATCGCGGGCACCAACGGCGCCGGCGAGGAGGCCGCGGAGCGCATCAAGGCCATCGTGAAGGTTCCCGAGGTGGGCGAGGAGTACACCGGCCGCGTCGTGAACATCCAGCCGTTCGGCGCGTTCGTCGAGCTGCTGCCCGGCAAGGACGGCCTGCTACACATCAGCCGCGTCGCCAAGGGTCGCGTGGAGAAGGTCGAGGACGTCCTCAACGTGGGCGACGAGGTCAGGGTCAAGGTCATCGAGGTGGACGAGAAGGGCAAGATCAGCCTCGACCGCCTTGACAAGCCCGAGGCCCCGGCTGGCTCCGAGCGTAGGGGCGAGCACAAGAGCGAGAGGCACGAGGGCGAGCACCGTCGCCGTCGCCACGTTGGCGACAAGGGCGGCAACGCCGGCAACGGCGAGCAGCGCCAGCCCAGGCGCCACCACGAGGGCTAGTCACAGCCTGGCATAGGCCAAACTGACACGAGCGGGGAGCCTCCAACCCGGGGCTCCCCGCTCTTCTCGTATGCGGAACATAAATTCTTCTACGGCTGGCGTCACCGTTGATAGACGGCGTCAGCCCCGGAGGTACTTGACGAGTGCCGCACAGAGAAGGACGAGCGCGACCGGCTCGGCGAAGTCCTTGACCGTGGTGAACACGGAAAGCAGCGTGGCGAACACTACCTCTGGCGTCATGGGTTGCTCCTAACCTCGGGATACCCGGCCGTCTTGGTGGGCATATACAGGACGGCCACTCGAGGTGGAGTATGCGACGTGGAATGCTGTATGGAAGCTGAAATCCGTCGCTCTTCTCCCAAAGGTAGTTTTTGGCGAGCGCGCTCCTTGGGGTCGCGCGCCGGAGGGGCTTGGCCCTGTACGGGCGAAAACCACACCCGCATCACTAAACAAAGACCCCGGCACACTACAATAGGTGTTTGCGAAATGTCCGACAGCACGAGGCTGCCGAGAAGATATGGATCGTGACACCTGTCGAAAGGATAATTGGACAATGGCAAAAAAGCAGACGCCGCTGAGGATCATTCCCTTAGGCGGCCTGGACGGTATTGGCAAGAACATGACCGCCTTCGAGTACGGGAGCGACATGGTTCTCGTCGATGCGGGCCTCATGTTCCCGGATGACGAGCAGCCCGGCATCGACCTGGTGCTGCCCGACTACTCCTACGTGCTCGAAAACGAGGACAAGCTCCGCGGCATCATCATCACGCACGGCCACGAGGACCACACCGGCGCCCTGCCGTACCTCCTGATGGACCTGGGCAAGAAGGTCCCCATCTACTCCTCCAAGCTGACGCTCGGCATGATCGAGGCCAAGCTGCAGGAGTTCAAGATCAACTCGCCCAAGTTCCGCGAGGTCAAGAACGGCACCCACATCAACCTGGGCGTCTTCAGCATCGACTTCTTCAGCATGACGCACTCCATCCCGGCGGCGCTCGGCGTGTACATGAGGACGCCAGCGGGGTCCGTGCTCCACACGGGCGACTTCAAGCTCGACCAGACGCCGATCGACGGCGTCACGCCCAACTACCAGGCGATCTGCCGCTTTGGCACGCTCGGCATCGACCTGCTCATGTCCGACTCCACCAACGCGACGCGCCCCGGCTTCACCCCGTCCGAGGCGGCCGTGGGCCCGCAGCTGCGCCACATCATCAAGAACGCGACCGGCAGGGTCTTCGTGGCGTCGTTCTCGAGCCACATCCACAGGCTCCAACAGGTGTGCGACGCCGCCACCGCCGTTGGCCGCAAGGTCGTGGTGACGGGCCGCTCCATGGTCAACAACACCAAGATCGCCCGCGAGCTCGGCTACCTCAAGATCTCGCAGGAGGACATAATCGACGCGTACGACGTGAAGGACATCCCTGACGACAAGATCGTCGTGCTCTGCACGGGCAGCCAGGGAGAGCCCCTGAGCGCGCTCGGCCGCATGGCGGCGGGGGAGCACAAGTCCTTCACCATCACGGCAGATGACACAGTCATCATCAGCGCGACGCCGGTCCCCGGCAACGAGAAGAGCGTGCAGTCCATAATCAACGCGCTCTCCAAGATCGGCTGCACCGTGTACGACAGGTCCAACACGCTCGTGCACGTTTCCGGCCACGCGAGCCAGGAGGAGCTCAAGCTCATGCTCGCCATGACCAAGCCGAGGAACTTCATGCCCGTCCACGGCGAGGCCGTGCACCTGCGTGCGCACGCCAAGCTGGGCCAGCAGATGGGCATCCGCCCCGACCACATCTTCGTGGCGGACAACGGCGACACGCTCGAGATGCGAAACGGCGAGGTCAAGTGGGGCAAGCCCGTGGAGTCCGGCGTCGTGTACGTCGACGGCCTCTCGATCACGGACGCCGACCCGATCGTCTTCCGCGACCGCCAGAAGCTCGCGAGCGACGGCATCGTGACCTGCGTCGTCACCGTCGCGAAGCGCGACCGCAAGGTGGGCGACGTCGACATCGCCTGCAGGGGCGTCTCGTTCAACAACAACGATCAGCTCATCTCGGAGGCGCAGGCCGTCGTGAGGGACCACGTCTCCGCAACCGCAAGCAAGGAGGGCTCGAGCGTGGACATGCTCAGGAAGAACGCACGCAACAGCCTCTCCAACTTCCTCTGGAGCAAGACGCACACGCGGCCGATGGTCATCCCGGTCGTGATGGAGGTTTAGCCACATGGCGTCAAACCGCAGCTCAAACGCACAACAGAAGAGAAGGAAGGGCACGTCTTCCAAGGCGTCCCGCGCACGCGGCAGGCGCCAGCCGGTGGCGCCCGCCCGTGGGTCCGCGGCAAACGACATCCTGGGCGTGGCACTGGTCGTCGTGGCCGTCGTCATGTTCCTCTCGCTCGTGGTGCCCACCAGCGCCCCGGTGACGAGGGCGCTCGGGGAGGCGCTCACGCTGCTGTTTGGCGTGGGGGCGTTCCTGTGCCCGCTCGCGCTCATCGTGTTCTCCACCACGTTCTTCGTGGAGCACGAGGAGCCCGTCAGCAAGCGCGTGGCCGTGGGCCTCGCGCTCGTGGTCGTGGCGATTCTGGGCATCCTGAGCATCAACATGCCCAACGCGGAGGCTAACCCGGGTCTGGTCATCGCGATGGAGTCCGTGGGCTCGCGCGGCGGCTACGTGGGCGGTGCCGTCGCGTGGTGCCTGCTCAAGAGCGTGGGCGCCACCGTGGGCAACGTCGTGCTCGTGGGCGTGATCGCCGCGGGCTGCATCGTCTGCGGGTTCTCGCTCTCCGGCGCCGTGCAGAAGCTGCGAGAGCGCATGCAGGGGCTCTCCGCGTCCCGCGAGGCCGCGCGCCAGGACCGCCTTGCCCGCAGGAACCTGGGGTTTGACGGCCAGGCCGCCATGATGGACGAGACCGCCGACATGTACGACGGCGACGCCGTGGAGCCGCTGGGCCGCCGCAAGACGACGCTGCTCAGGCGCAACCGCGTCGAGGCCGCCGCCGACGCTGAGTCCGAGGGGGCCGTGCCCGAGGAGGACCAGCCCACGACGCTTCTCTCCAACGCAAAGACGACGCTCCTCAGGCGCCGCAAGAAGCACCCGCCCCTGGACGAGGACGAGGCCGTGCCCGCAGGTACCGCGGGCGAGAGGGACGCGGACGACGCCGCGGAGGACAGCACCCGGAATGCGGGCGCGACCCAGGCGGCGGCCCCCGCGGCCGCAGCAGCGGCTACCAAGCCCGCCGAGCCCGCGGTGCCGGACTTCCTGAAGCAGGCCAAGGGCTCGGGCATCGGCCGGGGAGGGTCCTCGGACAGCGCGCGTGCCACGACCAAGGCGGCGCGTCCTTCTCGCCCGAGTGCGACGCCTGCCGTGCAGACCGCCATCCCGCAGGTCGCGGCCGCGGCGTCGACGGCGGCGCGCAGGGCCGCCGCGCCCAAGGACGTCAAGCGCCCGGGCGACGGGTCGGAGGACTACGAGCTGCCGCCGTTCTCGATGCTGAGCTCCAACCCCAACAGCGCCAACTCCGCCTCGAGCAAGGAGGAGCTGGACGAGACCAAGGAGCGCCTGCAGGGGACGCTGCGCGAGTTTGGCCTCACGAGCCGCGTCGTGGACTACGTGAGCGGCCCGCTCGTCACCACGTTCCGCATCGAGATGGGCGAGGGGGAGCGCGTCAGCAAGATCAAGAACCTTGAGGACGACATCGCCCTCACGCTCGCCGCCGAGAAGGTGCGCATCTTCGCACCAATCCGCGGCACGTCGTACGTGGGCATCGAGATTCCCAACAGCAAGCGCGCAAACGTGCACCTGGGCGACGTCCTGCCGCACGCGACGGGCGGCCCGCTCGAGGTGGCAATCGGGCGCGACTCCGCGGGCAAGCCCGTCGTGGCGGACATCGCCAAGATGCCGCACATGCTCGTCGCGGGCACCACCGGCTCCGGCAAGTCCGTTCTCATCAACTCCATGGTGATGTCGCTCCTCATGCGCACCACGCCCAAGCAGGTGCGACTCATCATGATCGACCCCAAGCGCGTCGAGTTCACCTGCTACAACGGGCTCCCGCACCTGTACGTGCCGGTCGTGACCGACCCTCGCCAGGCTGCGAGCGCCCTGCAGTGGGCCGTGTCCGAGATGGAGCGCCGCCTCAAGGTGTTCGAGCGCGCCGGCGCCAGGAACATCAAGGTCTACAACCAGATGTGCACGACGGGCAAGCTGTCCGAGATGGACAACCCTCCCGAGCCCATGCCCTACATCGTTGTGGTGATCGACGAGCTGTCCGACCTCATGATGACGGCGGGAAAGGACGTGGAGGCCTCCATCGTCCGCATCGCGCAGCTCGCGCGTGCGGCGGGCATCCACCTGGTCATCGCGACGCAGCGACCCTCGGCAAACGTCGTGACCGGCCTCATCAAGTCGAACATCGACAGCCGCGTCGCCCTCAAGGTGTCCTCGGGCATCGACAGCCGCGTCATCCTGGACGAGACGGGCGCGGAGCGGCTCCTGGGCAACGGCGACATGCTCTTCAAGGACCGGGGCCTCGCTCCCAAGCGCGTGCTCGGCTGCTACACGTCCGACGACGAGATCGAGGCCGTCGTGGGCTTCATCCGCGACCAGGCCGAGCCCGACTACCACAACGAGATTCTCTCGCAGGTGGTGCCTGGGCAGCCCGGCGGCGGCCACGCGGACGTGGGCGAGGACGACGACCCGCTCGTGTGGGAGGCCGCGCAGATTGTTGTGGACTCTCAGCTCGGTTCGACCTCCGGGCTGCAGCGGCGGCTCAAGGTGGGCTACGCTAGGGCAGGTAGGATCATGGACATGCTCGAGTCCAAGGGCGTGGTGGGCCCCCCGGAGGGGTCGAAGCCACGCGAGGTACTTTTGGACAAGGACGGCCTTGAGGAGCTCAGGACCGCCGAGGCACAGTTTCGGGAGGTGTAGCACATGGCGCGTCCTCGCTTCAGCGAGATGCTCGTGGACAGGAGGCGGCAGCTGGGCCTTTCCGTCAAGCAGGCCTCGGACGTGCTGCGACTCAAGGAGGACGTCCTCATCGCCTTCGAGGAGGGCGACTTCGACGCCATGCCAAAGAGCGGCTATGCGCAGGGCATGCTGTCGAGCTACGCCCGCTACCTTGGTATCAACTCCCGCGAGCTCATAAACCAGTTCACGCGCGACCTGCACGACTGGGAGCGCCAGAGCGCCGCGGCGCGCTCGCGCGCAAGGAGGTCCCGCAGGGGAGAAGAGCCCGTGTACGAGCTCCCGGGCGACCAGGAGTCGAGGCGCGCCGGCTACCGCGGCAGCCCCGGTCTTCTCCCCACCTCGGGCGGCTTCGCGGGCGACCTGTCGACGTACTCGACCGTGTCCTCGCCGCGCTCGAGGAACTCCCGCTCCACGCAGCTCGTGAACTACCGCCAGCGCCAGGCCAACCGCGCCGCGGGGGACACCCCGCGCCAGCGCGCCGGCTATGGCAACGGCTACCGCGACGGCGGCGGCTCGTACCGGCAGGACGGCTGGGGCTACCAGTCCTACGAGGGCCCTGCGACTGAGGTGGGCTACCGCGGACCCGCGATCGAGGACGCGTACGAGGCGAGGCGCCAGGTGCCCCGCGGCTCCTACGACACCGAGCGTCGCTACACGTCCCGTGACGTGGCGCCGCGCGGCGAGAGGCGCAGGGGCTCCCAGGGCCAGGGCCGCTACCTGCGGCAGGCAGACGAGTACGGAAACTACGCCCGCTACACGGGAGACGAGGGCCGTGCCGAGCGCTCGGCCCGCGACAGCGTCGTGTACCAGGACGTGCCGGGCCAGTACGTGGACGACCTCAGGTACGAGGGCGCGCGTCCCTACGAGGCCGCCTCGACGCGGTCGGGACGCCAGTCCTCGCGCAACATCGCGAACCCGCAGCGCCCCAACGTGCGCAGGCGCCAGTCCTCGAGGCGTGGCCGCGACCAGCGGCAGCGCTCCGAGCGCGACCGTCGCAGGCGCCCGCAGCATGGCGGCCTGCTTGGGCTCGTGGAGGCGTTCTTCTCGGACGGAAGGCGCGCCATCGCCTTCGCCGTGTTCGCCGCGGCCATCATCATCACGGTGGTCATCATCTCGTCGGTGAGCTCGTGCGTGGGCAACCAGAACGCCACCCCCAGCAAGAGCGTGTCGGTCTCGACCTCCAGCACGAAGAGCTCGAGCAGCAAGGACGACTCGTCGAGCAGCTCGAGCACCTCCAAGAAGGCAGCGGAGGCGGCCGCGGCAGCAGCCACGGCCAAGAAGACCGCCCAGGAGGAGAAGGACGCCAACACGGTCACGAAGGTGACCGTCTCGGTCGCCGACGGAGAGGTCTCGTGGGTCGAGATCACCCTCGATGGCAAGAGCGTCGTGGCGGAGCAGATCACCGGCTCGTGGAAGAAGACCTACACGGTGACGGACTCCATCTCGATCCAGGTGAGCAACCCGACGGCCGTCACGGTGAAGAAGAACGGCAAGATCCAGAAGTTCGACTCCAAGACGGCCGGCGTGGGCTCCATCACGATCCAGGGCACGAAGGTGACGAGCACCGACACGAGCGACTCGAGCTCCTCCGACACGAGCTCGACCTCGAGCACGAACGGAACCACGTCCACGACCTCTGACACCACATCCGGCACGTCAGGCACCACGAGCGGTACCACTACGGGCACGACCACGACAAGCGGGACGTCCACAACCGGCAACACGACCTCGGGCACCAGCACGACCTCTGGCACCGGCACGAACTCCGGCACCACCACCACGACAACGAGCAACTAGGCATGACGGGCAAGCGCAAGGCGCCACGGCGGCGCCGCGCTGGCCGAGTCGTGCCACATGGGCACATGGCAGACGAGAGGAGACCACATGGCTAAGGAGTCGAGCTTCGACATCGTTTCCACCGTCGACCTCCAGGAGGTCGACAACGCCTACCAGCAGGCCGCGCGCGAGCTCACGCAGCGCTACGACCTCAAGCAGAGCAACGCGAGCATCGAGTTCTCGAGGAAGGACGAGGCGTTCACCGTGTCCGCCCCGTCCGAGTTCGTGCTCGGGCAGGTTCAGGACGTGCTGAACGGCAAGCTCACGAAGCGCGGCATCGAGCTGAGCGCCCTGTCCTGGGGCGACGTCGAGCCTGCGACGGGGGCGACGGTCAGGCGCCGCGCACGCCTGGTGCAGGGAATCGACAAGGACGTCGCAAAGACGATCTCGAAGGACATCCGCGACCTCAAGCTCAAGTGCAAGGCGACGATCGAGGGCGACAAGCTCCGTGTGAGCTCCCCGTCCAAGGACGTCCTGCAGAGCGTGATCGCGGCACTAAAGGAAAGGGATTATGGACAGCCTCTCCAGTTCACAAACTACCGATAGCGCCTCCACGGGCGAGAAGAACGGGCAGAACTGCCTGTTCGTCACCCTGGGGTGCGCCAAGAACGAGGTCGACACCGACCGCATGCGCGCCCTTCTCCTCGATGCCGGATACGGCGAGGCGGAGGACGTCGACGGCTGCGACGTCGTGATCATCAACACGTGCTCCTTCCTGGCCTCGGCCACCTCGGAGTCGATCGACACCACGCTCGACCTCGCCGACGAGGTCAAGTCCGGCGTGAGGAGCAAGCCCATCATCATGTGCGGCTGCGTCCCCTCGCGCTACGGCGACGACCTGGGCGAGCAGCTCCCCGAGGTGTCGGCGTTCGTGAAGGCCGACGAGGAGGACGGCATCGTCTCCGTCGTCGACGGCGTCCTGGGCGTCTCCGGGCGAGAAGAGCAGGACGAGTCGGGCGCGATGCTCCGCACCATCGAGGGAACGAGTGCCTTCGTCAAGATCAGCGAGGGCTGCGACCGGTTCTGCGCGTTCTGCGCGATTCCCTACATCCGCGGCCGCTACCACTCGCGCCCGGAGGAGGAGATCCTCTCCGAGGTGCGTTCGCTCATGGAGGGTGGCGTGCGCGAGGTCGTCCTCATCGGGCAGGACACGGGAATCTGGGGCAGCGACCTTGGAGACGGCCGCACGCTTGCCTACCTCCTCAGGCGCGTTGCCGAGGTCGTGCGCCCGTACCACGGCTGGATCCGCGTCCTCTACCTCCAGCCCGAGGGGATGACCGAGGATCTCATCGCGACCATCCGCGACGTGGACGAGGTCCTTCCCTACATCGACATCCCCATCCAGCACTGCAACGAGCGCGTGCTCAAGAGCATGGGCAGGAGCGGCTCGACGCAGCAGCTGAGGGAGCTCTTCGCGAGGCTTCGCGAGCAGATCCCCGGCATGGTGCTCAGGACGACCGGCCTCGTGGGCTTCCCTGGCGAGACCGAGGAGGAGTTCGAGGAGCTTCTGGACTTCTTCAAGGAGGAGGAGTTCGACTACATGTCCGTCTTCCCGTACTCGCGCGAGGACGGGACCAAGGCCGCCACGATGGACGGCCAGGTGGACGAGGACGTTAAGATGGAGCGTGCGCAGCGCCTGCTTGACGTTGCGGAGGAGCTGGGCTTCTCTGCGACCGCGAAGCACGTGGGCGAGCGCGTGAAGGTGATAATCGACGGCGTCGATGAGACGGACGACGGCGTCGAGCTCATAGGGCACACGTGGTTCCAGGCGCCGGACTGCGACGGCGCCGTGCACATCGAGTCGGGTGAGGCAGCGGTCGGAGACGTCGTGACGGTGGACCTCGTGGACTCGTTCTGCTATGAGCTGGTTGGCGAGATCGTGGATGGAGAATAGCAATATGTCTGACAAGAAGAAAAGCATCTGGACCCCGGCGAACGTTGTCACCACGATCAGGGTGGTCTTCGTACCCATCTGGCTCGCGGCGGCGGAGCTCTGCGGCGCCAGCGACGGCAAGTCGCTCTCGGGCACGGCGCTTTTCGCGGCGCTGTTCTACATCGTCCTCTCGCTCACGGACAAGCTCGACGGCTACCTGGCGCGAAGCAGGAACGAGGTCACGACCTTCGGCAAGTTCCTCGATCCAATCGCGGACAAGCTCGTGGTCATCGTGTCCCTCTGCTTCCTCCTCGAGCAGGGCGAGGTCTCCGCGTGGGTGCTGCTGATCATCGTGGCCCGCGAGTTCCTCGTATCGGGCCTGCGCATGGTTGTCGCATCCGAGGGAACGGTCATCGCCGCGAGCAACCTCGGCAAGTGGAAGACGGCCACGACGATGGTCTCGATTTCCGGCCTCCTGCTCTGCCGTGCGCTTCCTGCAGGCGCTTTCCACACGGGGCTGCTTGGCCTCTCCAACGTACTGCTCCTCATCGCGGTCGTGCTCACCGCTTGGTCGGGAATCGACTACTTCGTGAAGTCCTGGAAGTTCATCGCGGACGCAGACTAGCCAAAGATGCTGTCGAAGCGGGGGTCGGGGACAGCCTGACCCCCGCTTTTTGTAAAGGTAGCGCGGACGGGAAGATTCGCGCTAGACATAGGAAATGTAACTGTCAGGCCGCCGTCCTATCATCTATACAAGTCGTTGACTTAGAACGGGTGTTCGTATAGTATGCGAGGAAAGGCGGGAGAGGAGCATGATGGCAAAGTCTAAGGGCACGGTCCGCGAGGTTCACGAGAAGACCTATGGAGAAGAACGCGACAAGATGATCGAGGCAACCACGTCTGAGATCATCAAGAAGTTTGGCAAGGGCTCGATCATGAGGTATGGCGACGATGGTCCCGACCTCGAGATCGAGGCGATTCCGACCGGGTCATTGGCCCTTGACGCCGCGTTGGGCATCGGTGGCGTGCCGCGAGGCAGGATCATCGAGATCTACGGTCCCGAGTCATCGGGCAAGACGACCCTGTCACTCGAGATTCTGGCCGAGGCTCAGGCAATGGGCGGCGTCGTGGCGTTCATTGACGCGGAGCACGCGCTAGATCCCGGATATGCGGCACGCATTGGCGTGGACATCGACGAGGTGCTCATCTCGCAGCCGGACACCGGCGAACAGGCCCTGGAGATCTGCGACATGCTTGTCCGCTCCGGTGCGATTGACGTCGTGGTCGTGGACTCGGTCGCGGCGCTCGTTCCCCGTGCCGAGATCGAGGGCGAGATCGGTGACACGACGGTTGGACTCCAGGCGCGCCTTATGAGCCAGGCCCTCAGGAAGCTTGCCGGCTCGCTGGCCAAGTCAAAGACGACCTGCATCTTCATCAACCAGCTTCGTGAGAAGATTGGCGTCATGTTCGGCAACCCCGAGACCACGCCTGGTGGCCGTGCCCTCAAGTTCTTCTCTTCGGTGCGCATGGACATTCGCCGCATTGACTCGATAAAGAAGAACGGCGAGGTCATCGGCAACCGCGTGAGGGTCAAGGTTGTCAAGAACAAGGTCGCTCCTCCCTTTAAGCAGGCCGAGTTCGACATCATGTATGGCACGGGCATCTCCAAGGAGGGCTCGATCCTGGACATGGCCGTAGACTATGGCGTCGTGGACAAGAGCGGCTCCTGGTTCACTTACGAGACCGAGCGACTTGGACAGGGCAGGGAGGCCGCCAAGGAGTTCCTCGCCGAGAATCCCGACCTCAGGGACGAGATCGACCACAAGGTTAGGGTGGCATGCGGACTCGAGCTCGGTGACGAGCGAGTTGGCGAGCCCGTGGACAAGTCCGATGACGGGGCGAAAGAGGAGTAGTGCCCGTGAAGGATTGGGAGATTCGGCTCCCCGAGAACAAGAGGGCGAGGCTCGGCATGGGGAGACCCACTGCCGAGCTCGTGCTCAGGCAGTCCGGAGGCGATTCGAGACGAAGAATCCCTTTAGCCGTGGCACGACGCATCCTGAAGCGTAACGAGGACGACAGCCTCTATCCCCTGACGGCGGAAGAACTAATGGCCCTTGAGACGAAGGTCGAAAGGGTGTGCTGCTCTCAGAGGGCGGAGGATCTACTCAACAGGAGGGGATACTCCTCAGAGGAGATGCGTGACAAGCTTCGTCAGGATGGGTACTCAAAAGAGCTAGTCGACGAGTATGTGCGGCGAGCCGTTGAGGTAGGGCTCCTGGACGATAGCAGGTATGCCGAATCGTTCGCGCGTTCCAAGGTCGCTGCCGGATGGGGAGAGCGAAAGATCGCCTTGGCCCTCAGGGGAAAGGGCATCGACATCAAGGAGCTTGAGGACTGGCCCGATGACATGTTCAGTCACGAGGACGAGTTTGAAAGGGCGCTCGAACTTGCGAGCAGAAAGAGGTTCTCGGAGAAGAACAGGTTCCAGAAAGTAATGCGGTTCGTGTGCGGAAGAGGCTTCGACACGGGTGTCGCATATGAGGTTGCGCGCCGCGTCTGCGATGAGGGGACATGACGATAGGTCGACCCCAAAAGCTCTCTTCAGAGATTGAAAATGATTCCCGACACGGTATGCGGTTTAACCACTTTGCCGTGTCGGGATGCTTCTCTCTTTCGGAGGTCGAACTTACGGTCACGGTATCTATTTGGCGAACGGTACATTAGTTTGACAGTTTGAACGGATATACATAGGATTAATAATGCCGTTTGAGTATTTCCTCGACTGCTGCCATTGCAGTTGATATTTATATTTGCACGTTGATTTACTGACAAAGGCTTCCAGGCTTGGATTTTCCTCTGATGGCGGGTTCTGCCAGAAATGGCAGTCTCCTGAACGACCATTGCTAAAGCATTCATCAAGGAGTCCACATGGAAGTGATTATTGGCATTGTCTGCCTAGCGATAGGCGCCGTCGTCGCATATCTCGTAGTGTCCGGCGGTAACAACTCTAAGGTACAGGAAGCCAACAGGTCGGTCGAAGAGGCCAAACAGCAGGCTGAGAGGATTGCCTCCGACGCGCGTCATGACGCGGAGACCGCAAAGAAGGCAGCCATCGTCGAGGCCCGCGAGGAGATTCTCCAGCTCAAGCAGAAGTCCGAGGCCGACGAGAAGAAGCGTAAGCAGGAGATTCAGAAGCTCGAGAACAGGATCATGCAGCGCGAGGAGTCCCTCGACAGGAGGAACGACGCGCTCGACCGCAAGGAGCACCAGCTTTCGAGCCTGCAGGGTCAGATTGACAAACGCAAGAGCGATGTCGACAAGCTTTTCGCCAAGCAGACGTCCGAGCTCGAGCGCATCGCGGACCTCACGAGGGAAGACGCCCACAAGGAGCTTCTCGACAGGGTGCGTGCCGAGTCCGTTCGAGACGAGGCGCAGATTCTCCGCGAGTCCGAGCAGCGTGTCAGGGCACAGGCGGACAAGACGGCTCGCGAGATCGTGTCGACGGCAATCCAGCGTTGTGCTGCCGACCAGGCCGGTGAGATCACGGTTACGTCCGTGCACATTCCCTCCGACGACCTCAAGGGCCGCATCATCGGCCGAGAGGGCCGTAACATCAGGACCTTCGAGCAGGTGACCGGCGTCTCCCTCGTCATTGACGACACGCCGGAGACCGTCGTTCTGTCGAGCTTCAACCCTGTTCGCCGCGAGACGGCAAGGGTCACGCTCGAGAACCTCATCGCGGACGGCAGGATTCATCCCGCACGCATCGAGGAGATGTACAAGAAGGCGGAGAAGCTCGTCAACGAGCGCGTGCAGGAGGCTGGCGAGCAGGCTGCGTTCGACGCCGGCATTCACGACCTTCACCCCGAGCTGATCAAGACGCTCGGCGCGCTGCGATACCGCACCTCGTTCGGCCAGAACGTACTGCAGCACTCCATCCAGGTAAGCGAGCTGTGTGGAATCATGGCGTCCGAGCTCGGCCTTGACCCCGCTCCCGCCAAGAGGGCCGGCCTTCTCCACGACCTCGGCAAGGCGATAGACCACGAGGTCGAGGGGCCGCATGCCGTCATCGGTGCCGACCTGTGCCGCAGGTACGGAGAGAAGCCCGAGATCGTGCATGCCATCGAAGCGCACCATGCTGACATCGAGCCCAACACCGTCCTCGATGTTCTCGTTCAGGCGGCAGACGCTATTTCCGCCGCACGACCTGGCGCTCGCCGCGAGTCCGCGGAGAACTACATCAAGAGGCTCGAGAAGCTCGAGGAGATCTCGAACGCACATGAGGGCGTCGAGCGCACCTACGCTATGCAGGCAGGTCGCGAGCTTCACGTCATGGTGGAGCCCGAGAAGGTCTCCGACTCCGAGGCGACCGTCCTCGCCCACGACATCGCAAAGCAGATCGAGGACGAGATGGAGTACCCGGGCCAGGTTCGCGTGGTCGTGATCCGCGAATCCCGTGCGGTCGACATCGCGAAGTAGGAACATGCCTGGGGATTCAAAAGACCTCGTAGACTTCGTCGCTGCTATGGGAGGCGAGCGTTCCCTCAAGGTGGAGGAGAACTACGGAGACGGATTCGTCCGTCTCCGTGTCGCCGAGGCCGAGCGCAGGCAGGCCAAGCATGACATCCGCTGTGTGGAGGACGTCGTAATCGAGATGCTGCGCAACTCGAGGGACGCCGGCGCCCAGAACATCTTCGTGGCGACTACGCGCGAAGGCAACGTTCGAACGACCACGATTCTCGATGACGGGTGCGGCATCCCCGACGACATGCACGAGAGGATATTCGAGGCGCGCGTCACCTCAAAACTCGAGTCTGTTCACATGGACAGGTGGGGTATCCACGGCAGGGGCATGGCGCTGTACTCCGTCCGCGAGAACGCCGAGTCGGCTGAGGTCGTGAGCTCCGAGCCTGGCAAAGGCTCGGCGATTCGTGTTGTGACAAATGCCAAGAGCCTTGGCGAGCGCAAGGACCAGTCGACCTGGCCCTCCCTGGGGAAGGACGAGGACGGAAAGCAGACCATAGCGACAGGTCCGCACAACATAATCAGGACGTGTTGCGAGTTTGCCTTAGAGGAGAGGGGTCGCTGCGCCGTATACATCGGCTCGCCTGCCGAGATCGTTTCGACCATTCGCAGGAGGGTGACGCCCTCGCTTGACGGTTCCGCGCTTCTCTTTGTGGACGACCTGTCGGAGCTTCCCGTTCTCGAAAGGATTCCCGCTGCGGCAGACGCAGGCGAGCTCATTCAGGTCGCGAGGTCGCTCGGGCTTGAGATGAGCGAGCGGACGGCGCATCGCATAATTGCGGGTCAGATCAAGCCACAGCGAAACGTCCTCTCGAAGATGACGCACAAGAGCGACAAGTCCATCCAAAGGGCCGTTGACCTCATGCGCGACAGGCGTGGCATGAAGATCTCCAAGTCAGACGTGGAGGAGTTCTCTCGTGCGGTCGAGAAGGACTTTCGAATACTAGCCGACAGGTATTACCTGAGCCTTGCAGACGATCCCCACATCAGGGTGTCTAAGGGGAAGATTGTCATCACGTTTGACGTTGATGAGGCTGATTAGATTTCCTGTATTGAAATTATCTCAGGAAATGGTAGCTTTATCTGAATACGCAGTTTAAGCGCACTAGTTCGCATCGTAATGGGAGTCACGCAAGATGGAGTTTCTCAAGGTCTCCAGCAAGTCATCCCCGGCTTCGGTTGCCGGGGCGATTGCGGGAATGGTAAAGGACGGCGTGCCCGTCAACATGCAGGCCGTCGGTGCCGGTGCCGTCAACCAGGCGATTAAGGCGATTGCCATTGCCAGGGGGTTCCTCATCCCGACGGGCGTGGACATCTCCTGCGCCCCCACGTTTGCGGACATCCAGATCAATGGGGACAGCCGCACGGCCATAAGGATTGCCGTATACGTGCATAGGCTGGGCCCCACCTCGAACACGGAGACATCCCCGCAGGACGACGCAACGGAGTTGGTATAGCTTGTCAAGAGTGCAAGAGCTCGTCGGAAAGACCTACCACGTCAGGACGTTCGGCTGCCAGATGAATCTGCACGATTCCGAGCGCGTGGCAGGTCTGCTCGATGATTGCGGCTGCATACAGGTCGAGGACTCGGCAGAGGCTGACATCGTCGTCTTCATGACGTGCTCCGTCAGGGAGAAGGCGGACACGCACTTGTATGGCGAGGCATCAAACCTCGTACGGCTCCCCGATGCCCCAGACGGTCGCCGCGTGGTCGCGATTGGCGGCTGCATCGCCCAGCGTGACGGCGAGGCCCTCAAGAAGAAGATTCCAAACGTGGACGTCGTGTTCGGAACGAGCGCCCTTGCCTCCCTTCCAGGCCTTCTCGTCAAGGCATTTGACGAGAAGGACGGCAAGTCCGTGTTCGTGGACACCGTCGAAGAGGGGAGGGGGTTCTCGACCGAGCTCCCCAGCCATCGCGAGCAGCAGTTCCACGCCTGGGTACCCATCATGACGGGCTGCAACAACTTCTGCACCTATTGCATAGTCCCCTATGTGCGCGGCCGCGAGAAGAGCCGCGTGTTCGAGAGGATCGTCGACGAGTGCGACCGCCTCGTGTCCGATGGCGTCCGTGAGATCACGCTTCTCGGGCAGAACGTAAACTCATATGGCCGTGACCTGTATGGCGAGCTTCGCTTTGCGGAACTTCTCCGTGCCGTCGGCAAGACTGGGGTTGAGCGGATCAGGTTCACTTCCTCGAACCCGAAGGACCTCTCGCCGGAGATCATTGCTGCCATGGCCGAGACCCCTAACGTGATGCCACACCTTCACCTTGCCGTGCAGAGTGGCTCCACACGCGTCCTCAAGGCCATGAACCGCAGCTATACGAGGGAGAAGTACATCGACCTGGCAAAGCGGATTAAGTCCGTCATCCCAGGCATCGCGCTCTCGACGGACATTATCGTGGGCTTCCCAGGCGAGACCGAGGAGGATTTCCAGCAGACGCTGTCGCTCGTCTCCGAGGTCGGCTTTTCATCTGCCTACACGTTCATCTATTCGAAGCGCCCTGGTACGCCAGCTGCGAAGATCGAGGACGATACTCCGAGGGAGGTTGTCCAGGATCGTTTCGACCGCCTCGCAAAGCTGGTCGAGGACCTTGCGCATGAGGCAAACCAGGTTGACTTGGACACGACTGTGACGTCCCTTGTCGAGGGTACCTCCAAGAAGGACGGCTCCGTGCTCGTGGGTCACAGCCCCAAGAACCAGACGGTGCTGTTTGACCTACCCGTAGGCGCTGCCGCGAGCGACTACATCGGAAAGATGTGCGACGTCCACGTTGACGTCGCGAAGACATGGTATCTGCGTGGAAAGCTCGTTGGCGACCCGCGATGAGCACGAGGGGCCGCGTCATAGCCATCGTCGGGCCGACGGCATCTGGCAAGAGCCAGCTTGCCGATGAGGTCGCGGCAAGACTTGGCACTGCAGTCATATCGGTTGACTCGATGCAAGTCTATCGAGGCATGGACATCGGTACGGCTAAGACGCCTCCTGAGGAGCGCAAGGTACCACTGGAGATGGTTGATGTTGCCGATGTCGGCACTGACTTCTCCGTGCAGATGTTCCAAGACATGGCGCGGGGCTGCGCGGACGACCTCATCTCACGAGGCCTAGTGCCGGTCCTGTGCGGCGGAACGGGTCTGTACCTTGATGCGGTGATTGACGAGATGGAATTTCCAAAGGGGCAGACAAACGGCAAGGTGCGTCAGCACTACGAGGAGATTGCGAAGACCCAGGGAGGGGAGAAGCTCTTCTCGATTTTGATGGAACGCGACCCGGAAAGCGCGCGGCTCATCCATCCCAACAACGTTAGACGTGTAGCGCGTGCCCTTGAGATGCTGGACGATGGAACGTCGTATGCAGTGCAGCATCAGGGACTCAAGTCACACAGGCCGCACTATGACGCCCTCATCTTCGGAATAGACCGCCCTCGCGAGCAGCTGTACGATCGCATTGACCGGAGAGTTGACCAAATGGTAAGTGATGGCCTCGTACAGGAGGTCAGAGCGCTGCTTGCAAGGGGGCTTAGGGAGTCGACGACGGCGAGCCAGGCAATAGGGTACAAGGAAGTTATCGCGTATCTCGACGGCCAATGCGATATGGGCGAGTGCGTTACGACCATCAAAACCAGGTCCAGGCGATATGCCAAGCGGCAGCTATCGTGGCTGAGACGCGACGGCAGAACCCGGTGGATCGACATGAACGAGGTCTCGCTTGACGATGCTGCTGAACGCATTGTCAGCGAGTATCAAGGATTGGGAGACAATTAGTGGGAAGGTTCGAGCCTCGATCTACAGCTCTGGTTCCAGAAAGAGCAATTCTCGTTGGAGTCGACAACAGCAAGTCCGAGTGGCCAATCGAGGAGTCGATGGACGAGCTTGAGAGGTTGGCTCACACTGATGGGGCCGAGGTCGTCTATAGGCTCACGCAGCGTCTCGACACCCCAGTCCCAAAGACCTTTATTGGAAGCGGTAAGGTCGAGGAACTCGTTACGCTCGTACACAATCTGGATGCGGACGTCGTGATCTTCGATGACGAGCTCAGTCCGTCGCAGCAGTCGAATCTTGAACGTGCAGTGGGCCGAAACGTCAAGGTGATCGACAGGACCGCGCTCATCCTGGATATCTTTGGAGAGCATGCAAAAACGAACGAGGGCAGGCTGCAGGTGCAACTTGCCCAACTCCAGTATGTGTATCCGAGGCTTCGCGGAATGTGGAGCCATTTGGTGGGGGAGCAGACAAGGGGCGGAATAGGCAGCAGGTTTGGACAGGGTGAGAGCCAGCTCGAGGTTGACCGACGTCTTGTGAGAAAGAGGATATCCTGGCTGAAGCGTGAGCTTGAGAAGCTGGAAACTAGGCTGGGAGTACGAAGCAAGGCCCGCTGGGATTCTGGCGTGTACAGGGTCGCACTCGTTGGATACACGAATGCGGGGAAGTCAACGCTCCTAAACAGGCTCACAAATGCTGGCGTTTACGTGCAAGACGAACTGTTCGCGACTCTGGACCCCACGACCCGCTCATTGGAGCTGGAAGAGGGCCGGAAGATTACCGTAACAGATACAGTCGGATTCATTCAGAAGCTTCCGACGATGCTGGTGGAGTCATTTAAGTCGACTCTCGCCGAAGTAACTGCCGCCGATTTGATAATCAAGGTTGTTGACGCGTCAGACAGGAATAACGAGAAGGAAATTGACGCGGTGGATTCGATCCTAAGCGAAATCGGGGCCGATGAAATAGATTCGATCATCGTGTTCAACAAAGTTGATTTGATAGACGACTCCAGGAGAGCTTCAATACTTGCGGCGCATCCAAATTGTGAGTTCATATCGGCCAAGGATGGGTTTGGCATCCGTGGCCTGCTGTACAGAATCGCAAACGAGGCTTCCAAGGGAGACGAGCTGCTGACCGCAGTCGTTCCCTATGAGAAGGGGCTTCTCGTTAAGATGGTGCACGAACGATGCCAAGTAGTCCGTGAAGAGTACCAACAAGATGGTCTCTTTGTGACCGTAAAAGCACCGAAGCGGATGGCGGAGGTGCTTAAGCCATATGAATGCGATAGCGAGTAGATGAGACTCCCAGTTTCAGAGCGAATGGCTACTGAATGAACAGCATCGTCAGAAGCAAAAGAACTGGCTGGTGGAATACATATATCGCGAGGGCGTGTCTACCTACGAACTCCAGTGGACTACAGTGAAGCTTCTCAAACCACGTGGCATATCCAGCATTGTGGTGACACGCAGAAAAGGCAGCTCCAGAGAGATAAAGGAAGACGAAGGGAATTAACGGATAATAATCGCCCGAACTGAAGGTCGGACTGGGAAATCCGGCCCAGGAGAGCCATCCACAGTCATAGAGCTGATGAGGAAGCCGAAGAGCAAGACCGAAGTTTCCGAAATACCCTGACGGAACATGCAGACAGAGCAAGAAGCATATCGCCATGATTATCGATATGAGATTTCCCTTAACATGAACTCCGACTCTGTCAAGAACAAAGCAGGTCAACGTGCATGCACCCATGCAGAAGATGATTCCGAAGTTTATAGGAATATCCACTCTGGCAAGGGTTGTGACCACGAAAATGAGAAGAGCGACCGCCAGGTATTTCAAGGACCTTTTGAAATTGTTGCGTGAGTAGGAGAACATGCACCCAGCAATAAAAACGAAGGTCCACGAGATTGTTGCACGCCAAACGTCGATGAATGGTGAGGCGAAGAATCCGAGACGTAAGCCGGCGATGAATTTCAGGTCATAGCAAAAATGGAACAGCACCATGGATATGACGGAGAAGCCTCTGATCACATCAAAGGCGTGAATTCGACCCTTTTGGCCGGACTCTACTGATTCCATCGGCCGTTCTCCTAAGAGATCGATCTGAACAGTCCCGTAACCTTACCAAGGATAACAGGGTTCTTCACGTAAATCGGCTCCATGGAGTCGTTCTCTGGCTGGAGACGAATGCGATTGCTCTCCCGATAGAACGTCTTGACCGTTGCCGAGTCATTGATTAGTGCCACAACAATCTCGCCGTCATGGGCATCATGCTGTTCCTTGACCACGATGTAATCACCGTCCAGAATCCCGGCGTTGATCATCGAGTGTCCGCGAACACGAAGAACGAACGAGCTTGAGTCCCCCACTATGCTCGTAGGCAACTGGATGGTTTCCTCAACGTTCTGCTCCGCGAGAATCGGAATTCCTGCTGCGACCCTACCTACGAGAGGCAAGCTTATCGTGCCTTTGTCGAGGTCTTGACTTATATGAGCATACCCAGAGTCCGAGCGAGATGCCCCGCCGTTTGGTGATGCAGAGTCTTGCTGCGCATTGGTAACGACCTCGATGGTACGCGGCTTCTTGGAGTCACGCTTTATATAGCCACGTTCTTGGAGGACCTTTAGGTGCATGTGCACTGTGGAGGGAGAAGCTAGCCCGACCGCGCGACCAATCTCACGCACCGATGGGGGATACCCATGCTCGTTCGTGTATTCGCAGATGAAATTGTAAATGTCTGCCTGACGCTTGCTGATGTGGTCCTTTGACATGGCTCCTCCTTTGTTATGGAACAGTTTACGACAGTAAGCTCGAATTCGCAAACAAATGTTCGCATTGTATTGACTCAAACACATGTTCTTCTATAATCGTACCTATGTTCTACGCACAAATGTTCCGTAAATGAAATTAATGTCCTCGGGACTTGATACAACACAACCAAGATCACGAGGAGAAGAGAGAAGAACATGAACGAAAGCAACGACAAGTACTCTGCAGCGTTTGAGACATATGGTTCTTTGGCACTTGAGCCCAGCATGAACCGGTTGATTCTTATTGATGGCGAACGTGATTCTGGACGTAATCTTAGCGGTGAAGGTACTTTGGCTGATGATGCCAGAGATCACGTTAAGAACCAGAGGATTGCTGGTAGGAGCATCCTCGCTATGGCGGTTGTCGTTGTGGCGTTTGTCCTGGTTACTGGTGTTGCAGGCGCAATTCTGAAGGCAAATGTCGTAAAGTCGTCGCTCGACAATGCAAAGCTGACGACCGTCACGGTTGATTCGGGGTCCACGGTTTGGGGATACGCTTCCAAGTGCAATGTTAAGGGGGCCTCCACCGGCGAGATCGCGCAGTGGATTGAAGACGCGAATGGGATCAAGCAGGGGAAGCTCGTTGCTGGCGAAAGTCTTCAGCTCCCAAACTTTGAGGAACAATAAGTTTCTGATCTCCGTGCAAAGTATTTCGTGAAAAGAAGCAATTTGCCCCTAAGCGGTCATATTTATGAGATTTGTGTTAATCTCATTCTGTGATTTGATGGAGGTGGCAAGGTGCGGTGTCCGAAGTGCGGTTGCAGCGAATCGAAGGTTGTCGATTCGAGGCCATCTGAGAATAACGATGCAATCAGGCGTAGGCGAGAGTGCGTTAAGTGCGGTACGCGCTTTACAACGTATGAGCGACGCGAAGAGATGCCCCTCATCGTCATCAAGAAGGATGGGTCCAAAGAGACTTTCGACAGGCAGAAGATCATGCGGGGTCTCGTTGCGGCGACAGTAAAGCGCGACGTGCCACTCTCCAAGCTCAATGCCCTTATCGATGACATCGAGTCTTACCTGAGGGATAACGGTAAGACTGAGGTGGAGTCGCAAGAGATCGGGAAGCTCGTACTCCAGAGGCTCATCGATATCGACAAAGTCGCATACGTGCGCTTTGCTTCGGTGTATAGGGACTTCAAGGACGTGGACGAGTTCAACGCGGAGCTTAGGAGCCTTGCCAATGAGCAGACCAGAGATTGAGCTGCGCGTACGGAGGCTTTCTGGAGACGTTGAGCTTCCGAAATATGCGTATAGTGGCGACGCGGGACTCGATTTGAGGGCGAATGAGAGTCTGTCTCTTAGGCCCTTCGAAAGGCGTTTGATTAGCACGGGTATTGCCATTGCAATTCCTGAAGGATATGCGGGGTTTGTCCAACCTCGAAGCGGACTGGCTCTGAGACTTGGACTGTCCTTCCCAAATACGCCGGGACTGATCGACTCCCACTATCGCGGCGAGCTTAAGGTCTGCGCGGTCAATCTTGATCCTGAGAAAACAATTTCAATCGAGAAGGGCGAGCGTATCGCCCAGCTTGTCATACAAGAGGTGCCAATGGTGAATCTCGTCGAAGTCGACGAGTTGGACCAGACGGATCGCGGCACCGGTGGATTTGGTTCAAGTGGCGTCTGACGCCATTGAATAGGCCTTTGGGTCTAGTTGTATCCGTATTTTGTTTTGGGGGGGAATTTTGGACAAGCTATTTCACATGAGCGAGAGGGGGACGTCGATGGGCGACGAGCTCCGCGCTGGCCTTACGACGTTCCTCGCGATGGCTTACATCATCGCGGTTAACCCTGCCGTGCTGAGCGGGGCTGTTATTGGCGCTGATGGGAAGCCCATGACTGGTGCTCTCGTCACCGCGACTTGTGTTGGCGCCGGCATCATGACCATTATCATGGGCCTTGCTGCAAACAGGCCCCTTGCTTGCGCATCTGGCCTTGGCGTCAACGCAATGATTGCTGCCGTGACCCCCACCATGTGTGGCGGCGACTGGCATGAGGCAATGGGAATCGTCTTCGTCGAGGGCGTCGCAATCCTCATCCTCGTTCTCTGTGGTCTCAGAGAGAAGATCATGGAGGCAATTCCCGTGAGTCTGAGGCACGCCATATCCGTAGGCCTTGGCTTGTTCATCGCCATGATCGGCCTTGTTGACGCCGGTATTGTCGTTGCTGGCAAGGGCACGATCGTGACCCTCGGCAACGTCTACTCTCCGACATTCATCGTCGGCATGCTCTCCATCGTGATTACTCTGATTCTTTCCGCGCTCCACGTGAACGGCGCCATCCTCTTCGGCATCATCATCTCGGTCATCATCGGCATTCCCCTTGGCGTGACTACCGCGCCCAAGGGTATCGTTGACGCCCTCGATTTCTCGACCGTTGGCGCTCCCTTCATGACCACGAAGGGCGTCATGGGCCTTGCGAAGGTGTTTGCGAACCCCAACGCCCTCATCTTCGCGTTCTCTCTCATGATGTCGGACTTCTTCGACACGATGGGAACTGCGGTCGCCGTGGCGAAGAATGGTGAGTTCCTGACCAAGGACGGTAACGTCGAGAACATCCGCGAGATTCTCGTTGTCGACTCCGCCGCCGCTGCAGTCGGTGGCTTCATGGGCGTCTCCTCCATCACGACGTTCGTCGAGTCCGCTTCTGGCGCTGCTGACGGTGGTCGCACTGGTCTCACCTCCGTTACGACTGGCGTCCTGTTCATCATCGCAGCCTTCTTTGCTCCTGTGATTTCCGTCGTGAGCACGGCTGCGACGTGTGGTGCGCTTGTGTACGTCGGATTCCTCATGATGTCCGAGGTCCAGGAGATCGAGTGGACTGACCTGCTCCAGGGCTTCCCCGCATTCCTCACGACCGCTGGCATCGCTATGACCTATTCCATTTCCGCTGGCATCGGCCTTGGCTTCATTGCCTATGGCGTCACCGCAGTCGTTACCGGCAAGGTGAAGGAAATCAAGCCGCTCATGTGGGTGGCAATCGTCGCCTTCATCATCTACTTCCTCATGTCATAGGGGATTCGATCCTACGGGGCTCGGCTCGTCCGAGCCCCTTTCTTTATGCGTAAATTCGTGGGGAAAGGAGAACGATGGCAAGAAACAAGAGACAGATTATTGGAGTCGACGACCGCGTGTCCGTCGGTCGAGCGATTCCGCTTGGTATCCAGCATATGATGAGCATGTTCGGCTCGACGGTGCTCGTTCCCGTGCTCACCGGGCTGAATCCCAACGTGGCCATCATGTGCTCTGGAATCGGCACAATATGCTACCTGCTCGTTACCAGGAACAAGATCCCCAGCTACCTTGGAAGCTCATTCGCCTTCATCAGCCCGATTCTTGCCGCCACAGCTGCAACGGGCAGCATCCATACGGCGCTATCTGGCGTAGTGGTGGCGGGATTCGTCTTTCTAGCCGTTGCCGGCATCATCAAGCTGGTGGGTACCGGATGGCTTGACAGAATTCTTCCGCCCGTGCTTGTGGCGTCGGTAATGGTCGTTATCGGCGTCGGCCTTTCTGCGACGGCCGTGAAGATGGCGCTGAACTCGTCGACTGACAAGTTCGTTGCGACGGGTGCGATTGTGGCCGCAATCACGCTTGCTGCTGCAGTCGTGTTCTCTAGTATGGGTGGCCTCATTGGTACGCTCCCAATCCTTCTTGCAATAATCGTCGGCTACGTCATCTCGGGCTTCCTCGGCCTCGTTAACTTCAAGCCCGTCGTCTCTGCGCCCTGGATTGGCCTTCCACCTGTTCAGACCCCGCACTTCGACCCCGGTGCCGTTGCGCTCATAGCCCCAGTTGCGCTCGTGGTCGTAATCGAGCACATCGGCCACCTGCTTGCCGTGGGAGAGATCGTTGGTAAGGACTATCGTCCCATGCTTCCTCGTTCGCTTGCGGGCGATGGCATCTCCACGGTCATCTCCGGCTTCCTCGGTGGTCCTCCTACCACCACGTATGCCGAGAACATCGGCGTTATGAGCGTCACGAGGGTGTACTCGACCCAGGTCTTCTGGTACGCGGCGGGATTCGCGCTCCTGGTTGGAGGGTTCTGCCCAAAGCTTGCGGCGTTTATCGACTCCATTCCCGTCCCCGTCATGGGTGGCGTCTCCCTGCTGCTGTTTGGCCTTATCGCGTCCAACGGCCTTAGGATGCTCGTTACCAACAAAGTGGACTTTGACGAGAACCGCAACCTCATGATTGCGTCCGTGGTGATCATCCTGGGAGTCGGAATGGAGACCTCTGGCATTTCGATTCCCATCGGGAACTACTCGCTTCCCGGCATGGCCACGTCTGCACTGGTAGGCATCATCATGAACCTGATTCTGCCCGTGAAGTCCGAGGAGGCGGCAGAGGAGAAGAGCGCGGACTAGCGGTCAGAGAACGGCAGCCAACATAGCATTTCGATCGGTCGTGTATATTTTATATGCGGCCGATTATATTGTGCGCGATTTAAAATCTGGGTATACTCACGTCGTACAAGGAGCGAAAAGGGAGGCAAATATGGCAGAGAGTATCAAGAAGGACCTCGTGATCATCGGCGGCGGTCCTGCTGGCCTTTCGGCGGCCATCTATGCGCAGCGTGCACTTCTCGACAATGTAGTGCTCGAGCAGGAGGCGGTAGGCGGGCAGATTATCCTTACGAGCGAGGTCGACAACTACCCAGGCGTGCCTCACACGGACGGTTTCTCGCTGGTAGACGCGATGCAAAACCAAGTTAAGGACCTTGGCGGCGACATTCGCCTCGAGTCCGTGAACGGCATCAGCAAGCGTGACGACGGCTTTGTCGTGGTAACGTCCGAGAACACGTACTTGGCAAAGACTGTCATCGTGTCCGGCGGCGCGACGCCTAGGAAGGCTGGCTTCGAGGGCGAGCAGGAGTTTGCTGGCAGGGGAGTCTCGTATTGCGCGACGTGCGACGGGATGTTCTATAGAGGCAAACAAGTGTTCGTAGTCGGGGGAGGGAACTCCGCTGCCGAAGAGGCACTGTTCCTCACCAAGTTCGCCAACAAGGTCACGATGGTCGTGCGCAAGGATCACATGCGCGCACAGGCCTCGGTACAGAGACAGGTCGAGAATAGCGAGAAGATCGACGTGATGTACAACACGTCCGTGAAGCGCGTGTCCGGCGACGGGCTTCTCGAGTCGATCACGTTCGTGAACAACGTGACTGGTGCCGAGGTCACCAAGGACTACGAGAAGGGCTCCTTTGGCGTGTTCGTCTTTGTGGGCAGGGTTCCCGCCAGCAACCTTCTGGGCGGACTCGTGAATCGTGACGACCACGGCTACATTGTCACCGATGACCGCATGGCAACGAACGTGCCTGGACTCTTCGCCGCTGGAGACATCAGGCAGAAGCCGCTCCGCCAGATCATCACGGCTGCTGCAGACGGTGCGATTGCAGCAACGAGCGCGGCCGCATACCTTGGCCAGCCTGTGGAGGGCTAGGTATCAGCTACTATTCAGACTCTTACAAAAACGTGATAATATATCTTATGTAAAGTAAGAGAAGCTCAAAACTTAGGGCCTCTGGTACGCTCCAACAGTGGACGCGCCAGAGGCCCTTCCCTAACGAGACGTTTTGAGCCCGCACCACGAGAGCTCCAAAGCCATGACGACTTAGGAGTCGGGTCCTTCGTTCGAGCGTCCGTTGCGCAACCGCCTCAGACTCTTGCGGACGCGCGAGGACTTTGGCCGCCAGTTGGACGTGAGTGAGCTCCCGAGCAGCTGCCAGAGCTGGTCCTGAGTCTCGTCGTGGCCCTCGGTGTTCATGATCAGCAGCAAACTGTCGAGCGCCTCGAGCTTCACCTTGCCTGTCGGGATGACCTCCTTGCCGGCACGGTCGATCAGCACGACCCGCACGGAGTTGGGCCAGGAGACCTCCGCGATGGTCTTGCCCTCCGCGGGCGAGCCTGCGCCCACGACAAAGGTCTCCAAGGTCTTCTCGCCCTCCTGAAGGCGGCTTGGCTTGCTGGGACCCATGTTGCCCAGAAGGCGCGCAAGAAGGTGCTCGTAGAACGGGTCGACGCGCAGGAGGTTTGCCGTCACGTACGAGAGGATCGACACGATGGAGACGGACAGGAGCGCATCGAGGCTGCCCGTGAGCTCGAACGACAGGACGACGGCCGTCACGGGCGCGCGTACGACGGACGCGAAGAGCCCCCCGATGCCGAGCACGATGAAGTTGTTGAGGTACTCGGGCGGCAGACCCAGGAAGCTGACGGATAGCTTTCCGAAGAGGCATCCGAAGAGCGCGCCCATGACGCAGAGCGGAAAGAGCGTGCCACCGGGGGCGCCCGAGCCAAAGCAGAGCGTCGTGAACAGGTACTTTCCCAGGAGGAGAAGCGCGACCGTGCTGATGGCGAGCTCGTTCTGGTGCGCGAGCCTCTCGACGATGGCGTCGCCGCCGCACACGAGGTCCGGAGCGACGAAGATCACGATGCCGGAAACGAGGAACGGGATGATGAGCCGCGTGTACGGGGCGTGCTTCGTGATCTTGTCGAACTGCTCGGTCATGGCGAACATGCCTTTGTTGTGCGCTGCGCCGACGATGCCGCACAGGATGCCCAGGACGATGACGAAGAGGTAGCTCCTGTGCGGAAGGTCCGCCTGGAAGACAAACTGAAGGATGGGCTTGACGCCGAGGACCTGCGACACCACGAAGTCCGAGCTGATGGCCGCCGCCATGACGGAGACGATCAGCGGGCCGTTGAACTCCTTGTGAATCTCCTCGATTGCGAAGAGCACGCCGGTGAGCGGCGCGTTGAAGGCGGCCGACATGCCCGCGGCGGCACCGCAGGTCGTGAGCAGACGCTCTTCTCCCCTTTCGCGCCCCATGACCTTGGAGACGGCCTTGCCGGCCATGCCGCCGAGCTGGACGCTCGGGCCCTCGCGGCCCAGCGAGAGGCCGCCGAGTGCGCAGAGCGTGCCCTCGACGAACTTGGTGAGAAGGACGCGCCAACAGGGCATGTCGATCCTGCCTATGACCTCGGCGTCGATCTGAGGGATGCCCGAGCCCTGCGTGTAGGGCTCCAGGACCATGAGCCTGCACACCACGCCGCAGATGACGACGAGAAACGCGAACCACAGCGGCAGATAGAGCCAGTTATTGGATATCACGCCAGCCGCGAGGCGAAGGATCGCCTCGGCGTGCGAGAGGGCCATCCTGTAGAGCGAGACGACCACGCCTCCCGCGAGACCCACGAGCAGGCCCTCTCCGATCATGTATACCTGGAAGCGCCTCGAGAGGCGCCTCGTCACGACGTTGTTGCTTGAATCTGCCATGCGCTATTCGACACTTCCACGTTGCTTAAAACTGGGTTTTCGTTCTTCTCGTGCATAAATATAGGGCACCCGCTGGATCAAATCCAACGGATGCCCGATTGAGTGACGATGTCGTGACGCCCCGTTTGCCGGCATGCTACTTGACCTTGATGAGCGTGAAGACGTCCTGGTCGTACGACTTGCCAATCTCCGTGCGCGGATTGAGGTAGCAGAGCTCGAGGATGAAGCCGAAGCCGACGACCTTTGCGCCAGCCTGCTCGACGAGCTTGGCCGTGGCGACGGCAGTGCCGCCGGTCGCGACGAGGTCGTCGATGATGAGCACCTTATCGTCCGCGCTGAGGGCGTCCTTGTGGATCTGGAGCTCGTCCGTGCCGTACTCGAGTGCGTAGGACTGGGAGTAGACCTCGCGAGGGAGCTTTCCGGGCTTGCGAGCGGGAACGAAGCCCGCGCCGAGCTTGTACGCGACGGGTGCGCCCACGAGGAAGCCACGGGCCTCCGCACCGACGACCTTGGTGATGCCCTCGTCCTTGAAGTGGTCCGCGAGGTCGTCAATGGCCGCGGCAAAACCCTTGGGGTCCGCCATGAGCGGGGTGATGTCCTTGAAGATTACGCCTGGCTCGGGATAGTCGGGAATGTCTACGATCAGGCTTGCATAGTCGCTCTCTGCCACGGGGTTTCCTTTCCCTTTACGTTGAAGCTTCCAACTAGGGAATTTTACTCCTCCATCTGCTTGAAGGTGTTGGAGATCTGCCGCCTGATGAGGGTGTCGCGCACCTGGCCCGTGAGGGCGAGCATCTCGGAGAAGGCCTGGCCAAACTGCTTGCGGCTCTCGTCCGTGAGCTCCATCTCGACGCCGCCGCCCTTCTTGGCGTACACGACGAGCGCCTGCTCGAACATGGCACTCTCGCGGTTGGCTGCCGTCACGTACTGGCGGAGGTTCTTGGGGCCGATGCCAAAGTGGCGGAGCTCGTTGCAGGTCCTGATGAGGGGGAAGTCCCGTCCGTCCACCAAGGCGCGGCCGTGCGGCGACTCCTTGAGTGAGATCACGCCTGCCTCGGACAGCTGGCGCACGAAGCTGACCGGCACGCCGAGGAGCTCGGGCATGCGGTCTATGGGGTGGAGCTTGTTCGCCATGTCCTCGTCGTCCGGCTCCATGTTGGCATAGGGCGTGCCGGCAAGGTCCGCCTGCACCTCTCCCCCGTCAAGATGCTTCTTGATGACGGAGAGGGGCATGAAGCGGTTCTTCTGCAGGTAGAGAATCGTCTCCAGACGATGGATGTCCTTTTGCGAGTACAGGCGGTAACCCGAGGGCGTGCGCGAGGGGTTGAGGAGCCCCTCGTCTTCCAGATACCTTACCTTCGAGATGGAAAGGTCGGGGTATTGTGCCTGCAGACGCTTGACCACCTTGCCGATGGTGAGGTATCCCGCATCGGGCATGGCTTAGTTCCCGGTCTCGATCCTGGCGTTCTTCCTGTTGGTGTGGAAGATCATGCGGAACGTCCCGACCTGGATGGTCGAGCCGTCTTTGAGCATGGCGCGGTTGACGATGGCGCCGTCGACCCACGTGCCGTTGAGCGAGCCAAGGTCCTCGATGGTCGCGAAGCCGCTGCCAAGGCCCGAGAGGTCGAGCTTGGCGTGGTGGCGAGAGACAGTCATGTCGTTAAGGAAGACGCTGTTGCTGGGGTCGCGCCCGATGGTGACGATGTCGTCCGTAAGCTCGAACGTGGAGCCCATCTGGGGTCCCTTCACGATGGTGAGCGTAGGATTCCCAGGCGCAGCCCCGCCCATGAGGTCGGGAGAGGTGGCGTCGGTTGCGGGCATGCGGAAGATCTTTGTGGCTCCCGCGTCGTTGTTCTTGGTAGGCTGCATGTGCCTTTCTCCCCTCGATGTCGTTTATTAATACATCATACCCGTTTTGCCGCGACTGACGCCACCGTGCGGAAACCTGTGTGATTGGTGCCGTTGGCAGAAGTGCCGCGGGCGAGAAGGACGGGGCTACCGGCACGCCACGCAGTCCATCTCGATGAGCGCTCCCAGCGGCAGCCGCGAGACCTCCACCACGCTCCGCGCCGGGGCGGGCGTCGTGAAGTAGCGTGCGTAGACCTCGTTGACGGCGTCCAGGTCGTCAAGGTTTGCGAGGTAGATGGTGGTCTGCGCCACGTCGGTGAGGGTGCAGTCCGCCTCCGCGAGGATCGCCTCCACGAGCTGGATGACGCGCTCGGTCTGCTGGGCAACGTCCCCCTGCATGATCTTGCTGTTGTCGTTCGGGTCAATCGCAAGCTGCCCAGATGCGAACACGAGCCTGCCTGCGGTCGTGCCCTGGGAGTACGGCCCCACGGAGTCGGGAACGTCAATCGCGTTTATTGCATACTTCATGCCTGGCCGCCCTTCGCGAAGGAGCCGAGGCGGCGCTCCTTGGCCGCGTGCACCAGCCGCTCGAGCGACTCCTCGAGGACGTCCCTCGGGCACGCGAGGTTGAAGCGCTCGAAGCCGGCACCCTCCTCGCCGAACACGTAGCCCTCGTCGAGGAAGAGGAGCGCGTCCTTCTCCATAAAGGACTGGAGCTCCTCGGTGGAAAGCCCCCACGCGTTGAAGTCGACCCAGGCGAGGTAGGTGCCCTCCATGGGGTAGACCACGAGTTCGGGCAGGTAGGTGCCCATGAAGCCGCGCAGGAAGTCGAAGTTGGCGCTCACGACCTGGATGAGCTCCTCGAGCCAGTCGTCGCACTTGGTGTACGCCGCGATGGTCGCGGGGTAGGCAAAGCAGTTGAGCTCGGACGCGGGTACGAGGTCGAGGCCCTTGCGGAAGCGGTCGCGCACGTCGTCGTTGGGGATGAAGATCGCGGATGCCTGGCAGCCGGCGATGTTGAACGTCTTGCTGGGCGCCGTCGCTACCAGGACGTGGTCGTACTCCCCCACGTCCGCCACGGACATGATGGCCGTGTGCTCGTGGCCCGGCATGATGAGGTCGTCGTGAATCTCGTCCGCAACGACGATCACGTCGTTGCGGACGCAGATGTCGAGCAGCTGCCTGAGCTCCGCGGGGCTCCACACGCGTCCGACGGGGTTGTGCGGGCTGCACAGGATGAGCATGGTGTTGGCAGGGTCCTTGGCCTTGGCCTCCAGGTCCTCGAAGTCCATCCGGTAGTACGGGGTGCCGTCGTCCAGCGTGGTGCGGACGAGCGGGTTCCTGACGATCGTGCGTCCCTGCTCCGTGATTGACTTGAAGAACGGGTAGTACACGGGCGGCTGCACGATGACGCCGTCGCCCGGCTTCGTGAGCGAGCGCACCGCGTTGAAGAGGGCCGGCACCACGCCAGCCGTCGGCACGATCCAGTGGCTTTCCGCCTGCCAGCCGTGCCTGCGGCGCTGCCAGCTCACGCAGGCGTCCAGGAACTCGTCCGTCGGGTCCGTGTAACCCAGGACGGCGTCCTCGAGCCAATCGGAAATTGCCTGTTTGATTTGCGGCGGGTTCTTGAACTCCATGTCTGCCACGGAGAGCGGCACGATGCCAAAGCCCAGCTCAGGGGCCTTCCTGTACATGTCGTCCCACTTTGCGGAACCCGTGCCCGTGCGATTAAGGCGCGTTGTGAAGTCGTACTTCATGTTGCCTCTTATCCTCTTAATCGTCGCCTCCCGGCGACTTTAGTCCTGTATTACGGGCAACCGGATATGGGACATTGTTCCTGACGGCGGGGGATCGCGTGATGCTTGCGCCTTGGGACCTCGATCTCTT